>Ga0210383_10003595_pt1 | contig 13861 bp, 11 predicted proteins | sample IncBWC14OmetaG_FD_160072 | JGI IMG/M metagenome (GOLD analysis project Ga0210383, IMG submission 160072) | Forest soil microbial communities from Barre Woods Harvard Forest LTER site, Petersham, Massachusetts, United States - Inc-BW-C-14-O ...
ACGGTTTCACTGACCAGCGCGAGGCCGGTGCTGAGGCTGTAATCGCTCTGGGCCTTATTGAAGGAGTCGAGCAATTCGGCCTGCTGGATGCGCACAAGATCGCGCGTTTCCCGTTCGACGTACCAGATCCGCACGTGAGACAGCACCTGGAGCGTTGAACCGTAGCGGTTCTTCAGGCGGCGCGCGCCGGCGGCTACACCACGCATACGACCCGAGGAGCGGCCCAGGAAACTGACCAGGCGGTCCGCCTCACCCAGAGGGAAAGTCTTCAGGATGATGGCTTCCGTTTCGCGGGCAGGCATGCGCAATGTCGGCGCGCCGACCGCGAAGCGGGCGAAGCGTTTAGGGCGCTTCCCGCGCAAAACGAGCGCGCGTGCAGAACATACTTACTTACCATACGCACTGCAGATGACGCAATGACGGCGTGCCGAAAGCTGTGGAGATTGGCGCTGGGAAGGCGAGGCGGGCGGTGCGGGGACAAGAGTGCGTCGCGCTTCGTCAAGATATGCGCGAGTCGCAGTCCGTAGGAGAAGTAAGTTACAGCCAGAGGAACAACAATGTCGGCGCGCCGACATCTATGGCGGCGTTGTTGTTCTTTGTAGCGCCGGTATCTTGCTGGCTGGAAGCCGGCGCTACCAAGAATTGTTTATGGATGAGTTCGGGCAAAGCGGGCGATGCGCGGTGGGCGGCAAGTTCGGTCGGCGCACGGACATGGGGCGCGGCAGTGCTGCGCCCTACCCAAAGCAATGTCGGAGCTTGGGCATTCGCGGCGGCGTTCGAGCCTTTTAATGGAGACGGCCTTCTGAGGCCGTCCGTTGCTCTCTAGTTACCGCGAGCTAGGATGCAGCCATTCAACTGCGTTGCTCTGGCGGTGACAGAGTTTGCGTCGGAAAAGCGGCGGCTGGGCCGCCGCACTCCAAAGGCTTGCGGGACGATATTCGAGGAAATCCCAATATTAAATGGCATTTTCGAAGTGCCCAGATTCTGTTAACCAGGATTCGCGCTGATGAATATTATAGGACGCGGGCGTGTGGGTGGTTGATGCGAGCTGTCCCGCCGTAGTTCTGCTTCCCTCCCTGGCTTTTGGCGGCCTTCTGGGCGGTGAGCAAGCTCACAGAGCTTGCCCCGTTTTTGCTTTTCGAATTGGGGGAATTGCAGTAGCGTAATCGCATCTTGGTCAGAGAAATTCCGGGGGCGTGCGATGCGTATCTGGCGGTGTGGTGTGTGGCTGGTGGCGGCGCTGGCGCTGGCGGCTGTTGTGAGGGCGCAGACGATTGCGTGCTCTTCGGATGGCACTAAGAAATACTGCGTCGTGGACACCACGCAGGGGGCGCATCTGGTGAAGCAGCGCAGCGACGCGCCGTGCAAGCAGGGAGAATCGTGGGGCTATGACGATAAGGGCGTATGGGTGGACCACGGCTGCGGGGGAGACTTTGCGCCCGGCCCGGGGGCGGCGACTGCGGCGGTTGGCGCCATGAAAATCGTGACGTGCACTTCGAACGGCGGGAAGAAGTATTGCGACGCGAACACGCACCACGGGATAAAACTGGTGAAGCAACATGGGGACGCGCCCTGCAAGGAGGGCTCGTCGTGGGGCTATGACGGCTTGGGGATTTGGGTGGACCAGGGATGCAGCGCGGACTTTGCGCTGGGCGGAGCGGCACAACCAGCAGCGGGGGGATTGAGCGATGAGGCGAAGGCCAAATCAGCGGAAGACAAAACGTGTTTGAAGGAAGCGGGCAAGGCGCGGTCGGATCAGATGGTGAAGCAGTGCTTGCAGGTTTCTCCGGCGACGCACCCGCCGTGCAACGCGCAGAATTCCTGCGAACTGATCACCGATGAGATTCGCCGGAGTTGCCAGTTGCTGGGGACGGATGGGCCGGGATTTTGCAGCGGCTATCTTAAATAAGGAATGTGGATTTGGTCGGCGCGCCGACGGTTTCATTATCTCTTCTTAGGGGTCCAGCAATGCTGGACCCCGTTTCGGCAAAATCGTTTGCGCTTGCAAGCGCGACGCTAAGATCGTGCGGACAAGGGGCGCAGCAGTGCGGCGCCCCTACCCCGAATCGGAGGCTTTGTCGGCACGCAGAGAATCGCGGCGGCATTAAGTGCTTGGTAGCGCCGGCATCTTGCCAGGTGGAAGCCGGCGCTACCAAGAATCAGATTCGTACAAAGGTTCAGAGATGAACGATGATGGTTGGGCGGTTCGTGCGGCCGATGGCTGCGCGCCCTAGGGTTCCGCGATGATTCCGCTTAAGGACGATAATCCGACACGCACGTTTCCGTTTGTCAATTGGGCGTTGATTGCGACCAACGTGGTCGTGTTCTTCTATCAGGTGCGATTGCCACCGCATGCGGCGCAGGCGTTCCTGATGCACAATGCCACCGTGCCGATGCGCATTCCGGCGTTTCTGGCGGGATACCTTGGCTTCAAGATGGCGTTCTATCCCATGTTCACCAGCATGTTTCTGCATGGCGGGTTGATGCACCTGCTGGGGAACATGCTGTTCCTTTATGTGTTCGGGGACAACGTGGAGGATTACTTCGGCCACCTGGGCTACCTGATTTTTTATTTGTTCTGCGGAGTCGGGTCCGGGTTCATCCATGTGCTGTTCAACTGGCACTCTTCCCTGCCGGCGATTGGGGCGAGCGGGGCGATTAGTGGAGTGATGGGCGCGTACCTGGTGCTGTTCCCCCGGGCGAATGTGCTGATGCTGTTCTTCATTTTCCTGATTCCGATTCCGGCGGTGTTTGTTCTGGGCTATTGGTTCGTCCTGCAATTCCTCGAAGGCATCGGAGAATTCGGAGCATCCGCTATCGGCGGCGTAGCGTGGTGGGCGCACATCGGCGGCTTTCTGATGGGCGTATCGATCACTTTGCTGGTGAAGAAAAGCAGTAGGTAGTCGGTAGTTAAGAGCGGACCGTGATTGGCCTACAGTTCAGCAGAACTAACAGCCCAACGCAAAGAGCGCAAAGTTAATCGCAGAGGGCACGGAGAGTTTAATCGCAAAGAGAACTGCGCGGTGGTCGCCGAGTTCGCCGCCGCCAAAACTTCAAGTGTAGCTTGAGATATTTTCTCTTGCTCTTATTCTGACTACCGACTACTGACTACCAACTTCAAGTAGTTCATGAATGCTTGGAGACGTAGTTCACCAGGTAGTCGGAGACTTCTAGTGTTTGTTTAGATCCGTGTAGGTCAGGGGTGGTGACGTCGGCGTGGAGAGCGGACTTCACGCTTTGCTTTAAGAGTTCGGCTTCGTCGTGCCAGCCAAGAAAATCTAGCATCATGCCGGAAGCTAAGACTGAGCCGAAAGGGTTGGCTATGCCCTTTCCGGCGATGTTGGGGGCGGAGCCGTGGACGGGCTCGAAGAGCGAGGTTTGGCCGGGGTGAATGTTGCCAGAGGGTGCCAGGCCCAGGCCGCCTGCTAGCTGTGAGGTGAGGTCGCTGATGATGTCGCCGAAGAGATTGTTGGTGACGATGACGTCGAACTGGCGGGGGTCGCGGACGACTTCCATGGCGAGGGTGTCTATAAAAAGATGGCGGGAATCGACGTCGGGATATTCGGCGCGGACGGATTTGAAGGTGCGTTGCCAGAGGTCGCCGGCGAAAGTCATGGCGTTGGATTTGTCGGACATGCAGAGGCGGAGGGGCTTGTGGGTGGTGGTGTGGTGCGGTTGGGCTAGCGCTGACGGAAAGCCGGCGGGGCTCGGGGAGCCGGCTGGTGCTATAGGGTCCAGGGATGCGCCATTGCTTAGACCTTGGCCGCGGGCGTAGTTGAAGGCGAAGCGTAGGATGCGCTCGACGCCTTTGCGGGAGTTGATGTCTTCCTGGGTGGCGATCTCGTCGGCAGTTCCCTTCTTGAAGAAGCCGCCAGCGCCTACGTAGATGCCTTCGGTATTTTCGCGGAGGACCATGAGGCGAATGTCATTTGGTATGCGATCTTTCAGCGGAGTGAAACGCTCGTGAAAAAGTTCGGTGGGGCGGGCGTTGACGTAGAGATCAAGCTTGAAGCGCAAGCCGAGGAGGATGTCGGCGGCGTGCTGGTTGGACGGGACGCGCGGGTCGCCGAGCGCGCCGAAGAGGACGGCGTCGAATTCATCGCGCAGCATTTCGACGGCACCTTCGGGGAGGGTGATTTTTTCGCGGAGGAATTTGTCGGCACCCCAGTCGAATTCGACGAAGTCGATGTGGTGATGGCGGCGAGCGGTGGCGGCTTTGATGACGTTGACGGCGACGGGTGTGACCTCTTTGCCGATGCCGTCACCAGGGATGACGGCGATGCGCGCGTTGGGCCCGCCTTTGCGAAGGGGGATGTTGGACACGAGAGTGCCTCCGGAGATTTGGAGCAGAGGGGTACGTTAGCACGGGAGGCGCGGATGAGGTAAGGCGGGGAGATAGTGCGTGGAGGAATGTGCCGCACCTACGGCGCTCGCGGATTCGGCGTTCGGTACCCAGCCCTTGCGGCCTGGGCTAGCTTGTGACGCGCCTCCGGCGCTGCGTTTCCGGACTGCGCGGACGGATCGGGGATCGTGGTGTAGGGCCGGCATCTTGCCGGCTGGTGGCGAGGGCGATTGGAGCCGGCTGGAAGCCGGCGCTACCAGGGTGACATTTATTTTTGGAGGAGGCCTATGCCGTATTGGCCGCCGGGGTTGGCGATGTATTCGCGGTGGGGATGAGTGGGCGTGAGCGTGTCCCAGAAGCGTTTGACTTGAGTGTCGGCGTAGTTGCCGGCTATGTCGTGGAAGACGATCAGGCCACCGGGGCGGACTAGCGGTGAGTACATTTGGTAATCGTTTTTTACGCCGTCGTAGGTGTGGTCACCGTCGATGAAAAGGAAATCGATGGGGTGTCCGGCTAACAGGCGTTCTGTTTGTTCCGGTGTGGTGGCGGCGTGGGAATCGGCGCGGAGGAGGTGGAGGGTTTGGTTGGCGCGGGCAAACTTTTTGTAGATGGGAATGCGGAAGGGAGAATAGCCTCCGCCAAATTTGCCGCCGGGGAGGTCGATGCTGATTAGTGTGGCGTTGGGTTGCGCTAGGCGCGTCCAGAGATAGAGAGTGCCGCCGCGGTGAGTGCCGATTTCGAGGACGGTTTGGGGATGCAGGGATTTTACGTCGTCGAGGAGTTGGGCTAGTTCGTCGATGACCTGGATGGGGCTGAGGAAGTTGTCGCAGTAGTGAAAGGTTTCGGCGATCATTTCTTTGGGGCGATCCAGGAGAGCGTTGGTGCGGCGATCGAGTTCGCGGAGGTTCGTGTAGGCTTTGAGGTAGAGGAACGCGCGGGAAAGTCCCATGTGGTGGCTCCGGGATGGTTGCGATTGGAATCATAGCATTGAGGTTGGGGTGGCGTTGGAGTGGTGGAGGCGGATTGTTTTGAGTTTTGCGTTTTGAGTTTCAAGTCGGAAGAGAACGGGCCGCCTCGGAAGGCGGGCCTTACAACGGCGCGAAACCCAAGATGCCGGCCTGAAGGCGCGGCGCGACACAGCAAGAAGACCTATGACCCAGCCTTCGCGGTTGTTTGCACCTTGGGTTGACTTGAGTGCGTCTGGCTTAGTGGGGCTTCGGATGGTGTGGCTTATGCGTATTGGATTATGGTTGGCGGCTGCGACTTTGTGCTTCCCTTTTCTCGCTGAGATGGGTTGGGCGCAGGATCCGATTCGCGTGCAGAGCGTTGGTGCCTACGGTGGTGTATGGACAAGGAGCTTTACGCGAATCTGAACACGACGAAGGCACAAACACATCAACGGGATACGGCCGGCCACATCATCGAGAAGAACGAAAAACTTTGGAGTCAGGTCGTGGTGAAGAATTTGACGGCGAAGATTTTACCTGTTTGAAGAGGCGCAGGAACAGAGAATCCAGAGAGTGAAACTGGAACCGCCGGGATTTCGCGTGGTGCAGGACAACCTGGGAAAACATCCGGAAACAATCGGAACGGGAGGCGGGATCTGGGCGTATCCGGACTGGCCGGCGACAGACCAGAGCGCGTGGCTGGCGTTGCCGCAGTATGTGATCGCGTATATGCCGCCGCGATCGCCGCCGGGGGGTTGCCACCAAATCCAGGTGAGGGTGCGAAATGCGAAATTGAGGGTGTGGACGCGCAGCGAATATTGCAACACGCCGCATCCCGCGAGCGATCCGCTGAACGGAACGGAGTTGGGAAAAAAGATGGAAGCCGCGGTAGGTTTGGGGACCGCGGGCGCTATTGACGTAAGCGCGCGCGTAGCGGCGTTTGCCGACAATCCGGGGAGGCGCGCGTTTACATGATGATGAGTTTCCCGCGGCGGTCACTGGCGCATGAAATCCACAGCGGCACGTTGTACGCCACGATCGGGTCGCTGGTGATGGTGTACCGGAAGGATGGACGCTGGTGGCGCGGTACACGATTTTGCGTGTTGCGATTACGGAAGTGAGGGCGTACCCAAAAAGGATGAGGAAAAAGCGGAGGCACATGCGGAGGAGGCCAGCGCGCTGATCCCGAATCGTTATCAAACGCAGTTTGCATTGCCGGCGGGGGAATATGAGATTCGCAAGTCGTGAGCGATGGCGAAAAATTCGGCGTTCAGCGATTGCCGCTGAGTGTGGTGGCTTACGATCCGCGCAAGCTGGGGATTAGCGATGTTGTTTTGTCGCGGCGCGTACACGTACACAAGATTTCGACGGATGCGACGGAAGCGGGCGAACAGGTTTCGGGGAGTTATACCCCGCTGGTGAGCAAGGCAGTGGAGATTACACCGACGGCGGACGCGAATTCTGACCGGAGGATACGCTGTACGTTTATTTTGAGATTAACGATCCGCTGATGGCGGGGCAGCCGGAGACGAAGGTGCAGGCGGATATGAGAATTGTGGAAAGTGAAGTCCGGCGTGGAGGCGGATACGTTTGTGCCGGTGGACGTGGGGACATATATGAAGGCGGGGACTTCGGTGATCTGTGTTGTGCGCGGGGCGTTCTTGAACAAGTTGGCGCCTGGGGCGTACCGGTTGGAAGTGCGAGCTGGCAATGATGGGGGAAAGAGCACGGCATGGAGATCGGCGGAGTTTGTGGTGAAGGAAGCGGCGCCGTTGAATGTAGGAGAGTTTTAAGTTTTAAGTTTTAAGTTTTAAGTTTTAAGTTTTGAGTTTTAAGTTTTGAGTTTTAAGTTTTGAGTTTTGAGTTTTGAGTTTTGAGTTTCAGGGAAACGGCCCGCCTCGGGAGGCGAGCCCTACAACAGTGCGAAACCCAAGATGCCGGCCTGAAGGCACGGCGCTACAACGGCAAGAAAACCCAAGACCCACTCTTCACGGACTCAGAGTGGGAGGAGCGAGAACCGAGAGGTCAACCCAAGAGGCCCCGCGCCGGGCGCTGGGGGCAGAGGCACGGGACCGAAGTCCCGCCACTACAGGAGACGCGTGTGACAATTTTTAGAAGAGGTAGGGTTGGTTTTTCCAGAGTAAAGGGATGTAGTAGGCATCGAGGAGCCAGGCTAGGGCGAAGAGTAGGATTATGGCGGGGAGAGTGTAGAGAAAGACGCGGACGGGGAGGGTGTGGGAGAGTGGGACGGCAGGATTGGATTTTAGGTGGAAGAGGAAGCCGCTGACGATGCAAACGCAGGCGGCGAGGACTATGCGGGCGATGGAGGCGAGGAGGCGTTGTTGCCAGGTGGTGGCGGTGACGAAGAAGGCGGCGTTCATGAGGTAGCAGAGGGAGAGGATGCTGAGGAGGAAGGAGAACGCTCTGCCGAGATCGAGAAGCATGGAGTGGCCTCCGGGAGGGGTGAGGCTCCCGAGGAGATTAGTATAGCGCGGTGTGTTGCGCGTGGATCTTACAAGGCAAAGGGTGCGGCACCCGCGTTCTTTGTGTCGGAGACAAGAAGCGGTGATCGAAGAGGGATTCCTCACTTCGCGGACTTCTTTCGGAATGACATTTTTTGGTTGAGACAAGCCGTAATGGTTGGATTTCTTGTTAAGATTTGGCGGGGGTGGGAGTGTGTGGCGGGTATTTCTTTTTTTGGGGTTGGTGGTGGTGGCGGTGTTGGTTTATGCGGCGTTTCGGCCGGGGATGGTGCGGATACAGCGGGCGATGGTGATGGATGCTTCGGCGGAAAAGATTTTTGGATTGATTGATGATTTCCATTGCTGGAGGGAGTGGGCTCCGCAGGATAAGGGCGATGCGGGGATGGTGAGGACCTTTAGCGGGGCGGCTAGCGGCGTGGGCGCAGTTTCGGACTGGGATGGCGCGGGAAGCACAGGGAAAGGGCGGATGACGATTACGGAATCCGAGCCGAGCCGTCAAATCAAGGTAGAGGTGGATTTCCAGAAGCCGTTTGCGGTACACAATGTGAATGAGTTTGTGCTGGCGCCGGTGGGTGGACGTACGCGGGTGACGTGGACGATGCTGGGGCCGAATATTTATATGATGAAATTGATGGGCGTGTTTGTGAATATGGATCGCGTGATGGGTAGGCATTTTGAGATGGGATTGGAGAATTTGAAGAAGGTGGCAGAGAGGTAGGAAAGAACTTGGGGGGCACAGAGTTCACGGAGAGTTTGGGTGGTGCGGTTTAGGTCGTAAAAGCGGCGGCTGGGCCGCTGCATGGGTATAGACTACGGGTTGGGGATAGGGATGAGACGGATTGCGGGATTGCTGGTGCTGGCGGGAGTGACTCTGGCGTGCGCGCTGCCGATGCGGGCGCAGCAGATGAGCGTGGCGGAATATAACCGCAAGTCAGCGCAGGCGGGAAAGAAGCAGGAGAAGGACCGGGCGAAGGCGGCGAAGAACCAGCAGAAGGCGCAGAAGAAAGCGCAAAAGACGCAGGCGAAACAGTTGAAGAAGGATCGGGCGTCGGATGCGAAGGCGAACCGGACTTTGCATTGATGGGTTGGGTTGGTGGGTTTTCTAGCGCGATTTAATGCAAGGACAATTTGGTGTTGTGATCGAAAAGGGATTCTTTGTGCGTGGAGGTGTTTTTTTTCGATGCGGGGGGAGTTTAGGGTTGGGATTTTGTGGACATGGGGCGCGGCAGCGCGGCGCCCCTACGCGGAGAGAGGAATTCATGACGGGTATTGAGGCGCGGAAGTTTGCTGAGGAGTGGATTCGGAATTTTAGTGGGAAGGATGTGGAGGCGGTGCTGGCGTGGTTTGCGGAGGATGCGGAATTTACGAGTCCGAAGGCGGTGGGCATTCTGGGGCGGGCTACGCTGCGTTCGCGGGAGGAGTTGGGGGAATATTGGCGGACGGCGGTGAAGGCGATCGGGACGATCCGGTTCACGCTGGATTATTTGGTGAATGATGAGGCGGCGAGGCGGTTGACGATTGTGTATGTGTCGGAGATTGATGGGAAGAGGGCGAGGGCGGCGGAGCTGTTTCAGTTTGATGAGGCGGGGAAGGTGGTGCGGGGCGAGGCGATGTATGGGGTGGGGCTGGGATGAGGGTTGAATGAAGATTGACGCGGAGATCGCTGAGGAGCTCAGAGAGAACGGCGCGTGATTGTTCCTGTGTGTGGCGTGTTAGGAATGACCCAAGACCCCACATGCAAAGTCGGCATGCGGGGCACGCGGGTCGAAGAGGGATTTCTTGCTGGGCTTGTGGGTGTTGTACGGGCTTGAGGTTTAGGTACGGATTGCGGAAGTTCTTGTCGTAGGGCGCCCATTTTTCTTTGCGGCGCGTTTCTTCCCAGAATAGTTTCGAGGTTTTTGCGGTGGCCATCGGCCGCCAGGCGGAGCTGCGCGCGGGTGTTGAGGTTGAAATCCTTCGTCGCAGGGTCATGAGGAGGATAGGGCGCGATTTTTGTGGAGAGTTCGGTTGATTTGCGTCTAAACCCACACTTTTACAAGGCAAAGGGTGCGGCACCCGTGGCGGATAACCCAAGAGCACAGGGAGTGGCAGGAGTGAAGCGAAACGATTTGATCGAAGAGAGATTCCTCACTTCGCGGACTCCCTTCGGACTGACGGGTGTTTTTTTTTGTGAGGTTTGTAGGGAAACGGTCCGCCTCCCTCCCAGGGCTAGCGGAAGGTTAGCCCCACAACCGAGGAACCCGAGATGCCAGCCTGAAGGCGCGGCGTTACACGGCAAAACCTAAGATGAGTGGCTGTGCCAGTGGAGACAGCGCACTGTAAAATGGCGCGGATGAGGTAGAGTGGCGGGGTGCTTGGGGAGGGTGTGGGAATGGAGAAGCTTGTGAATCATCCGGGGGTGGTGCTGGTGGTGACGTTTGTGGTGCTGTGGCTGGCGGCGTGGATTGGGGCGGCGATGCGGAAACGGCGCGAAGAGATGAGCGCGGAGGAGCGCGAGGATTTAGGAGTGATTCTGGCGGGGACGCTAACACTGCTGGGATTGATAATCGGATTTACGTTTTCGATGGCGATCAGCCGGTATGACCTGCGGAAAAATTACGAAGAGGAAGAAGCGAATGCGATCGGCACGGAATATTTACGGGCGGATTTTTTGCCGGCGGCGAATGCAGCGAGGGTGCGGGAATTATTGAAGGAATATCTGGAGGAGCGCGTGCGGTTCTATCAGACACGCGATGCGCAGGAATTGCGGCGGGTGAATGCGCGGACATTGGGATTGCAGGCGGAATTGTGGAATGAAGTGAAAACGCCGGCGCAGGCAGATCACAGCGCGGTGCTGGGGGTGACCGTTGCGGGGATGAATGATGTGATCAACCGGCAGGGGTATACACAGGCGGCGTGGTGGAACCGCATACCGATCGCGGCGTGGGGATTGATGTGGGCGATCGCGATTTGCTGCAACTTGATGCTGGGGTTTTATGTGCGGCCGGAAAACAATCATTGGGTGCGACTGACGGTGATGCCGCTGGTGGTGGCGGTGTCGTTTATGTTGATTGCGGATATTGAGAGTCCGCGCGGGGGAGTGATTCGGGTGAAGCCGCAGAATTTGGTTAGTTTGCAGGAGGGGTGGAAGTAGATTGAGGTGAAGGAGACGGAGGAAGTTGAGGAGGTAAAAGATGGGACTGCGTTCGGGATGATGGGATTTCGATTTTGCGGATACGGGGCGCAGCCCTTCGAAACTTAGGATAAACAGTGCGGCGCCCCTGCGAAGACAGACCCCTAGCGACTACCTGCCACTGGGTGGGGCACGATTATCGTGCCCCTAATGGGTGCGGACGACTGGGATGCGCTGCTTATTGGATGGGGTTGCCGTCGGGGTCGATTTTGTGGACTTCGCCTATGTTTAGGGAGCGGATGCCGGCTTCTACTTTGGACATGTCGCCTACTACTACCCAGACTAGGTGGTTTGGTTCTATGTATTTTTTTGCTACTTCGTTGGCTTCTGTCGAGGTGACGGCCAGGACTTTTTGGGTGAAGGTGTTGTAGTAATTTTCGGGCAAATTATATTGGAGGATGTTGGCGTAGGCGCCGGAAAGTTGCTGGGTGGTTTCGAAGCTGCCGGGAAGCGCCAGCGTGGCGTTGGATTGTTCGTCTTTTAGTTCGGGGCCGGTGATGGGTTTGCCGCCGACGATATCTTTATATTCGTCGATCAAGACTTGCATGGATTCCTTGGTTTTATCTGTCTGCACGGGGGAGAAGCTGACGAAGGGACGCTGGCCGCGCGCGGGGATGAGGCGAGAGCCGACGCCGTAAGACCAGTGCTTGTCTTCGCGCAGATTCATGTTGATGCGGGAACTGAAGTTGCCGCCGAAGATGTCGTTGACGAGCATGAGCGGAATCTGATCGGGATTGTTGAACGGCGGAGCGAGCTGCGCGGCGAGGATGAGGCTCTGGCCGGAGCCGGGACGATCAATGAGATAGACGACGTCTTTCGCGGGCTGCGGAACATCCGGAACATTTACGGTGGGAACATCGCCAGACTTCCAGGAAGCAAATAAATTTTCGAGCTTGGGAGTGATTTCGGCGAGCGTGGTGTCTCCCACGATGAGAAGCGTGGCGTTGTTGGGTTTGTACCAGGTCTCGTGGAACTTGGCGAGATCGGCGCGGGTCATTTTTTTGACGCTGTCGGTGCTGCCGGTGCCGATGAAAGTTTCGTCGTAGGGATGACCTTTGCCGAAGAGGAGCGTGGGAAGAACGCGCAAGCCCATGGAGAAGGGCGTGACTTTTTCGCGCTGGATGGCGGCGAGGCGTTCTTTTTGCAGGCGCTCAAATTCTTTTTCCGGGAAGGCCGGATGGAGGATGAGGTCGGCATAAATGTCGAGAGCTTTATCGAGATTGAGCTTGAGGGCGTTAAGGCTGACGCTGGAGTAATCAAGATTGGCGCCAGCATTGAAATTGGCGCTAAGGGATTCGAGATCTTCGCTGATTTTAAGGGAATCGCGCGTGGGAGTTCCCTCTTCGAGCATGCGCTGGGCGAAGCTGCAGGTGCCGAGAGAAGCGGTGGAATCGGAAGAATAGCCGCCTTTGACGAGCAGCGAGAAATTGACGACGGGCGCGGTGTGGCGCTCGGCGAGAACAACTTTTAGACCGTTGGAAAGCGTGGCTTGTTGCATGGGAGGAAGCTTGAGAGATTCGGCGGAGCCTTCGGCGGGCGGCTTGGAACGATCGATGGCCGGGCCGGTTTTGTAATCGGTGGGATAAGGCGTGACTTGAAGGACGTAATCGCCATCGCTGAGCCACTCGACGGCGGCTTTCTTGACGGAGGCGGGAGTGGCGGCCTGAATGCGCTTTAGATAGGTTTTGTAGCAATCGGGATCGCCCTGGAAAGTCTGGCAACTGGCGAGGATGTCGCTTTTGCCGCCGAAGCCGCCGATGCGTTCCATGATGCGGGCGTAGCGGCCGAAGATTTGTGTTTTGGCGAGCTCGAGTTCGGATTCGGTGGGACCATCCTTCAGGAATTTCTGCAATTCTTCATCGGCTTCTTTTTCGACTACGGTGAGATCGCCGCCAGGTTTGGCGGTGAGTTCGAAGGTAAATTGTCCGGCAATTTCGTTGTTGCCGTCTTCGGCGGTGGCGCTGGTGGCGATTTGATCCTTGTAGACGAGGCGCCTGTAGAGACGCGAAGTTTTCCCCTGGCCGAGAACGCGCGCAGTGAGATCGAGCAAGGCTTCATCGGGCGAGCCGGTTTGGGGAACGTTCCAGACGCGATAGGTGCGGGCTTGCGGGACATTGTCCTGGACCGTGCCGCGATGGGTGCCGGTGCGCTTGGCGACCCAAACTTCCTGACGAGCGATGGGAGGAACGGCGGGAATGGCGCCGTAATATTTCTCAACTTTTTGGCGGGCGACTTCGGGAGTGATATCGCCGGCGAGGACGAGGGTGACGTTGTTGGGACCGTAATAACTTTTGAACCAGTCCTGGACGTCGGTGAGCGAGGCGGCGTCGAGATCTTTCATGGAGCCGATGACCGTCCAGGAATAAGGATGGCCGTCGGGATATGTGTTCGTGGTGATGAGTTCTTCGCTGACGGCGTAAGGCTGATTTTCGTCCTGGCGTTTTTCGTTCTGTACGACGCCGCGCTGGAGATCGAGTTTTTTCTGATCGAGGACGGGGAGGAGATGGCCCATGCGATCGCTTTCGGCGAACAGGACGTAGTCGAGCATGGAGGTGGGAACGTTCTCGAAGAAATTGGTGCGGTCGTTGTTGGTGGTGCCGTTGAGGTCGGTGGCGCCGATGCGTTCCATGGCATTGATGTACGTGAAATTGAAATTTTCGCTGCCGCTGAACATGAGGTGCTCAAAGAGATGAGCGAAACCAGTGCGGCCGGTTTTTTCGTTTTTGGAGCCGACGTGATACCAGGTATTCACGGCGACGATGGGGGCTTTGTGGTCTTCGTGGACGAGAACGGTGAGACCGTTGGGGAGAACGAATTTGGTGTAGGGGATGTCGGGGATGGGGATGGCGTTGGATTTGGAGGTGGATTTTGTGGTGGTGGATTTTGTGGTGGTGGATTTTGTGGTGGTGGATTTGGG
>Ga0210383_10003597_pt1 | contig 13853 bp, 18 predicted proteins | sample IncBWC14OmetaG_FD_160072 | JGI IMG/M metagenome (GOLD analysis project Ga0210383, IMG submission 160072) | Forest soil microbial communities from Barre Woods Harvard Forest LTER site, Petersham, Massachusetts, United States - Inc-BW-C-14-O ...
ATTCATTCGACTTCAATATCGAATGGGCCCGTCCATACCGGCACACAAAAGAAAATGCGAGCTGGCGGATTCTTCGGAAAGTAGCGCTTGAAGATTGCGTTGAATGCCTTGAAGTGCTTTGGGTCTACGCAGGTGAAAGGAGCAATTCTTATGGCACCGCTTTCAGCGTCAACGTATCACGGAGTTCATGCAGGCGACCAACACCAAAGAGCGATGGATCCTCATCCGCGAGTGCGCGAAGATGACCCAGGCGACTTCACATTCAGCTTGTCGCCGACGCAACCGGAGACACTTCGTATGGGCCATCAGAAGCCAATCTCTTATGTACTGAATGCGGTGACGATCGACAGAGTAACTGAGTCCACCGAAGGTTCTGGTGAACGCGATCGTTTGCAATCGCTTCCCCTGGTTAATTACGCTACGGCTATAGCGAAGGCGATAGAGTGGCTTGGGGATCGCTATCTCCTGGCGAAACCAATGGAACTCGTGCATGACAGGCACTCGAAAGTGGAATCCCGGAACGATCCACCGCCAAATCGGCACGGCTGAGATGACCCGGGGAACTGGCGAGGGCTCGGTCCAAAATCGGCTTTGGCGACTCGCAAATCCAATATCGACCGTGTTGAACGCATAGAGCGTCTTCCCGGTACGAGCATCGAGAGCGAAGAATTCGTTGTTCATGTCCGTCGCGTTGCCCGGCACAACGCAACCGTTCGCACCTGCCAATCCTAAGGTATTGACCCACACCTTCGTGCGATCGAACCAGGTCGCCGCGTATGGTGAGATCGTCTACGTGTTTTGTCAGGCATCGAGTTTCGTACGGCGGGCGGCTGGGAATTTCGCTATCTCGCGCGATGGGAATCCCCGGAAATCCGCTCAGGTGCAGTCTCCCTGCTCGATCACCTGGGGAAGCTTCGAGATCGCAAAGTCCTTCGGCGCACCGTAAGCACTCATGAAATTTTTCGATAATCTCGACGGTCATCGCTCCTACATAAGGCGTGATTCGCTGTGCAAGTGAGTTTCTCAATTGCTATCCAGTTGACATGCGTGAGTCTGCTCACCCTACAAGGATGCGCGCGGATCGCCATTCGGGAACCGCCATCAGCCCAAGGGGACGCGCCGGACACGATCCGTATGCTCGGGCCCGATCAGCACTTCTCGACGCTATCCTCGCAAAGCGTCGCGCGCCGCCTTCGCCAGCATGCGGGGCAGCCTATCAATATTCTGGCCCTCTCGGGGGGCGGGGCTGACGGCGCTTTTGGCGCGGGTGCACTGGTTGGACTCACCCGCTCCGCATCGCGGCCGCTATTCGCCGTTGTCACGGGGGTGAGCACCGGTGCGCTGATCGCTCCCTACGCTTTCTTAGGTCCCGCCTGGGATGATCAGCTGATCGAGGTATACACCTCCGGCCGCGCGGAGCACCTGCTGCAGTCCCGCGGTTTAGGGGCGCTCTTCGGCTCCAGCGTGTATCGCGGGGAGCCGCTTAAAGACCTGGTTGACCGTTACGCCACCGATGAGTTAATTGAAGCGGTGGCGCACGAGGCCTCGACCGGACGACTTCTGCTCGTGGCCACGACCGATGTCAGCACCGGAGAGCCGGTGGTGTGGGACTTAGGATCGATCGCGATGAACGGCGGACCTGGCGCAAGAGCGCTGTTTCGCGATGTGGTGGTGGCTTCAGCCAGTGTTCCGGGATTGTTCCCGCCGGTAGTCATCCGCGTGCAGGAAGCGCAGGGTCTTTACAAAGAGGTTCACGTTGACGGGGCAACTACCGTGCCGTTTCTCGTGCCGTTAGCGTTCGTCGAGCCGCCCCTGGACGGAGGTGACCGGTCGCATGGCGTGGCTGTTTACGTCATTGTCGATGGCCGCTTGAGTGAGCAGCCGGCCGCGATTCGGTTGCGAACGATGTCAATTCTATCGCGCAGCGTTTCAGCGGGACTCAATCACATGTTGAGGACGACTCTTGAACTGACTGCCGCCCTCGCCGAACTTGGGGGCGCACAGTTTCAGTTCGCAGCAATTCCCCTCGCGTACCCGCAGCTAGACCCGTTTGACTTCCGCACGTCGACTATGCGATCGCTGTTCCAGTACGGCTCCACCTGTGCTCAAACGGGTCGCCTTTGGATCTCACCACGAGGTGCCGCTGGCGACGCAGCAAGCCGCACGGGCGCCGTAGCCAGTCAGAACACGCCATGTCCAGTCGATGGCGAATCCAATGGTCGTCTCGTCTCGCGCTGAAGGCTGAACCTACGCAAATGCCAACGACTGCGACTGCCGGTGAGGCTGCCGTGAATGTATCGATTTGGAATGCGTCACATCGGTGGACGGCAAACCTTGGTTTGATTAGAACCAATCACATGAATCTCGGCGACATTCTCTTTGGATTAATAGTCTGCGGTTTGGTGCTCGCTATCGTTAAAAACCTTACGGGTCTATCGCGTTAGCCCGCATCCATACAAAGGTGCGATTGGCTGCCTCTTCTGGATCGCATACCGTCAATAACAGAGATGATCCATTAACCATTGATCCACTGGAGGCAATCGTGTCATTCATTCAGCCCATCAATCCAACGTTGATCAAAACATTTTTGGCGATAGTAGCCGTTTTGGGACTGTTTACAGCCCTTGGAGGCACTGCGACTGCGGCGCAGGACAAATACACGCTGAAGGCACCAAGCGGAATCTCCTTCTCTGAGATTAGGGGCTACGAAGACTGGCCAGCCGTCTCTCTCACTCAGAACGAAGAAGCAGATAAGTTGATCGTCGCGAATCCCATAATGATCGAGGCCTACAAGCTCGGCACGCCTGGTAACGGCAAGTCGTTTCCCGAAGGCTCGAAAGTCGTGAAGATAACATGGTCGATGAAGAAGACCCCGCAAGCCCCCTTCGCGAGTTTGATGCCGGACACCCTGGTGACGGTCGAATTAATTGAGAAAGACTCTGCAAGATTCCCAAAGTCGGATGGCTGGGGATACGCGCAGTTTCTGTATGACCCGACGACTGATACGTTCACGGAAAAAGGCGCGTTGCCCGAGAGAGCCGCCAATGGAGCATGTCATGCGTGCCATACCATCGTTAAAGCGAATGACTTTATTTTTCTGCCGTACTCGAAGAGATAAACACGAGATAGACAACGGTCTGCGCGTGTCACCTCGACGCCTGACCAGCAGGACGAGTGCTCCAGGAGAGCCTCATGTTCGAACAAATCGCAGCGCTCTCACCCGGGAATGCGGCGCCTGGCATTTCGGTTTCATCTATCGCGACTGTTTTGCGTTGGAATTACAACAGGCAGCTCTCCTGCGACGGAGGACGTGATGACTCTCGCCAGAGTGCAGTACCGCAATCATTCGAGTACCGTTCAATTCGCTGCACCACTGGGCGAGAGGTGGAAGGCTAGGATCAGGTCAACAAGCATTCCCGCGCCACACACTGCTACTTTTATGTTCCGGTCAACTTGGACAAAGGGACCCCGCAGTTACCGGTATGCATGCTCCGTTCGTAGCGGAGAGAGTCAGAAGTATATTCGGCTGTGCGGCGATGACACCAGCAGCACCAAGTTTATCGGACCCTCTTCATGAGAAAGCTCTGGCCAGCCGCACTACTCGTAACCGGAATCGGGACGCTGACCGTGGCGTTAGGTGAGGGGAAAATAGATCCGCGGCAGATGATGTCCTCGCCGGTCCGGTTATACATTGAAGGAGACATACCTTCGCTAGGCGGTGCCACCGAATGGCTCAATTCGCCACCATTAACGGCGATCGCTCTTCGCGGAAAGGTCGTGCTCATCGAATTCTGGACCTATACCTGCATCAATTGGCTGCGCACACTTCCCTATGTGCGCGCATGGGCTGAGAAGTATAAAGACAAGGGATTGGTCGTGATCGGGGTACACTCGCCCGAGTTTGAATTTGAGAAAACCCTCGACAATGTTCGCCGCGCCGTGAAGGTTTTGAACATCGACTATCCGGTCGCAGTCGATAGCGATCATGTGATATGGCGAGCCTTCAGAAATAGCTACTGGCCGGCTCTTTATTTCGTCGATGCTAACGGGCACGTTCGATATCATCAATTTGGTGAGGGCGACTACGAACAGTCGGAAAGGATTATTCAGAAATTGCTAGTGGAAAGCGGAGCTATCGGCATCGGTCCTGAACTGGTTTCGGTCGACCCCCATGGTCTCGAAGCGGCGGCCGATGTCAAGAGCTTGAGGTCTTCGGAGAACTATGTAGGGTATGAACGCACCGAGAATTTCGTGTCTCGCGACGGTACGATATTTGACAAGCCTCATGTCTATGTTTCCCCTGCGCGTTTGTGGCTCAATCATTGGGCCCTGTCGGGTAATTGGACTGTGGGCAACCAGGTTATTGTGCTGAACAACGCCAACGGGCGGATTGTGTACCGCTTTCACGCCCGCGATCTTCATCTCATCATGGGTCTGGCGGAGCGCGGAGCATCTGCGCGATTTCGCGTCTCGATCGACGGACAGGCTCCTGGCGCTGCTCACGGAATTGACGTTGACGAGCAAGGTAACGGTACGGTCACGGAACAGCGGCTCTATCAGCTAATCCGACAAAATGAGCCCATCTCCGATCGTCTGTTTGAAATTGAGTTTCTCGATTCTGGCGTGCAAGCGTATTCGTTCACGTTCGGGTGATCGCCGAACCTCGCCCGCTCTAGCTTGGACAGTGGGTTGAGACGAGATTCCCGTAAGCGCATGCACGCCCGTCATTTGACGGCTCTCGCGGGATTACCTCTAAGGGCTTGCGGCTGCACCAACCGCTTCCATGAACCCGAAAAGCCCGCATCGGGAATGCGGGAGGAGATAGCCGGATCGAACTCATGGCCAAACGCGAGATGTGCCGGTACGCATGGACTGACAATCGATGCTCCGCTTCGGGAAAGCAATCTGACTCTTGGGTAGAGGTCAACTCCCGCGCCAGTTGTGGCCAGTACTTTAGAACGCGTTCGGCGAACGCTTGAGCGCGCCCGAGCAGTATGCCCGAGGCGACCAGGGCTCCTTCCTTTAACAGCTGCGTTGCAATTGCAGGGGCGGGCCGATGGGCCTTCGCCTGAATCGCTGCCCCTGTTTGGGAACTTTCCGGCCCCACTACGAGATAATCCTCAGCGATTCCTGGATGAGGATCGCTCATGCCTAAGGTTGCAACTGTGCCGGGTACTCGCTGCAGCGCCGTCAAGACCTTTTCGATCGATTCCATGAACAGCGACTCGTTAGCGACCCAAAAGTCGCTCGGTAGGATCGTGACGAGGCAGTAAGGAAACCTAGCAGCCACTGATAGTACTGCCGCCACTGTCGAAAATGACATTGGTACGCCCAGGTCCGAAATAAACCGATTCGCAGGTCGCGTGAACCATAACGGACCAGCCCAAACGCTCCGATCCTCTTCTCGCGCGCTCACCAGTACGTTGCCTGGAGATGCTAACCGTCTCGCGCGAAGTGCTGCTTGGCGCAGGAATCCTATTTTCACAGCCGCCGATCGTTGCGAATTCAGCGCATACGGACGTAAGTTTCCGGTCAATCGTTCTGAGCGCTCTTCGTCCGCGATCACAATGCAACAGCGTGCCTGCGAGGTCGACACTTGTACTTTCACGTCTACTCCACGTCGTTCAATATATCTAGTGCATGGGACACATCCTCGGGAGGCGGCAATTGGACCGTTTCATGCACGACTCGTAGCAAGTCGCTCGCCGTATGAAGCGTTCCGCCAAACACCCAAGTGCCTCCCAATACCAGTGACGCGCCAAATAAAACCCAATACATAGATCACCTCGCTGACAACTGTCCACCAGCTCGCCTCGAACATTCCCTGCTCGAGCGAGTCCTCACGATTCAATCGCAGGCTTTCATTTGTTCCGAGTCTCGTTCAGTGCTGAACGTAAAGGTTGTTGACGACCTTCGTCACACCGGGCACTTGATTGGCGACAGATTCGGCAGTGCTCTTCTCCAAGCCGTAATCGACTTCGCCGTTCAGATACACCACATGATCAAGCGTCATTACCCTAATCGAATTCGCTCCCAAGCCAGGATGCTGATCGATGCTCTCTTGTACAGCTTTGCTTAGATCTGCGTCCCTGGGGCAACCGTGAAGCCCGCATTTTTCGTACGTTGCGCAGCCTGGAAGAGCGGCCATAAACACCAGGGCCAAGGCCAGCGCGTAAATCGTTCTATGCTTACTCATTTCACTCTCCTATTTTCAGTTTGGATAAATCGCCGACGTTTGTTGGACATCCAGCAACCACTGAGGATGGAGCGAAAGTCTGTGGCGCTCTGACGGGTGTGCCGGTTAAGAAAGAGGGTGCTCATGTGAGATGCGATCACACCAGAGCCGTGAGGGCGAGTCGATCGCACGATGGTATGAGTCGATGCGTTGGATCAGGACACCCTCGAAACAGTTGTCGTCGCTGGTGCCTGCCGCCCGCGATCTCATCACTATCCGGTAACGTCCGGCACTAGCCAGAATCCGAACTCCCGACCTACGAGATTCCCTCAGCTCGCCGAGCTCAGCTTGCTGATCGCCGCGCTGATCCCCGCCGGATCCAGACCCTGATAGCCCATTTGCTGCCAGAGGCCACCGCTTCCTTCGTTGCGTGTCCCAATGTGGTCGTACTTACCCTTGAAGCCCGCCTTGAGCAGACAGCTGCCGAAGCGGCTGCCGAGGCCCGTCTTGACGTTCCAACCCTCGACCACCAGCACCCAGGGTGCCTTGGCGAGGGTTCGCATCATCGATTCATCCACGACGTTGAGCGTCGACTTGTTGACGAGGCCCGCATCGACACCCTTCTCCTTGAGACCGATCACGGCATCGAGTGCGCGGTACACAGCCTCTCCGAAAGTGACGACGTAACCGCCGTTCTCCCTCGGTTTGCGTAGCAGATCGTCCTTGCCGGGCTCGAAGAGTTTACCCTGATAGAAAGGCTTGCCGTCGTCGCCCAGGAGGTCGGGCACCGGCGCCCGCGTGCTGAACAGGAAGCGCAGACCCGGATCGTTGAAGATGCGCTTCACGCACGCCGCGAACTGGAGCTGGTCGGCCGGGAAGTACAGGCGTGTCATGTCCTCGCCATGACTGGGATTCACGCCACCGTCCGCGAACATGCTATTGATGCCGAAGTGACAGGTGTTGTCGGCCATGTCATCGACTCCACTGTGGCTGAAGTGCGCCAGGACGTTGGAGAAGTTGAGGCGCGCCATTGTGATTTCGCTGATGCACATCTCGAGGAACGCGCTGAAGGTGGCATATATGCCCTGTTTGCCGGGTGAGGAACCGAAGCCCGCCGCAGCGGAGAAGTTGCCGCGCTCCATGATGCCGCCGCGCACGAACACTTGCGGGTACTTCTTGCGGATGTGATGCAATCCGCAGGAGCCCTCGAGGTCATTATCGAACACGCGCACGCTCGCCATGCGCTGCGCCTCGTCCATGCCATCAAACATTTCGTTGATCAGCTTGCCGAAGTCGTCGCGGTTCTTGCCAACGCCGGAGGAGCCGCGATACCTCAGCGGGCTCCTCTCCGGCTTGGCTGCCTTGAGCAACGCGACCGCCTGATCGTAACCGCCGCGCTTTTCCAGGTATGCGATGGCTACCTCGGCCTTGAGCGCATCGTGCGCGTGTGGGTTGCCCTCGGCGCCGCTGATACCGGGCGCCATCGGACGCTTGATGATGAGTGCGTGCGGCAGCTGATTGCTGAAGGCGCGGCACAAGTCGACGTACAGGGCGTCGAGGTCCTCGCCCATGGTCGTCTCGGTCGTCAGTCCATAACCTGACAGCGTCCGCGTCAGGTCGTAGCCGGGCATGTATTCCTGCGGATGGCCGGCGATGGTCACGTTGTTGTCATCGATGAGCACCTTGATGTTGAGCCCTTTGCCCACCGCAAGGCGCGCAGCTTCGGCATCATCGCCTTCCATCTGGCTGCCGTCGGACCCGAGCAGGACCACCGCCTTGCCGGGATTCGCGATGGCAACGCCGTTGGTGAATGCCCACAGATGCCCGAGGCGACCCGAACTAAACTCGACACCCGGCGTCAGGCCCTTTTCCGGATGCCCAGGCAGTCCACTGCTATATTCGCGGTAGTGCAGCAGCCGCTCGGCCGGCATCGCGCCGTTCAATACGCTCAGAAGATATTGCATGGCCACCCGATGCCCCGCTTCATCGTAGAAGACCGGCACAATGGGCGCGCCATGTGCAATGAAGGCGCGAATGATCATGATTTCGGGGACCGTGTCGTACGGACCGCCGGAATGTCCCGAGAGTCCCTTGGCTCCGGCTAACGCGGTGAAGAAAACGATGGCGTCCCGGCACAACTGGATGTTGTGCCGGAGCATCGCCTTGGCGTCCTCGGAGAGCGCAGTGACCGAGGGGTCGAGCTTGAGCGGTTTGAGTTTGCCTAAATCGATCGGGAAGGTTTCTTGCGCCATGGCGTACGTCTCAAGCAGTTGGGAGTTTCCAAGGTGGAATTCCATAGTGCCAAATCCGGCGTGGAAGTCATGCGTACCATGGTATGGTGTCAATAGGGTGCGAAAAAATCCGTGCATATCGCGGCTGCCCCGAAGCAGGAGGTCCTCATGAACCGCACTTACCTCCCCCAACCTGCAAGTCGTCGAATTCCTAGCGCGCCATGTGAACGATTCTCGAGGCTGCCGACATGGGCACTAGCGATAGGGCTAGCGCCGTTACAAGGAATAGGCCCGCCACGATCTCGCCGACGCTCAAATGCTCGCCAAGCAGGATGATCGATGCGGCGAGACCTGCTGCTATGGAGCCGTAGGATGTCAAGGCAACAACAAGAACAACATTGAGAGTCCGGAGCGCAACGCCTTGCAGAAGCTGCCCGAAGAGCGAGACAAGCAGGACAAACTCCACATCGAACCAGATGATTGTAGCGGCGTCCAAGTGGTGCAACGGAATTAGGATCGCGTCAATCCGCCCAGCGAGCAGACCCATCGCGCTAAGAAGCAGACCGCCGATAGTCCCGAACACGCCGACCACGAACAGAGCTGGGTAGGTGCTGTCGAGCCTTCGTATGCCGATCGTCAGTAAGGCCCACGTCAGGATGAGTGCGCCAATCATCGCATCACCCGCTAGGCTTGATCCAGCCCCCGACTTCGTAAATGTCAATATCAGTGCGCCGACCACGCCGATTAGGATTGCAACGACTCGCAGCATCGCCAGCCGTTCACGCAAAAACACGCTGGCAAGAACGGCAGCCAATGGCGGGAAAAGACTTAAGAGCAGAACAGCATGGCCGGCGCTCGTCTCGCTAGCTCCCAACGCAGACAATGCATTCGTCCCGGGTCCGTAGGTTATACCGCAGAATGCGAACAAGCCTGCGTTCCTCAATGTGAGTGGCGGAAGGGGACGCGGCATCGTAACGAACGCAAGACCGAGAAAGAGAGGAAGCGACCAGAAGCCGCGCGCAACGAAAAGAGCAACTGCGTCAAAGTGTGCGGGAGCTTGTGGAGAAAAGAGGAGCTTGGATGCGACAGCGTTTAAGCCGAAAAATATGGCAGAGACGAGCGCGGCCATTACCGCCACCAGCCAAGCATGTCTCGATGTAGGCTTGGACGGCTGGGATGTTTGTGTGATTCCTTTGAGTAACAAGTTCATGGGTTCGGCCTTTTGTCTCAAATTTGCCCAATCAATGGTGAATGCGATGAAGTGGAGGCGCCAATCAATGGCTACGTTCTATTCGCCGCAGCGTCAAATTGATTCTCCCGTCTGGTAATCCAATTCGGTCGAGCAGCTGGGACGTGCCGGATCGGATTCCCTCGACTCCATGGAATATCAGTCGCGAGGCCCCACCGAACCAGACCAACACATGCGCGTGACTATTGGGCTACTTTTGGAGAAAGGTTTGCGATGAGAGCCCTGCGCGCCAATCGATAGCGTTCTGATGTTGCTGATGGAAGGCAGAGCGGGCTCTACATTGTTCACGGACAAGTTCCCTCGTATTGCGTTCATCGACTTTCTCCACTCACGATCGGATCGATCCAGCCGCCTGGCGGCGTGACCGCCGCTGCTTGCGCGGGTCCCCAGGTGCGAGGCTCGTAGGTATGGAGGGCCGTGGCCGCACCGAGCACCGGGTCGACGATGCGCCACGCTTCCTCCACGTAGTCCTGGCGCGCAAAAAGTGTCCTGTCGCCGATCAGGGCATCGCTCAACACGCGCTCATAGGCATCGCGCTCGTTCGCTCCCCGGTGACGGCTGGCCATAAGCTCTGTCGGTCGGCCGACGCCGGTCTCCTCCGGGTCCATCACGTTTAGCCCGATGGCGAGCTCCGTGGCCGGGCTGATCCGACAGCGCAGGTAGTTCGCTTCGGAACCCTGGTAGAGAATGTGGGGCGGGCGCCGCAGACGCGCCACTACCTCGGTGCATGTGACGGGGAGCAATTTGCCCGAGCGGATGTAGAATGGGACACCTTGCCAGCGCCAGCTATCGATCAAGAGGCGCACGGCCGCAAATGTCTCCACCTGGGAGTCGCGAGCGACGCCGTTCTCCTCACGGTAGCCGCGGAACTGTCCGCGCACGAGATCCTCCGCTCCGAGCGCACGAACTGATTTGAGCACCTTCACCTTTTCGTCGCGGACGGATTCGCTGTCACTGCGTGCCGGAGGCTCCATGGCGAGGTTCGATAACACTTGGAAAAGGTGATTCTGGACCACGTCGCGGATCACACCCGCCGTGTCGTAGAACGAGCCCCGCCCCTGGATGCCGAAGTCCTCGGCCATCGTGACCTGAATGCTCTCTATGTACTGGCGGTTCCAAAACGCCTCGTGCAGCAAATTGCTGAACCTGAAAAGGAGCATGTTGCGTATCGGACTCTTGCCGAGATAGTGATCGATGCGAAAGATCCGCTCCTCGGCGAAGTTATTAAGCAAGATTCGGTTGAGAGAGCGCGCCGACGCGAGGTCGCGGCCGAACGGTTTCTCGACGATGACTCTCGCCCCCGCAGGCGCGCAGCCTGCCGCCGCAAGGTGCTCGACTACGGTCGCAAAGAGCGCCGGTGGAATGGCCAGGTAGTGCGCGGGGCGGGCGGCGTCACCCAGCGCGTTTTTCAGCTGCCTGAAGGTCTCGAGATCCTCATAGCCGCCGTCGATGTAGCGCATCAGCTTCTTGAGCCTCGCGAATGCCGCAGCTGCTCATCGCCTCGCATCATGTCGGTCATGATCACGAGCACCTGCCGTAAGACATACGTATCGAGCGATAACTTTGCACCATATCCCTGGTCGCGACGCTGATCCCAGGGCGCCCAAACGACTTCGACGGGGACGCGCTGTTGGCGCAGCACCGCAATTGGCAGATCGATACCCTCCAAATGCAGCCGACCCACTCCGGCACGCTATCAGATGACCAACTTGGCATCGAGCGTAATCTCAGCCTTTAAGACTTTTGACACCGGGCAATTCAGCTCGGCATTCTTGGCCAACTGCGCAAATACAGCCTCTGTAATGTTTGGCACCACTGCGCGCAGCGTCAGCGCGGAGCGGGTAATGCGAAAGCCTGAACCGTCGGGATCAAGGGACACTGCGGCTTCGGTCTTAAGCTCGGTCGGGTTATAGCCCGCGCGCTCTAACTGGACAGCGAGTGCCATGGTGAAGCAACCAGCATGGGCAGCAGCGATAAGCTCTTCAGGGTTAGTGCCCTTCTCAACTCCGAAGCGGGTTCGAAACGAGTAAGGGGTCCGATTTAATACGCCGGAGTCCGTAGATAGGTCACCGTAGCCGACCTGGCCTGTGCCGACCCAAACGGCTTTGGCATTGCGAATCATGCGAAGTTCCTGATCAACTTACCATCGAGATTTTGCTGATTTAATGGAATGCGACCCTAAGGATGCAATGACAGCAAAATCGTAGAGACAAATAAATCGAACGAAGGTATTGGTTGATACCAAAGCTTCAGTCGGCGCCACTCGACAAGGGAAAGCGGATAGGGCACAAACTCTCATCTCAGATCCGCCAACGTCCGGCAGCAGCCACCATTTAGAAGTGGTGTTTTTGGGGGTATCTCAAACGAGCTGAAGTCAAAAACCCTAGAAATCTCGACGTTTTCTCGCCGATTTCGAATCCGTCCCGGGAGCAAAACATCGATAAAACGATTATTCATAGTCGTCGACCTAGCACGCGCTGCGGATCGACCCGCGCGGGGTTGTCACCCAACTCATGCGTTAGCACCGGCATGGTCAGAGTTTCACTGAATTTTCCGCGAAACTCGCGCACCATTCCCCTGGCGTAGGGTGCATTATCCCGCCATACGTGATGACTTGACCCTAAACGACCGGAACCACACATGAAGGTCGTTTATGAAACCCGACGAATCTTCGCCCGTCACGCCGGCTCCCCCGGCCGCTTCGCATCGCGTTAGTCTTTCGCCTTGCGTCAATGCGCTATTACCGAACTGGGAAGAACCCTTTCTCCGCCCACAATGTGACTCGCATGGGCCAGCTTGCTGACTCTTCCCCGTATGCCGTGGCACCGCGATTCATCCGCTTTCGAGATGCACCCCGGTACTTAGGGATGGACAAGAACCGCTTCAATCGGGAGGTTCGCCCCGTACTCACGAACCTTCCCATCGGCGTGCAAGGTGTGGCCTTTGATCGCCTTGACCTCGATCGCTGGGCAGACGACTATAAGAGCCGCAACGGGCATCTCGCGGCTCAATCTGAAAGGAAAAAGCCATGGGAAACCAAAAGACGTCAGGTCTCACGAAACGCGGTGGGATTTGGCATATCGACAAGCAGTTCAGAGGCGTCCGCATTCGGGAGAGCGCTGCAACAAGCGACCTCACGGAAGCGGTAGCTCTTCTCGCGAAGCGGATCGAATCGATTCGAAAAACGTTGATTTACGGGATTCGGCCCGAGAGGACTTTTCGAGCGGCGGCAACGAAGTATCTGCAAGAGAACCAACACAAGAGAAGTATCAGCGATGACGCGGGTCATTTGGCGATTCTCGATCCGTTCATCGGAGATCTTTGTCTCTCTGGGGTGTACATGGAGAAGTTGCAGCCGTTCATCGACAAGCGTCGCAAGGATGGGGTCAAGGCGAAGACGATTAATCTGTCACTCGAAGCGGTGCGTCGAATCTTGAGACTCGCGGCATTGGAATGGCGGGACGAGCGAGGGATGACGTGGTTGGAGACGGCGCCAAAGATCAAGCTGTTTCCGGTCACCGATGCTCGCAAGCCGCATTCCCTCTCGGTGGAGGAACAGGAAGTTCTGTTTCGCGAACTGCCGGTTCATCTACTGCGGATGGCATCGTACAAGGTGAATGCAGGTAATCGCGAGGAAGAAGTGTGCAGTCTGAAATGGGCATGGGAACGAAAGGTGCCGGAGTTAGAGACATCGGTTTTCGTGATACCGGGTGACAAAGTCAAAAACGCGGAGGATCGGCTAGTGGTCTTGAACCGGGTTGCGAGAACGGCAGTCGAGGCAGCGCGAGGGATGCATCCGGAGTACGTTTTCGTGCGTCAGGAAAAGGATGGCCGCAGCATCCCGATTAAGAAGATGTACGGCACTGCCTGGAAGAATGCTAGGGAGCGAGCGGCCGACGCATGGGAGCGAGCGCATGGGACTGCGGCACCACAGGGCTTTAGGCGCGTAAGAGTTCATGATCTGAAACATACCTTCGGTCGGAGGCTGCGCGCGGCTGGTGTGTCGTTTGAGGATCGACAAGATCTCTTAGGTCACAAGAGCCGTCGGATTACGACGCATTACTCGGAAGCAGAGCTTGCGAATCTGATTGCGGCGGCTGAGAAGGCCTGCGAGACAAAGTCCCGCAAAACTCCCGCAATCTCCTGGGCATCAGGGGCGATCGGAAGTAAAGTCGATGCTAACTCGTTGATCTAGAAG
>Ga0210383_10003598_pt1 | contig 13850 bp, 12 predicted proteins | sample IncBWC14OmetaG_FD_160072 | JGI IMG/M metagenome (GOLD analysis project Ga0210383, IMG submission 160072) | Forest soil microbial communities from Barre Woods Harvard Forest LTER site, Petersham, Massachusetts, United States - Inc-BW-C-14-O ...
CTGCTGGTAAGTTTTGAATCCTGGGGAGAGGGCTGGTGAGTTAAGCAGAAGGTCCGCGGCGCCCGATCTGGATGGAGATTTTATGTCAATTGATAGAGCGTATATTTGTCCTCACTGTGGTAGCGACATCGTCCGGCGATCGCACAGGCGCGGGCTTGTGGATCGAATATTACAGATAGTGAGATTCCGACCCTACCGGTGCCAGGAATGTTACAACCGGTTTTTCAAGCTGGCTGCGTAGTGGAGGCAGGCGGTTCGGTTGGTGTGTAGCGCTGGACGAGAACGATTACTGTTCCCCGCCTTTGCCAAGTTTGAAGTCCGTCCTGTCCGCCACTTTCTCGTCCGTCTTACTTCCCGTCTGCTCGATTAGCGAACTTTGCCTTTGCAGGCCGGGTGATTGCAGCGGCAATCGATGTCGGATGTTTTTTCCATGGCTTCGCACGCTTCACTGCAGTATTGCTTGGTTGTGATGCAGGAGCACACGGGATGTTCGCATTTTTTTCCTTCGCTAGCCATTAAGTCCTCCTCTGATTTTTATTTCGCGTCGCGAACTAAAACGGAAGCTACCTGACCGGTCGTTTGCGCCGGATGAAATACGTGATGATTAAAGCGAGGCCGAGGATCGGCATGATATGGATCAGGCCGATGGTCACATGAAACGCGATGTAACCTAAAATCCACAAAATGATTATTCCGAGACCGAGGTAAAGGAGCACCAGGAATTTCCTCCAATTGAGTGTATCAGAGGAGCGGGGCGTGGGAGATATATCCAATAGAAAAGGGAGGAAGGCTGAACAGGACCTCTGAACAGGCCCTCCTCCCTTTAGGTTATTCGCCGACTCTGGCGGCGCGACGGTTGATGTCACGATCGGACGACTTCACATCAGAAGAAGACTCACCAGTGGACGAAATATCTTCTGCTCCGGTGTTCTTCAGAATTTCCTTGCCACGCTTTACCTGATCCGAAGTGTCGCAATGGACGGACAAAAGAATTCCGCCCTTCTGAATGCGGCCTTCGTAACGCTTTGCTTCGTACTCGGGAATACCCATTCCGATCAACGCGCCAGCAAAACCGCCGACCGCGCCACCGACTCCCATGCCAGCCAAAGCGGCCATGATTGGACCAGCTGCGATGAAAGGCCCAAGGCCAGGAATCGCGAGGGCTCCGATTCCAGCCAAAAGACCGAGCGTGCCACCGACTACAGCTCCTGCGCCGCCGCCTGCGGTTGCGCCTTCCGGAGCTTTCGTGTCTTTGTGAGTGGCCAACGGCTTTCCACCCAGATTCTCCGGCAAAAGAACGGAGACGTCCGAGGTGGTGAAGCCACTCTTCAAAAATGTATCCACAGCGCGCTCGACGGACTCGCGTGTAGTGTAAATCCCGAATACTGAAGTTTTCTTGTTATCCGACATTTTTATTTCTCCTTTTTTAATGTCAACGACGCCAGCGGGAAATCGTTACTGCTTGGGAGCTATCTCTAGTTGGTTAGAAACGTTACCTGCGCCGGCAACGGCGACGGCCTTTGCTTCGATGTTGGCCTTATCATCATCGGAACGGACAGGCCCCTTGAGAGTGACCTTGCCGTCCTGGGTGATGATCTTGATATTGTGGGCGTAGGTGGAAAGCGATTTGTCCTGCATGATGGACTTGCGAATTTGCTTTGTAGTGTTGCGATCCGCAGGATTCATCTTCTGCTGATCGGCAGTCATGGCATCTTTGCTGGCATCACCTTGGTTATTTTTTGTGTTGTCTGGAGCAGGTTGCTGATTTTGGGGAACGCTAGCCAGGAGCGAAGCTCCTAGAAAGAGCGTCGCGCCCATCGCTGATAGATACTTTACGAGTTTCACTTTTGTCTCCTTTCGATCGCAAAAACGTAGCTATAAAATTTCTACTTTTGCGGAATTACGGGGCAAGCTTACTTTGTCGACGGAAACTCGCCCATACAGGGAACGACGTAAATTAAAACTAGGCGGGCGGTATTTGGTTAGAGGATGAACGTTTGCGATGGGAGAAGGCCTGAGGGAGCGCCGGTGAACACGGTATGCCGAAGGTTATTCGTGATAGACTGCGTCTGCTGTTTCCTGGGTACAGTGCCATTCGGTAGTTCGTCATGGCGCAACAATAATGGCAAACACGCCAGCTCCAGCCCCTCAACGTGAACCTGCGAAGTTGGAAGACGTCCTGATTACGGGGCAGCTCTACCTGCGCGCTCAAAAAGGACGCGATCCGAGAGAAGAAGCGCAGTCATTGCAGCGGCTTGCACACGTGATGGCGAGGAGGCCTGGCAAGCTGGTCGAGACGCTGCTGGAGATGGCTCTTCGACTTTGCGGCGCGGGCACCGCGGGTATCAGTTTGCTGGAAGAGCGGCCTGACGCGGAGCCGGTTTTCCGGTGGACGCACTTGGCCGGAGCGTTGGAAGGATACGTCGGCAAAGTGAAGCCGAAAGAGTTCAGCCCCAGCGCGATTACGCTGAACCTGGGCTCGCCGCAATTATTCTCCTATCCCGCAAGATATTTCGAATATTTCCGAGACGTGAATCCGCCAATCGTTGAGACCTTGATATTTCCGCTGCCAATTGGAGACGAAATTCAAGGCACCCTGTGGATCGTTTCGCATGATGAAAATGTGAAATTCGATTCGGAAGATGTGCGTTTAATGACTGTTTTGGCGGAGTTCACTTCCTGCGGACTTCATCTTCTGGAATCGATCGAAGCGGAGCGCGCGGCGAGAAAACAGCGCGAAGATGAAATTGAGGCTCGTAAACGGACCGAAGCATTGCTTCGGCAAACACAGTCGGAGATGGAAGCGATCATCGACGATCGCACCGAGCAGTTGCGGCAGCTTTCCGCGAGGGTGATCAGTCTGCAGGACGAAGAACGAAGACGCATCGCTCGCGAACTGCACGATAGCGCCGGGCAATACCTGGCAGCAATTGAGATGAACCTCAGCGGGCTAAAACAAGCGGCCAATCTAGAGGAATCGTCGGCACGCTCGATTTCGGATTCACTGGATCTTGCCAACCTTTGCACGGCGGAGATCCGAACTATTTCGTACCTATTGCACCCACCGCTGCTGGACGAAATGGGCCTGGCGTCGGCCCTGAGGTGGTACGTGGAAGGCTTTTCAGAGCGAAGCGGAATTCGTGTGGATCTGGACTTTCCAAAAGACTTCGGACGATTGCCGCGTGAGACCGAAACGGTATTGTTCCGTGTGGTGCAGCAAGCTCTGGCGAACATTCACCGCCACTCGGGCAGCCAGGTGGCAAGGATTCACGTGGAAGCGGATGCTGAGAGCGTTCGAGTGGAAATCTGCGATGACGGCCGCGGCATTGACCCGGAGATTCTGAAAGGCATGGAGGCCGGCAGGCGGTTGATGGGGGTCGGGATTGCGGGCATGCGCGAGAGAGTAAGAGTGATGGGCGGACGATTTTCGATACGATCCGGGAGAGAGGGGACAACTATAGATGTGATGCTGCCGCTCGCACAATAAATACCTCGTTTAAGGACGTCCGGGTGAGGTAAATCCGGAGTCGCACTCAGCATCATCATTGCACATACTGTTTTGGACAAAGCTTCTACCTATCCTTCAATAAAATCAATCAGTTACGAACCTGTCCCTTAGTACTACCGGGCCATTTCCCTGCGCGATTGCGGCTGCTACTTTATATTCTCGGGGAAAACTGCCAATGCAACTGCAAGAAATCTGGAAGCGTCTTGCGCGAATTCGAAGAGAGCGCGGACCCTCGTTTGCGTTGGGGCTGAGGACGAAATTTTTATTGTCGATCGTGCTGATTATCGCGGGGGTTACATTCGCGACCTTGCTGATTGTGGGTCATACGGCGGAAGGACAAGTCCAGCGGGAAATCGAGAAGGACACGCGCAATTCAATCCTGACGTTTGAAAATTTGCGAGCCGAGAGGCAGCTCGAAGAAAACCGGCAAGCTGAACTGCTGGCCACGCTGCCCAGCGTGAAGTCGCTGCTTTCGGGGGAAGACGATTCCCCTGTGGTGCGAGAAGCCGCGGAAGACTTGTGGCGCTCGGGCGGCTACGAACTGGCGGCGCTGGCCAATTGGAAAGGAAAAATCGTCGCGTTGCACACGTCAATTCCGGGATTTTCTCAAGACGCGGCGGAGGAAATGCTGGCACGTTCGGGAAGGATGAGTGAGACGGGTGGATGGTGGTACGGTAACGGGCACTTGTATCAGGTAGCTTCGCGACCCGTTCAACTAGGTACCGATGCCGAGAACAAGCGTCTAGGGACGGTGATCGTAGGACGCGAAGTGGATGCAAGCGTAGCGAGTGACGTGGGCCGGATCGCCTTCTGCCAAATTGCATTTCGTTACGGCGGCGAGCTGGTTGTTAGTTCCCTTCCCGCGATGGATGAACACACGCTGGCGAACGAACTGGACAATTCTCCGACCGCGAAAAACATTCAGATAGGAAAAGAGAATTATCGCGCCAGCACGGTAGATTTGACGCCGGGACTATTTCCTCCGGTGACGCTAACGGTGCTGAAGTCTTATGACGAGGCAGCCGCGTTCATCGCGCGGCTGAATCAAGCACTCATCTCGCTTGGAATATTTGCAGTGATTGCAGGCGCAGGGCTGGTTTTTCTGATTTCGGACACGTTTACAAAACCGCTGGCGACGCTCGTACATGGAGTTCGCGCTCTTGAAGAAGGCGATTTCAACTACCCGGTGGACCTGAACAGCGGCGATGAAGTGGCGGAAGTTACCGCCGCGTTCGATCGCATGAGATGCACATTGAAGCGAAACGAAGAGCAGAGTAAACGTCTGGGAGACCAACTTCGCCAGGCGCAAAAGATGGAAGCGGTAGGCCGACTAGCGGGCGGTGTGGCGCACGATTTCAACAACCTTTTGACGGTGATCAAGGGCCACAGCGACATGCTGGAAGAAAAGTTGCCGCCAGCGACTCCGCTGTATCACAGCATAACGCAAGTGAGAAAAGCGACCGATCGCGCTACCTCGCTGACGAGGCAACTGCTGGCGTTCAGCCGCATGCAGGTGTTGCAGCCCAAAACTCTGGATCTAAACTCCTTGATTGCGGACATTAGCAAGATGCTGCCGGTGTTGATTGGCGAGGACATCGAGTTCAAGTTTGATCCGGACAAATCATTAGGAATGGTGAAAGCGGATCCCACGCAGATCGAGCAGGTATTGATGAATCTTGCGGTGAACGCGCGTGACGCGATGGAAGGCAAAGGCGGCAAGTTGACCGTTCGCACGCGAAATATAGTGCACGACGCGGAGTACGCGAAGTCTCATCCGCCGACTGTGCCGGGCAGTTACGTACTGCTAGAGGTCGAAGATAGCGGTGAAGGAATGGATGCGCAGACCAAGGCTCGAATCTTTGAACCGTTCTTCACCACCAAAGAAATGGGGAAAGGTACGGGACTGGGACTTTCCACGGTTTACGGTGTGGTGAAACAGAGCGGCGGATATATCTGGGTGGACAGCGAGTTGGGAAAAGGCACGAAATTCAAAATTTTCTTGCCGAAGACCGGGGACACTCTGCAGGCGGCCAAGCCGGAAAAGACCGGGACGTCCGCACAGGGCTGCGGCACGGTGCTGCTGGCGGAGGACGAGGACGCTGTCCGGGAGCTGGCGTCGGAATTTCTGAAGGCAAGCGGATACACGGTGCTGCTTGCCAAAGATGGGCTGGATGCGTTGGGAATTGCGGAGCAGCACAGAAAGCCGATTCATGTGCTGGTTACCGACGTGGTGATGCCGCGTATGCGCGGCACGGAATTAGCGCGCAAATTAAAGCGTTGCCATCCGGAACTGAAGATTGTGTACATGTCGGGGTACCTGGAGCACAACAGCCATCCGGACGGGTACGAGCCTGAGTCAGCATTCTTACAGAAGCCATTTGCGCGAGATAGTTTGCTGCAGAAAATCGAAGAAGCCATCGCGAGCAAGACGGAGAGTTTGCAACCAGCGAGCGCGGAATAACCCGTTCGTAGAAAATTAAATCACGAGAAATTAATTCGCTCGGCTATTGTTTCGCCTCGCGCAGAAAACGCGCCGCTTCTTCAGGCGGTGTGGGGTTAATGTAAAACCCGGTTCCCCATTCAAATCCCGCAACCTTCGTAAGTTTCGGCATCATTTCGATATGCCAATGATAATGGTCGTTAATTTCTTCGCCGATAGGAGAAGTGTGGATGACGTAGTTGTAAGAAGGGAAAGCCAAGACGGAATCCAAACGGTTGAGGAAATCGCGCATAATTCTGGCGAGGCTTCCGTAGTAGGGAGCGGGCATGTTCTCAAAAGCTGAACTGTGCTGGCGCGGCAAAATCCAGGTTTCAAATGGAAACCGCGGGGCATAGGGCGCCAGGGCGATAAAGAAATCGTTTTCCAGGATCATGCGCGTGCTGGTTTCGATCTCCTGGCGAATCATGTCGCAAAAAATGCAGCGCTCTTTTTCGTCGTAGTAATGTTTGGAGTTGTCCACTTCTTCGCGGACACGCTTGGGAACAATGGGCAGCGCAATCAACTGCGAATGAGTGTGCTCGAGAGTGGCGCCGGCGGGTTCGCCGTGATTTTTAAACAAGAGCACGTAGCGGAATCGGCGGTCGTTCTTCAAATCCAGCATGCGGTCGCGATAGGCCCAGAAAACTTCTTCGATAGCTTTCTCGGGCAAGCTCGCCAAGGTGAGGTTGTGATCGGGAGTTTCGATGATTACTTCGTGCGCACCAACGCCGTTCATGCGATCGAAAAGCCCGTCGCCTTCGCGATCCAGGCCGCCTTCGATGCCCAGCGCCGGAAATTTATTGGGCACCACACGCAAGGACCAACCCGGCGTGTCTTTGCCGCTGCCATTCCGGCCGTAAGCGAGAATTTCACGAGGCGTCTTGCCTTCGTTACCCGGACAGAAGGGACAATTCGCGTTGCCCTGGATGCGAACGCTCTCACGAATAAAATCCATCGGGCGATTGGCCCGGTCTGTGGAAATGATTACCCAACGTCCGGTAATTGGATCTCTGCGAAGCTCTGGCAAAGCTTTCCCCCCGTGTTACGAACGCCGATTGATGCAATGGTCCGAAACGTTCCCGTACACGAACGGATTATTCTCTACTATGGCGAAAGAGCACAAGCGATTCTAATCGCTTATTGCGCGGTTACAGTACTAGGAAGGTGTCGCAGCGTGAATTGTTGCCACGACTGGCGGTCATGATTTGCGCTCGCTAAAGGCGGATTTGTGGAGGCGGACAATCGGTTTTTGCCCGACAGTTGTTTCGATGGCGAGGACGTCAAACCTCCACGGGGTATTTTCCAGGCGGCGGGCGCGGAGGAATTGACGAGCCATGCGAGCCAGGTTGCGGCGTTTTTCGAGATTGATGGCGTCCTCCGGAGTGGGCTGGCCAGCTTCAGCCTTAGCTCGTGTTTTCACTTCCACGAATGCGAGGACCGGGCCATCGTAGGCGACTATATCGAGTTCACCTTTAATGCCGGGCATGGTGAAATTTCGCGCGACTACGATGTAACCCTCGCGGCGCAGATACCAGTAGGCGTAGGTTTCTCCACGTACACCAGCCCTTCGCGCGAGCTGCTTTGTCGAGAAATCGGTGGATTCCTCCGCTAGCCCTTTGCTCGCGGCAAGATTCAAAATCGAAAACATAATTTGAGGAAGCATAGTGAATTGTGGAGATTATCGCATGACAACGCGGGAGAAGGCGCGGCACGAAATTAATATTTGGAATCGAGCGCGCGCAAAAAAAGGCCAGGTCGTCGCGAAGACGAGCCTGGCCTTTTTCAAAAACGAAAAGCTCGCGAACGTTACAAAGTTTTTTCGATTTCGCTGATGATGCCATCGAGAGTGCGCACGGCGAAATCGGCTTGTTCTTCGTCGATCATGAGCGGCGGGCAAAGCCGCAGAGTGGTGTCGCCCGAACCGAGAACGAGAAGCCCCTTGTGAAAGGCCATCTGGACGATGCGGTTGCGCAGGTCGGGCGCTTTCTCTTTGGTTTTTTGATCGCGCACAAACTCAATGCCGATCATCAGACCGCGGCCGCGAACTTCGCCCACGATTTTGTGACGCTCGGTCCAATCTGCAGTTTTGCGCATGATGTATTCACCCATGCGCGCGGCATTGGCCTTATATTTCCCCTCGATTAAGCCGAGAGTGGCCAGCGCAGCCGCAATGCAAACGGGATTGCCTCCAAAAGTGGAAGCGTGCGCGCCGGGCTTCCAGTTCATCACGGACGCCTTGGTGATAATGGCGCTGAGCGGCATGCCCGAGGCAATTCCTTTCGCAGTGCAAATAATATCCGGCTCGACGCCGGCGTAATCCACTGCCCACCATTTGCCGGTGCGACCCATGCCCGATTGAACTTCATCGGCGACAAGCATGATTCCGTATTTGTGGCAGATTTTTTCGAGGCCTTGCAGGAACTCCGCGGGCGCGGGCAAGTAACCGCCTTCTCCTTGGATGGGCTCGATGAAAATTCCGGCCACTTCGTCAGGATCCACGCGGCGGCGGAAGAGTTCATTTTCGAGATAGGAAAGGCAATCGGCAGACGCGTTCTCCGGACGGATTCCGTAAGTGCCGCGATAAGTGTCCGGGTAGGGCATGTGAAAAACGCCGGAAAGGAGCGTGCCAAATCCTTTGCGTTGGACTGCTCTGCTGGCGGTCAACGAAAGCGAGCCCATTGTGCGGCCGTGGAATGCGCCGTGAAACGCGACAAGCTTGTCGCGCTTCGTGTGATATTTCGCGAGCTTGATGGCGGCTTCGACCGCTTCGGTGCCTGAGTTGCCGAAATAAACGCGTTTGGGTTCCTTGCCTGGCGCGATAGAAGCGAGTTTCTCCGCTAGCTCCACCATATTGGAATAATAGAAATCCGTGCCGGACATGTGAATCAGCTCGGCGGCCTGCTTTTGTATTGCGGCAACGACGTCGGGATGGCAATGCCCGGTTGAAACCACGGCGATGCCAGCGGCGAAATCGAGGAACTTGTTGCCGTCCACGTCTTCGATCACGGCACCGCGGCCTCGTTTCGCGACCAACGGATAGTCGCGGGTATAAGACGGCGATACAACTTGGCTATCGCGCTCGACAATTTCTTTCGCTTTGGGTCCCGGCAATGGCGTTATCAGGTGCGGCAACTTCATTTCGGCGGTGCTTTCGGCTTTCGTATCGATGGCTTGCATGTCTTCCTCCGGGAAGTGAATTTGTAAAGGTTTGGCGGCCGCGCAGGCAGATTTCTGCCAATCGCGAAGGAAAAACCAAATGGAGGAAGCGGACTTAATCTACGCCGAAAAGGTTCGGGCGCTCGTGCGAGGGCTGGCTGTGGAGCGAGAGGTCGTATTTGGCGGAAATTTTCATTTTTACTTTTACTTGTACTTCCAGCGGACACTGCCGTCTTTGGTATCTTCCACTATGATACCAGATTCCGCGAGCTGCTGGCGTATCTGATCGCTGCGTTTGAAGTCGCGGCGCTGCTTGGCTTCGATACGCTCTTTGACTAGAGCTTCGATTTGTGCGGGGGAGATGCGCTGCTGCTCCGAGCCAAAGCCGAGCTTGCGGAGCCTTTCGTCATCATCATCGGGGAGAACTGCGAGGACGCGATCTACTTTCTCCATCGCGGCTAAGATGCGCGGGGCATCTTGCTGCAGAAATTCGGCTTGATCCATGGCGGTGTTCACATCGCGCACCAAATCGAAAACGGCGGCGAGGGCCTGGGCGGTATTTAGGTCATCGGCTAACCCCGCATCGAAATCAGCTTCGGCTTTCTCGGCGCGTTTGCGCATTGCAGCGCTGGAGCCGGCGGGAAACTGTTCGGACTTCAGGCGCGAAACGAAATTTCGCAGACGTATGACAGAGCTTTCGGCTTGTTTCAAACTGTCCGCGGTGAAATTGAGTTGGCGGCGATAAGGAACCGAGAGCAACAGAAAACGTATGGTGGAAGGCTTTTTATTTTTCGCGAAAAGATCGCGCAGCGTGTAGAAGTTGCCTAGCGATTTGGACATTTTCTCGCCGTTGATGATCAGGTGCTCGGCGTGAAGCCATAAGCGCACAAACGGATGGCCGGTGGCCGCTTCGCTCTGCGCGATTTCGTTTTCATGGTGAGGAAAGGTCAGGTCCACGCCGCCGGTGTGAATGTCCAGAGTGTCGCCGAGATATTTCATGGCCATGGCGGAGCATTCAATGTGCCAGCCGGGGCGGCCCGGACCAATGGCTGTTTCCCAAAAATGCTCGCCGGGTTTCGGCGCCTTCCACAAAGCGAAATCGCGCGCATTTTCTTTTTCGTACTGATCGACATCCACCCGCACGCCGGTCTGCATTCCTGCCAGGTCGATATGAGAGAGTTCCCCATAATGCGGAAACTTTGAAATTTTGTAATAAATGGAACCCTCACTGTTGTAAGTGAAGCCTTTTTTCTGGAGACGTTCGATGAGAGCGACCATGTCTTCGATGTGGTCGGTGGCGCGCACGATTTCTTCAGGAGCTTCGAGGTGCAGAGCATCCATGTCGGCGAGGAACGCCTGCACGTATTTCTCGGTGTATTCGCGAATGCTGACGCCAGCGGCGGCGGCTTTTTGGATGATGCGATCGTCCACGTCGGTTAAATTCATGACCTGCAAGACGCGGTACTCGCGCGATTGCAGGAAACGGCGAAGGATATCTTGAAACACGAAGGTGCGAAAATTGCCGATGTGCGCGAAGTCGTACACGGTGGGGCCGCAGGTGTAGATGCGAACCTCACCTTTGTGAATCGGCTCAAGGGGTTCCAGCCGGTTCGTCAGCGTGTTGTGCAAGCGCACAGCGTTCGTTTTTGTGCCCATAGGAAAAGTGTAATTCTATCTGAGGCCTTGGTTCGCAGCAAAGGGCCCGAGTGGCAACGTTTCCCGAAACGGCTGAGAAGGTGCGGGCTCAAATCCCAGGCCCCTTGAAAGGCCCAAAGACGCCTAGGCTCGCCGCATGCCGATCGAAAAAATGTCTAGTTATGGCAAGTGCCGGTTTCCAGCCCCCAAAAATCTTCTAGGTTAGAAGTAACCAAATGTTACTAAGTAGGACTTCCGTACCATTGTCGATAGTACTGGTTTCCGCTGAAAATGGAGGCAGATTTACCGCTGCGCTCGCTGGGAAATTTTTCCGGCGGAAAGAAAACTCATGAAAAAGTTGCTCCTCCTGACAAGCTTTGCATTAGCGGCAAGCGCGGCGCAAGCGCAGTGTCCCTATGCGAGAGCGGCGGCAGCTGCAGCGCGCTCCGGCGGCACCAGCGCCTCGGGCTCGGGCAGCTTCGTGCCTTCCACATTCGTGAATTATTCGGAAGCCCTGACGACTGGCCAGGAACAGTTGCAAGCAAAGACGGGCGTAGCCGACGCAGCACGTACAGCACAGGCCATGAAGAATTCCAGCGCGCAGAAGCCGGCGCTTGTTGCGCAGCAGGACGACGGCGGAAACCTAGTCATCTCCAAGTCCCGTAAAACCGGCCCGAGCGGAGCCTCCGCAGCGAGCGGGCAAGCAAAGCTAACTGCGGTCAACCGCCAAGCCCAGGTCATCACGGACGAAAACATTTCGTCGAGTGGCAGGCCGTAAGGAATTTAAGTTCGTAGTACTCGTCTTTATCCTCGTTTCACCTTAAGACTCAATTTCAGAACTTCGGCAAATCCAAACGCGCAGTAGTGCATTATTAAGAAATCATTCTTGCGACGATTGTCAGGCTGCATGGGGCGTCTGGCATGTGATTGCTGCTAGTTCCGATCGTTTTGGCAGGACGTTGGCTAGCGGAAGCTGCAAATCCCTCCCTTATCACCGAAAGAGCTTCAATTGCACGAAAAGGCGCGATGGTAGTCCCTTTCAAAACTGAGCAACAGTCGACATATTAGGGCGAAAAGGGCCGCAAGTAGTTTTGGCCAAGGGAAGCCGGTCGCTAGTACCAAGGGTACGTTCGGCCCATTTTTAAAAAAATGTGCTGAGTTAGTATCGAGGCTGAATTTGCGGCTCGCGCAGGAAAATTGTGGCGGGCGAAAGAGATCAACGATGAAAAAACTAATTGTTCTAGCAGGCTTCCTTACGTTGGCGGGCGCTGCGCACGCGCAGAGAGGTGGTGGGGCAGCCCCCAATGCCTATCCGAGCTCGGGCGGCGGCTCAGGCGGTGGAGGCGGCTTGAGTTCGGGGTCGCACAGCGTGGGACCGAGCATTCCGGGCCCGTATTCCACCCCGCGCTCGAATGTGAGTGCGACAAACACGGGTGAGTTTGTGCCAACCATGTTTCAGAGTTATCAGGAAGCGGTGAGCACGGGACAAAGGGAACTCGACGCCAAGCAGCCTCAGTTGGCGGAAGCAGCGCGAATAGCGCAAGCCGCTAAAAAGTCCGGGACGGGAAAAGCGGTGGTCGTGGCCGGGCAAGATAATGCGGGAAACCTGGTGATTTCCGGCACGCACCAGAACGGCAAGACTAACTAACGCTGCGGCCCGGCGAATCGGACGATCGTGCGAAGCGATCACACGAACCGGGCGATCACGAGGCCCGAGCGGTCGGGCAATCGCGCGGTCAGGCGATTACGGGTTCAACTGAACGCGGCGGCTCACGAGGGTGACGTCTCCTTCTCCGGAAGGCGTCGCAGTGAACTGCCGCGATTTCAGAAGAAACATTCCTTCCAGCGGCAGACCGTAAGTTCGATCGAGGGCGTAAACTTCCACCGGTTTTCCCGCAGGTAACTCAAAACTTATCTCGACACCTTTGGCAGGTATGGTCGGGCAGTCGTAAACTTGCCAACCTTTCAGGAACTGGCGGAGGCGCGCGGGCTCCGGCTGCATGGGCTGATCTTGCATGCGAACCTCAGCGAGACCTGAATCCGGCGGAAAGAAAACCATGGCGTCGGGCGCGCCGCGTTCAGAGCGCAGAAGCATACGGTATTTATGCTTTCCATTGGCAGCAGAGGATTCCAGGATCGTGAGAGTAGGAGGAGCCATTTCGAGATGGGGCGCGTCCGCAACGAACGCTGTTTGGCTGTCCCAGGAAAATGTTGGCGGATCATCGCGACGAAAAACGGTGGCGATGCGAATCGATTCGGGCAGCCGGCCGGAGCCCGGGTAAACGGCCCATTGTGATTTGCCGGAATCGCTGTCTAGACGGTACTGCAGGTTGACGCGTTCGGGGGATTTCGCAGAATACGCGGGAGCGACCACCGAGACAAAGATCGCAATAACCGTCGCGGCTATGGTAGTTCCTGGAAGGGCGAATAGCGCTAATCCTCTGGAACTTCGCAAGCTGCCTAATAATGGAGCGGCCGGTGTGAACAAAATCGCAGCGATTAACGCGATGCCAGCAAGTAAACGAACGCCCAGAGCATCGTACAGAAAAAATAGGGAAGTAAAACCGACGATGCCGGCAGCGAACAACGGCAGCGCCGCCACGAGCCAAACCCCGCGATTAAGCTCGTTACGACGGAAAGTGAAAAATAATCCCGCAACTGTAGCTACGCATGAGGGCACCAACATCACAAAGCTGATGCCGTGTGTGAGCCAGGCGATGATCACCGACAGCAGCGTCCACCAGATCCAACCGCCTGCCCACAAGCCCCAAAACCCGGCGCGCGCCGCAAAGGCGATAGACAACAACACCACCACTGAGATCGCCAACGACCAAAACGCCGTTTGTGGCGGAAGAGCAAGCGACGGCCAGTTTGCGGGCATAACTCCCACAGCGCGTAGAACCAAATGAAGGATCAACGCAAGCACGCCGGTGGTAATCAGAATGGCGAGCCAGTTAACAACTCCCCAAAGGAGCGAGGCAGGACGCAGACGCCCTTTGGCCAGCATCCAGCCAATCTGGAAAAACAACAGCACCAACGTGCAGATGGATATGGGCAAAGTCCATTTGGCGG
>Ga0210383_10003599_pt1 | contig 13849 bp, 12 predicted proteins | sample IncBWC14OmetaG_FD_160072 | JGI IMG/M metagenome (GOLD analysis project Ga0210383, IMG submission 160072) | Forest soil microbial communities from Barre Woods Harvard Forest LTER site, Petersham, Massachusetts, United States - Inc-BW-C-14-O ...
GCTTAGGTTTATTGAGACAGCGAGTGGAGCTTGGTCAAGTTGGGGTGGGAGACGGGGATTGAACCCGCGACATTCGGTGCCACAGACCGACGCTCTACCAGCTGAGCTACTCCCACCGCAGAAGGCCAGTTTAGCATGGGCGTGGGATGGAAAAAAGCAAAGGCAAGAACCCGACGAGAACCCTAGGACAGAGGCAGAACCCCAAGATGCAGGCCTGAAAGCACGGCGTTACATGACAACCCAAGACCCATAGTTCGCAAGAGACGTTCAGAATGGGCATCCCGGGGGGTGGCACCTGCGGCGCTTTCGGGGTTGGTTGATTTGCTTGATTAGGTGATAACGAGGAGGGAACGCTTGGCGGAGGTTGGGGGGTGGCGGGAGTAGGGGCTTGCTAGACTCGATTAGTGGCGGCCGACTTCGGTGGTGTCGGCGATGCTGGGCGAAAGCTCAGCGCTACATGGGGGTGTGTGTCCCCGCACATGAACCCGCAAGCATCGGATCGACTCCATTTCGAGATGCAGATCGCGTATGCGCGGCCGGCGATCGCGTTGCTGGCCATCGCGTGCCTGCTGGAACTGCGTTCGGTGAAGGAAGTGGAACGCGCGCTGGCGCTGCTGGTGGCTTACTTAGTGACGGCGGTTGTGGTGATGGGATTGGAGCGAGTGCTGCGGACGTACAACTGGCACTTGCCGCTGGCGTGCGATGTGTTGGTGGTGGGGCTGTATCTATATTTTTCCACCGAGATGATGCCGGCATGGTTTTTGGTGTTTTTTGTGGCGTTTGCGGCGGGCTACCGGTGGAATTTGAAGCTGGCCATGGTGCTCTCGTTCGGACTGTTGTTGCTCGCGGTGGCTCTGCGGCTGAACCGGTTGGGGCCTGAAGGGCCGGGGACTTCGGCGCTGTTTTATTTGCCGGTTTTCGCGGCGACTCTGATGGGCGCCGGGGGCATGGCGTTTTTAGGGGATCGCAACCGCCGATTTACGGAGCAGCAGGAATTTCTGAACCGAGTGACCGGAACAATGCATGTGGAGCTGGGGCTGGCGGAATCACTGAGGCTGTTGCTGGAGGATTTGTGCGGCGAATTTCACACTGAGGGAGCGCTGCTGGCTTACCGGGACGCGGATCTGGAGAGGATTTTCCTGTGGCAATTCAAGTCCGGGGAAAGCGAGCGAATGACGCCGGAGAACCTGCCGCTGACGCGATCGGATGGATTTCTGCTGGATGATATGGAAGCGTCATTGTGCTGGAATTCGCTGGAGGGACGCGGTAACGGTTTTGGATGGGACCGGCGGAATATGCAGAAGCTGAAGATCCTGCCGCGTATACCAGGGCCAACGCTGCAAGAATTTCGGATGCAAAATTTTCTGACGGTGGCCTTCGATCAAGGAGATCACCCGGCGGGACGGCTGTTTTTGATCAACCGACGGGGAGGACGGCAGCCGTTCACGAAGGAAGAGTTGGCGTGGTTTGAGAAGATTGCGCGCCAAGTGAGCGCACCGCTGGAAAATGTGTTTCTGTTGCGGCACCTGCGCGTGCGAGCAATCGAGGCGGAACGTTCGCGAATTTCGCGAGACCTGCACGACGGGATTTTGCAGACACTATTGAGCATCGAGATCCAATTAGATGTGCTGCGGCGCAAGGTGGGCTCGCAGCCGGAGCAGCTGGAGACGGGATTGACCTCGCTGCAACAGACGGTGCGGAACGAGGGTGCGGAATTGCGGCACTTGGTGACGGATTTGCGGCCACTGCGCGTGCAATCGGCGGATTTGGTGGATTTGATGCGGGGATTTGCGGAACGCTTCCGGAATGAATCGGCGCTGGCGCTCGATTTACTGGTGGATTCGGTGGATTTGCAGGCTCCGGACAGGGTGTGCCGGGAGATTTTCCAGATTTACCGTGAAGCACTCAACAACATAAAAAAGCATGCCAAGGCTTCCCATGTCGTGGTAAAACTGACGCAGGATGACAGCCGTCTTTCTCTCGTAGTGGACGACAACGGCGAAGGATTCAGCTTTGCCGGGCGTTTCACGGGGGACGAGCTAGACCGCCTACGGCTGGGTCCGATTTCCATCAAGGAACGAACGCGTACAGTTGGGGGAGTATTGACTGTGGAGTCAAATCCTGGGCATGGTGCGCGTCTAACGATTGAGGTTCCGCTCGACTAATTATGGCGAAAACTAAACAGCAAATCCGTGTGTTGATGGCCGATGACCACGCGATATTCCGCGACGGGTTGCGCAAGCTATTGGATGGGGACGACGAAATTGTGATTGTCGGGGAAGCGCAGAATGGCGCCGAGTGTATCAAGATGCTGGCGAAATTGAAGCCGGATATTCTGCTGCTGGATTTGCGAATGCCGGAGAAAGACGGGCTGGCGGTGCTCGAAGAAGTGAATTTTGACCAGATGCCGACGCGGGTGATCGTGTTGACGGCCGCGGAGGATGATCGCGACGTGGTGCGGGCGATGCGGCTGGGCGCGCGAGGCGTGGTGTTGAAACAATCCGCGACGGACTTGCTGGTGAAGAGCATTCATCGCGTGCACGCCGGAGAAATCTGGCTGGACAATCGCATGACGGCGGAAGTCATGAAGGCGTTCGCGAAGTCGTCGGAATCCGGGCCGCGTCGGGAAAAGCCGCTGCTGTCCGACCGGGAAAAAGAAATTGTGCAACTGGTGGCGCAGGGATTCCGTAACAAAGAAATCGGGGAGAAGCTGTTTATTTCCGAGCAGACGGTGAAAAACCACCTGCATAATATTTTCGATAAGTTGGGCGTGTCCGACCGGTTAGAGTTGGCGCTGTATGCGATCCATCACCGGTTGATTGATCAGACGTAGGTCTTTGTTGTAGCGATTGATTCCCACATAAAGCAGATTCCTCGCTCCGCTCGGGATGACAATGTTGTCGGGATGGCGATTGTAGATAGCATTGCCTGTTGGCGGCATTGCACCCCAATCGTCGTGGGAGAGCCTCTTTAAGGTATTCTGCGTGCCATGGAAACAACGCGAAAGATCAAGGTGGAAGTGCCCGCGGAGTCGCTGGAAAAGGCGCAGGAGGCGAGTGGCGGCGGCATCAGGCAGACGGTCCGTCTGGAAATGCAACTGGTGGCCGCGTCAGAGGCTTACGCACGTTTGCGTCGGCTGCGAGGCAAAGTGCCATTCACGCGAAGCGCCGCAGAGCTAAAAACGGGCCGACAATTTACAGCGGGCACGAAAACGTGAATCGCACACGGAGCTGGGTCGAAGCCGCCGGCCTTGCGCTTGTGTTTGATGCGCACTATCGAATCGGGATCAGCTTGAGTTCGGGGAAATCGCGCTGGTAGCGTTTGGGATCGAGGGTCATTAGGCGATCCGCCTGGATGAGGGCGTGGGATCCAACGATGAAATCTGCAAGCCAGCGCTTGGGACATTCGTGCGAAGTGCGCCTTCTGCGCTTTGCGTAATGCGCGAAACGGCGGCCCGCATCAAGCCAAACGGCTTCCGCGAGTTCGAAATCCACTGCGATTCCGGTGTTCGAGAGAAAATCATTAATGAACGACTCCGTTGCTTGGGGATATACCAGAAGTTTGGCATAGACCGGAGCGTCCACTACCAGACCACCCTCAATCTTCGCGTTGCCTGGGGCTTCGCAGTTGAAGAAACGAGTGGTTCACCGGACCACAGACAGGACATTGCTGTCGATCGCGGTTCTCATCGATCAGGATGCTCGTCGCGCAATTGTTTAATCCACGCATGGATCTGGCGCGGGCTAGAAAAGGCAGGAAGGGCGCCGATGTACTTCGCGAACGGATTTTCCGGAGCGCGCGCGGGCCGGATCGCCGTTTCATGATCATTGAGGACGAATTCAAGGCGATCGCCAGGCTTGAGGCCGAGGTGCTTGCGGACCTCAAGGGGCACGGTGATCTGGCCTTTGCTGCTGATGGTGCTGGATGGAGGCATGTTCTTTACCTCAACTCCTTACAGTAAAGATGACACGATTTACTTCGGTGTTCACGGCAAAGCCCTTTCCGAGGCGGGTTGCGAACGAGACGATGGACGGGGAAGATGGCAGGACGCTAATGTTTTTGTGTTATTGCGCCCGGGGGGCAGTGCTCGTATTCTCGCGCGAAGATTTGGTGCTGGGTGTGATTCAAGGGGAATCCGCGGTTACCGATACTTATAGATGAGGACAGGATTGTGTCCTTCGCATCCGGAGCGAGGCCGGATGCCGCTACCTGAAACAATGGCAGGGGGGGATCCATTGAAAGCACTACTTGTGTGCATGATGTTGCTTTGCAGCGGTATTGCGGCCATGGCACAGGATGATGTGACGCCGATACAGCTGGGATCGCTAACGTTTTCGGGAAGCGTTCGCGAGCGATATGAGGGATGGGATTGGTTTCAGCCGACGACGGCGAACGCGCAAAACTCATACGGATATTCCGGGACGGTAATCCGGCTCGCGCTGTCTCAGAATCACGAAAGCTTTGACTGGAAGATTGAGTTTGAGGTGCCGGTGCTGCTCGGCATCCCTGATAAAGCGGTGCTGCCTGCGCCGCAAGGACAACTGGGTCTTGGCGGATCGTATTACGCAGCGAACGACAAACAGCAAAACACGGCATTCATATTTCCTAAGCAGGCCTACATACGGTTGAAGGATGGGGGTTCCAGCCTGCAAGCCGGGCGCTTCGAATTCATGGACGGAAGCGAAGTGAAGCCCAAGGATCCGACGCTGGTAATTTTGAAGAACGATCGAATTGGCCAAAGGCTGATCGGAACATTTGGATATAGCGACGTGATGCGCAGCTTCGATGGATTGCATTATTCGCTGTCGAGCGGCTCATGGAATTTCACGGCGGTGAGCGCGATTCCCACGCGCGGCGTGTTCCAAGTAGACGGCTGGGGATGGGTTAAGACTCCCGTCACGTACGTATCGGTGACGCACGAGATAGAACATGGCGAAGATCAACCTCATGCGGAATGGCGGTTGTTCGGGATTTATTACAACGACGACCGTGGCGTAGTGAAAACCGATAACCGGCCGGCGAGCGTGCGTGCGGCCGATCTGCAGCCTATCAATCTTGGCACGTATGGCGGACACGTGATCGCGGCGTTGCCGACGAGCGCCGGCACGTTCGACGTTCTGGGTTGGGGCGCTTTACAGAATGGAAGCTGGGGAACACAGGATCAGCGGTCATCCGCGTTTGCGGGTGAAGCAGGGTATCAACCCAATATTTGGGAATCGCTGCGGCCGTGGATTCGTGGAGGGTATTTCTATTCTTCGGGCGATGGAAATCCGAACGACCACGTGCACGGGACATTTTTTACGATTCTGCCGACGCCGCGCATTTATGCAAGATTTCCGTTCTTCAACGAAATGAATAACCGGGACCTGTTCGAGGAAATCATGCTGCGGCCGGGAAAGAGGCTGGTGATTCGCAGCGATATTCACGGGTTGTGGTTGGATAACAGCCACGATCTTTGGTACACAGGCGGAGGCGCGTTTCAGCCGTGGACGTTTGGATACACCGGGAGACCGTCGAACGGGCACACGGGGTTGGCCACACTGTACGACATCAGCGGAGACTATAACTGGGGGCATGGAATCGCCACGACTCTCTATTATGGGTATGCCGTTGGTGGCGCGGTGATCAAGGCGATTTACCCGAAGGATAGCAACGGATCGCTGGGGTATCTGGAGTTTAATTACCACTTCTGAAGAATCTCTGAATAGTTCGGGCGCTCAAGACGCTGCGATCTTGCGGACATGGGGCACAACAGTGTTGCGCCCCTACGCCGAGCGGCGGCGTCATCCGGTGTACGGCTAGCTGTGCGTTGCTAGAAGTAAGAGGGATTCCTCACTGCGAAGACACCGTTCGGAATCACGGTTTTAAGTAGCTCACCAATCCACGGGTCCGAACTGGCGGTTGTGGAATAAGCGCGTTTTTGGGCCTGTTTACGAGGCGGTTCTAGTACATAAGTACTTTTTCCACTTGGGAAAACTTTGTATCCCCAGTTCTATTGTTCTATGGGTAGGGGGCGGCTAGACTCAGTCTTTCATTAGGGAGGTCCGCCTTGACAGGCTCAGAGCGCCGCACGACCCAACGGTTTTCCATGCGGTTACCGCTAACAGTGCGGTGGACGACAGGGGCAGCAGTTGGAGAAACAAGTACCGAGTCCCGCGACGTAAGTTCGCGCGGGGTATATTTCTTCCTATCCAAAGACGTAAAAGAAGGGTCTCCGGTGGAGATCCTCCTGACATTGCCGAATGAAATCACGTTGGCCGGCCCAGTGAAAGGACGCCGCCTGGGACGAGTGCAACGCACGGAACCGCGCGAAGAGGGTTCGGTGGGAGTGGTAGCGGCAATCGAGCGTTACGAATTCTTACGGGGTAGCGAAGACCACTAGTCGGAAGGGAACCGCAAAGAGTTTCCATGCTACAGGTTTCCTTGCTCGCTCACTGCGGAGGCGGGCGGGAATAATAGCCGGGGTGCCTCGGCCCCTCAGCGGAGCGCCCCGGCTGATTTATTTGAATTGTTGCGTGTGATTGGAAAGAGTTTGTACCTGCCTTGAAGTGAAGATTCCTGGAGAATTTACGGTTTGAATTCTGGGTATTTGGCGACGGGCTTTGACCGTGGAAGCGTCATCCAAGACAGGCCGAAGAGAACGGGCCGCCTCGAAAGGCGGGCCCTACAAGGGCGGAGATCCAAGACCCCCTCCATGCAAGAGCGCCATGTGGGGCACGTGCGGTGGCTAGTGGGGAGCTACGCGCGACGTTGCAGAAGGCGCTCAGAGTGACTACCCGGCAATTGAGTGATGGTGAGAATTTGCGCTGCCAACGAAGGTTGCTGGACTGGAAGCGCCTGTCCTTTGGGGCAGGCGCTTTTTTGCGGAGGGATGGGTGAAGATGAGGATATCCCCTGTACGGGCGAACTTACGGCTTCTTGCGTGGAGAAGCGACAGGAAAGACCACTATGCCGGAATCACCGGCCAGAAATTTCTTGGGATTCAGTTGGGGCGGTGGCGGGGCGAAGCCTACGGAAAGGCTTGCCACGCCGGAAGAACTCGCGGAATATGGTGCCCTCGGCCCCGATCCCGAAACCGAAGCAAAGATTCTTGCGCTGTTCGAAGAGCAGCTGTTGCAGGATTTGATCAAGGAAATTCCAGCCCCAGCGATAACGGTTGTAGCCGGTAACCCAGCTGTGGTGACCGAAAACAAAATGGAGAGTGCAGTGGAAGCGAAAGAGCCCGCGGAGGCGCCGAAACTCGAGTTGTTCCCTGGAAATTTGTTGAAGGAAATTGCCGCAGAGCCGGCGGCAGGTGCGATGCCCACGGTATTTGAGGTGGTGGCGCACGAAGCGGCGGAAACTGCCGCGCAAATACGGGTCGAGACGCTTGCAGAAATTGCTCCTGAACCCGCGCCAGAAGACGTGGCGGCTGCGCGAGCGCTGCTGGCGGGAGATGGTGAGGATGTGGTGACGGCGACGGAACTGAGCGCGCCTGTGGAACCGGGCGCGAGCGCGCACGATCTGTTGGAATTCGCGGAAGTGCTGGATCAACACCGGCGGTGGGTGGAGTCCGGAGGAACAGAAGGGGCGCAGGGGCATCTTTCCGGCGCGGACCTGACGGGCGTGGATTTGACTGCGGCGAACCTGCAAGGCGCGGAACTGCAGAAGGCGAATTTGCGCGGCGCGGATCTTTCGATGGCAAATCTGCGAAACGCGAACCTGGTAGAAGCCGATTTGCGCGAGACGAATTTGCTGGGGACGGAATTTTCCGGCGCGAACTTGATGGGTGCAAATTTGTATGCCGCACAGGGTTTGTGGGCAGGACGGCTGGGCGGAACGAACCTATTCGATGCGACGTTGCCGGAAGCGGTGGCAACGCTGAACGGGCGAAAAACCATCGAGCAGTTCACGCAATCGGCGCGATGGTTTTACCTGCTGCTGATTGCCGTCTGCGTTGCGGCTTGTGGATTAATCGCGCTAACCACGGACGTGCGGCTGCTGCTGGACGAATCGGCGACGGTGACGGCGCGCATTCCGAAAGTTTTGCCGTTGCAGGGATTTTATCTGGGAGCGCCGCTGTTGCTGACCGCGTTTTATTTGCGACTGCAATTTTTGCTGCTGCGGCTTTGGGGAAGCATGGGCGCGCTTCCTGCCTTGTTTCCCGATGGACAGACTCCTGAAAAAGACGGGCGTTGGTACTTGATGGGGCCGATCCGGCCGTATTTGCGGTGGACGCGCGATCCGCATTCGGCGGTAGGCATGGTGGAATGTTATTTGTCGATGCTGATGACGTATTGGCTGGTACCGGCGATGTTGCTGGTGTTCTGGCTGCGCTACCTGGTGATGCAGGATTATCGCGGGACATTGCTGCAGGTTTTTTTGTTTACCGTGGCGAGCGCGGCGGCCTGCGGGATGCCGAGGATTGTGAAGCGCGTGTTGCGGCCGGGAGATTGGACGGAAGAGAGCACGCCACAGTTTTTGCGCGATGTGCTGCGAGCGATGCGCGTGCCGGTGCTGATTGGACTGACGCTGTTTCTTCTGTCGATTGGTGTGATTCGGGGATTGCCGGGAGACACGACATTGCGGCCGGAAGTGGGGCGAGCGGACCCACGGCGTTGGGCATCCAGCGCGTTCGAACTGGCGGGTTATCGTCCTTATGCCGATTTGACGGAAGAGAGCATTTCCGGGCGGCGGGGAAGCGCGGGGCCGGCGAATGGACTGGGTGAAGCGAGCGGGCCGCGATTGAACGAAATTAATCTGCGCTATGCCCGCGGCTTTCATGCGGAATTCGCGAATGCACGGATGTGGAGAGCCGACCTGGAAGGGAGCAGCCTGTCGGACAGCGATTTTCGCGGGGCGAATCTGCGCGAGGCGAATCTGCGATCTGCGAAAATGGATCACGTGCAGGCAGCGAAGGCAAATCTGGTCAGCGCTGACGCGCGCGGAGCGGCGTTTAATGGCGGAGATTTGCAAGAGTCGGACTGGTCGTTTGCGAACCTGGCGGGCGCGACGTTGACTACCGTGAATCTGACGGGAGCGACGATGTACGGGGCGAATCTGCGGCAAGCGAATTTACTGCGGGCAGAGCTGGCGCATACGGATTTGCGCGATGCGCATTTAGAGGAAGCGGTGCTGTCTCTTGCCAAGCTGGAGCAGACGGATTTTTCCGCGGCGAAGATGGAAGGCGCGAACCTGACAGGGGCACAGGCTAAGGGCACGATTTTCCTAGAGGCCGATCTTTCGAAGGCGGACCTTCGCGGCGGGATGTTTGCGGGAGCGGTGCTGCGGCAGGTGAAGCTGGATGGCGCGAACGTGCTTGGGGCCGATTTTCGCGGGGCGTTGGGCCTGGAAGCGTGGCAGGTTTGTTCGACGCAAGGATGGAGAGGCGCGCAGTTTGACGCGGACGTGCAGGCGGCGGTGCAGGCTAGTTGCGGAGTAGGTAGTGCGCAACCGTAGGCGTGAATTGGCGGTTGGTCGCAATTCCTAACGAAGGCAACACATTTTGATTTCTTCTAGTTGGGATCCAGCGTGTCGCGGCTGTAGTGGACCCAAGACCCAAGGGTGTGCCAGCCGCCACGGTTGTGTTTAAAGCGCTTGGTTAAAGAACCAAGCAAGCTCAAGAACCATCGCCCACACGATCACCATCGTGAGCAACCAGCCCGACCTTGACCAGATGGTTCCTGTCGCATCGCTATAGACAACCAGACAGAGTGCGGCGTTGCCAAATAGGCGGCGTCTACAGCAACGAGGCATGCGCGAGTAGGAAAGATATCGCGGCGGCGTATGAACAAAAATGTCGCGCTAGCGATTACGATGCCGAAGCCCAGACCCAGAACAGAGAGGCGTTGCCAATCGCTGGTCCCAGCGAGGTGCAGCAGGAATGGCACCTGCACCAAGATCGTCCCGCAAGTGGAAAGGCCGACTGCGATCCAGATAAAGCATCGCCCGGTGGAAGTGGAGAGTTGCGTCGAAAAGAGCGAGCGTAGGCGGAGCCAAATCATCGAAAAGCCAGAAAGAATGGCGCACCGACAAGTGCGTGCCACCAGTTACCCTGATTGCCTGGAACCCTTAGCGTCACGGCGTCCAGGGCGACGTGTTAAATGCAAATGGTAGAAACGCGACAGCCCCGGCTAGCAGCCAGATCAGCAGTGCAATAGCATTGACCCATACTGGAAGCCGAGGTTCTGCCAACAAAGGGGCGGGGTAATTTTCGTCTAGGTGCTGCATGGATCACACATCATGAACGCTTGGCCGAGCGATCGGAATTTTGTAAAGTTTGCTCATCTTACCCACATCGGCGATTACGCCGTTCATCAGGAGTAGACGTCCCCCATCGTGAAGTGTCTAGTTGAATTTGTGGCCTGTGCGGATGAGTTTTCACCGGCCTCCGAGGGGGGACATCAGATGAGATAAAGAATGTACCTATTTAAACAGCGGCCCCGCAGGAGAATTTTAGTGTGAATTTCTGGAGGGGCTTTTGGGTGGGGATTTGGATTTGTGAGGAGAAGAGGTGACCTAAGATGCCGGCCTCAAGGCGCGGCGCTACGGATTTTGGTGCCGGTGGAGTTTGGTGGTGGCGGGAGCTGGGCTGCCGCTGGTCGTTTGTGCTTGGGTACGGTTGGGGAAAGCGGAAGCTGGGCTTCCGAATTCCATGGGTTAGGGTAGCTCTGTTAGTTCGGGGCCTTTGGCTATTAGGACTGTGTTGGCCATTTTTACGAAGAGGCCGTGTTCTACTATGCCGGGCATGTTGCTTAGTTTGCGGGCCAGGGCGAGGACGTCTGGAATTGCGCCGAAGTGGCAATCGAGAATGTGATGGCCTTCGTCGGTCAGGTAGGGTTTGTCGCCAGCCATGCGGAGGTTGACGGAGGCGCCCAAGGCTTCTACTTTTCGTTTGACGAGGGCTTGCGCGAAGGAGATGACTTCGAGTGGCACGGGAAATTTTCCCAGCGTCGGCACTTGCTTGCTGGAGTCTGCAATAATCACAAGCCTTCGCGAGGCGGATGCGACGATTTTTTCGTGCAGCAAGGCGCCACCACCGCCTTTGATCAGGGAGAGCTGAGGGTCGATCTCGTCGGCGCCGTCGATGGTTACGTCGATCTCTGTGATCTTATCCAGTGTGGTGAGGGGAATTCCGAGAGTGGTGGCTAGCTCTTTGGTGGCGTTCGATGTGGGGATTCCTGTGATCTTGAGCCCTGCTTGCACGCGCTCGCCGAGGAATTTGACGGCGTATGCAGCGGTCGACCCTGAGCCTAGTCCAACGATGTTGCCATCGTGCACGAAGCGAAGGCTGGCACGCGCTGCGGCTTGTTTTTCGGCATCCTGAGTCATAGAAGCTGCCGCGATAATCGTTGCTGGTGGACGCGGCCCAAGAAGACTCGCATGATTTCGATCAAAAACCAAGATCGTTTCGCTCATTACAAAAACGCCGGGGAAGAAATCGCGCGCCGGCCGGCAACCGGTCCGGTTCGTGGCTATTCGTAAAGCCAGAGCCTTAAAAAAGCCCAAAACAATAGAAATACTCCGCTGAGGGCCGAGAGAAATCCGATCAGGACGTGGGAGCCGGACAGAATGAGGCCCTGCTCTTCGGCGGAAGCCGCGGTATCGACAGTTTGGATTTTTGATCTCGGTTGCAGCTGAGCGTAGTCCAGAACTTTTAGTGAAAATTGAATTTGGCTATGGCCTTTTCGGATTTCTTCGGCACGAATCATTGCATTACTCCTTACATCGCTCCTTAACCGCTGTCGAGCCGACAATGTGTTGTTGGTCTCGCTGGTTTAGATGAATGTGAAGAGCAAAAGATGCAAAATTTTGCGAGGGAAATGTGCGCCGTGCGATTTTGGAAGCGCTTCACCTACCGCTGAGAACAAGCAAGTTGACTCGGATCATTGGGAGTAGGATTGGGGTTGGGGCAAAAGCGGAAGCTGGGCTTCCGCACCCCAAAGAGTTAGTGTGATATTATCCAGCCTCGCACTACAGTGGGGCGCCCGCCTACGCCTTGCCTCCCGGAGGCCAATATGAAAAGCAAATTAAAGTGGATTGGTATCGCTATCCTTGCGGTCATCGTGATTTTACTGGTGCTGCCCTTCGTGATTCCTGTGAATAGTTTCCGGCCGACCATCGAGCAGCAGGCTTCTCAAGCCCTTGGCCGAAAGGTGACGGTCGGCAATCTGAGCCTGTCGATCCTGGGCGGATCGCTGGGGATGGACGATCTGACGATCAGTGACGACCCGAAATTCAATTCAGGACCGTTTCTGACGGCGAAAGAAGTGAAAGTCGGCGTGGAGTTGATGCCGCTGATTTTTTCGAAAGAGCTTAACGTAACAGAAATATCGATTGTGAAACCGCAGGTTGTGATGCTGAAAGACCCGAGCGGCAAATGGAATTTTTCCTCAGTTGGCGGTAATTCGGCGTCGGCGCCGAAGAGTCCGTCGTCCGGTGGCGGCGGTTCGGGGCAATCCGTGTCCGTGAAGGAACTTTCACTGAAAGATGGGCAGATTACGCTGGGCAATACCAATTCCCAAAAACGCAGCGTGTATAACAATGTTGATCTGACGGCTTCGGACGTTTCCATGACCAACAATTTTCCCGTGACGCTTTCCATGGATTTGCCCGGCGGCGGCGATTTGAAGGTCGACGGCAAGGTGGGACCGGTGGACCAGACGAACGCCGCGTTCACGCCACAGAACGTGAAGTTGACGGTTGACAAGCTTGATCTCGCCAAGGGGGGCTTTCTCGATCCGAGCCTAGGGCTGGCAGGAATGGTCGATGTCACTGCGAATCTGGTCAGCCAGGGCGGCCACATGACGACTAAGGGACAATTGACACTGACGAAGGCAGTGCTGGTTGCAGGTGGCAGCCCCTCCGGCGTGCCAGCGGTGATCGATTTCGATACGAACTATGACATGGCGTCGGGCAGCGGCGTGCTGAATCCGTCTTCGCTGAAAATCGGCAATGCCAAAACGAATTTGAACGGGACATACAAATCCGTGAGCGATGAATTTGTCGTCGACATGAAAGTCGATGGCCAAGGACTGCCTGCAACGGATCTGGAAACATTTTTGCCCGCGCTGGCGATCAATCTTCCGAGCGGTTCGAAGCTGACGGCGGGAACGCTCAGCACGAATCTGCACGTTACCGGGCCGACGAATAAACTGGTGACCGACGGCACGATCGGGTTGTACAACGGGAAGCTGTCCGGCTTCGACCTTGGCCAGAAAATGTCTGGTGTGGCGGCGCTGGCAGGCCTGAAGACCGGCAAGGACCTGGACATTGAGAAGTTCACAAGCAATGTACACATGGCCCCGACCGGTTTACGCGCAGACAATCTTGACCTGGTGGTTCCTTCGCTGGGCACGGTTGTGGGCGGAGGAACGTTGGACTCGAAGAACAACATGGACTTCAAGCTGGTGGCAACGGTGAATGCCGCGCTGGCAGGCGCTGCGGGTTCCGCAGCAATGGGAGCTGCAGGTGGCGCATTGGGTGGATTGACTGGCGCGGCGCTGGGCGGCGGAAGCAATTGCAAGAGTGGCGGAATCAAGGTGCCGTTGCAGGTTCACGGAACCACGTCGAACCCACAGTTTGTGCCGGACGTCGGCGGAGCAGCGGCGAGCATGCTGAAGTCGGAACTTGCCTGTGGCGCAGGTGGCGCGGGCAACGTGCAAGGGTTGGCGAAAGGCTTAACCGGCACGGGGACTGGCGGCGCTACCAGTACGATCAACCAGCTCGGCGGTCTGCTGGGAGGCAAGAAAAAGCAGTAAAGCCCGGTTACTTTTGGCTTCGACAGGGGGACGGGCACATAGCTCGTCCCTTTTTGTTGTTGATGCCCTGATTGAACAACCGTCAAGTAATAAGGGGCTATCGTCGCCAC
>Ga0210383_10003600_pt1 | contig 13847 bp, 16 predicted proteins | sample IncBWC14OmetaG_FD_160072 | JGI IMG/M metagenome (GOLD analysis project Ga0210383, IMG submission 160072) | Forest soil microbial communities from Barre Woods Harvard Forest LTER site, Petersham, Massachusetts, United States - Inc-BW-C-14-O ...
ATTTTCAAATTATGGCTGATCATTTTTTCAGCTGGTGCAAGTTGTGATCGAATTTCATTGTGATGGTTTCGGAATACGTGAGTTGACTTCCAATAAAGTTAATTAATGTCACAGTCGCCATGTTAAATAACATATTGTGATCACGAGATTGTTTTGTTGCAGTTGTCACGGGTGCGTTGGTGTTGACTCCCAACTTATGGCTGATCTTTGGTAAAAGTTAACGTTCCTGTGTTATGATGAAGGTAGTCGTTCCCGACGAGGGCAGCTCGCTGGCGCTCGCAGAGGCATCAGCTGACCGGTAATGAACCGGACCGAGCGGAGATTCAATTCGAAGGCAGAACCAAAGAGTGTATTTGCAACTGGGCAAAACGTTTTTCCAAGCAAAACGAACAACTCCCTCCACGCGAGACTTGAGCAAAATTAGCCGAGACTTAAAAAATCAATTAACATTTTGCTCAGCTGCAAATACACTCTAAAACGTGTGGAGGATCGATCCTGCCCTAGAAGATCTGCACTTTGACCGTAAAAGGTAGGCTTGATGTCACACTTTTGTCTTCTTCACTCCTTCGGCCCTCTTTGCTTCCGAAGTCAACACCAATGTTCTCTGTTGGGAGGTCATAGACTCCTAATCCTAATCATTTCAATAGTTCATTTTATTGTGAAAAGCAGATGTAATATGGCAGTCAGGTAAATTTCACTTATTGTTCTAATTCACCCAATGGATTGTTAAATATACGCAATACATGCTTTACAATATTTTTGTATGTATTCTATGCTTCATAGAAAGCAGAACAAGGTCTTAGAAGGTCATTCTGCAAATTTACACGTGGCCCACGTGACAATCGTGACATTGTCACTCAAGGCCCTTACGATCAAATTGCATCAGGAGAGATTTGATGCGTGTCGGTTTTTTGTTGCCTCCGCTTTCATTCTCCGCTCGGAGCTCTCCGGAACATCTGGAACCCGAGATTATGATCACGGTATTTTATTGCGATTGCTTTGTAAAGTGTGCGATTTGGGAGCGTCAAGGGAGCGTGTATGTTGACCCCAATTTAGTGAGATAATTTATTGCCGTTATGTAACGTTGCGAGGGTTTGCAATTTAGCTAACGTTTCGGAACCCTTACTAGTACGTGAGGGGTATTTTACTTTTTAAGTATTGATTTGCTCACTCTTTAGGCGGTGGAATTGTCAAGAACTCGCACGAATATGGTTCCTCAGCTTCAAATTCGAGGTCTAGGGGTATCATACGTATACTTACATAAGTATACATCCATTTAATCGACCTCAGGCATGCTAGCCATTGCATCCGAAGACGCTGGAGTTACATACGACGTTTATTTAAACTGTCACCGGCCATGATCGGCGTTAAATTTATTCTGCATTGTTGTGAGGGTACAGTGGCGGTTTCATTTCCCCTGGCCTGTGCGTGTTATATTTATTATGTTATGCGCGCATATGGGAGATTGAGGGGAGAGTACCTTTCGTTCTCCTTTGAAATGTACAATCCTATACGTCCAGACATTTAAATTTGAAACCACAGGGATGCGCTGTTCGGCATTGTACCGCAGCAAGGAGCACACACACGCTAGGAAACCGCGGATGCCTATTAGCTACCCTTACAGTGGCCTCACTCTCAACGGTCGACCCTAATATTCACTCCGCGAACGTTGTTCGCGGATCATTATCCCGTTTCCGACGAATTCCCAAACAAGACAATTGCTTATGAGGTCCTCAGGACAAGGGAAATCCTACGGTGCGTGTGTATGGCCGTCAATTCAATTTATTCATTAAGGAAGCTCCTGACAGTTCCTGACAGACTGACCCGCCTGTTGAACCTGGACCATTCATCAGATAAACCCGGGCTATTACGGCCTTTATTCAATTCCAACTAGCGGCTAAACCTTACTTACCATCGGCGCCGGCCATACTGACAACTGAAGGTTTTATTCTATTGGTACCTTGAATCTGGACAATTTATACTTTCCCATCAATTGAGGTGGAGTCTCCCTCCGGTAGCCCCCAGATTCAGATAGGCATTCTATGCTTCTGAGACGTGGTTGGCCTACATGCAGAAAGAAGATTTGACATTACTTCCGTCACGTCCCACATTATATATATATGCAAGAATCGAGTAGCAATAGAGAAAGATAATAGCCAGGCAAAACGGTTTTGAATCCGATAAAGAATTAGGGTGCCTCCGTACCGCCCGTAGCCTGGCCGCCCGTTTCCTGGCCGCCTACATCCTGGCCCTCGGTTGTCCTCCACCTGAGGTTTGATTCGTAAAATTGAATCAACTGAATTTGGTCTTGTTAGTAAGCATGCTATGCCAGAGGACATCGACCACCGACTTTCTGGGGAAACCGCTGGGCACAAATATGCGAATTTTCTTTGACGCGTTCACCATTGGTTTTCCTAGGCCAAAGGTCAGACATTTCAGAGACACGCGTAGGAAGCCATGCGACGCACAACTTGAAATACACCATAAGGGTTGTGTCGTCTTCACGTTCAACGGTGTCAACACTGTCAATGAGATGATTCCAATCTGGTACGTTCATGTATCTGGACATGTTTCCAATGACAAAGTCGTCCCGCATAATTTCATCTTCGACCTGTGGGCCGATGTCTCTGGATGATGATGCTGGCTGTGACATCGCCCCGGAGCTCTTCCTCGACTTCTTGGCTGCTCGTTTCTCGCCATCGTCGCCATTTTCCTGATCCGAATCTGCTCTGACTTGGGATTTCCTGCTGCGTTTTGTGGCAGCCGAAGACCCGAGTTCTGGGCTTTTGTCGTGCCCAGTAGTAGACTTGCGCCCGCTTTTTGGTTGTTTCGCATCGAGAGATTTCCTCTGATTTGTCCTTTTCTCCTTTTTGTGCTTTCTCCAGTACTCGCTGATCAAGTCGTCCGCGTTCCTGTTAAAGCAGAGGGTTAGTGGGCGGATCGATATAACGCATCTACACGTACCCCGCGTCCTTCTCGTCCACCCAGCTATTCTGCTCAGATCCATATCCTTTCCACTTTACAAAGTAGCCCATTCTGCCCTAAAATATGAGAAGGATTGGTTCATACGACGCGTCTTTGAATAGCGAAAATTGATATGTGGAAGAAAAAATTTACCCCAGGGAATGTACCGCGTTTTGCATCCAGGATAGCTTCGATCTCGTACTCTGATTCTTCTTCAGATACATCATCGCTGCCCTCACCCTCGTCGTCATGTTGTTCGTCGTCATTGACCGACTCCGGCTCTGCAGAATCCTTCTTGGCGTTTGCAGACGCCTTGGAAATCGACTTCCGATTCCCAGACCCGCCATCGTCGGCACTTTCGCCGTCAGAATTGACAGGTGAGACTCGAGCCATAGTGCCCAGTGAGTGAGAACAAGTCTGCAGTAAAACACGTTTTGTGTAAACAGCGCCGTGTGAAATAAGGTTCAGTTTCTCATTAGCAGTTGGAAAAGTGGCTGATAATGACAAGACAATGATACTTCCACACTTTGTCAGAGGGTTCCGCTGCAGAGAAATATATATTCACTTTGTATTCACTGGTAATCAGTAAATATAATCTGGAGAATGGTTCTGGGTTTGCAAGATGAAGGAACACAACAACAAAAACACTATGTGCTACATCAATTCATCATCGTCGACGATTCGGACTCGCGCTGCGTCCACGACCATCCCGTCCCCTACCCTTTTTCGGACCTGAGGGTGGAGGTCGAACAAATGCATAATCGCATTGGACTGCCTGCTCCAAAAGGGAAGTGCCCGACGCGCCATCGATAGCGGCCTGAGCCTCCGTCATCGTTTCATACTCTACTAGGGCATATCCCTGTCGGGAGAGGGCATGAATAAACAAATGGGTTCACAGAAGGATCAGAGACTGGTCCAAGGCTTGCCTTGACATAACCCGTCCTTCGATCCAGGTTAAGGTGGAGATTTTTTATTTCGCCAAACTCTGCAAACTTGTCCGTGACATCCTCCTCAGTTGCTTCTTCGTGCACATTGGTTACGAGGACGATCCATCCTTCTACAGCTGCAGAAGACGAAATATGGGAATCCACGACAACGAATATAAATTTCCATGCTTACACCGAGCAGCCCTGGTATCTGCGTCCTTCACATGGGACGTCTCCACTCGGTCATACGTCGGCTCTGTCGTTACGGTGCCGTCGGTTCCTCCTTGTTCGTGGATGCTCTGTTAAGCGCAAAATTTACAAAAGGGCTTAACTGATTCACCTGTGTTTTGGAAACCCCTGCCTCTCCGTCGGATGGCTCCTCCGGCAGTCACTAAGAACGCAGTCATGACTTGTCCTTCCGATAAAATGAAGGTTCTTAAACGTACTCTCATCAATATTCATCTCATCGTCAGACATGTTGGATTCAGAGTGCACTCAGCAGAGCGTGACAATGTTACATGACGTGACGCTGTCTCATCTCGGCCACCGGCCGAACTGGCCATTCCTTGCCGATTCGGGGTCCTTGCAGAAAACTATTTAATTTTAAGATTTGTCTGACGTCGACGGGCATGTTTCTGCTCACCGGATTTCTCTCTACCGACAGATCTTGTGCAATATTGGTCTTGATGGAGAACCCACCGATTATAACTTAATAAGATACAAATTTGCAACGTCTACTCGGTTTGGGTGTTTCGTTTTAGATGGGCATGACCATGGATACGGTTATAAATTTACTTCTCTCAGCCTCGCCACAGGATTCAGGTTTCCGTTGCCAATCCATCAAGCTCCTTTCCGACGGTTCGCTTAATTCTGGGACAATAAGCATCCCATTATAGAAATTTCAGTCCCGAAAATGGTGACTTGCATTCGCAAACGGCGAACCCTGTGGTGATGCGGGCGTCATTTCTTTTTCAAGTTTTTGATCCCGATTTCGCGTGAGTGCCTGGACAACTTATTATTTAAACTTGTAAACATTATTGATCGCGATTTATCGTCTTCCGAACTTGGATGTTTCTTAACAATCCCTTTCTCTTCACTTCACACACCACGGACCGCACTCGATCAACCCTCTACGGACATATCCGCTTTCCTTAACTCCAGCATTAAAGCTCAAGAAGATTTCTTTGGATTTCACCTTCTTCAACCCCCATTCTCTCTCAATCATGCACGCGATGCCACTCATCAACCACCCTTGCACACTCTGCTGCAGACCAACATCCATGTGGTGTAGTCGCTGTCAGAGTGCTTGGTACTGCTCACCAGAGCATCTGCACAGTGTCCGTAAATCTGTATGCTGTACCCGATGCCCATCTAACCTACTCGTTTTTTTCGTTAGGATTGGACTCGACACCGCAAGGAGTGTATTCCCGCGATGAATGTGTCGAGCCACGGCTACAACGTCAATATGATCGCCACACCACCACCGGCTGAGCCTCAATACACCACCATCTCCGCTATTCTATTTGCGCCCGAAGAAGGTGACATTCCAGTTTTTTCGTATCACCACCTGGGTTCTGATATTCGGTTGGTAGAACGCCCACGGATCATTTCCGTCAGCTGCCGTCCGTCGCACAAGCCCTCACAGGGCATGTGTCCAATACCCTTGATCCAGACACACTTTCCAGATGGTCAGGCTGAGGGTATCGTGCTGACGCAGGGCCTAAATGGCGAGCCACTAAGGTTCCCCCTTCACCTATGGTATTCGCCGACGTCGCTTCAAAAATCATCGCCAGTTAATCGCGCGATCTATCACATAACCTCTGGCGCAGCACCTAAGCCATGGTGTGGGAACGTTATCGTCCTTAAATTCAATGGCTCGCGGAGACAGGGATATTCGGACGCTGGTTCAAATGACCTCCCCGCTCTCTCCGCTTATTTTCTCGCGTATAAGTAAAGTAATAGAGAACGCGTAAGTGCCAATGTACCTTGACGCCATTGCTTCCGAATAATAATCCCCTTATTTCTCGACAGCTCACCATCGTTTTACAAATAATTGCCGACCTCTTATTATTTGGTATTCACTGTAGCATATTGTTATCGTTTCACTCGCTGTCGTCGCATCACCTCATACTTACATTTAATAGAGAAATGTCAAGCATTCGTATCGCCGAGAAACAGCGTATTCTGGGTCCTAAACCGGGGGGGTAGGAGACACTGACATCAATCGCGTGATTTGGTTAGCATCCGAGTCCAAGCCTGCTAACGCAGCGATAAGAAGCACGATTTCGAAGTTGATGTAAAGAAGCCGAACGCGAAGACATTCCCTTATGCTAGCACGTGTTCCGCCCACTCGTTTCCATCTTTTTCAAGTTCTTGTTCGCCCAGCAGTGTTAAGGACCGGAGAAGACGAGAAAGGTGCTTTACAATTTGCAAAATACATTTAGCGCCTTCCGTGGCAACCGGCAGTTCTGTGAAAAAACAACGGTGACTAGTGACCAAACCCTAACCAATTCTTACCGCCATTTGTTTTCTGATGCCTCGTGCTTTGAAAAGAGACCATTCCACCGCTTCTTGCATAAGTTCAACATTGGCCGCTGCCGTAATGATCGCATTCACCCCTTTCCCCGCGCAACCCGACTACAACGCTGGTTATGGGTTAACACGACGCCATACTGATGTCACCGGGGATGATCTCGACGACTTTGAACCCGGCGGATCAAAGTTGACGTTCCCGGGCGAGGCACTTACGTCCTCACAGGCATACATGCGGTACGGAATACAGATTGGTGAAACAGATCCGTCTAATGTGATGTCGAAACAGAGGTCATGGGACCTACGTAGATAGGGAGGAAGTCATTGCCTCAGTTGCAGGTACGATCGAACGCGTGAACAAGTTGGTGACTGTCCGTGCTATCCGTACAAGGTGAGTGGCTATCAAGACCCTCCCGTTATGGCGTATGTATCATGGAAATATCCGACAGATACAATCCCGAAGTTGGAGATCTTGTTGTGGGGCGGATCACAGAGGTGCATTAATATTCCGTTCGACCAAGCAGCGAAGGGCAACTGATGGTACAATTAGGTTCAACCACGTCGGTGGAAGGTGGATGCAAATTCCCGACAGGATGCTGTCCTTATGCTGTCCTCAGTTAATTTGCCCGGAGGCGTCCAGGTACCCAGTGAACGGGATGACTTTTGTTACTGATATCTGACATCTATCCATCGTCAGCGTCGAAAACTTGAGAGTGATGAACTTCAAATGCGCAATTTCTTTGAGGAGGGCGACCTTTTGGTCGCGGAAGTTCAAGCATTCTTTTCAGATGGGGCGATGTCCCTGCATACCCGATCACTCAAATACGGAAAGGTGCGCCCATCCTTCCCATCCGTGTCTTAATCAACGTTGACAGCCACCTGTCTGCATCAGCTGCGGAACGGCCAGCTGGTTACGATCCCGCCCATTCTGGTTCGCCGACTAAAATCTCACTTCATCACTTTGCCGTGTGGTGTCGACTTGATTCTCGGTCTTAACGGGTATATTTGGGTGAGCAAGCATGTAAAGGAGAGTGATCAGGAAGGCGAAGACGGATTTGATGCAGAAGCAGTGTACTCCAACCAAAATGACGTGTGTAAAATTCCGTCATCTGTACTTTTTCGGCTTTGCTTACTTGCTTTGCAGAACATTGACAGTCCCACACGGACTGCCATCTCCCGAGTCGCCAACATCATCCGGGTTCTTTCAACCCATTTTGTACCACTAACAGACACGTTATTACTGGAAGCGTATGAATGGTCGGTTGAGCAGGAAGGTGATACCAAAGATCTACTGCAGGAGGATGTTGGAGATGCCCTCGTGGCTACCATTACTGCCAGGAGATAATGTATTGCCCACCAATTGATAGTGTCAATTTAAACAGAGTGCTCAGGTGTCTTAGTCTTCGTCTCCCTCACTCTCCTCATCGTCATCTTCGTCCTCCTCGTCGTTTTCATTTTCGTCATTTTCGTCATCCTCGTCCTCATCTTCATCAATTGCTTGTTCTTGTGGGATTGCCGGTTGTTGCTGCTGTGGCTGTGGTGGATTGTGATTTGATGCACCACTCGCCATTTTTCTTGCCTGTGTGGCTCTCTTTGCCTCTTCCTTCTCTTCATCAACAGGTAGTAATTCATCCAGTGCAAGATCTTTCCATCGCAAAGCCCCATTTACGCCGCCTCCTGCATAGCCCATGTCTTCGAACAATGCGCGTGACGATGGGTCATACGGTGGTCGAGGTCTGGCCGCCGGGTGTTTGATATTTGTTGGGTTTCCATATGGATAAGAAGGATGCACTTGCGAAGGTAGTACTAGCTAAACTGTGTTAGTACACCCATCAAAATGTATTGTGAGACAACACAAACTGTCAGAGTCGTCAGGATTCGGCGGAACCATGTGAGGCGGAATGTCAAGTTCTAAAGATGTGAATTCCATGAGGTCACGACAAGGACGAACAAGGATCTCACCAACCATCGTCGGAAAGCTCGCCTTTAATGTAATCTAGGGTCTCGAGAGTATCTAATATTTGCAGATCATGCCTTGACATGTGCAAGTAACAGAACGTAAGGTCCTGAAAGAGGATTTTGTGAGTACGATTCTGCACTCGACGGATCTAGATATCTGACAGTCATCAGAACGGTCTCTGTTGCTCGGATCGTGTGATGAATAGAAAAGCTAGAGCAAAACAACCGAGAGCAACAGTTTTGTTGGCGTGGCGCGCAGCAGACGTGACAATGTCGGACGTGACTGATTTTGTTACAACGTTAAGGCTGGCCGCCGTTGGTCTTCTTCCTTTCGGCCTCTTTTCGTTGCTTTTTCCTTTATCAAGATATTTTATAGGCGTAGTGCACTTTTTAGACCTGCAGGAAACCTCGCCAGGCAGCAAACATTGCAATTGACGAGGAATGGACCATTAGCACAAGCAAAATCTGAACGACCCGGACTCCTCATCGCCGGTTTTTGGGGTTAGACTCGTAACCGTTACTATTTAAATAAGTTCACCAGTTTATCCAACGGTAACCACCTAAACTCGCGCTGACAACAGCTGTAGTACCAATTACATTTCTGAGTTTTAAGTAAAGTCCGGTGAGGATATTAATATTCAAAAAAATGAAAACTGAGTGGGGATAGATTGGTGATAGGATTGGGGTTAGATACTAGAAGCAGAGTGGTACAGTAACTATGTACCACGGCCTGTAGGAGACTAGACTGCACGACAGCACAGCTTTTTGGGCTATGTGAGCTAGCTCAAGAAACCAGGCGGGATCACACAAGATAATGTATATATGGTGCGCGCCGACATATAAAAGGAAAGACAACTGTGACCCGTTACTTGGAGGTGACCAGTGGCTCCAAGAAGTCACGGTAATTAGCGGTAGCCCACCGGGTTTTCCAGTGGACACCCCATACTTTCATACGAACCACCACGAGCAGTACCGCTATCGGTACTACAGATGTGAGGTCCAGGTGCATTTGCAGAGGTTGAGCTAATCAGCTAAAAGCGCACTCCTTGTAAGGTCCTTGTCCCCTTCCGATGTTCCTTGTCCCCCTCCGATGTTTATAGTAAAAAAAAAGCATTCTCATCACCTCAATGACTTGTTTTTTTCCAGCTGAATCTGCCATTAATATTGACAGCCTAACGTCAACAGCCCAACGTCAAACTGATACGCCATCCTCGGCGGCCTTGTGTCCTTGTGGATCTCCACGTTACAATTCGCAAGCCGGCTTATGTCGCCGCTCTCGACCTATACCGCGTTGACTATACCTAGGGTTTCTTCGTGTCCTTCGGTGACTTGTCTCCAATGGTCCGGTGATGGTCAAGCATTCTTTGTCACAAAAACTTCTGTTTACATCCTGGTATGTTTCCTTCAGAGTTTCTACTCCTGTGTATTTTCAATCATACGTCAACCTACGTCGGTATGATCCAGACCCCAGAATATGGTATCAGCTCCTCGTTCATAAAGACTCCGGTTGCATTTGAGAAGCCTCTCGGGTGGTTTAGAACGATGATTGAATTCAACAACAGAGACGTTCACAACTGGCCGGATGGTTCACAAGGTTCGTCGACATTTCCGTGATGTCGCTGCTACACTCACAGCATCCGTTTCAGAATGGTGTGCCGCGGCTCTTGGCTCTCTTGACACGAGTGTCCAAGCGGCCGCATGTTCACCGAGTAACATTACAGACAATGCAGGGTAATTAACGGCAAAAGTCCTCATATTCCGTCGGCCAATCAAGTTCCTCATGGTCACGCTTGCGCAGATGTGTGCTAGCTGTACTGAGTTCCAATATGGACTTATCTCTCTGGGCTGCAGTCAAGAATAACCTCCAGGGGGAGTGGATCAAGGTTGTTGATCCTTTCAGGCTTTGAGGAACTTCCCGTTGATTTCTAGCCTTAGATCCACGAGGTCACTTCCTTTTTGACGGACTTGTATCGGCAGGAGGAAGATAAATCGGCAACGGCGCGTACACTTCAGGCACAGATAACCAGTAGGTTGGCCCGCCTGCGAGAAAGTGGACGATGGACGATGAATTAACTGCTAATAGGTATTACATGGTCCTGCCAGGCGGATTTTGGCATTGTCCCCGCGCCTAGTTTGGATGGCTCTCTTCTTGTAGCTGGGAATCGGGCAGGTGCTCTGATTTTTCTCAGGTGGATACAAGGTGGCTTACATTGGAATATGATAGCTAACTATCGGTTGTAATACGCAGGTTCGATGGCAAATCAACTATTCGGCATGTAGCTACGCTCAATGTCAGCAATAATTGGCCCACACACCTCGCCTTTTCGCCTTGGACCCTGGTTGAGACGGGAAGATGTACGACCTTCAATCCTCCACTCATTAGCGCTGCGGAGATCCCAAGATATTAACTCTTGAATTCATTAACGTAGGCGAGGCGCATGTGGCCTACGGCGCTTCCGATGGCTCTATTGGACTCCTGAAAATAATTCAATCCCTCGAACTAACTGAATCCATATCGGCCTTCGGTCCGGAATACACAATCAACACCCAATTGGAGGATCAAAGCCAAAAGGCATTTAACCCCGACACACGGGGCATAACTGCGTTGGCTTGGATTACTTCTGGGGAAAATGTGAACACAATATATATATATTATTGCCCTTCCATCCTATATTGTGCAAAAACTTATACCAATTTTAGATCATTCTCGTTAGTTGCAAGCCGGGAATGGTCCACTTATGGTTCCAAGATCCCCGGACGATGGGCTGGTCGAGATCTCGCGCAATGCGCCTGCAAACTCAAAAGCTCTCTGTTGGGTCCTCCTCACTGCAGCCGGTGTCAGGGCTGCATTACATTCGACAGAAAGACGCACTCGTTATCTCCCTTTTCGATGGTTCACTTCATGTAATCCATGACCTTTCCCGTGAACCTTCATGGAATCCATCAACAACGGATCACGGCTTGACTAGTCAAAAAGTTTCCGAAGTTTCACGTTCACTCTTTACCCAAGCTGAACTTGGGAGCACTGGAAATGCTGACGTAAATCGTATAAGTGGTCTGATATCCTACGATGGCTATTCAACAGTTTTGTGGGTTCACGAGTACGCCATCTCCCACGATGTTCGCGCATTACGTATCTGCTTGACTAATGTCTTTTTGGCTGAAGGGCTTGTCGACCAGCAGACTGCAGCTTCAAGTACGATGCCGGACACAATACCATGCTCGTTGTCGCTCAACTCTGGGACCACGCCAACAATGACTCGTTTTTGCGGGAGCTCGCCGAGATCCTGAACACGGCCAAAGCTGGTAAGTACGGGACAAGCCTTGGATATCATGACAGGATCATTTGACACCTCTCAACCCTGCTGCAACGAAATACAGCTTCAGGAGATACCACACTTCACCTCCTTCGACCTTTTCTCTTGCGCCTGCAACACTTCCCTGAGCTCCATCCACATGCTCTAGAAATACTTCGGTTTCAGTCCACCAACTATCTCGCTGGTGTTGTAATCTTTCCGTGGTCAGAACAGTTATGGCCAGAATCGCGGCACCAATTCCGCAGGAGTCTAACTAAGCACTTGTTTGGCTGGGATGTGCTCCTATCGCTTCGAATGAGGCTGTTGCTTGCCGATTTCTCTTGGGTAAGCATTTTCTACATCGTCTGACTGCATTCAAACAATGATGTTTAGAAAATTTCAAAAATTCCGCGAACACAAACCGAATGCGGAGATGTTGCCAATTCTCTTCTGCAAGTTATTTCGCAGATTGTCCTGCTGACTGTAGTCCGTCATCTTGGGGTAGTCGTTGCAGCCCTCACCCGTTAGTTCCCATGTGCGGATGATGCATCTCACAATAATATCTGACATTCCCTTTAGCGAATGATGTTCCCTTTATCGTAAGAATAGCGATCCGATCGTCATGCCCCGGTTCACATCCAGACCTGTCTATGGAAGCACGAAACTTACTAGACAACGTACATGCGGCCGTGCCCTTGACTACTTCACGACAAACTTCAGTTACCCTGGCTTCGAACGAACCATGTCCCGCTTGTGGTGTCCAAATAGCATTCGAAGGTGGATCCAACGCAATATGCCCCAATGGTCATTCGTGGAGTACGTAGTAGACTCTGATGGATCTGGCAACCACTTGATTGAAATCCATTCTGTATAATATAGGTCGCTGTTCAATAACTTCTTTCGTCATGTCAACAACAATGGTACGAACGTGCATCGGTTGCAATCGCAAGGCATTCCTTCCCAGATCATCTAAAATCCCATCGGGAACTGAGAACTGGTTACCTAGGGTGGCCCAAAGTTGGGTTGTGGAAGAGTTTCTTGAAGCCGTCCATCGCTGCTTGTTTTGTGGGAATGGTTTTGTTAGTATCCTGTACTAGCCCGATAATTTCTTGGCACAAATTCTTGGAAAGATCTGGCGGAGTCAAATCGGAGTCAAAACATCCTTAGATATCCCGGTATCGCGGAAATTGAAGGAGAAATAAAATTTGACCTTCCTCAATTTGGCCGCAGCGTGGTAGAAAAAAAAGGGTTTTATCAATCGATAGTACTCGAAAACAGCATTCAGATGAGCATAAATAGTATGGAAACAAATCATGCATCGCCAGCTTGAACGGCTGCAGACCTGGCTCTCTTTCCATGCCGATTTTGGCGCGAGCTGATATCAATTTTATGCACAAAAATGGCAATTACGGTCAAACTGCCGTCCACGGTGACCGTAGCGTGGTAGCGCTGAAGGATAAAAATCAAGGGTAGTACGTGGGCAACTCACACGTCCTCGCTTAAATGTCAATCTCCGCTCAGTGTCTTATCTAGCAATTGAGGTCTTTGAATTTGATAGTTCTCCGATAGATCGCAGTCAAAACTCGTCTCCATTTCATTCATGCTGGATTATGTTGGATTTAAACATTACCCACAATAGTTTGTAATTTAAGGAAATCAGGCGTCCCCAAACCGGTGACCTGTTTAAGCGTCAGAAAGAGATGTAAATAAGGAAACTAGCGGCGGTACTTACAGGGTCCCAACCTATGCCCGCGGTGAAGCCTGTTTTACGTGTTATCGTTAGCATTCAATATAGATTCACAAACAAGGGATCGTGTGGCTGTGGCGTCTCACCTGCAGTTCCACATCCAGGGTTGGAGCCAGATACAATGTCATTGAGGCCGCTCGCGGCGGTCGAGTACAAGAGGGGGTTCAGGAACCCTAATGATGGCTTGCCGTTTGCGAGACGGTAATCATTCAAGAGAGCGATGACGGCGCCGAATGTCTATGAATAAGGGATCGAGGTGTTAGGAAGAGACCACTTGGCGAAAATGACTGAATGGAGGGCTCGAGGAGATACATACCGGAGAGCTCGCGCTGGTTCCTCCGACCGATTGGGTGACACCGCCGATGACTACTTGGAATCCTGAGCCCTGGGCGGCCACGTCAGGGTAAGCACGACCAGTTTTGC
>Ga0210383_10003601_pt1 | contig 13845 bp, 12 predicted proteins | sample IncBWC14OmetaG_FD_160072 | JGI IMG/M metagenome (GOLD analysis project Ga0210383, IMG submission 160072) | Forest soil microbial communities from Barre Woods Harvard Forest LTER site, Petersham, Massachusetts, United States - Inc-BW-C-14-O ...
CGGGCCACGGGCTGAATTTCGGCTTGGCGTACACGTACGCAAAATCGATAGATGCAGCCTCGGTGTTCTACGGCTCCGGAGCCAACGGCACGACGATTTTTCCGCAAGACAATTACGATACCCGCGACGAGAAAGGGCTGTCTGACTTCGACATCCGCCATCGTTTCGTAGCGAATTATATTTACCAGATTCCTTCCCTCGAGCATCTCGCTTCGGGAATGCCGCGGCCCCTCGCGGATGGCTGGCAGATCACCGGCATCTTGACCCTGCAGACCGGACAACCACTCTCCGTATTGACGGGCGCAGATGCAAGTAGCACCGGAGAGGGTACGGACCGGCCCGATCTTATCGGCAATCCGAATGCCGGCCCGCATACGGTTGCGAAGTGGTTCAACACGGCGGCCTTCGCCATGAACGCGCCTCTTAGGTTTGGCAACGCGGGCCGAAACATCGTGGAAGGTCCGTCGTTCCGGAATTTCGATTTCGCGCTCTTGAAGGACACGCGGATCGCGGAGGCTCGAAACATAGAGTTTCGCGCGGAGTTCTTCAATGTTTTCAACCATCCGAATTTCGCCCTGCCGGGAAATATTCTCACGGCTCCGAATTTTGGCGCCATCTTCCAGACGCCTGACGTCGCTCAGAACAATGTGGGCCTGGGCTCCGGTGGACCGCGGCTCATCCAATTCGGATTGAAGCTCAGCTTCTAGGGAGTTGTATGACCGGGCCTATGAAGCGGTTGCTGATTGCCTCGGGGCTGTTCTTGGGGCCGCCAATTTCGGTCATTGCCGCACCACAGGTAGATCCCCTCGGGCGCGGTCTATACGCGTATGTAAGCGACAACGACCACAGCGCGAATTCTACATTCCTGATTGGACAACACGGCATACTCGTCGTTGATACCGGACTGAATACCATCGAGGGCCGGAAACTCCTTGACGAAATCCGCAAGATTTCTCCGCTGCCTGTCCGGTTCATCATCAACACGCACTATCATCCGGACCACCAGGGGGCGAACGCCGTCGTGGGGCCGGATGCCGTGGTGATCAGCTCACCGTTTACCCGGGAGCGCACCCTCCAAGTGTTGGACGGACTCCGCAAAAGCCAAGCAAAAGAGGGCGCGAGTGAACAGGCCGCGCAGCAACCTGCGTTTCGCGCCGCCACGGAGACATTGACCGACCGGCTGACGATCTACCTCGATGATGACCCAGTTGAGATCGTCGCTCCTGGCCCCGGGCATACCCTGGGAGACGTGTACGTTTTTTTTCCCAACCAGCGGAGTGTCGCCGCTGGCGACCTTTTCATGAACCGCTCCTCGCCGGCGATGGATCAGGGCAGTGCGAAAAACTGGATACGAACGCTTGATTCGATATTGACGCTCCCGGCAGATCACTTCGTACCGGGCCACTTTGAAGTTGGATCGCGAATGACTTTCACGCACTTCCGGGACTATCTTGCCGACCTGTACGGGCAAGTGGAGCGCCTGCGCAGCTCCGGAGCTACGCTCGAACAGGTCAAGCAGCAAATTGATATGAAGAAGTATGCCGACTTCAGGCAGTATCCCCAGTTCCAGGCTACCTTTGCGGACAACGCGGAAACGATTTATCGGCAGCTTGGGCATCCCTAGTCGGCTAGCCAGCGCACATTCATTTTTGTGTCTGACCTCGACTGGCTTCGATCAACTGCTCGACCGGGGCAACGACCATGAGCAGGAGGTTGGCTCTTGGTGTTTTGGAACGTTCGATCAAAGTGAGCTGCTGGTTCCTCCAGGACTCCGAGGAGGGTTCGGATTTATCGAGATAGTCGAGTGCCTCTAAGCCCGCAGCGCCGAGGGCGGAAAGGTCTTCGGAAAGAGGTGCGACTTCGAGCAGAAGAAAAGATTGCTGGAGCAGCGAACGTACCTTCATTGCGTTATCGCGCCAGGCGGTGAGCATCGTTCGAATCTGGGCTTCAACAACTTGGTCTTTACAGCCGCTCTGGACGTAAGCCTGCACTTGATCGCGAAAATGGCGCGCTGCATCGCTCTCCGGGCTCACGGCGTCGATCATGTGGTTCAAGGGAGCTCGAAAGTCCCAGGGGCCCTTCACGTTTTCGAAGCGGGTGTAATCCTTCACGGGTTCGGCTGTATCTGCGAGGGTGCGAAGCGCGGAAATGTCGCCCGTGCCCGCCATGCGGCGCAGCATGCGAAACTTGCCGGATCTTTGGGTCAACCCTAGCAGCTCGAGGCGCCAATCAAGTTCGCCGAGTCTCGTGTACATCGAGGCGACATCGGTAACCTCCTGTGGCGACCATAAACGCTCGGCAATCGCGGCCGTGCGCGGCCAGATACGGGAATCGAGGATCTCGGGCGTCACCCATTCTGTCCACATGCAAGCCTCGCCGCCGATGATGCGACTCTTCTCCTCTGGATCGAGCGAAGCAGCCGCGCCGCTCATGGGGTCCACGGCATAGTGCCGTGAAGCTGGCCACATCAGGTCGAGGTAGTAACCGAAAGAGAGTAGGCCGCTGTAGCCTTGCTTCGCCGCCGTGGCCAACGATTCTTGGCCGCGCCATGACTGAATGACGATGGTCTTTGGCAGCCCGGGATGCAGGATCTCGTCCCATCCAATCATCAGCTTGCGGTGCTTGGTCAGGATCTTCTGCAAGCGCTGATTGAAGTAGGCTTGCAGATCCTGGTTATTCTTCATTCCATGCGAGTGAATGAACGCCTGGATCGTCGAATTGGCGTCCCAATGTTTGCCGTCGACCTCGTCTCCGCCGATGTGAAAGTAGGCGTCGGGAAAAAGCTTACCCATCTCGTCAACGAACTTGTCGAGGAATTTATAAGTGCCTTCCTGTATGGGATCGGTTACGGAATCAGGGCCCTCTGGATCGATCTTGTAAGGGCCTGGGCCACTTGCCAATTCGGGATATCCGACAAACCAAGATCGGCTGTGGCCGGGCGTATCGAACTCGGGGATCACGCGGACGCCCCGATCGTGCGCGTAGGCCACTAGGTCCCGAATCTCTACTTGCGTGTAATACCAGCCATCGGATCCCATCTCGTGCAGTTTAGGAAAGCGCTTGCTCTCGACACGAAAGCCCTGGTCGTCGGAAAGGTGCAGGTGCAAAACATTCATCTTCACCGCAGCCATTCCATCCACGTTGCGCTTGAGCACATCGAGCGGAATGAAGTGGCGGGCGACGTCAATGAGCAAGCCGCGCCAGGCGAACCGGGGCTGGTCTTTTATGGTGACGGCAGGCACGGCGAAGCCGGCCGGAGTGGTTTCGACGAGTTGCAGGAAAGTTTGGAGTCCATGCAGGACGCCCAGGGCAGTTGGCGCGTTGAGCTTGGCTCCGGAATCGGTAATTGCCAGCTCATAAGACTCATCCTCGCCGAGCTTTTGCACTGGCTCGCGATCGTGGTCGGCGTGGATCAGCAGAGTCGGACTGGTGGGTCCGCCCGGTTTGTGCCTGAGGAGCATTCCCGTTTGCTCGGAAAGCTCGGCAACGAACCTCTCGACGCCGCGCTCCAGTGTTGTATCTTGAACGCCAGTAACCGCAGCGGAAAAGGATTGATCAATCGGCAGTTGTCCAGTTCCAAGTTGAACTGTAGACGGCATGGGTATGAGGCTCGGCTCGCGCTGCCGTTGTGCTGCAGTAGTAGCTGCAAGTAGAAAAAACGCGTTAAGGATCAGCACGATTCGCATAGTTCCGGCACCATCTCCCAGTCTCTGGTTTCGCCTTGTTTCTTTTCATTCTTTCTGCTTTTTTACTTATAGTAACAATCGAAGCTGGCGCAGGCGAATTCTGGAAGCATGTCCAGCGCTTGCGCCCAAGAGGATCGCATCATGACAAAGTCCGGGCAATGCAGCAAACTGGATACGCACGCTTGATGGAAGCTCCCGCCGATCACTTCGTACCAGGCCACTGTGAAGCCGCATCGCGTGAAACCTTCACGCGGCCGATTTGCGCGCCAAGCCCAATGCAAAGGCAGCGAGAGCAACGATGACTAGCGCCGATCCGAGGACCGCGATAGCGCGAGGTGCGTTGCCGTGGTCTGCCGTCTGAAGCAGAACGCCGAGCGGGAAGAGAAAAGCGCCGAGTAAGGCGCTCACGGAGAGGAACATTTTGATTTTTCCCGAGAACTGCACTCGATCAAGGCCAATTCCCAAGACAATCAAAACCATGGCCAGGCCGATCCAATGGCCGTGCACGTCCACTTGCCGGTCATAAACGTATTTTGCTTGCTGGTATTGCAGCAGGGCTTGGTCGGTGAGTGCCGAATTCCGGGAAGCGGCTCCGGCGAATCCTGCCGCGAGCGATGAACCGATCTCGTCCAGCGCCTGGTGCTCGGCAAAAACCGCGTACCACAGGCCGTAGCCCATGCCCCACAGCGCCAGAGCAATCCCGCCCGCAAGGAGTAGCCGACGCGCACCGCTCACGATGGGCCTCCCGCGTCCAGCCGGCCGGTGTAACGCAAAATGCCAATCCACATGGCCAGCAGCGCCACGATCACGAGCAGGCCCCCCAGGTCCGCCAATCCACCAGCGACTAACCCATACTTCAGCTCGAGTAGCACGCAAACGGGGAGAAGCACAGATCCGAGCAAAAGCACGAACGCCCAGCGCCGCTTCCACGTTTCGCCGAGATTTACATAGGGTTGAAAAAACGCCAGCAGCATTCCAAGCAAGCCGAACTCGATGATGTGAGCGTGTGCGGCGATTTTCACCGCCTTGTCGCCTTGTAGCTGGCCGTACTCCGCCAGCCCGCGGTCGACTGCCGCAGCGTTTTGCGTCGCCGCTCCAGTGCTGATTTTTGAAAGAATCGATACGTCGAGCGCTTCGTGGCGATAGAGGTCCCTAGCGGCGTAATAGCTGCCGTAAAAGAATCCCAGCAGCACCAGGAATACTCCGCCGGCAAGCAGCAACCGCCCCGGGACACTTGAATCGGCAAGGAGATGGTCTTGGACGGCGCCACGCTCCCCCGAGCGAAAATGCTTGAGGAGCCCAGTGAGGTAGCCGAGCACAGCAACGACGACAAAAAAGCCACCGAGATCGGCAAAGATGCTGGCCCATCCGATGGTCTCGACCGGGCTATAAGCCAGCCCAACGTAATGGATTAGGAACACACACACGGGCAGCAATCCGGCACCAAAGAGAAACAACCAGGTCAGGTGTTTTTTTGCTTTGCGCGAAAGAGCGATCCACGGCTCGAGCAGCGCAAGCATTAACGCCAAATATCCAAAAGCTACGATGTGGACGTGGGTGTCCACTTTGGTGCCGCGATTTTCCAGGAAGCCACCAACGTCCTGAAAATGTTTGAGGACTCCAGCGCCGTCACCGGCCAGGGCAGCGTGCGAGGCATTCGAGAGACTGGCGCCGACCCGCGCGGCATTCTGGTGCAGGACAAATACCGCGAAAATGTCGCCAAAAACCATTCCGACGAGGATCAGACCGATGCCGCCAAGGAGGAGGAGCCGCCGCGCGCCGAGCGGAGCAAACGTAGCGCTCCGCTGGAATGGCCTTGCCAATTCGTGCGCGCCTGAGCTTTCTGGGGAGCTCATGGATTCCATGGGTGCCGCGGCGGAGGAGACTGTCCGGCTGTGTTCATACGCTCACTGGAGAGGCCGCGGCGCTCCCCCGGAAAACCGGCATCACGCGATCGGCGAAGAGTTGCTGCGTCTTGATGGATTTCCAGTGTTCGAGTCCGCCAAAATTGGAGACGATAGCCAGTTCACCGATTCCACCTTTCTCTTCTAAGTTTCGAATCTGGCGAATCACTTTCTCCGGCGTGCCGATGAAGCCAATCTCCTGCTCCACAATCTCGTCGTAGGTCAGCTTGGTCAGGGATTCGAGCGCGCCGCTGGCGTAAAAGCCGTAGCCTTTGGCGCGTAGCTCCGCTCTCTTGGCTTCCGCCTCGAAAGATTCAACCGGTGAGGCATTGAACGAAAGAAAATTGTGCAACGCGGTCTCCACTTCTTTTCGAATTTGTTTTTCGTCTTCGTCCAAGTAAACAGGGCGGATATAAACGATGTTCGGCTTATGCCCATGTTCGGCCGAGGCTTTCTTGTAGATGCCGAGCGGCTTCTCGAGCAAACCCCAGGGAAGCAATGGGGGCACCAAAATTCCCCATCCACGCTCACCGGCCATCTGATACGTGATATCGCTCGTTCCGCCCGTATATAGCGGTGGATGCGGTTTCTGCACCGGCTTGGGCACAACCGCCAGATCCTTCACTTTGTAGAACTGGCCGTCATAGGACATTTTGTCTTTTGTCCAAGCCTGAATCAAAATCTCGATCGCTTCATCGTACCGCGGCCGGCTCTCTTCAAGAGGGACATTCGAAGGCCCGAAGAGCCACGCGTGGCCGCGACCCAACCCGCATTCAAGCCTCCCTCGTGTAAGGATGTCAGCTTCCGCGATTTGGCCTGCCAGGCGCATCGGGTTTTCGAGCGGAAGCGTGAACAGCGCGACGCGAAAGCGAATGCGCTCGGTGCGCTGGGCGGCAGCGCTGAAAAGAGCCAGCGGATTGGCGGAAATGGAAAATTTCTGGAAGAAATGATGGTCAATCACGGAGTAGACATCAAAGCCGACCTGATCAGCATGTTCGATCTGGCGAAAAATCTCCCAGGTCAGCTCGGCGTGGGATTTTCCCGGCGCCGTCTGCATCTCCGCATAGATGCCGAATCTCATTGCCCCTCCCGGTCTTGCTGTATTGAGGTGCACATAAATCCGGGCACTCGCCTCGTTTCAAACTCGGTGCGGCGTGGCTCAGGAACTCCAACGCAATGGAAATCTAGAAGTTGAACTTCACCGCCAACTGAATCTGGCGCGGGTTGAAAACCGCGCGCGGAGATCCGTAAAGCGGGTTGGGCGACCCTTCACGGAACGAAGACGGCGTCGCTGGACAGCCGAAGGCTGTTGGGTTGAACGGGCAGAAGTCGGATGCCCCATAGACGGTGTTGAAAAACCGAATGTTCGTCGTGTTAAAGAGATTGAACGCCTCCCCGAGCAATTCCAGGCTGCGGTGCTCCTTGAATGGGAAGGTGCGACCCAGGCGAAAATCCACGGTCCGGAAATTGTCACCGATAAAGGTGTTGCGCGGCTCGATGCCGACGCGGTCGTTGTTGCCGAAGATGTCGCCGTTGGCGTCGAAGCCGGCAAACTTCGTGAAGCGCATCGGAGACTGAATGCTGGCAATCAGGCCAGCCTCGAAGTTGCGGGCGAAAGCATTCCATTCCTTTGGTGTTGTCACTGTCCCATTCAACACTAGGCGCTGGCGCACGTCGTCTGAAGAATCCGCTCTTTCCGCGCGGAAATTCTGACTGTCTTGGGGGATCAGAACGAAACTGGGGTTTGGCCCGTCGTCGATGGATTTTGACCACGTATAACTCACGCCATAGGAAAAGTGATGCGCAAGCCGTTTATTGACGTTGATCAGCAAACCGTCGTACTGGGAGTCCCATCGTGAGTCGGCCTCGAAATAAATCGCGATCGGAGGAAGGCGCACGCCGGGAGTAAAGGGGCATGCCGGAACGGAAGAACAATAGACGTTCTTTAGCCCACTGCGGCCTTCGGAGTCATGAACGGTCACCTGGGCGCTGGGATCAGGCTGGTTGACATTGTAGAAGCTACCGAGATGGACGCCACGGATGTGAAGACCGCTGACGCTAACGGTTGTATCGGGGAGCGGATCGAATTCGATTGCGGCGCTGGCTTGAATGCCGTAAGGGTTCTGGGAGTTTTGATTAAAGCGAACCACCACGGACGGTCCGAAGAACGCACAATTGGTAATTGGAGTGCAACCCGGGAACGGGTTTGTGAATGGATCCGTTGTATTATCCGGATAAGCACCGTCTTTGACCAATCCCTCGAGTCCCAGAGCAGTGATCGCCGGAGAGCTAGCAAAGGCGAAGAGTTCCGTCTTGGCGTTGAGACTGTTTTCAAACGGACGGCCGGGATACTTCCCGTCGTTAAGCTGGGGAATGTTGCCCGTGCCGCCACAAGAAGGCTCCTGGCAGGCGAGAAGCGGCGCGGGAATAATTCCGTGGAACAAGCCGAAGCCAGCGCGAATGACAACATTGCGCTTCGTTCCGAGACTGTAAGCAACTCCCACTCGGGGGTCGAAGTTCTTCCACTGGGTGTTGAGTACGCCACTGGGCCAGGTCTCCCACTCCCAGCGAATTCCGCCGTTCAACGTCAAACGGCTCGTCGCTCGCCACTTGTCCTGGATGAAGAGACCATTATAAGTGTGGTTGAGCGTGCCTTCGGCTTGATTTCGGATGCTAGGAGCAATCCGCGTCCCGCTATAAACAGAGGTATTCAGGCTCTGCTCGTCGAAATTTGGCGCCTTAAAGCGTTCAAAAAAGATCACGTTGGGATGCTGGCAGCCTGCTGGACCCGCGCCTCCTGGATCTCCTACGGGGGAGACACATTGTGGTCCGTTGACTGCGTCATTTCCGAGAAAAGCGCCGAGATTAGGGAAGTCCGCCTCGAAGGGATAGAAGAGCGGAAATGATTCCGTGGTACGGACGTAATTGGTATTTCCTCCGAGGCTGATGGTGTGGCGGTCGTGAGTGATCGTGAAGTCGTCGACCAATTCAAAGCGGGACTCGCGGTAGAAATCGGGGTTGCCGCGGTTGACGCCGGTGGTGAAAGTGTTCGAAAGCTCGAGATGGGGTTGTGTGGAGACGGTGGGGAAATCGAACGAGCGCCGAGCAAATTGCATGCGCAACTCGTTCACCATCGTCGGTTTGATAACCGAAGCGAGCGTCCCTGCGACGGATTGATCGCGATAGAAGTTGTCTTTGAATGCAGAAGGCAAGTCAAAACCGTCGTTCAAAGGGGATTGATTGAGCAGCCGGCCGTCATTGATAAAATAACGCAAGAACATCGTTTCAGTTGGGCCGAAGTTGTGGTCCAACCTCAGGAAGCCATTGTCAGTGTCGTTGGTCCGCAGAACGCCGCCCAAGGGCGGTTCCGGCGCCAGCCCGTAGACGGCTTTCACTTCGTTGATGAATTTAATGTTGCTGAGGACGGCGGAGTTGTAGAAAGGCGATTCGCCACGCCGTTGGACTTCATAATTGCCAAAGATGAAGGTCTTGTCTTTCTGGAGAGGGCCTCCGATCGCCGCGCCAAATTGATTCTGCCTTAACGCGTGGGCCCCGGTGGCCTGGAGGAGATTGATGGCATCCAGTTTGTTGTTGCGGAAATATTCGTAAGCAGTTCCGTGCCATTCATTGGTCCCGCCGCGGGTAATGATGTTGACGATGCCTGCTGAGGCGCGGCCAAATTCGACAGAGTAATCAGTGTTGATGACGCGGAATTCCTGGACCGATTCCTGCGGAGGCGTGCCGCGCTGGATGCCCGAGGCTGTCGAAATGTCGTCCGCTCCATCCACTGCAATGAAATTGTAGTGAATATTCTGGCCTCCGAAGGAGAGCTTGGTCACGGGCTCTACGATCACGTCGGTGTTTCCCGCCGTGGTATCGCCAACGGTGACGGCTGGAGAGAGCAACGCGAAGTCGATGAATTCACGGCCGTTCACGGGAAGATTGAGGATCTGGTTTTCCGTGATTACCGTGCTGACCTGGGTGCGCGTTGGCTCGGCCAGTTCGGAAGTGGCTTCGACTTCGACTTTCTGAACCATGGCTCCAGGTGTGAGCGTGAAACCAAGCTCCGCGGCTTGGCCGACCTGGAGGGTGATGTTCTTGGTCTGTTTTCCAAACCCCGAAAATTCGACGGTGACTTTATATTCCCCGGCCGGCAGAGCAGGGATGGAATACTCGCCGTTATCGGAGCTTTGCGCGGAGCGAGAGAACCCCGTGGCCAGATTGGAGGCCGTCACACCGGCCTTGGCAACACTGCCGCCAGAAGCATCGGTGATCTTTCCGGAGAGCGTGGCGTTCACTGTTTGGCTCCGGGCGGAGTCTGGTGGAATCAACAGGAAAGCCGCGCATAATGCGGCCAGAAGAATCTGGAGCGAAAAATTCCACTTGCTGCGAATCACAGTGCACCCCCCACGTTGAACTTCTCGAAACGAGCACTCCGAACTGCGGTCGAAATACTCCTTTTTTAGCTGCACCTTCCATCGTTGCGGCTGTCGTTTGGCTGTGTTGGAAAGAGCGGCCTTACCGACCGCTCAGGCATAGTTGTGGCGAAGCCAACCCGATAGCACCAGGGGCGACCAGGGAGCGTCCGGAGCGAGGATGTAACAGAAGACCCGCCGGGATCGGCGAGATGGTTCAAGAAGTTCCGGCGCTGAATCGGAGTTGACGGCATGCCACGCCCCCGCCTCGACGGAAGAGTACCCGAATGGAACGATACACTAGGGGTGGACGAGGGGCATGTCAAGCAGAAAGAGAAGACCAATTGAATATGGGAATTGTTGACATGGGAATTGTTGAACACTTGACTCTCCCCTTGTTTGGGAGCAACATTTCGCACTGCCCGGCACCCCGTCGAGACCAAACATGGAACTGGCCGAGATCAATCGAATTTCAGTCGCTGACCAGGTTGCTGCGATTCTTCGGCAGCGGATCCTCGACGGAGAATTGCCACCTGGAACGGCCCTGCAAGAAGTGCCCATGGCTGCATCCCTCGGAGTATCCAGAAATACGGTCCGCGAAGCGACGCGCATTCTGTCACTCGAAGGTCTGCTGAAGCGAAGTGTGCACCGCGGAGTGGCCGTGGCCCAACTATCTCAGGAAGACGTCGCCGAAATTTATCAACTGCGCCACCTCTTGGAAATTCCGGCGGTGCGAGCAGCGAAGATGGAAGACTCCGACGTACTGACGGAGATGCGCCGAGCCCTGGAAGGTTATGAGGAGGCAGTTGCGGGCGTTGACTGGGTGAGGGCGGTTCGCTTTGATTTACAGTTTCATACGCTGCTGATTCGCTTTCACCGCAACCGACGCCTGGAGTCCTTTTACCAAAAGCTTCTGAGTGAATTGCGGATGGGTATGGTGCTCGTCGATCTGCGGCACGATAATCCCAGCGGCCTGGTTCCCGTGCACCGTAGAATTCAGGAACTGTTGACCAGTGGAGAGGCGGAAGAGTGTGCAGCACTCCTCGCGCAACATCTGCGAGATTCGGAAACAAGATTGACCGCCGTGATAGATCAGCGGATGGCAAGAGCGGCGGCCAAGTAAGTTCTGGTACGGCCGAAGTTGCGAATCCGTGCCGGATGCTGTAAACAGATTCACCCGAAGGCCAGCTTACTGGCGTTCCTTCGGTCCCAAGCGGGAGCAGCCGTTCGAGGGCTTACGTAAAGATGTATCCCCGAGCATTTACCTATCATCGAGCCAGCTCCCTCCAGGATGCGGTGACGCTGCTTTCCGAGCTTGGAGAAGGCGCGAAGCTGCTGGCCGGCGGCCAGAGTTTGATCCCGCTCATGAAGTTGCGTTTTGCCAACCCCGCTCATCTCGTCGATCTGAACTTTGTCGAGGGCCTTTCTCATATCCAGCAAAAGAATGGCGCGTTGCATTTTGGCGCTCTTGCGCGTCATGCGGAGATTGAGAAGTCTCCCGCCGCCCGAAAGATTCCGATCCTGCATGACTGCGCTGCGGGAATTGCGGACGTGCAGGTCAGAAACCGCGGAACGATCGGGGGTTCGATTGCCGAGGCCGATCCCAGCGGCGATTGGGCCACCGTGCTGTCGACCCTCTCTTGCGAGGTCCGATGCGTTGGCTTGGCCCGAGAACGCTCTTTCAAGCTGAGTGAATTCCTGAAGGACGCTTATACCACCGCGCTGGCGTCGGACGAACTTGTTTCCGAAATTGTCGTCAAGTTTCCGCCCGGGAACGGCGGTGGCGCGTACATCGCATTCAAGCGAACCGCGCCCGTATATCCCACCGCGAGCGCTGCCGTCCAATTGACGCTGGAAGGCGATCGCTGCACGGAGATTGCCATAGCCCTGGGCTGCGTCGGCTTGTTGCCGATCCGAGTGACGGAAGGAGAAGCAGCGCTTCGCGGCCGGCAAATCACGCCGAAACTCGTCGAAACTGCAGCCGACGCCGCGCGTGCCGCCGCCGAGCCGCAGCCGGACATGCGGGGTTCGGCGGAATACAAGCGGCAACTTGTGGGAACGCTGGTTAAGCGCGCGACGGAAGTCGCGCTCCAGCGGGCCCGCGGACAGCAGGTGGAGGTCAGCCACATCTATGCCTGAAGCCGCGCAAAAAGTTTCCATCGAAGTCCGCGTCAACGGCAAGTTGCATTCGCGGGAAGTCGAGCCGCGGTTGTTGCTCGTGGAATTTCTGCGCGAAGATCTCGAGTTGACGGGCACGCACATCGGATGCGACACGACGTATTGCGGCGCTTGCACGGTGCTGATGAACGGTGCTGCCGTGAAATCCTGCACGGTCTTCGCGGTGCAAGCCGACGGCGCGGAAATTACCACCGTCGAAGGGCTGGAGAAGGGTGGCCAACTTCATCCGATTCAAAAAGCCTTTGGTGACTGCTACGGCCTCCAATGCGGCTATTGCACACCCGGGCTGATGCTTTCTGCGCTCGAACTCCTGCGAGACAATGCGAGTCCGAACCGGAAGCAGATTAAGAAAGCCATTGCGGGAAACACCTGCCGGTGCACCGGCTATCAAAACATTTTCAAAGCGATCGAGACCGCCGCGGCGCAAATGAGGAGCCCGAGCCATGGCGATTAAGTTTGGCGGCGACTTCGAGGTCCAGCGCTCCCGGGAAGAAGTGTTTGATTTTCTGACGGATCCGCACAAGTTCGCTCCCTTGCTCCCGGATTTTCAAGGCTTGGACGTTGTTGATGAGCGGCACTTCGCGCTGCGAGTGAACGTCGGCATTTCACACATCAAGGGCACGGCAAACGTAAAAATGGAACTTTCGGAATCCACACGCCCCAGCCGCGCGCAATATAAGGGGCAGGGCAGCGTCGCCGGCGGAAACATGTCGCTGACGGCCAGTTTCGACCTCGTCGCGGCAGAGAGCGGCACGAAAGTCGCGTGGCAGGGAGAAGCACAGATTTTCGGACGCTTGACATCCGTGGCGGGCGGATTGCTCGAACCGTTGGGACGAAAGAATATTCAGAAAGTGATCGACGGCTTGCAGGCAGCGCTGCGCCAGCCATAGTATCGTTACGTTTCAGGAGAGATTTGACTTGAGCGCGGGAACCAATGGCGGAGGGTGGGTCGGCCGAGGGCTGGCGCGCAAGGAGGATAACCGGCTCCTGCGCGGCCGCGGCAAGTTCATCGACGACCTCAAGCTGCGCAATATGTTGTATCTGAAATTCGTGCGCTCTCCCTACGCGCATGCCAACGTGACCAGCCTCGATGTTTCCGCGGCGGAAGCGGTTCCCGGGGTGATTTGCACTCTCACGGGCACGGAAATCGCGAAACAGACGAATCCGTTCATCGAGATCGCGCCGGATCCCTTCGCGCGAATCAAAGATTACCCGCTGGCTGTTTCGAAGGTGCGCTATCAGGGAGAACCGGTGGCTGCCGTCGTCGCAACTTCACCGCAGATTGCCGACGATGCCGCGGAGCTGGTCGAAGTCGAGTACCAAGCTCTGGACGTCCTGGTCGACGCCGAGGAAGCTTTGAAAGATTCGGTCTTGCTTCACGAGGATGCGGGGACCAACCGTGTTTGGCGCGGTGTCTTCGAATACGGTGACATTGAAAAGGCCTTTCGCGAAGCGGCGCACATCGTGCGGATTGACAAGATGCATTTTCACCGTTTTTCCAGCACGCCGCTGGAGAACAACGCGGTCATTGCCGAGTGGAACCTGAAAGATGAGCATATCTATTATTGGTGCAACAATTCTTTTCCGTCGTTCGCGATGCAGTTCATCGCCTCTCACCTCGGTGTCCCCATCGACAAAATCCGCGTTCAGACCTTTGATATT
>Ga0210383_10003603_pt1 | contig 13839 bp, 7 predicted proteins | sample IncBWC14OmetaG_FD_160072 | JGI IMG/M metagenome (GOLD analysis project Ga0210383, IMG submission 160072) | Forest soil microbial communities from Barre Woods Harvard Forest LTER site, Petersham, Massachusetts, United States - Inc-BW-C-14-O ...
TGCTTCTTGGCGGGGCAATCATTTTTCACGGGTGCAGCTCGTCGGAAAAAGCGCCTACACCGCTGGTCACCGTACAGGTTGCGCCCGCGAAACGCGGGCCGATCGAACTGGAAGTCAGTTCAGATGCCGTGGTCTACCCGCTGCAACAGGCGATTCTTACGCCAAAAATAACTTCGACTATCGCGAAGTTTTATGTGCAGCGCGGCAGCCGCGTGAAGCAGGGCCAACTGCTGGCGGTGCTCGAGAATCGCGATCTCGCCGGGGCCGCTGAACAGAGCAAGGGCGAATTTGAGCAGGCCGAAGCGAGCTATGCGACCACGGTGGGCGCGAGCCTTCCGCAGCAGATTCAGAAAGCCGAGCTGGATGCCAGAGCGGCAAAGCTGGCGTTCGACGCGCAGCAAAAAGTTTACGACGCGAGAAAACAGTTGTATGAGCAGGGCGCGTTGCCGCGGCGCGATTTCGACCTGGCCGACGTCGGGCTGGCGCAGGCCCGCAGCGCGAACGAGCAGGCGCAGAAGCAACTGGCCGACTTGCAGCGGCTTGGGAAGGAGCAGGCCCTGAAATCGGCGGGCGGCCAGCTGTCCGCATCCAAGGGGAAACTGCTGAATGCCCAGGCACAGCTGAGCTATTCCGAAATTCGCAGCCCGATTGATGGCGTGGTCACCGATCGCCCGCAATTCCAGGGCGAACTTGCCACCGCGAACCAGCCGTTGCTGACGGTGATGAATACTTCACGACTAATTGCGAAAGCGCACATCTCGCAAAGTGAAGCGGTGCTGCTGAAGGTTGGCAACCAAGCGGAAATCGAGTTGCCGGGGCTTGAAGAGCCGATTAAGGCGAAAGTCAGCCTGGTGAGCCCGGCGCTGGATCCCGGCAGCACGACGATTGAGGTGTGGGTGGAATCCACCAAGCCGAATGCGGCGCTGAAGCCCGGGATGAGCGCGCGCGTGAATGTAATCGCCAAGAGCGAGGAAGCCGCGCTGGTCGTTCCCGCTTCGGCTGTATACAAATCGGAGGAAGCCGGAGATTACGTGATGCTGGCGGGCTCCGACAAGAAGGCGCATCTGACCAAAGTCAAAGTTGGAATCAAGACGAAAGAGCTGGCGCAAATCGAATCGGGGATCAAGGAAAACGATTCGGTGATTACCGTCGGGGGCTACGCGCTGCCCGACGGGACGCAAATCCAGATTGAGGCCACGCCCGCGCCCGAGCCTGAAAAAGGCGGCGCTGCGGATGATAAGAGTCCTAAGGACAAAGCTGGGGACGAAAAACCCGCTGCGCCGGCAAAACCTGCGAAGGGCAAGGAGTAGCGGCGCATGGCTTCCGGCTCCGGCGATTCGCAAACAAATCCTGGCACCCAGCCGCAGGAAGCGGCTGAGTTGCCCTGGTTCAAGAAGCTTTCGAGCCCCATACTTTTTTTGCTGATCAGCCTGGCGCTGGTGGGGATTTTTCTGGCGATCAAGATTCCGGTGGCGGTATTTCCGAGCACAGATTTTCCGCGCATTGTGATTGGCGTGGACAACGGGGTGATGCCGATCGACCAGATGCTGGTGACGGTTACCAAGCCGATTGAAGAAGCGGTGAACAGCGTTCCGGGGCTGAGCAAGGTGCAATCAATCACCAGCCGTGGCTCCGCGGAAGTGGATCTTTTCTTCGACTGGAAGTCGGACATGATCCTGACGCTGCAGCGCGTGGACGCGGTGGTGGCCCGGCTGCAACCCGAGTTACCGAGCGGTGCGAAAATCGAGACGCACCGGCTGACGTTCGCGACGTTTCCGATTCTGGGGTACAGCTTAACTTCCGACACGATTCCGCAAAGCAAGCTGTGGGAAATCGCGACGTACGACTTGAAGCCACGCATTAACCGGCTCGACGGCGTGGCGTTCGTACTTGTTCAGGGCGGCCGCGTGCCGGAGTTCCAGGTTACTCCGGATCCGGCGCGTCTGCATGCGGCGGGGATCACTGTTACCGATATTCTGGATGCGATTCGGAAAACCAACCTGATTGATTCACCCGGTCTGCTGGAGCACGAACACCAGTTGGTGCTTGGGCTGGTCAGCGGGCAGGTTCGCACGCCCGAAGAGATCGCGCAGATCGTGGTTAAGACTTCCGCCGCGGGGATTCCCATCCGCATCGGCGACATTGCCAAGGTCGGCCCGTCCGAAGCGCCGGTCTACACCATCGTCACCGCCAACGGAAAGCCGGCCGTGCTTTTGAGCGTCAACCGCCAGCCGGACAGCAACACGCTGGATGTCGCGAAGCTGGTTCACGAAAAAATCGCCGAGTTGCAGCCGACGCTTCCTCCGGGAGTGCATCTGGAGGTTTTTTACGATCAATCCACGATTGTGCAGGAATCCATCTCCAGCGTGCGTGACGCCGTGCTGCTCGGCATCATTCTTTCGGCCGCGATTCTGGTGCTTTTCTTGCAGGATTGGGGTTCGTCTTTTGTCGCCGCGCTTGTCATTCCCGTTACGCTTGCGCTGACGCTGATTGTTTTGTGGATGGCCGGGCAAAGTTTCAACCTGATGACGCTCGGAGGACTCGCCGCTGCGGTCGGCCTGGTCATTGATGATGCGATCGTGGTGCTGGAGAACATCGTGCTGCACCGCGACGCGGGGGAGTCGCGCTTTCAGGCCATCCAGAGCGCGCTGAAAGAAATCACTGTTCCTCTCATCGGCTCCACGATTACGCCCATCGTGGTCTTCCTGCCGCTGATCTCCGTCACCGGCGTCACCGGAAGTTTCTTCCGTGCCCTGGCGATCACCATGACGGTCTCGCTGCTGAGCTCACTCCTGCTTGCGCTGACCTGGACGCCGACGCTCAGCCAGTACTTCGTCCGCCGCAAAGACACGGTCCCCGCCCAGGGCGCTCTTGCAGGTGAACACGACGCAGCCGCGCTGCTCGCTGCCGAAGAAGCCCATCTCTCCGGCTTCTTCGGCAGCATCGTGAATTTCTATAGTCGTGCCATGCAAAGCATTCTAAAAAAGCCGGTGCTTCTGCTGGTGTCCTCTGTAGTGATCGTGATCCTCTCCTACGTCTGTTACAACTTTCTCGGCTCCGACCTGCTGCCGGCGATGGACGAAGGCGGCTTCATCCTCGACTACTACACGCCGCCGGGCAGTTCGCTCGCCGAATCCAATCGCATTTTGCTGCACATGGAAGAGATCATCCGCTCGCAGCCCGAGGTCGAAAACACTTCACGCCGCACCGGCATGCAGCTGGGCCTCGCCGCCGTCACAGAAGCGAACCGCGGTGATTTCACTGTAAAGCTCAAGCGCGACCGCAAGCGCGATATCGACGACATCATTTCCGACATCCGCGCCGAAATTAAGAAGACCGAGCCCGCCGCCGATGTGGAATTTATCCAGGTGCTGCAGGACATGATCGGCGACCTGACCAGCCAGCCGGAGCCCGTGGTCATCAAACTTTTCTCGCCGGACGGCAAGCTGCTGAACGCAACCGCACCAAAAGTGGCGGAGGCCATCCAGAAAATTCCCCATGTTGTCGACGTTCTGGACGGCATCGAGAATTCCATCAGCGGGCCGGCTGTCACCTACCAGGTGAACCCCGCGGTTGCCGCGCGGTCCGGTTTCTCTCTTGACGAAGTGGCTATCGACGCGGCGGCCGTCCTCGAAGGCGAACCGGCTGCCACTCCCGTCGTCCTGAACGATCGCCTGTACACGATTCGGGTCCGGTTTCCGGAACAAAGCCGGGCTTCGCTCGACCGCATGGGCAACACGCTGCTTACCAGTGCGACCGGCAAAACGGCGACTCTTGGCAGCCTGGCCACCATTTCCACCGATCCCGGCCAGACCGAAATCCGGCGCGAAAATCTGCAACGTCTTGTAGAAGTCACCGCTCGCTTCGAGGGTGTCGATCTCGGCTCGGGTATGGCTTCGATCCAGAAAGCCGTTGCCAACATGCATCTGCCGTCTTCCATCCGCGTTGAATACGGCGGGCTGTACGAAGAGCAGCAAAAATCGTTTCACGATCTGCTGGTGGTCTTCCTGCTTGCGCTGTTGCTGGTGTTTGTCGCGCTGCTGTTCGAATTCCGCACCTTCTCCGCGCCGCTTGCGATTCTCGGCTCGGCGCTGCTCTCGACCTTCGGTGGATTCCTGGCGCTCCTCGTAACGAAGACCACGTTCAACGTCGCTTCGTTCATGGGCATGATCATGGTCATCGGCATCGTTGCGAAGAACGGTATTTTGTTGCTCGACGCCGACCAGCGTTTCCGCCAGCTAGGTTTTTCCCCCGAGGAAGCCATGATCCAGGCCGGCCGCCGGCGTTTGCGCCCCATCGCCATGACCGCCCTCGCGACCATCGCCGGCATGCTCCCTCTTGCACTGGCCATCGGCGCGGGTTCCCAAATGCTGCAGCCGTTGGCGATTGCAGTAATCGGCGGCTTGCTTAGCTCCATCGTGCTCTCGCTCGTGTTCACTCCAACCATCAATTTCTATCTCGATCGGTTGCGGCTGAACCGCGCGAAACAATCTGTGGAAGCCTGAGGAAGGCTGGCCAGAGTTGTAACGCCTTCTTAACCGGCCATTCATAAAAAGCCGCCTACTATTTCCACTCTCGGAATCCACAATGCACATTCTGATCGTTGAAGACGAACCGGAGATGGCCGGCCTGCTGACCCGGGGGCTGGAAGAAGAGTCCTATCAGGTGAGTGTGGCCCGCGATGGGCGCGCCGCGCTGGAACTTTCGTCGGCGCAAGCGTTCGACGTGATTCTGCTCGACGTGATGCTGCCCAAAATGGACGGGCTCGAAGTCGCACGGGAGTTGCGCGGCCGCGAAGAGGAGACTCCGGTGCTGATGCTGACGGCGCGCGATGCGCTGGGGGATATCGTGAAGGGGCTGGACGCAGGCGCCGACGATTACCTGACCAAACCATTTTCTTTTGTGGAGCTTCTGGCAAGAATGCGGGCGCTAGTGCGCCGCCAGCAATTTCGGCGAAAAAATGTGCTGGAAGCGGATGACCTGGTTCTGGATTTGACGTCTCGGAGGAGTTTTCGGGCGGGCAAGGAAATGTATTTGTCGCTGACGGAATTCCGCCTGGTGGAAATTCTTGCCAGGAACGCCGGGCGGATCGTTTCCCGCCACGAAATCCTCGCCAATGTCTGGGGGACGGGGCGCGAGGTGAGCGAAAACACGCTCGACGCGTTCGTGCGCTTACTGCGCAAGAAAATAGATGACGGCGCGGAGCACAAGCTGATTCACACGCACCGCGGCTTCGGTTACTCCCTGGGAAGCGTGACGCGCGCGTGAGCTTCACGATTCGCGCGCGGCTTACCGTGCTCTATTTTCTGGTGCTGGCGGCTTCGTTCACGGCGTTTTTTTGGATTTGCGATTACGGTTTTCAAAAAAGCATCGATACGGCGGTGAACGACGCTTCGAAACGCAACCTGGATACTGTGCAAGGGGTGCTGGAACGCCCTAATTCGCAAGGCGGCCCGGATCTGAGCCAGGAACTTACGCGTCTTTCCGGCTTGTGGGAAAGCGGGGCGATTTTTGAAGTCGCGGGGCCGGACGGGCAGTGGCTCTACCGCTCGCCACGTTTTTTGTCCGCGCTTCCGGCGTTGCAGCCTCCGGCGCGCGAAGGAATTTCGTTTCAAACCACGAATCTGGAGGCGCTGCAATATCGCGTGGCGCGCCGGCAAATCGGCGTGGATGGAAAAGTTTATTTGATCGACGCTGCGGTTCCCACCGAGCCCTTCGATCAGGCACTGGATAATTTCCGGCTGGTGGAAAAACGTTTTCTGCCGCCGCTTGTGCTGCTCGCGTCGCTCCTGGGATATTGGCTGAGCGGCCGGGCGCTTGCTCCCGTGAGTCGCATTATCGAAAGTGCGGAACGGATCGGCGTCCGCAATTTGTCGCGGCGGCTGGAAGTTCCGCGCGCGAAAGATGAATTGCGGCGCCTTACCGAGCAGGTGAACGCGATGCTCGACCGGATTGAGGCCTCCGTGAAGCGCATCACGCAATTCACGGCCGATGCTTCGCACGACCTGCGAACGCCACTCGCGCTAATCCGCACCAACGCGGAACTTGCTCTGCGGCGGCCCAGAAGCGATTCCGAATATCGTGAAGCATTGACGCGCATTCTCTCCACTTCTGAAGAAACCACGGAACTGATCGAGCAGTTGCTGCTGCTGGCGCGCGCGGACGCGAATGTGGCCCAGCTGAAGCTGGAGCCGACCGCGTTGTTTCCCGTTCTGCGAGCGGTCGCGCAAAAAGCCAGCGTCCTGGCTGCAGGCAAAGGTCTGGCGTTTTCGCACTCCGTCGTCCCTTGCAGGCACACACTCCTTGCGAACCAGGCGGCGCTTGAGCGGCTGTTGCTGACGGTGCTGGACAATGCGATCAAATACACGCCTGCTGGAGGCCGCGTGTCGCTGGACGTGCGGGTTGAAAATTCCGAAGCCAGCATCGAAATCACCGACACGGGAATCGGCATCGGCGAAAAGGACCTGCCGCACGTTTTTGAAAGATTTTATCGCGCCGACCAGGCCCGTTCGCGCGAAACCCGCGGCTCTGGCCTGGGATTATCCATTGCCAAATGGATCGCTGAAATTCATCACGGTTCGATCGACCTGCAGAGCCAGGCTGCTGGGCAGGGAACGAGAGTAACGATTCGACTGCCGCTGGCAACGGAGTTGGGTGCCAACGCTCCGGAGCTGTCCAGCCTCCAGGAAGCATCTTTCAACCTGGCCGGCCCCCGGCGAACCTGAAAGTTCTTTCACCCCATCTTTAACAGATCGTTAACGGTCGTTCACATTAGGTTGAGCACTTGCGTGGCCTACTCTTCGCAAGAAACTCGGGACGCGATGAGTCCCGGGGTGTGACCGGTTTTACCCAATTGCGCTCGCTCTGAACTTGGAATCTACGCGCGGATCCCCAATTCACCCGGGGTCTCTTCCGCTCACACGCACCGGCCCACTCGGCACGCAGTCCATTGCTGGTTCATGATTCGCGCCGGTCGACTGCCGCCGACGAACAATTTTGCGAGACCGTCGGGAACGTTCGAATTGCGATACGGAATTTGCGAACAAGGAGAACTGAAATGAAGAGTTCCATCCGCTGTTTTCTGATTTTTGCCTTGTGCCTGGCTTTTGCGTTTTGCGGGAAAGCTGCCGCTCAAGACGCGAAGGGTTCAGTCAGAGGAAGGGTGACCGACAGCACCGGCAGCGTCCTGCAGGGCGCTGAGATTGAGTTGCAACCCGGCCCCGTCACCGCCGCTTCGGGAACGCAGGGGGCGTACTTCATTAATGATTTGAATCCGGGAACGTACACGATCACGATCACCTATGTGGGCTTCACGCTGTTCACCCAGGTGGTGAACGTTAAGGCGGGGCAGACGGCCACGGTTGACGCGAAAATGGAAGTGTCTTCGCAGCGGGATGAGGTGCTGGTGACGGCCCCGCGCGTTTCCGGGGAAGCGGAACAACTGAACCGGCAGCGGAGCGCGGACAATATTCTCCAGGTGCTCTCCAATGAGGTAATCACGAGCCTGCCGAATGCCAACATCGCCGACGCCGTTGGCCGGCTGCCCAGCGTCACACTGGAGCGCGATGAAGGGGAAGGCAAATACGTGCAGGTGCGCGGGACCGAGCCGCGCTTGACGAACGCCACCGTCGACGGCGTGCTCATTCCTTCCCCCGAGTCCGGCGTTCGCCAAATCAAGTTTGACGCGATCCCCTCGGACCTCGTCGAGTCCGTGGAGATCAATAAGACTCTGCAGGCCAACATGGATGCCGATGGAATCGGAGGCTCCGTAAACCTGGTAACGAAGACGGCGACCGAGCGGCCTACGATTAACCTATTCGGACTGGGAGGGATTTCGCCGATTCTTGGTGGGCGCAACAACTACCAGGCCACGGGCACTGTGGGGAAGCGCTTTGGGAGCAGCAAGAAATTCGGCGCGCTGATTGGTTTTTCGTACGACTATGAAGGGCGCGGGATTGATGACGTGGAACCGGTGCCCGACCAATTGGTCGTTGGAGGAGTTCCGACTGAGCGTTATTTCGACTCAATCGACATTCGAGAATACAAGTACTACCGCACCAGGTATGGCGTTGCCGGAAGCACCGACTATCAGTTGGGCCAGGGATCGAATATCTACCTGCGCGGGCTGTTCTCTGACTTCCACAATTTTGGGGACCGCTGGGTGTACACGCTGAACGATAACAGTGGTTCGAATCTGCTGAATGGCGCCGGTGGTCCACCCTCATTCAATAATTCCATACGGCGTCCTCGCTACATCATCGGGAACCTTGTCTTGGGTGGAAAGCACGTCCTTGCCAGTACGTGGTTTGCTTGGGACGTTTCCGGTTCGTTCGCCAGCGAAAACGATAACGGGTACGGCGGCGGATCGTTTAGCGTACCCACAGCTTCGACGTATCAGAGCCCCTGCACGTACGACCCCGCGGCCACAGGGAACTCTCTGACCCCGCGATGGTCGAATGCCTGCTACACGGACGCTTACAACACATCCATCTATGCCCTGAACGACGTGAACATCAGCCGGGGGAAGACGGCCCAGACGAATTTTCAGATTACCGGGGCCATGGGCAAGCGTTACCACATCGGTTCGCACCTGGCAACGATTGAGGTTGGCGGAAGATTCCGCAACGCCCACAAGTACGATCACAGCTACGCGGACGACTACGCTATTCCGACAGTCGGTGGCGATGGCCCGGACAAGAACGATTTTGCGCCCGGGGCTGCGATTGTTCCGTTTTCGCTATTCCCGAATTCGTTTCACAACTCCGGTTACTACAATGGAGCCTACCCACAGGGACCGTTTGCGGATTACTACAAAACCCAGGCGTATGTTTTTGCGAACCCGAATCAGTTCGTGTTTACGACTGGCGCGGCGGGACAATCCAACTTCTACAGTTATATCGAGCAGGTTTCCGCCGGGTACGTGATGAATACCATCGACTTCAGCAAGTTTCGATTTATTGCTGGTGTCCGCATTGAAGGAACGAATCTGGACACCCTGAGCTGGCAGGATGGGTGCACGGATCCTACGGTTTGCCCGACGATTATTCAGCCTGGCCAGAACTTCAAAGGCGGAGGGGATTACATCAAGGTGCTACCGAGCGCGTCGCTGCGGTACGCTTTAACCAACAATACCGATTTTCGCCTTGTTTACAGCCGCGGGCTTTCCCGTCCGAATCCTCAGGATGTTGCCCAGGCATTCTCCATTACGCCTGCGCAAGGAGGTACGGGGAACATCAGTCTCGGCAATCCGAATCTGAAAGCGGAAACCGCGAATAACTACGATTTGTTGTTCGAGCACTACATGAACACTTTCGGAACCATTCAAGCGGGGGTGTTCTACAAGAGTCTCTACGACCCCATCATCCAAACCTCATTCAGGGACACAAACTTTACGCCTCCACCCCCGTACCAGAATCAAGCGGGCGATTACGTAATCAGCCAGTCGCTGAATGCGGGAAGCGCTCACCTGTTTGGGTTTGAGATTGCGTACTTGCAACGCTACAGCTTCCTTCCGGGATTCCTGAGCGGATTTGGCCTTTCCGCAAACTATGGCTATACGGTTTCGGGTACGGGCGGCCTGGATGGCCGGTCTGATCATCCTCATTTGCTGCGGCAAGCTCCGAATACCTGGAACATCAGCCCCACGTATGACCGCGGGCGCTTCTCCTACCGGCTGGGGGTTTCTTACAACGACGGCAACATTTTCTCGTACCAATTTCACGATGGCACGGGGACAAGCGACCCCGCTAATGGAGGTGGTGGGGCGACACCTGGCGGACTTCGCGGACCTAACGGTGACACCTACCTCTACCCGCACTTGCAGATCGATATGCAAGGAAGCGTGCGGCTGGAGAAGGGCTTCACGTTTGTGGCGTACATTCTGAACGTGAATAACGAGGTGTTTGGATTTTATAACGGCAGCAGCCAGTACCTGATTCAGCGAGAGTTCTACAAGCCGACTTACGCGCTGGGCATGCGCTGGTCGCCAGCGTTCGAGCACAAATAGCGAGCTGACCGCCGGAGCTACGGCCGGTTTTTCGATTCTTTGGAGAGGGCGGAGCTGTGTCGCGGAAGTGCGGCTGACCCGGCTATTTCGTTTGCGAGAAGCTGAACGAAATTTCAGGTTGGATTTAGGCTGCGTTTATCCGCCAACAGGTAAAACAGTTGCTCAAGGAGAGAACGATGAAACGATTGTTGATGATGGCGCTGGTGAGCGCGACGCTGCTTGCTTCGCTGGCTGGAGCGGCTACGAATTATGAGCTTTTGAAAAAAGTGGCTGTGGCGGGCGCGGGCGGCTGGGATTATGTGATCGTCGACGAAGCCGCCCGCCGCGTGTATATCACTCACGCGACGCAGGTGGACGTGCTGGACGCGGATTCGCTGGCCGTTGTGGGCACCATCCCCAACACTCCTGGTGCCCACGGCGTGGCCATCGCCACTGAATTTGGCCGCGGGTACATCACCGCCGGAAAATCGGATGCGGTGATTCCTTTCGATTTGAAAACGTTGAAGGCTTTTCCAGAAATCAAAGTCGGCAAGAAGCCGGACGCGATCGTCTACGAGCCGCTCACGAAGCGTGTCTACGTCATGAATGGCGATAGCGACAGCATCAGCGTGCTCAACGCGGCGGACGGCTCGCTTGCCGGGACCATTGAGCTGGGAGGCGGGCCCGAGTACGGCGTCTCCGACGGCAAGGGCAATTTCTACGTGAACCTTGAAGAAAAAAACGAGACGCTGCACATCGACGTGAAGACGCTTAAGGTGAAGGATCGCTGGCCGCTGACGCCTTGCGCCACTCCTACGGCGCTGGCGATGGACGTCGATACCCACCGGCTGTTCGTCGGCTGCCGCAGCAAGCATCTCGGGGTGGTGAATTCGGAAACCGGTAAGCTGGTCTTCACCGCGCCGATCGGGGAGCGCGTGGATGCGGACGCGTTTGATGCCGCCACCAAAATGGTTTACCTCTCCACGGGCGACGGGAAAGTATTTATCTTTCACGAGGACTCGCCCGACAAATACTCGCTGGCGCAGGAGTTGGTTACCGCGAAAGGTTCGAAAACCGCCGGCTATGATCCCAAGACGAAACGCCTGTTCGTCCCAAGTTCCGAGAATGGCGCGATGCAGGTTCTCGTCTACGAGCAGCGTTAAACCGGATTTCCGCCCACAGCTGGAACCACCCCGAAGAGACCCCGACCCTGTCGGGGTCTCTTTTTTTGGCGGGGGCAGGCACGCCATTTCGCTGCTGGCAATTTGTTTCAGAAACGATTTCTCCCTTGCCCCGCACTGTGGCACTATCACGGCATTTGAATTTACGCTGTTATCGGGAGAATTGGGAAACCGCAAAATGGAAACCACTACCGCACAGCCGTCGTTCGACCCCGGCGGAGCACAGAAGACCCAGACCGGGGCGTTGATCACCCTCACTTCGCTTTTTTTCATGTGGGGATTTTGCACGGTATTGAACGACATCGTGTCCCCGCACCTTCAGTCCATTTTCAATCTGAGTTACAAGCAGGCCAGCCTGGTGCAGTTCGCGTTCTTTTTTGCCTACTTTATTTTTTCCATTCCCGCCGCGAAATTGATTGACGCCACCAGTTACAAAACGTCCATTGTGGTTGGGTTGCTGACCATGTCCGCGGGCGCGTTTCTGTTCATCCCGGCGGCGACGGCTGCCTCTTTTAACTTATTCCTGGGGGCGTTGGTGGTGCTGGCGGCGGGTATCACCGTTCTTCAGGTTGCGGCGAATCCTTATGTGGCTGTTCTTGGCCCGGCAAAGACAGCGTCGAGCCGTTTGAATCTCACCCAGGCGTTCAACTCCCTTGGCACCACGATCGGTCCTTTGATCGGCGGGATGCTGATCCTTACGACTACCGCAAAGAGCGCTGCGGAACTCAGCCTGCTTTCACCGGGAGCGTTGCAGGCTTACAAAGTGGAGCAAGCCTCATCCGTCAAAACGCCGTACATCTTTATCGGCCTGCTGCTGGTCGCGCTTGCCGTGGTTATCTATTTCCTGCGTTTACCGGCGATTCCGCAGGCGCAGAGGAAAGGAAAAACACCCGGAGTCAGCTTGTGGAAATACCGGCATCTCATTCTGGGAGTTGTGGGGATTTTTGTGTATGTCGGCGCGGAGGTCGCGATTGGGACGTTCTTGATCAAGTATTTTCAACTGCGCGAGATTGGGAATCTTCCGGAAACGCAGGGGGCAAAGCTGGTGGCGTACTACTGGGGCGGGGCGATGGTCGGGCGATTCATCGGGTCCGCAATCCTGCAGAAGGTTAAGGCAGGAACCATGCTGGGCATTGCGGCGTTCTGCGCGTGCGCGCTTGTCGTGACGTCGATGCTTACCAGCGGGCATGTCGCCATGGCGAGCATCATCCTCGTCGGCTTCTTCAATTCCATCATGTTCCCCAGTATTTTTACGCTGGGCATTGCCGAGCTGGGGCCGCTGACGGGGAACGGCTCCGGGCTTCTGATCATGGCGATCGTCGGCGGCGCGATCATCCCGCTGCTCTTTGGTACCCTGGCGGATATGCCCGCCATTGGTCTGCACCACGCGTTCATTCTGCCGGCCGTTTGCTACCTCTATATTGCTTACTACGGGCTGAGTGGCTCTCGGCCACGCCAAACTCAGTGAACCGTTGAAACTTGAGTGCCGCCGGCATTGGCAAACTTCGAGGGAAGGGACGGCCACCCCAAGACCCGGGTACCAGAAACCGGAACTAGGGCACCCTTGTCTCTCTACTTTCACGGAAATTGCCGAAGTGATATTCTCTCGCCGGCTCCATGTCAACAAAATCAAAATCGCTCGACTCGGGTCCCCCGCCCAAAATGGTAACAGTCCTTCTTATATCGTCTTACGATGAGTTTTTCACTCGCTCGAAAGGCGGAGCAATTTGGGGAAGGATCTACTTCCGGATCGGTGATAGCGAGTTCTTCCCCGAGAAAGGGTGGACTGACCTGGTGGTCGCGTTTCTTCGGGGCTGGTTAGGCAGTCTACTTAAGATCTCAGAAGGCACTCTGAAAGCGGACGCAGTCAACTTTTATGATGGTCCTCTTAACGTAGGCATCCGAGTGACTGGGCAGGGAGTCGCGGAGCTTGCTTTCACGCACCGGGAGAAAGTAATCCTTTACGTGGGTGCGGACCTCCGGGCGTTACTTGAGAATTCGCTTGACGTCGCACAAGAATTGCTTAGCCAGTGCCAGGAAAAATCGTGGACCAACGACGACACAGCGGCCCTAACTATATTAGCTTTGAAAGCTAAGCGTGCTCTGAAATGCGGTTGACACGGACAGGTGGCGTAACTCTAACGCGGCAGGAACTCTTGAGGAAACCGGGGGCAGTCAGACCGGACGGTTCTTTACTCTCTAGAGTTCGTGCGCTCACCTGAAGTCATGACTTCTGAATTTGTCCGTTCCTCGAATGGCTGCTCGCGAAGAGAGAATCCACCTGAGCACAAAAAAGGGGCAGGACCGAAGTCCTGCCCCTCTCCTCAGTAAAATGTTGTGGAGCTTACTTGGCCATTTCGAGGCTGGCGAGCTTCAGGTTTTCGCCGTCCACGCTGCCCTTCACGGTGACGTGGTGTCCGGCATGGGCCGCAACTTTGTCCTGTGCGTCAATGGCGTAGACCTTGTGGTCCGCATCGTTGACGAAGACATACTTTGCTCCCTTTTCCTTGACGCACTTTGCGGCGCATTCCGCGTGCTTCTCGTTTGCGCCTTTGGCTCCGCAGGCGCTGTCGGAAATGTATCCCGTCCAGCTGCCGTCGGCTCCCAAAGTGAGGACCGCTGTACAAAGAGTGAGTGCTAAACCTGCTGCGAATTTAACTTTCATGTTTATTC
>Ga0210383_10003606_pt1 | contig 13833 bp, 11 predicted proteins | sample IncBWC14OmetaG_FD_160072 | JGI IMG/M metagenome (GOLD analysis project Ga0210383, IMG submission 160072) | Forest soil microbial communities from Barre Woods Harvard Forest LTER site, Petersham, Massachusetts, United States - Inc-BW-C-14-O ...
GTGGTCGGTGCGGCGGGACAAGGCGATCAGGTCCACGCCGGTGTCGTGGTCGATCCACAGCTGGCACATGCCGGGCCCGAACGGTCCGTCCCGCATGACCGTGGGCGGGACCACATCCCAGCCGGCCGCCCGGGAGATGACGTACGCCGCTACCTCTCGGCCAGCGAGCGTGCCCGCCGGGAAGTCCCACAGCGGCCGCTCACCCGCGATCGGCTTGTAGACGCACGCAACAGTGGCCTGCTGGGTCCGGGCGTTCTTCGAATTCTTGGGGTTTTTGGGGTTTTTGGTGTCCTTGGAGTTTTTGGTGTCCCTGGCGGCCCGGGGATCCGGCCCGGTGGTATTGATCGTGCAGTACAGGGTGGCATTGGACGCGTCTACCAGGCGCCCTTCGATATCCAGCGTGCCGTGGGTGAGCAGGTCAAGCGCGGACTGCTCACCGTGGTCGGTTTCCGGGCCGGCGCTGTTCGGATCAAACATGGCTGACGCGGTGACCGTTCTGCCGTGGGCAGATGTGCCCCTCGGTGTCCAGCGGCAGGCCGCACAGCGGGCACGGCGGACGGCCCGCGGAGACGATCTTCGCCGCTCGCTGGGCGAAGGCGCGCGCGGCGCCCGGCGTGATGCGTACTCGCAGCACCCCAGGGCCGTCCGGGGGAATGTCCTCGGCCAGTGGCTCGACTGGTTCGTCCGATTCTTCCTGCGCCTCGATGACGACCATGCCGCCGTCGCCATCCCAGGCCAGGGCGATCGCCCCGACCCGGAAGTCCTCGAGCAGCGGCAGGTCGAGCGGCGCATCGTCCTCGAGCGCGGCGGGTGCGGCGGCCGGCACCTCGGGCGACCCGCCGGTACGCCTGAGCACTTCGTCCAGAAGCTCGTCGATCCGTTCAGCCAGCAGGCTGACCTGGAACTTCTCTAGGACCACGCTGGTCACCCGACCGCTGGCGGTCGCCTGCAGGTAGAAGATCCGTTCTCCTGGCTGCCCCACCGCGCCGGCCACGAACCTCTCCGGCGGGTCATAGAAGTACACCGGCATAGTCCTATCCTCGCGTGTCCGCCGACGGTTGACGACTATCAGGAATTGAGAAAGCCGCAGTGGTCGAAGGGGTGGCGTTCGCCTGGCCGTTCATATGGTCGGCATTCATGTGGTCCGCGCCCATGTGGTCGGCGTTCGTGTGGTCGGCTCCGCCGGAACCGCCCCCGACCGCCGCGTCACTGGCCGCGCCGGAACGGTGGCCCCGGACGTGCGGCATGAGGTCATCGACTCCGCCCCCTCTGTCGTTCATCCGGACCAGGAACGGCCGCAGCGGCGTATACCTGATCACGGTCAGTGAGCAGGGATCGGCCTGGATCCGTTGGCACTGATCGAGGTGCAATCCCAGGCTATCGGCCACGATCGCCTTGATGACATCACCGTGGGAGCAGATCAGGTAGGTAGCGTCCGGTCCGAGCCTGGCGTTCCAGTCCCGGACCGCGGCCACGGCCCGGTGCTGCATGTCCGGCATGGACTCCCCGTCGGGACCGGGAAACGTCACCGCGCTGGGGTGGGCCTGGACCACACGCCAGAGCTTCTCGGTGGCCAGTTTCTTCAGCGGCTGGCCGGTCCAGTCGCCGTAGCGGCATTCCCCCACCCGGTCATCGGTGACGACCTGCTGACCGTCCCGGCCCGCCGCGATCACCCCCGCGGTCTGCGCGCAGCGTTCGAGCGGGCTGCTGACGATGGCGGCCAGCGGGAGCGGGGCGAGCCGCGCCGCCAGCGCGGCCGCCTGAGCCTGCCCGCGGTCATCGAGCGGGATACCGGGCGTCCAGCCGGTCAGCACGTGACCGGTCGTCGCGGTGAGCCCGTGTCGCACCAGCAGAACCGTCGTCACGGTTTCCGACTCTAGCTGGTTCCGCGACCTACTCCGGATCCGGCTGCGCGGGAGTGTCGTCCCGTATGACAAACATCGCCGAGCCGAACTGCAGCACGTCGCCGGCCCGGACCGGGACCTGCCCGCGCACCAGCCAGCCGTTCACCCGGGTGCCGTTGTGGGAACCCAGGTCGCTGAGCAGCCAGCCGTCCTCGCCGCGGTCCAGCTGGGCATGACATCGCGATACGGACAGGTCCGCGATGCGCAGATCACAGTCCTGCGTCCGGCCGATGCTAAAGCTCGTCCCGCTGCCCGGCGGGAAGACCATCGGTGCCGGCCGGCCAGGGTCTCGCGGTCCGCTGGGGCCGCCGTGAGCGGCGGCCCAGGGCACCGGCTGCGGGGGCCATCCCGCGGCGTCCGCCATACTGGGCGGCGCCCATACGCCGGGTGAGGATTGCGGTGCGGGGCGCAAGTCCGCACCTGCACCGTCCGGGTCCGGGTCGCGCCGGCGGAAGGCGGACCGGATCCGGTCCAGAAGCCTGACCGGCCGGGGTGGCAGGTCACGGAACAGCCCGACCAGCTGACCGCGGTGCCGCGCGCCGAGCGCGCTCTGCATACGGAACATGAAGGTGTCATGGGACAGCCGACCCTCGACGAACTCCTGCCGGAGCGCGCTGACGGCCAGATCGCGCTCCGCGTCTGAGGCGCGAAGATACTCGGGCGTTGCAGGCGTGTCCGCCGCCGACCCTCCCATGAATGGAGTATCGACATCATCCGCGCCCGGGGCAAGGGAAAGCCGCGGATATCTGCGCCGTGGCCCGGACTTTACGGGAGCCGGAACCCGCCTGGTGCCAGGCCTCAGGCCGTGGTCATGGCGGGCGTGCTCACGGCCTCACCGTCCGGGGTCTGCAGCGGGAAGTGGCAGGCGGCCACGTGACCCGGACCGAACGAGCGGAGCTGGGGCTCCTCCGCGGCACAGATCTCCTGCGCGAACTGGCACCTGGTGCGGAACCTGCATCCGGAGGGCGGGTTCACCGGGCTGGGCAGCTCACCTCGGATGCCCGCGCCCTTCTTGGCCCGCTCCAGCGCCGGCTTGGGCACCGGGATGGTGGCGATCAGGCCGGCCGTGTACGGGTGCGCGGCGCGCTCGTAGATATCCTGCCCGGAGCCGAGTTCGACCAGCTTGCCCAGGTACATGACGCCGATCCGCTCGGCCATGTACTTGACCACCGCCAGGTCGTGCGAGATCACCACGTAGGTCAGTCCGTGCGAGGCCTGCAGCCGCTTCATCAGGTTCAGCACCTGCGCCCGGATCGACACGTCGAGCGCGCTCACTGGCTCGTCGGCCACGATCAGCCTGGGGTTCAGGGTCAGCGCCCGGGCCAGGCCGATACGCTGCCGCTGGCCGCCGGAAAACTCGTGCGGGTAGCGCTCCACCGCGTTCCGCGGCAGCCCGACCTCGCTGAGCAGCTCGAAGACCCGGTCCCGCTGCGCCCGCTTGCTGCCGAGGTGCTGGACCGCGAGCGGCTCGCCGATGATCGCGCCCACCCGCATCCTCGGGTCGAGCGAGGACTGCGGGTCCTGGAACATGAGCTGCAGGTCGCGGCGCTTGCGTCGGAGCTCGCCGCCGCGCAGGCTCGATACGTTCACGCCGCCCAGGGTCACCGTGCCGGAATTCGGCTTCTCCAGCGCCACGATCACCTTGCCGATCGTGGTCTTACCGCACCCGGACTCCCCGACCAGGCCGAAGGTGGTTCCGGCCGGCACCGAGAAGGTCACGTCGGACACGGCGTGGACGGCGCCCACCTTGCGCTGAATCACGCCCGAGGTGATGGGGAATTCCTTCACTAGATTGGTGATCTGGAGCAGCGGGGCGACCCCGTCCGCGCTCGCCGCGACCGCCTCGACCGCGCGCTCGGTCACCTCGAGCCGGCCATCGGCCGTCACCCCGAGCCCGGCCGCTATCACAATGGCCTCGGCTTCCTGGGCTTCCCCAGCCGCTGGCACCTGGGGAACGTCCCCGTCGGCCGTGGCAGCGTCCGCCAGCGGGGCGTCGGCAACCAACTCGGACGTGAATCCAGCCGTGTCGGTGGGCTGAACAGCTTCGGCGATGCTTTCGGCATCCGACGAGACCAGGCCCGTGCTCGCGGCGTCCGGTCCGCCCTCGCCGATTACGGCCAGGGCCAGGGGACCGTCAACCGGGTGCCAGCAGGAGAACCGGTGCTCGTACGTCTTGCCGGACAGGGACGGTTCCTCGGCCCGGCACTTGTCCGTGGCCCGGCTGCACCTGGCCGCGAACCGGCAGCCCGCCGGCGGGTGCGCCAGGTCCGGTGGCAGGCCGGGGATGGCGTGCAGCGCCTTGTTGGCGTCCTGGTCCATCTGCGGGATGGAGGCGAGCAGGGCCTGGGTGTAGGGATGGTGCATCTCGCTGAAGAGCTGGCGCACCTCGGCGGTTTCCACCACCCGCCCCGCGTACATGACGTTGACCCGGTCGGCGTGCCCGGCGATCACGCCCATGTCGTGCGTGATCAGCAGCATGGCCATGCCCAGCCGCTCTTTCAGGTCCCTGAGCAGGGCGAGGATCTGCGCCTGAATGGTGACGTCGAGCGCTGTGGTCGGCTCGTCGGCGATGAGCAGCTTGGGCTCGTTGGCCAGCGCCATGGCGATCATCACCCGCTGCCGCAGGCCGCCGGACAGCTGGTGCGGGTAGTCGCCGAGCCGCTCCTTCGGCCGGGGCAGCCCGACCAGGTTCAGCACCTCGACGGCCCGGTCGAGCGCCTCGCCCTTCGACGTGCCGCGGTGCAGCCGGACCGGCTCGGCCACCTGGTAGCCGATGGTCTTGGTCGGGTCTAGTGAGGTAAGCGGATCCTGGAAGATCATCGCGATCTCGTTACCCCGGACCTGCCGCAGCTCTTCCTGCTTCAGGCCGACGAGTTCACGGCCGTCGAGCTTGATCGAGCCACCGATGATCGACCCACCAGGCGGCAGCAGTCCCATGATGGACAGTCCGGTCATGGACTTGCCGCAGCCGGATTCGCCGACGACGCCGAGCGTCTCTCCGGCGTCGATCTTCATATCGACGTTGCCGACCGCCTGGACTACCGAACTGGTCAGTTTGATGTGCGTCGACAGGTTCTCGATTTCAAGGACGGGGGCCATGTGGCCGTTACCTCTCGTGGTCAGGCGCGGGATCCGGCGGGTTTCACGGGTCGGGGCGGCTAGCGGCGTCTCAACCGGACGTCCGTCGAGTCGCGGAGCGCGTCGCCGATGAAGTTCAGCGCCATCACGGTGAGCACGATGCAGGCCAGGACCGGCCAGATCAGCCACCAGTAGCCGTCCGTCAGGTACCCGGTACCGTCAGAGAGCATGTCGCCCCAGTCGATGTTGGGGTAGTGGAGCCCGAAGCCGAGGAAACCCACGTAGGAGACGGCCAGGATCGCGTCGGCGACCTGGAACGTCACGTTGACGATCATCACGCCGAGCGCGTTCGGGAGCAGGTGCCTGCCGATCAGCCGCCAGCTGCCGGACCCCGCCGTCCGGGCGGCCAGGACAAAGTCCCGTTCCCTGATGGTCAGCACCTCGCCTCGGATCAGCCGGGCCGGGACCTGCCAGGAGAACCCGCCGATGACCAACGACAGCGAGAGCACCGACGCGCCGTACCTGACCGCCAGGATGAGCACCACGAACAGGAACGGTATGGACAGGAACACATCGGTGATGCGCATCAGCGTGGTGTCCACGAACCCGCCGGCGAGCCCGGCGACCGAGCCGACCAGCGCGCCGATCGTGATGGCCACGAAGGCGGCGAAGAAGCCGATCTCAAGCGCGGCCTGGCCGCCCTTCATGAGCTGGCCGAGGATGTCGATACCGTTGACGTCGGTGCCGAGCGGGTGCCCGGCACCGGGCGGGTCGTGGGCGTCGATGAGGTTAGCCTGCAGGGTGTTCCCGTGGTAGAAGAGCGGCCCGAGGAAACAGACGATCACGAAGAACAGCAGGATGGCGACGCCGACCACGGCCAGCCGGTTGCTCATGAACTCGCGCAGCGCGAGCCGCCACCCGCTCTGGATCGCGCCGACCTCGCCGCCCTCAGGGGCCCGGGTCACGTCGAGCGGCGGGAGTGACGCATTTGCCACCATTGCCTCCTTGCTGCCGGCCGGTCAGGCCAGCCGGATCCGCGGGTCCGCGACGGTCAGCGCGATATCCGCGATGAAATTGCCCAGGACCACGAACACCGCGCCGATGAGCGTGTAGGCCAGCAGCACCGGATAGTCCTCCTTGCCCAGGCTGTTGTAGAACAGCAGGCCCAGGCCCTGGTAGTTGAACAGGTACTCGGTAATCAGGTTCCCAGCCAGCAGGAAGGGGAGGGACAACCCGATCAGCGTGATCATCGGCAGGGAGGCATTCCGCACCAGGTGCCGCAGCAGCACCAGGCGCTCGGGCAGGCCCTTGGCCCGGGCCACCTTGATGTAGTCCTGGGCCAGCACGTCGATCGACGAGGACCGCATGTACCGGGAGAACAGGGCCACGGTGATCAGGGTCAGGGTCAAGACGGGCAGGAACATGGAGTGCCAGTCGCCGATCACGGTCCAGATCGAGGTGGACTGGCTGGCTTCGAAGTTGAAGAGCGGGAAGGACAGCGCGAAGACCTGGATGAGGATGAGCCCGAGGGCGAACACCGGCATCGAGTACAGGATGAACGCGGCGCTGGTGAGCGCGCTGTCACCGAGCGAGTTCCGCTTCGCGGCCTGGAAGATGCCCAGCGGCAAGGCGATGATGATGGCGAACAGCAGCGATATGCCGGACAGGTAGATGCTGCGGGCCAGCCGCTCCGCGAACAGGGAGGCCACGGTCTGGTTGTCGGCGTAGGAGTAGCCGAGGTTGCCGTGCAGCAGGCCGTTCATGTAGCTCAGGTACTGCTCGATCACCGGGCGGGAGAACCCGTACTGCTTGTTCCACGCGTTGATCTGCGCGTTGTTGGCCTTCAGGCCGAGGACGGCCCTGGCCGGCGACGGGTAGATCGCATGCAGCAGCAGGTAGACGAAGATGGAGATGCCGATCAGGACGATGATGGACGTCCCGAGCCGGCGCAGGAGGTAGGCGGTCACCGGTGGGGACCCTCCCTTCCAGGCTGGAAGCCTGTCTCCCGGTTTACCACCGGGAGACAGGCCAGTCCAGCGCGTGTTATGTCGTGCCGGTCTGCTACTTGTTCAGGTACCAGAACTGCGGCGTGTTGTCGTACTGGGTCAGGTTCTCGATTCCCGCCGGTTCGGTCGACGAGATGTTCGACTTCCAGGCCCAGGTGTAGTCCAGCTCCGGCTGCCACAGCACCGGCAGGTTGGTCGTGAAGAACGACGCCTCCGACGTGACCGCGTTCGGGTTGCTGCCGGTCACGGAGGAGTTGATCAGCGAGTCCGCGGTCGGGTCGCTGTAGGCGCCGATCTGGCCGGACCCGCCGGTGTTGTAAACCCCGAACTGGGTGGGATAGGTGGAGTTGGTCTCTCCGCCGAAGTCCTCCATGGCCCACTTGTTCTCGTTGGCCGTCGAGGCGGCGTCGTTGTAGTTCTGGATCATGAAGTTGAAGTTGCTGCCCGACAGGGCGATCTCGATGCCGGCCGCCTTGGCGTTGGAGGCCAGGTCCTCGACCTGCTGCGGGATCGGCGGGGTGGTGTTGTAGATGAGGTTGAACGCCAGCTTCGCGCCGGCCGGGACGCCGGCCCCGCAGTCCCCGGTGGCGGTCCCGGGCTTCGCGCAGGTGTCGGTGCCGTTCGCGACGACGTTCCAGCCGTTGTTCTTCAGCGTGGTCATCGCGGTCTGCACGCTGAACGGGTAAGGGTTGGTCGCCGCGTTCGCGGGCAGGAACGGGCTCTTCGGGAAGGCCGGGATCGGGCCGTAGGCCGGGTCACCGGCGCCGTTGAAGTAGGCCTTGATCTGGCCGGCCTGGTCCTCCAGGTGCTGCATCGTCTGCCGGAAGTACAGCTGGTTGGCGATGGCATTGAAGCTGCCGGTCGTGTCCTTGAAGTTGTAGGCCACGAAGTAGTTGCCGAAGTCCGGCAGGCCGTAGTAGTTGTAGCCGAGCCCCTTCAGCTGCGGGAGCTGCGGGATGTCTTCCTGCGGGACATAGCCGAAGTCGACCGACCCGGTCTTGACGGCGTTCCATTCCGCCGCGTTCGAGGTGAACGGCACGCCCACGTAAGTGGACATGGGGGTGGCGTGCGGACCGCTGTAGCTGTTGTTCGGCGCCATCGTGAACGCGCCGGTGGTGTCGTTGAACGAGCTCAGCTTGTACGGACCGTCAACGGTCTGCCACAGCGGATTGCTCGCGTAAGTGGACACCGACTTGGACTGCGAGGTCAGGTAGGCGAAGATCTTCGCCGCGTTGGCCGTGTTCGTGAAGTCCACGATCGAGCCGGAGGCGGATTCCTTCGACCACGCGGCGCTGGGCATGATCGGGATGGACCCGAGGATGTTGTATTCCATCCAGGTCGGGTTGACCGCCTTGGACATGTTGACCACGATCGTGTTGGCGTTCGGCGTGGTCATGCTGGTGACGATGTCCGGGAAGTAGCCGGGCACGTAGGCTGACCAGTTCGCCGGGGACGCCTTGACCCCGGCCTTGATCATGTCGAAGGTGAACAGCAGGTCCTTCGAGCTGATCGTCTGGCCGGTGGACCATTTCCAGGGCTTCAGCGTGATCGTCATGGTCTTGTCGCCGTTCGACCAGGTCGGCGGGTTCGCGACGCTCAGCGACGGGTCGACGGTCGGGGTGGAGCCGCTCGGCGCGTAGTACATCGGCGGCCACATCTGCCACTCGAAGTTGAAGACGTTGTAGACCGAGTTGGTCGAGGAGGTCGGCATCGGCAGGATCCAGTTCGGCACACCGCCGGGCGTGAGCGCATAGCTTATCGAGCCGGCGGTCCCGCTGGGCGTCCCGGCGGCCGGGATCTCCCCGATCGAGCCGGGCTGCGTTATCGCCCCGTTGGTACTTGGCGAGCTGGTAGCGCTGCCGCTGCTGCTACTGCTGCTGCTGCAGGCGGCGAGAGCGGTGATGCCCGCCACCGCGAGGGCAAGCCCGCCGATGCGCTTGGTTCCGAATCTAGTCATCGCCCCTCCCTCCTTGCGCTGTTCGCGCCACTGGTCCGTCCTGGGGTCATCAGCTTGTCGCCCTTCTCTCTCGCAGTTCGCCGGGTGATCCGCTCCGCCACCGTCGCGGGGCACTGGGTCGCAATCCCCCCGATACCGGTACGGCCCGTCTCCCCGGCACATCCGCGCCGACCCGTGACGGGCCGGCCGGTCAGTTACCGGTGTTATGAGTTAGCGGAAGCGTAAGTTCCATATTGCATCGATCTCCAGGCAAAAAAGTCACAACTTGCCATCAATCCCTTGGGAACAGCGTCCCGCCACGTCTCCGATAACATCCGGACATTTCCGGATCTAGCCACTTCTGTAGTTATAGTCCCAGCGGACACAGCGGACCTCGGTCGCGTGAAGGCTTGCCGCGCAAGCGGCGCCTGACCGCAGAATCTCCGTCCGCGGCTGCCGTCGCCGCCAAGAACGTCGGCAGAGCATACCCCCCGTGACACCGTAGGCTGGCCGCTGCGCTCCCCGCCGATGACTACTAAGCGTAACCATATGGCGTTGAGTAGGCTCATAGCTACTCTAAGTAGCTGAAGCCTGGGAGCCAGACTCCGCTCGGAGCGGAGTCGGAGTTTGCCGTCGGCAGCACGCCGGTGCGGCGGGCGTGGGTCAGCGGAAGATCACCGTGCGGCGGCCGTGCAGCAGAACGCGGTGCTCAGCGTGCCAGCGCACGGCGCGGGCCAGCGCGACCCGCTCGGCGTCGCGGCCGATGGCCGCTAGGTCCTCCGGGCTGCTGGTGTGGTCAACCCGAGCCACTTCCTGTTCGATGATGGGGCCCTCGTCCAGGTCGGCGGTCACGTAGTGTGCCGTCGCACCGATCAGCTTCACGCCGTGCGCGTGCGCCTGGCGGTAGGGCCGCGCCCCCTTGAAGCTGGGCAGGAAAGAATGATGAATGTTGATGATCCGGCCCGGCAGCTTCGCGCACAACGCGGGCGACAGGATCCGCATGTAGCGGGCCAGCACCACGAAGTCGATGCTCAGCTCGCTGACCAGGTCCAGTAGGCGGCCTTCGGCCCGCTGCGCGGACAGCGGGTCGTTCGGGTCGGCGGGCACGTGCTCGAAGGCGACGCCGTGCGCCGTCGCGAGCGCGGCCAGGTCGAGATGGTTGCCGATCACCAGCGGGACGTCGATGCGTAGCGACTCCGCCGCCCGCCGGTACAGCAGGTCATTCAGGCAGTGACCGGCCTTGGACACCAAGATCAGCACTCGGGGCTGGACCGCGGTGTCGTGCAGTTCCCAATCCATGGCGAACTCGGCCGCCACCGGGCTGAACCCGGCGTACAGGTCCTGGTAGGTGGTGGCGGTCGGCTGCAGGCTCTCCACGTGGACCCGCATGAAGAACCGGCCGGCGGTCCGGTCACCGAACTGCTGGCTGTCCAGCACGTTGCAGCCGGCCTGGTGCAGGTACGCGGCGACCGCGTGGACGATCCCGACGCGGTCCGGGCAGGACAGGGTGAGGACGTACTCGGTGCTGGCCTGTCCGCTGGCCGCGGCTCTGCTGGCCTGGCCGCTGGCCACGGTGGGCATCACGCGCCTACCGCGTGGGCGCCGCCGTCGACGTGGACGATCTCGCCGGTCGTGGCGGGGAACCAGTCCGATAGCAGCGCAACGCACCCGCGTGCGACCGCCTCCGGGTCGGTGATCTTCCAGCCGAGCGGAGCGCGGTCGCTCCACACGCCCTCGAACCGCTCGAAGCCCGGGATCGACTTCGCGGCCATGGTCCGCAGCGGTCCCGCCGCCACCAGGTTGACCCGGATCCCCTTGGGGCCGAGGTCGCGGGCCAGGTACCGGGCACACGACTCGAGGCCGGCCTTGGCCACGCCCATCCAGTCGTAGCCCGGCCAGGCCACGCTCGCGTCGAAGTCCAGGCCCACCACCGAGCCGCCGCCGCCCATCAGCGGCAGGGCAGCCATCGTGACCGCCTTCAGCGAGTACGCCGAGACGTGTACCGCGGTGGCCACGTCGGCCCACCTGGTGCGCAGGAAGTTCCCGCCGAGCGCCTCTTCCGGGTTGGCGTACGCGATCGCGTGCAGTACGCCGTCCAGGCCGTCCACGTGCGCGGAGACCCGTTCGGCGAGCGAGTCGAGCTGCTCCTCGCTGGTCACGTCGAGCTCGAGGACCGGCGCCGGATCAGGTAGCCGCCTGGCGATCCGCTCCACCAGGCTCAGCCTGCCGAATCCGGTCAGCACGACGCTCGCGCCCTCCTGCTGGGCCACCCGGGCCACGTGGAACGCGATCGAGGCGTCGGTGATGACCCCGGTCACGAGGATCCGCTTGCCCGCCAGGATTCCCATCACAGCCTCATTCCCGTGGTGTCCTGCACACGTCCCACCCTGCCCGGCCGAGCCGGTTAACTAAATGACCAGCGGTACGAACGTTTCCCGCCGGAGCTTGTGCGTATCAGACAAATAGAGTCTCAGTGCCCCATCCCGAGCCCGCCATCCACCGGGATGACGGCGCCGGTGATGTAGGCCGCGTCCTGGCCGGCCAGGAACGCCACGGCCGCCGCGACCTCGTCCGCGGACGCGAACCTGGCCAGGGGGACGGCGGACAAGATGGCCGCCTTCCGGTCCTGCGACAGGACGGCCGTCATGTCGCTGTCCACGAAGCCGGGGGCGATCACGTTGGCGGTGATGCCGCGGGAGCCGAGCTCGCGGGCCAGGGACCGGGCCAGGCCGACCAGCCCGGCCTTGGACGCCGCGTAGTTGGCCTGGCCCGCCGAGCCGTACAGGCCCACGACGGAGGAGATGAAGATGAGCCGGCCGCGCCGCATCCTCATCATGCCGCGCACCGCCCGCTTGGCCACGCGGTACGCACCGGTCAGGTTCGTGTCGAGGACCAGGCCGAAGTCGTCCTCGCTCATCAGCGCGAGCAGCTGATCGCGGGTCACCCCGGCGTTCGCGACCAGCACCTCGACCGGGCCCTGGGCCTTCTCCACGTCCCCGAACGCCGCGTCGACCGACGCCGCGTCGCGCACGTCGCAGCGGACGACCTCGAGCCCGTCCACCGGCTCACCCGAGCGCGAGGTGACTGTGACGCTATCGCCGGCGGCCGCGAGCCGCCGCGCGATGGCTAGCCCGATACCCCGGTTCCCGCCGGTCACCAGCACCGAACGCCCCATGGTCACCTCTCTCCTCGGCTCACTGAGGGTACCGCAGGCGCCGGCGCCTCCCGGGCTCGCTTGGGGAGGCGGCGGGAGGCGCATCCGGGGCGCCGGGAGAGGGCGCCGGGAGACGCAACAACGGCGGGCGGGAACCGCGGGACGTAGGTGAGGAAGCCGTTGAGATAGGTTTTGGTGTCGTGAATGATCGAGAACCGGAGATCGACCCCGAGTTCACCGCCCTGCCGCTCCGCGAGCTGGCCGACGCGGCCCTCGCGCAGGCCAAGGCCCTCGGCGCCCAGCATGCCGACTTCCGGGCCGAGCGCCTCCGGGGCCAGCAGATCGGGCTGTCCGACGGGAGCCCGCAGACGCTGTTCGACGCCGACGACACCGGCCTGGCCGTCCGCGTCATCGTGGACGGCACCTGGGGCTTCGCGTCGGCCGTCGACCTGACCACGGACGCCGCCGCGCACGCGGCGCGGCAGGCCGTCGAGGTGGCCAAGGTGGCGGCGGCCATGAACACCGAACCCATCGAGCTCGCCCCCGAGCCCGGCTACGGCGACGTGACCTGGATATCGGCGTACCAGACCGACCCGTTCACGGTCGCCGTCGCGGACAAGGTGGCCCTGCTGGCCGAGTGGAGCACGGCGCTGCTCCGGCACGACGCGGTCAGCCACGTGGACGCCGCGCTGCACCAGGTCAGGGAGTGCAAGTTCTACACGGACGGCGCCACCGCCGCGACCCAGCAGCGGGTCCGGCTGGCCCCCGTGGTCAACGCGGTCGCGGTCACCGACGACGGCCGGTTCGACACCATGCGGACGCTCGCCCCGCCAGCCGGGCGCGGGTATGAGTACCTCACCGGCACCGGCTGGGACTTCGACGCCGAACTGGCCGAACTCCCCGAGTTGCTCGCAGCCAAGCTGAGGGCTCCCTCGGTCCAGGCCGGGCACTACGACCTGGTGATCGACCCGTCCAACCTGTGGCTCACCATTCACGAGTCGATCGGCCACGCCACCGAACTGGACCGGGCGCTCGGCTACGAGGCCGCCTACGCCGGCACCTCGTTCGCCACCCCGGACAAGCTCGGCAGCCTGAAGTACGGCTCTGGCGTCATGCACGTCACCGGCGATCGCACCGTCGAGCACGGCCTGGCCACGATCGGGTACGACGACGAGGGCGTGGCCGCCCAGACCTGGGATCTGATCACCGGCGGCATCTTGACCGGCTACCAGCTCGACCGGCGGATGGCGCGCAGCCAAGGGTTCGGGCGCTCCAACGGCTGCGCGTTCTCCGACGGCCCGAACCACATCCCGCTGCAGCGGATGGCCAACGTGTCGCTGCAGCCCGCCCCGGCGGGCGGCCCCTCGACCGAGGACCTGATCTCGGGCGTGGAGGACGGCATCTACATCCTGGGCGACAAGAGCTGGTCGATCGACATGCAGCGGTACAACTTCCAGTTCACCGGCCAGCGGTTCTTCAAGATCAAGAACGGCAAGCTGGCCGGGCAGCTGCGCGACGCGGCGTACCAGGCCACCACCACCGACTTCTGGGGCGCCATGGAGGCCGTCGGCGGCCCCCAGACCTACGTACTCGGCGGGGCGTTCAACTGCGGCAAGGGCCAGCCCGGCCAGGTCGCCCCGGTCAGCCACGGCTGCCCGGCCGCGCTGCTGCGCGGGATAAGGATCCTCAACACGGTCGAGGAGGGCCAGTGAACCTGTTCTCGCCGCAGGAAGCCGTCGAGCGGGCGCTGGCCGC
>Ga0210383_10003611_pt1 | contig 13826 bp, 12 predicted proteins | sample IncBWC14OmetaG_FD_160072 | JGI IMG/M metagenome (GOLD analysis project Ga0210383, IMG submission 160072) | Forest soil microbial communities from Barre Woods Harvard Forest LTER site, Petersham, Massachusetts, United States - Inc-BW-C-14-O ...
AAATCTCGGGCTGGAGAACAACGTCTACGCCCAAATCGGCTTGGTCATGCTGATTGGTCTCGCGGCCAAGAACGCTATTTTGATCGTGGAATTTGCCAAATTGGAGTTCGAGAAAGGCAAGCCGCTCGTGGACGCGGCGCTGGAAGGCGCCAAGCTCCGCCTCCGCCCCATTCTGATGACCTCACTTGCGTTCCTCCTGGGTTGCGTGCCTCTCTGGAGGGCATCCGGCTCTGGCTCCGTTTCTCGTCAAGTGATGGGTACAGTGGTCATCGGAGGCATGGGGGCTGCCAGCGGCATAGCCATCTTTATTATTCCCGCGCTCTTCTACATCGTTGAAAAGCTTGGCGGCGCAAAGCACGTGGTCAAGATGCCCTTAACAGCCACTCCGGAGCATGGGACGGCCGCTGGCGATGACTAGCTTCGGCAAACTTAAGGTCAAGAGGCGCTCGACGCCATGAAAAACACGACTTCGACTCAGAAGGACGCCTGCCATTCCGGGCACATCCCGTATACCGTCATCGCCAGGCGTGCGGAGACCAGCGCACGCCTTGCCAAGTCCTTCTCTTCCCTCTCGCTCGTCCTAAGCTGTGCATTTACCTTGCTCCTTCCCGGCTGCGCGGTCGGCCCGAATTACCAGCGCCCTAAGGTGAATGCTCCGGCCGAATTCCGCGGCGCTGAGGGCGCGTCCCAGCAAGCCTCCATTGCCGATTTGCCTTGGTGGGACGTTTTCAAGGACGAGCAGCTGAAAACTCTCGTACAGACCGCGCTGGCCAACAACTACGACTTGGCCATCGCAGTGACGCGGATCGAGCAGTCCCGGCAAATCGCCGCGCAAGCCCGAGCACAATATTTCCCCGCCGCCGGTTATGCAGTACACGCGAGCGACGGCAAAAATGAATTTGGCACGATCGATCCTAATGCCTCCGGCGGGTCGAGCAAGGGGGCATTGATAGCCGTAGCCAGCGCGGCCTGGGAACCTGACGTCTGGGGCCGTATCCGGCGCCTGAATGAATCTGCTAGAGCCCAATATCTGGCTACGGAAGAAGCACGGCGGGGCGTCATGCTCTCTCTCGTGAGCGACGTTGCCCAAGGCTACTTCCAGCTTCTCGATTTGGACCTTCAACTGGAGATCGCCAAGCGAACCACCGATTCATTCGGCCAAACCTTGCAACTTTTTACTCAGCGGCTCGAAGGCGGCGTTGCTACAAAACTGGACACGTCACGGGCGGCGGCAGCACAGGCTACCGCTGCCTCCAGCATCGGGGAGCTCGAACGACAGATAGCGCTGACAGAAAACCAGATCAGCGTATTGCTGGGTCAGAACCCTCACGGGATAACGCATACCGCGAAACTCCTCGACCAGATCGTTCCCCCTGACGTACCCGCGGGATTGCCTTCCGCATTGCTGGAGCGCCGCCCAGATCTGCTCGCGGCAGAGCAACAGGTGCGCGCAGCGAATGCCCAGATTGGCGTTGCCACAGCCGCATTTTTTCCCCAAATCGGCCTCACCGCCTTGCTCGGCAAGGCGAGTACTCCGCTTTCCGACCTATCCTCTGGAGGGACAAACCTTTGGAGTATCGCTGGCAACGTTAGCGGCCCTCTGTACCAGGGTGGTGCGCTCAGAGCCCAAAAGCGCCAGACGGTCGCTTTCTGGGAACAGTCGAAATTGCAGTACGAACAAACGGCTTTGAGCGCCTTCCAGGACGTATCCAACGCCCTCGTCTCTCGCCAGAAATATGAAGCCGTTCGCAGCGAACAGGTTCGCGCCGTGGAAGCCTATCAGGAGTCCGTCAAGGTCTCCCTGCAGCGCTACGTTGCGGGCAAAGCCAGCTATTTTGAGGTTCTTGACTCTCAGCAGCAATTGTTCCCTGCAGAGAATGCTCTCGCCATGACCGAACTCAATCGACGCACCGTCATCGTGCAGCTTTACAAAGCTCTCGGTGGAGGTTGGAACTTAAAGGATCCAGATTGGGTTGGACCCAAGTCGTAGTGTCGCCAGCCTTAAATGTGAGGGGCGGACTAAGATATCGCCGGTGGCTTATGCGTGTGCCTGGCCGCCAATAGTCTTCACTGAATTTGTCTGTAAATCGGACCAAACATAAACGCGGGCTGGCGCAGGGTTCACGTGAGTCGTGTCAATTAAGTTTTTTCAAACCCTCTATTTAGCAAAGTTCATTTTGCGATTGATATTCGTTGACCCGACACTCTACCTAGTAAGTCTCGTCCCGAATCCAGGAACGCCGTGCAGAGCCCTTTCTTAACCACGCCGTGACTTCTGGTAGCGAAAAGCTCATTCGATCGCGAAATCGATTAATATTCAAACCATTCGAAACCAGAATCGCCAAAATGAGGACATTATGAAAAAACTCTGCTTGCTGTTGTTGCTGGCCTTGGCCCTGTTGCCCGGCACCGCTCAGGAAGTTGTTCCAGAAGGTTTTGAACTCTGGACCGCTGCTTCGCTGAAGCAGATCGATCAGGAAATCACCAAAGACGCTGCCATGAACGCTCACCACATTGGTCTCCGCCACCTGGCAGATTTCCCAAATGACCTATACATGCTTTCTCGACGGGAGGCCGATGGTGTCCCGGAATGGCACGAAAATCAGGCCGATGTGTTCGTGGTGAAATCGGGCTCCGCGGCTTTGATCGTCGGCGGAACTCTGGAAGGCGCGGAAATCACTGAGCCGCACGAAAAGCGCAACGGCGCGATTCGCGGCGGCATCCAACGCAAACTGGCCGCGGGGGATATTGTCCGCATCCCTGCCAAGACGCCTCATCAGCTCTTGTTGGACGGCGCCCATGAATTCACCTATTTTGTGATTAAGTTGAAAGGCTACTAGCGCGAGCATCGCAAACCGCCTTGCTTGTGAAGAAATAGCCGCTCTGGAGGAGAAATTATGTCGCTAAGATCGCTGAAGGTTCTGGTTGCGTTCGTATCACTCTTGTGCTGGATCACGGCGTCCGGACAGGCTCCCGCGCCGCCCACCTCCTCTCCGACTCCGCCGCTTCCCTACGGGCCGCCGATCGGCGTGGAAAGCGCGAAGAAAGCCGCGGCCGCAGCACTTGCAGAAGCTCGGAAAAACAATTGGTTCATGGCGGTCGCCGTCGTCGAGCCCAGCGGCGTCCTCGTCTATTACGAGAAAATGGACAACACGCAGATTGGCAGTACGACCGTTTCCATCGACAAGGCGCGCACATCCGCCCTCTTCAAGCGCCCCACGAAAGCGTTCCAAGACATGGTTGCGGGCGGCGGCCCAGGCCTTCGCGCCTTGTCCTTGCCGGGTGCCATTGCCATCGAGGGCGGCTTTCCGCTTGTCGTGAACGGTCAGATCATTGGTGCGATTGGCGTCTCGGGAGACGCTGCATCGAACGACGCGATCTGCGGACAAGCCGGGGTCGCCGCCCTGAAATAGGCAAGCCTCAAAACGCAAATTGTGGCGGCCGTACAATCTGCGTTTCCACTCAAACTGCCGGATGCTTCCCGAGGTCCTGCGAACGAACTGGTGGAACAGTCGCGCCTAAGTGAAAGTTTCCGCACGCTACCCTGTAGCCGCCCTCTCCGAGAGGGCGAAGTTTGTAGGGGCGGGGCTTGCCCCGCCCGGCTGTTGCGTCCTGACTCAGGCGAGGTGCCGTGTTTGGCGTGGGGCGCATGTGTGAGTCGTTGTGAACGATTTCTTTAGTAAGTTTCAACAGTAAAAACGCACCAATTGCTCTAGTATTGGCCCGTTTTGTTAGCATCATCGCATGTCCACTTGGCGTGGCAGCGAATCTTGACCACGCGAAGGTCTGGTTATGGCAGGAGGTCCTACTGAGAATGCGCACATCGATTGGCGGCGTTTGCTTCACGCTGTTGTTATTCACAGTGCTTTTGGCTTGTTGCGTCGCAGTGGGGCAGAACCCTGCCGATGAACGAATTCGCTTGGTCGTGCATGAGGACCAGCGCCGCGTCGATATTCTCATCAACGGTCAGCCATTCACTTCGTATATATGGCCCACGACGCTGGACAAGCCCGTGCTCTACCCACTGCGAACTGCGCGCGGCACGGTGGTGACGCGTGGCTACCCTCTGGAGCCGCGCCCGGGCGAACGCACCGATCATCCGCATCACGCGGGATTGTGGTTTAACTACGGCAGCTTGAACGGAATAGATTTCTGGAACAACTCCGACGCCATCAAGCCGGAAGACAAACACAAGATGGGGACGGTCTACCACCGCAAAATCGTGACCGCGAAAGGAGGTTCCGACAGCGGGGTCCTTGAAGTCGAAGCCGATTGGAACACCGCGGACCAGAAGACCCTGCTCAAGGAGCGCACTCGTCTGGTTTTCCGCGGCGACACCAACACCCGAATCATCGACCGGATATCCACGCTTACCGCACAGAGCGAAAAAGTCGTCTTCGAAGACGACAAGGAAGGTTTGCTCGGTATGCGCGTGGCGCGTCCTTTGGAGATGCCTTCGGATAAGCCTGAGGTACTTACGGACGCCAGCGGCCGCCCGACTACTGTGCCGAGGCTGGACAATGCCGGCGTAAACGGCGTGTATCTCACGAGTGAAGGAAAGACCGGCGACGCGGCCTGGGGCACCAGGGGAAAGTGGTGCAACCTTAGCGCGCAAGTGGAAGGCGAAGCGGTTACGATCAGCATCTTCGATCATCCCTCGAACACGAATTTTCCTGCGTATTGGCACGCTCGAGGTTATGGACTTTTCGCGGTCAATCCCCTGGGCCGCAAAATCTTCACCAACGGAAAAGAGTCAGCCTTGAACTTCACGCTCGAATCGGGTGAAAGCGTCACGTTTCGCTATCGGGTGCTGATTTCGTGGGGTAAAGCCACGGCCGAAAATACGGACGCTGCGTATAAGGATTTTGTCGCTGCTTACCGCTGAGAGATTGAGGCTAAGCGCTTAGGCGGCGGGCGCAGTCGCGCAAAATTTCCGACTCCCAGAGAGGACGGCGGGGATTCTTGGGATGTGTTAGGTCGGTGGGAATTCGGCCGGCGGACTTCAGGAAAACGGCGGCCGAATGTTTGTAGGCAGGCACTGGCTCGCGAAAGGCGACGTTGCCGAGATATTGCAGAGCGTCGGAAAGTGTGTAGTACTTAGGGTCGCCGGTTTGCCAGAGACGGTCGCGTTCGGCAAATTTTTCGGGCGCCAGTGTCGCGAGGCCCAGCAAATAGTCCGATCCGTACTCGATCATGTCGATGCCTAAGTCGTTTCCGGTGTAAATCACAAAATCTGGACGATGTGCGTCTCGCAGCGCGAGACGCTCAAGTTCCACCAGCCGATCGAGCGAAGAATGCTTCATTCCTTTGATCTCGGGAATGTCCATTAGATGCTGGACCATTTCCTGATCGAAGATCTCGCCATTGGGGGCGAACATCTGGCCCAACTCGAAAGCCAGCACTTCCGGGTATCCATTGCAAGCTCTCCGATAGATGGCCGCTTTTTCCCTCGATGATTTCGCGTGGAGGCGGCTGCTTTGGAACAAGATCGGGGTGCCGCCGTAACTTACGATTTGATCCATCTGGCGACGGTAGAGAGAGACGACGTCTCCGTCTTCGTTCTCGATGTACGCGCCGGCTACGAACGGCACATCTTTGCCGAGGGCATCGCGCGTCCATCGCAGCACATTTATTTTCTCCGCATCGGTCAAGTAATTTACGTAGCCGGTATCCATGTTCACGGCATTCATCAATCCCGCACGCTGCGTGGCTTGCAGGTGCAGCGCGAAGGCCTGCTCGGCCACGCGACCCTCCGCTTCAAACGGCAAGAGCGCAGCGGCAATGCCGCGGACCTTACGCTTCGGTATCTTGCGTTCCAGCAGCGTCTCGATTTTCATCGCTTCGCTTTCGCGGCAGACAACTGCGCCATCATTTCAGAGTGTTTATAGTAACTATCGAGGGGATAGCATCCGGATGGCAAGCCGTTTCGCGGGGCGGTGGTGCAGTCGCTGAATGTGCGGCAAATTCGTTTGTGCTGCAAGCGTCGTTTTTGCGCGGCGTCCAAAAGTATTTCGGGATAGGTCAAAGTCATGCGCCCCAAGCCCACTGCGTCGACCCACCCTTCACGCAATGCGCCTTGAGCCACGTAGGGTAGAAAATCCTGCAGATAGCTGTAGGCCGTGCCCACCACAATCAGATTCGGAAACAATCGCTTCAGTTGTCGAGCGGCGTTGAGCTGTAGGCCCACTTCGATCAGCGGATCGTGCGGAGGCGAGTATCCATCCGAAGGCGGAAATAATGCCGGCCGCTGGACATGCGGATTGTAGTAAGGGCTTCCCGCCGTCAAGTTCACCAGCGGAATTTGCAGTTCTTCGAGCAACGACAGAAAACGAATCGGTTCCGTCAGGTCCGCCTGTGTCGGATCTTGCGGATCGACTCCGAATCCCCATTTGAAGGGAATCAAGTGTTCGTAATCCTCGGGAATTCCGGGGCCGCGCTTTCCGTTCGACGACCGCGCGGGGTCCGGCCGGAAAGGAACGGTGTCGAACGCCGAAAGCCGCACGCCAATCATTAAGCCAGGCGCATTTGCGCGGATGCCTTCCACGATCTCGCGGAGGAAGCGGGTGCGATTTTCAAAGCTTCCCCCGTACTTACCCTCACGGGTGTGGGCGCTCAGGAATTCGTGGCCGAGATAGCCGTGGCAATGCTTGATGTCCACGAAATCGAAGCCCAACTCCCAGGATGCGCCGGCAGCGGTGTGAAAATTCTCGATGATAGTTTCGATTTCGGCATCGGACAGGACCGGGTAATCGTTCGGCAAGTTTAAGCGTCGATCCAGGATCGGGTGGTGATAGAGAATGCGGGGCTCCATCCGATCGTGAACGTGCGGGCGGCAAAAACGACCTGAGTGCGTCAACTGTAGTCCGAGTAGCAGTCCGTCATCCGAACTCATTGTCTTGCGGTGTTCCGCAATCAACACGGCGCGCAATCGTGCGATATTTTCGCGCGTGTGTGGCGCCATCACCAATTGGTTCGGATTCGCGCGAGCGCACGCAGAGACCGCTATCGCTTCTCCGCCCCAAATGAGCTTGGCGCCGCTGGCTCCAAATTTCTGCCAACGACGGAAAGTGAGCTCGCTTGCGTTGCCGTCCGGCGTTCCGTCCCACCCTTCCATGGGATTGATGGCGATGCGATTGCCGATCTTGATTCCGTCGCGATGCAGGGGAAGGAAAAACGGAGAGTCGGCTGTGGGAGCAAGTTCTGTGTCGCAAGGAATCGAGACTTCCAGTGAGCGCAGGTGCGCTTGAAAATGGAGGGGATCCTTCACCGAACCCAGCCGCAGAATGGGTACGTCGCTCATTCCATCTTTCCTAGTTTCGGCATCGCCGCCGTCGCGAGTCCGACGATCCAACGCACGACTGCCCAAGTACTTGCAATGGCGTACACGTGCGGGCGGAAAGAGTCAAAGGTCGGAAAGACCTCGACACTTGTAGCCACGGAAGTTTGGATTGTATATGTTCGGTACAAATGCGCAAACCTGACTTTCCAGCGTCCCTCGTAGGGATTCTTGAGCATCCTGCGGCGATTATATGCTTAACTTTGGCGAGACCCCGAATGCTTCCGATTTCTTTGCGTCGACGCCCAGCCTCAATTTTGTGGACGGGCGATCGTTTACCAATCTCATTCCAAGTCCAAAGTGGTGGGATGCCAAATCTGAACGGAATCAAGTGAGGCAGTGATACGTGGCGTACATAGAGGAAAAGGTCTTTCCGGTTGAAGCGCTGCGCGAATTCTGCGCTCGCGTGTTCATGCATTTCCGCCTGCCCGAAAGCGATGCCGCGCAAGCCGCCGATGTCCTCGCCGCGGCGGACCTGCGGGGCATCGACTCGCATGGTGTAGCGCGCATGCGGAGCTACGTTGACCTGCTCAGCGAAGGGCGGATTAATCCAAAACCACAAGTCAAGGTGATGAGATCGACGCCGAGTACTGCGACGGTCGATGCCGACAACGGGTTGGGTTTAGTGGTTGGGCCACGCGCGAATCAGATGGCGATTGAATTGGCGGAGAAGGCCGGATCTGGCTGGGTTGCTGTCATGAACACCAATCATTTCGGTATCGCCGGCTACTACGTTCTCAAGGCCGTCGCCCACGACATGATCGGGTGGGCGATGACGAACTCTACGGCGATTGTCGCACCGTTGTGGGGCATCGAACGCATGCTGGGCACCAACCCGATTGCGATCGCGTTCCCGGGAAAGAACGAACCGCCCATCGTAATTGATATGGCCACCTGCACGGCAGCGTACGGAAAAATCGAAATCGCCCTCCGGAGGGGAGAGAAAATTCCCGCTGGCTGGGCAATCGATAACCTCGGGCGAGTAACGACGGACCCTGCTGACGTCCTCGCAGGCGGGGCGCTCTTGCCGCTGGGATCAGATCGCGAACGTGGCGGCCACAAGGGCTACGGGTTAGCCATGATGGTCGACCTTTTGAGTGGAGCGTTGAGTGGCGCTAATTGGGGGCCGTTCGCCATCCCGTTTGCTCTGCGGCAAACCATTCCGACTCGCAGCGTTGGCAAAGGAATCGGACATTTCTTTGGCGCCATGCGGATCGACGGATTCATTGACGCCGATTCGTTTAAGTCGCAGGTCGATGACTACATCCGAGTTTTTCGCGCCACGAAGCCAGCTCCCAATACCAGCGGTCCGTTAATCCCTGGGGACCCTGAGCGCGAAGCGGAAGCTATCCGGCGTAAGAACGGCGTGCCGCTGATTTTGCCCGTTGTGAACGATTTGCGCGAAGTCTCCAAGAAGACCGGAATACCGTTCGACTGACGACCTTGGCAAGCTGGGACGCACCAGAACTGAGGTAACACGGACACTCTTGTTTACCCTGAGCTTCGAAGGGTCTGTGTCCCTCGCAGCCTCAAGCAAATCTAACCCGCGAAGCATGACCCGCTATGTAGGCGCGCTGTCGTTTGCGTTTTCGGCGTTCATTGTTTTGATTTGTTCAGCATGCTGCGCCCCTATAACGGCCCTATAACGGATAGACGAAAGGGTTCGAAGTTTTGAGATCTCCTAAAGCGATCGTTTATGAGTCCTGATTTGACAGGGGCCAGATGGAATCGTCCCTCGCAGCGAATTCCTCCTCGACAGAAAAACAAATAGTGGCGCGATAACTCTGCTAGTCTCTCAGTTCGTTGGCGAATCGAGGGAAGATGGCCGTTATGGCGGTCGATCGGGCGGTTGCTCAGCGCGCGCGAAAACGAATTGCGTGGCGCATTCTTCCCTTTCTCTTCCTGCTTTACATCATCGCATTTCTGGATCGCATGAACGTGGGCGCCGCAGCATTGCAGATGCCGGCGGATCTGGGCTTCGACGACCGAGTGGTGGGTCTCGGGGCCGGAATGTTCTTCATCGGATACCTGGTCCTCGAAATTCCGGGCGCATTGATTGCCGAGCGTTGGAGCGCACGGCGGTGGATCGCACGGATCATGATTTCCTGGGGAATCCTGACGGTGCTGATGGCCTTCATTCGCACGTCCCGCGATTTCTACGTGGTTCGTTTTCTTGTGGGCGCCGCGGAGGCTGGCTTCTTCCCAGCGGTTATCGTCTATATCTCTCACTGGTTCAGAGCCGCGGATCGCGCGAAGTCGGTGGCGAGTTTTTATGCCGCGAGCCCACTTTCGTATGTCATCGGGTCCCCACTCGCTGGTTTGCTGCTGGGGATTTCGTGGTGGGGTCTGCGAGGGTGGCGATGGCTATTTATATTGGAGGGAATTCCCGCAGTCGTATTTGGCGTTGTCACGCTTTTTTACCTGACGGACTGGCCGCGCCAAGCCAAATGGCTGCCAGACGATGAGCGAAACTGGATCAGTGACGTCCTCGACCAGGAAAAACAAGCAAAGCAGAAGATTCGTTCGTACACGATTTGGCAAGCGCTCGTGCAGCGCGACGTCATCCTGCTGACGTGCTGCTACTTCTGCGCGACCACTGGAGGGTACGGAATCGCGTTTTGGCTTCCGACGATTCTGAAGCGGCTTTCCGGGCAAAGCGATATTCGCGTCAGCTTGTTTGCGGCCCTTCCGTATCTGGCGGGCTTCGTATTGCAACAGGTAAACGGATGGCATTCGGACCGGGAACAAGAGCGGCGCTGGCACGCTGGGCTCGCGATTTTTCTTTGCGGAATAAGTCTGCTTCTCGCGGTCGTTTTCGGATCGTCGAACATGACCGCCGCGGTGATTTTGTTCACCGTAGTGGGAGGCTGCTATTTCTCGTTTCATCCATGCTTCTGGGCGGTTCCGACGGCTTTCCTCACGGAGTCGGCTGCCGCGGCGTCTATCGGATTAATTAATTCGCTGGGAAATCTCGGCGGCTTTGTGGGTCCCTTAGTGATGGGTTACCTCGTCCATCGGACGCATTCTTTCCGCGCCGGACTGCTCTACCTGGTGGGAAGCCTGTGCCTTTCGGGCATTCTGATGCTGGCCGTCGGAGTGGGACGCCGGCGCGTTTCTCCGTTGAAGTTCAGTGAATCTCAGGTTCAGGGATAGGCGCGGTGCCTTCCAGGAAATCGAAATCGCATCCTTCGTCGGCCTGCTTGATGTGCTCCATAAATAATTTTCCATATCCTCTTGGATAAATACCGTCTTTCGGACGCCAGGCGGCGCGACGAGCCGCGAGCTCATCGTCATTCACGCGCATGTTGAGCTGACGCGCGGCGACATCGAGTTCGACAACATCTCCCTCTTTCAGCAACGCGAGCGGGCCTCCGACGAAGGACTCTGGCGAGACATGCAGGACACAAGCACCATAATTTGTTCCGCTCATTCTCGCATCCGAGACGCGGACCATGTCCCGGACACCTTCTTTGAGCAACTTTTGCGGGATAGGAAGATTTCCCCATTCCGGCATTCCCGGCGCGCCCTTTGGACCAGCGTTCCGCAAGACCAGCACACTGTCCGCGTCTACATCGAGGGCCGGATCATCGATACGCGCATTCATTTCATTGTAGCTTTCGAAGACAATGGCGCGACCCGCGTGCTTGAGAAGCCTGGTTTCAGCGGCCGAAGCCTTGATCACGGCACCTCGAGGAGCCAAGTTGCCGTAGAGAATCGCTAATCCTCCGGATTGCAGCACCGGATTATCGGTGCCGCGGATAACGTCCTTGTTGAATATTTCGGCGTTGGCGATGTTTTCTCCGAGGGTCTTGCCTGTGATGGTCGAGCAACTCAGATCCAGGTGCGGAGCCATCGCTTTCAATAGCGCGGGCAACCCGCCAGCGTAGTAAAAATCTTCCATCAGGTACTTTCCACTCGGTCGAACATTCGCCAACATCGGCGTCTTTCTGGAAAATTGGTCAAAGCGGTCGAGCGCGAGGTTGATTCCCGCGCGTCCTGCCAATGCCACGAGGTGAATCACGGCATTCGTCGAACCGCCGAGCGCGAAGACCGCAGCAATCGCATTATTAAAGGATGCGTCCGACAAAATGTCGCGTGGCTTGAGGTCTTCCCAAACCATTTCCACGATGCGCCGCCCGGAACAATTGCCCATTTTGGAATGGTTGGAATCAACGGCGGGTATGGAACTCGCGCCGGGCAGAGTGAATCCCAACACTTCGGTCAGACTCGTCATGGTGGAGGCGGTGCCCATGGTCATGCACGTTCCGGCCGATCGGGCGATGCCGTCTTCGATTTGCGTCCATGCTTGTTGATCGATGTTGCCGGCGCGGCGTTCCGCCCAATATTTCATGACGTCGGATCCGCTGCCCAGGATCTCACCTCGCCAGTTACCGCGAAGCATCGGGCCGGCGGGAACGTAGATCGCGGGGAGATTCATGCTGATTGCGCCCATCAAGAGTGCCGGCGTCGTCTTGTCGCAACCACCCAGGAGCACGCAGCCGTCCGCCGGATAGGAACGCAACAACTCCTCGGTCTCCATCGCGAGGAGGTTGCGATACATCATGGTGGTCGGCTTCTGAAAAGTTTCTCCGAGAGTGAATGCAGGCATCTCCACCGGGAATCCGCCGGCCTGCCAAATGCCCTTCTTAACGTCTTCCGCGCGCTGGCGAAGATGGCTATGACAGGGATTGATGTCACTCCAAGTGTTGATGATGGCGATCACGGGTTTGCCCGCGTAATCTGCCTGCGTACAGCCCATCGAGGCAGCCCGGGAACGGTGCCCGAAGGAGCGGAGATCGTCCGGACCGTACCAGCGATAACTCCTCAACGACTTGGGGTCTTTTGATGGCATAGAATTCCTTCCACAAGGCACGGACTCAGCGCATGCGATTTCCAAACGCGTAGAAGTTTGAAGTCGTTCGCACAACTGTGTCAAATTCTAAGCGCCAGAAGGCTGGTTTGGTTTCTCTAAATCGCCCTTCCGCGCACATCCTGTTCTCGGAACGGTGAAATGACTCACGCTAGTGATCCACAATCGGCGAAAAATGACACGATCCTGGTGCTCGGCGACGTGGGTGCTTCGCAGCTTGCCATGCTGCGACGGGCGCTGCCTGGCGTCGAAACGATCGCGGGAAATTCTGCTGAAATATTTAAACCGACAGCCGCTCGCGCGAGCGTGCTCTTCAACTGGTCCGGCGCCCTTGCGCTGTTCAGGCAGGTTTTCGCCATGTGCCCCAATCTGCGCTGGGTGCACTCGCGCTCGGTCGGCCTGGAGCGCACGCTGTTCCCGGAACTGCTCGACAGCCGAGTGCCGCTGACCAACGGAATCGGTGTGTTTAGTCCATCGCTGGGCGAATTTGTGCTTGCCGCCATCTTATATTTCGCCAAAGACTTTCGCCGCCTGATCCGCAATCAAAACGCGGGCGTATGGAAGCCGTTCGACGTGTTACCCATAGCGAGCCAAACGGTTGGCATCGTCGGATACGGAGACATCGGCCGCGCGGTGGCGGCACGAGTGACGGCGATGGGAATGACCGTGCTGGCGATGAAGAGGCACGCCCCGGGACCCAGCGCGGACCCGATGGTGCAACAAATCTTTACTCCCGAGCACCGCATCGAGATGCTTTCGCGCTGCGACTACGTCGTTATATCCACGCCGCTGACTTCGGAGACGCGGGGAATGATCGCCGCCCGAGAGTTTGCCGCCATGAAGCCTACAGCGGTGGTGATCAACGTCGGCCGAGGCCCGGTGATCGACGAGCAATCGCTGATCGCGGCGCTCGCTACCGGTCGAATCAAAGGCGCGGCGCTGGACGTTTTCGATCAAGAGCCGTTACCCGCGGGCCACCCGTTCTACAAGCTGGAGAACGTCTTGCTCTCTCCCCACTGTGCCGACAACACGCCGGATTGGCTGGAGCAAGCCATGCAGTTGTTCATCACCCAATTTGAACGTTTCCGCAACGGCGACTCGTTGCTGAATGTTGTGGACAAGAAGCTGGGATACTGACGCCCGCACGTGATCCAACGCAATGCCATGCAGACACCCGCGCAGAACAGTCATTGCGCTACTCGGATCGCTAGTTAACGGTAACCGACCCTCCCCCTGTTTTTCCGTAAGTGTTCATTCTAGACGCTTAAGTGCCCTTTAGAGTCTGTACCTTACAGATTGCAATGGGTATAGATTCTAGGAATTCTACAGATTCGCCGCTTGGTAGCCCAGATGTATGCCAGAAGTCCTTGGCCTCAACGGCGAGATGTCAAGCCAGGCAGCCCAATATTTCTACTTTGTCCTAGCCATTCCGGCCTCCTAATCATCTAAATTGTGGAGGTGCCCGATGGAAACTCAGGAACCACTCTTAGAATGTCCCCTCTGCGGCACTGACAATCCACCTGAAGCGGCTCGCTGGAACGACGACGAAAGTTCCTACGAAGCGATCTGTCAGAGTTGCGGGAAAAAGTTCTCCAAGACCGTGCAACTGGAGTTGGTCGG
>Ga0210383_10003612_pt1 | contig 13825 bp, 8 predicted proteins | sample IncBWC14OmetaG_FD_160072 | JGI IMG/M metagenome (GOLD analysis project Ga0210383, IMG submission 160072) | Forest soil microbial communities from Barre Woods Harvard Forest LTER site, Petersham, Massachusetts, United States - Inc-BW-C-14-O ...
CTCGCGCCTGGTGTCCGGGGTGACGTGCTGCCAGCGCAGCAGGAACCGCATGAAGTCCCGGGCCGTCACCGGCTCCACCTCGCGCCGCTTCCGCTGCCGGGAGTAGGCGTGGATCCGGGTCAGCACTCGCCGCGCGCACCATTCCTCTGCCCCGTCGGGGTCACTGAACCGGCCCCGCAGCGCGAACCCCTCGGTCTCCAGCCGGACCAGCGCCAGCGAAACCTCGGACACGCCCAGAGCCGTAGCCTGCGCCAGGTCAGCAGCGGTACACGGCCCGGACACATCCAGGTGCCCCCGCAGCATCTCTGCCGCCATCGCCTCCGGCTCCATCACCCGAAGCCCTGAAACCCCTGAAATCGGCGAAGTCGCGGCCGCCCAATCAGGGAACAGGGGAGCGAGCACCACGCTCCGTTCGGTAGCACACCACAGCACCCCGTCCGGCCCGCAGATCTCCGCGGCCCGGCCGGCCGCCGCCAGCGAATCGAACCACTCCCGCCACGGCGGAGCCGGCCGCATGACGAACAGCGTCATCAGCAGATCATGCAGCTCGTCAAGATCCCGTGGCTGGGGTTGCACCTGCTCCCGGACGCGCGCGATCGCCGAAGGATCCAGCCGGGCCAGGTCGCGGGCGTCCACCGGCAGGCCGCGGGGGAGCTGCACCTGCCTGCTGCGCCGGTTCGCGAACTCGGTCTCGTCGTCCAGGTACGTGTACGGCATCCCGTTCAAGATCTCGTGCGCGAGCACCGACGGCTCGGTGGTGTCCCTGGTGATCACCGTGTTCCGGCCCGTCTCGATCCCGGCTACCAGCTCCCGCAGCCCGTCGATGTCCATCGCCTCGTGCAGGCAATCGGCCAGCGTCTGGCGCACCAGCGGGTGGTCGGGGATCTCGATCGGGCCCGGCGCCACGTTCTCCTGGCAGGCGGCCAGCGTGGGGAACACCGCCGCCATCAGGTCGTCGGCCTCCATCCGCTGGATCGCGGGCGGGTTCTTCCGGCCGCCGCGCATCCGCAGCACGGTCAGCGAGGTGTTCAGGTTCCATCGCCAGCGCGCCGCGAACAGCGGCGAGGTCAGTACCGCCTGCCGCACTACCTGCTCCACCGTGGGCGAGGCCAGGAACCGTGGCACGCTCTCCAACGGGAAGCTGTGCTGCGGTCCCAGCGACAGCAAGATGGCGTTGTCGCTGGCCGCCGCCTGCAGCTCAAAGTCGAACGTCACGCAGAATCGCTTGCGCAGCGCCAGCCCGAACGCCCGGTTGACCCGCACCCCGAACGGCGCGTGCCCGATGAGCTGCATGCCGCCGGCCTCGTCGAAGAACCGCTCCAGGATGATCACGTTCATGGTCGGCAGCGCCCCGAGCGCGGCCAGCCCGGCTCGCAGGTAGTCGACGATCGTGCCGGCGGCCGGCCGGTCGATCCCGCACTCGTCTGCCAGCCAGCGATGCGCATCCGTAGGAGAAAGGTCCGCGACCGATTGGCGCAGCGCCGAGACCTCCTCGGATAGCTCCCGGGTCCGGCCGGGTGCCTCGCCCTGCCAGTGCGGCACCGACGGCGGCGCCCCGTGCGCGTCGATCACCCGGACCGTTCCGGGCTCGACCCGGCGGATCCGCCAGGAGTGCGTGCCGAGCAGGAACACGTCGCCCGGCCGGCTCTCCACCGCCCACTCCTCGTGCACCGAGCCGACCTGAACCTCGTCCGGCTCCACCACAACCCGGAAGTCGCCCAGCTCGGGGATGGCCCCGCCGGAGGTCAGCGCGGCCAGCCGGGCGCCGCGCCGGCCCTTGACCGTCCCGTTGACCTGGTCCCGGTGCAGGTAGTACGCCCGGCGCCCGCGCCCGGTGCGGATCCCCTCGGCCAGCAGCTCGGTGACGTCGTCGAACTCCTCGCGGGACAGGTCCCGGAACGGCGCCGCCCGCCGGGCCAGCTCAAGCAACTCATCCGCTGCCCACTGCTCCGCCGCCGACTCGGCCACCATCTGCTGGGCCAAGATGTCCAGCGGGCGTTCCGGGACGATGATCGCGTCCAGCCGCCCGGACCGCACGCCGCGGAGCAGCGCCGCGCACTCCACTAGCTCGTCTCGGGTTGTGGGGTACAAAAACCCGCGCGGCGTCCCCGACCGCGTGTGGTTGGACCGGCCCACCCGCTGCAGGAAGGTGGCGATGCTGCGCGGCGAGCCGATCTGGCACACCAGCTCGACCGGGCCGATGTCGATGCCCAGCTCGAGCGAGGCGGTCGCCACCAGGGCCCGCAGGTCCCCGGCCCGCAGCCGGGCCTCGACCCGTTGCCGGCGCGCCTTGGACAGCGATCCGTGATGGGCGGCGACGAACGCACCCAGCTCGGATCCGAGCCGTTCGCCGAGCTGGTGGGCGACCCGTTCGGCCATGCTCCGGGTGTTGACGAACACCAGCGTGGTCCGGTGCCCGCTCACGTGCTCCGCGATCCGGTCCAGGATCTGCGCCATCTGCTCGCCGGTCGGCACCGCGCCCAGCTCGTCGTCGGGGATCTCCAGAGCCAGATCCAGCTGCCGGCGGTGCCCGGAGTCCACGATCGCGCACCGCGGCGTCCCGTCCGGGTTGTCGCGGTCCTCGCCCGCCCCGACCAGCAGACGCGCGATCGCCGAAATCGGCCGCACGGTCGCCGACAGGCCCACTCGCTGCACCGGCTCCTCGGCGATGTGGGTAAGCCGTTCCAGGGTCAGAGCCAGATGCGAGCCGCGCTTGTTCGCGGCCACCGAGTGGATCTCGTCCACGATCACGGTCCGGGTGCTGCGCAGCATGGACCGGCTTCGCTCCGCGGTCACCAGCAGGAACAGCGACTCCGGGGTGGTGATGAGGATGTCGGGCGGGTTCTTGAGCATGGCGGCCCGCTCGGCGGCCGCCGTGTCGCCGGTCCGCACCGCCACCCGTATCAAAGGCGCGGGCAACCCGAGTTCGGTGGCCACCGCCGCGATCTCCCGCAGCGGAGCCTCGAGGTTCTGGTGGATGTCCGTCGCCAGTGCCTTCAGCGGCGACACGTACACCACCTGCGGCCCGGGCCCAGCCTCAGACGCGCAATAGAGCCGGTCGATGCAGACCAGGAACGCGGCCAGTGTCTTGCCCGACCCGGTCGGCGCCGCGATCAGCGTGTGCCGGCCCGCCGCGATCTCCCCCCAGCCGCCCGCCTGCGGCTCGGTCGGTCCCGCCGGGAACCGGCGCTCGAACCAGGCACGCACCGCGGGATGGAACGAGTCAAGCACCCGCTCACCGTACCTCCGGCTCCCGACATTCCGCCGGATGTCAGCGGCGCTGGCCGCTGTGCAGCCGATGGCGGGTGCTGACCATTTCGCGCCGGCCTTGCCCGTGGCTGTCGCCGTCATGATCTACCGGCTGACCACCTCCACTCGACCGACCTCGGCGGTTTGCGGCGCCGAGTGACCGCTTCGCCGTCTACCTCAAGAGGCTCTGACTCGCGTGTCGATCCCAGAAAATGTCAGTGTGCACCGGGTCCGGCATCGTACTGAGCGACATTCCCTCCTCAGACCGAGAACGTGACGCATGGAAAGCGTGGAATACCGACCGCAAGCGCGCCGCCATCCGCACCGTCTTGCATCGGGTCGTCATCAAGCCCCTTCCCGCCGGCGTGGCCTGCAACCCCCGGCAGCAACATCAAGGAAGGCTGTACACCGCGAACGGGAAATGGCGAGCTCGCGGCAACGCGTCGAATTCGACTGGCGCGTATTAGGTGCCCGCAGGCCCTGTCGCTTCTCAGGTAGAGGCTCGTGAGTATCTCGTGAACGCTCCCGGCGGGTTCAGGCGAGGTTCGCGCAGCCAGGCGTGAGTGGGTTGGCGCATAAAGGCATGAGACCGGCAGAAGTCGTCGGCGGCGCGATGGCGACAGGATCATCAGATGAGCTACCGCTTATGGCGGTCTGAGATTGTCGTTGACAGTTGGGTCACCACGTATCAGAGTCAAGACGTGCGACTCCGCATACTAGATAGCCAGAATCCTAGGAAGCCGCACGCCGTCTTGATTCGGCGAGGGATGGTGAAGGACCAGAAAAGGACGAATCCAAGGACGCTGACATGGGGAGGAACGGCGATCCCGCATACGACCGGTTCACCCCCCAGGCGGTCGAGCACATGCTCGCCCAGCTGGAGGCCCGAGCGGCGGAGGCCAGTGACGAAACGCTGACCAGCGCGGTGGTTACGGGCCGCAGGGCCTTGGCGGAGTGGCAGGACCTGGCCGGTCGACTAAGGGACCTGGAAGGTGAGTGCGAGCGGCTGGCCCAGTGTGAGTCGAGGGCGCTGGCCAGGCTGCAGTACGTGCTGGACCTGCTGGACAAGTTCGTCGAGCCGTCGGAACTGGCACCAGCGCCGATCCGTTCGGGTCATCAGGCGTCAGGGAGGCTGATCCCGGCGCCACGACCCAGCCCCAGTTGTGACACGCGCGGAAGTCTGGGCGTGCGTATGCTAGGGGCTTTTGAGCTCACGATCGACGGCCAGCGTGTCACGGACTGGCGCGGGCAGCGGACCCAGTCGCTCATGCAGTTCCTGACCGCGCACCGGCACTGCAGCGTGCTGCGAGACGAGCTGATCGTGGCGGTATGGCCGGACGTTGACGAAGATAACGGGCGCCACCGGCTGCACCAAGCCGTCTATGAACTGCGCCGTATCCTTCACTCCATCGACCCCGACCGTTCCCCAATCGTCTGCATCGAGGGCGGATATCGGGTCGATCACGAGGTACCCATCTGGGTCGACGTCGAGGAATTCGACGCCCTCGTCTCGGACGAGTCGCGCTGCTTCGCCGCGCAGCGATCCGATGAGGCGATCGACGTGGGCCAGCGGGCCCTGAACCTCTATCGCGGCGATTTCCTGGGCCAGGCCACCTGCGCGGACTGGGCCACGGCCGAACGCAGCCGACTCCGGGCCCGCTTCGTGCAGCTCAGCATTCACCTGGGCGAGCTACTCGCCGGGCGCGGCGATCATGCGGCGGCGCTAGTGGTGGTGGACCCGGTGCTGAGCATGGAGCCATGGAACGAGGACGCCACGGTGATCACCATGCGCTGTCATGCCCGCAGCGGCGCCCGCTCCATGGCGGCCGCCGCCTACCGTTCCTGCGCCGCGGCATTGACCCGCGAGTTCGGGATAACACCCGCCGCGCAGACCAGCCGCGTCTACGACCAGATCCGGTCCGCCGAGCCGCCCGGGAATCCCGGCGGGCTCACTGCGGATAGGGCCCGAACAACACCCCGACCACTTTCGCCCTCAGCGTCTGGCGCAGCTCGGCCATCCCGGTTACGCGTAGCTGCAGCTCCACCGCCACGGTGTCATCGCCCCCGCGGGGGGACGCCCCCTGCGGACGCCCCCGATCCTGGACAACTTCCCTGCGGGGTTCCGGGTCCCCGACCAGCCGCACGTCGACGATCTCCATCGATACCAGCGAAGCAGTCGCACCCGCCGGTGCGGACGGCGGCTGTGCTGACCCGAGCCGGTCGAGTATCCACCTCACCCAGTCTGCCGGATCCCAGCCGCGGAACGTGGTCTCGTTCCCGGTCTCCTCGTGATACAGCCGGGTCCGGCGGCACCGTTCACCCGGCCGGCCTGGCCCGGCTGGCTGCGCGTCGAAGAAGACCGAGAATCCGGCGCGCTGCTGCCACCGGCCAGGCACCACGTCGAATGGGCCGGACGGCTGCCCGCCATCAGCCAGTCCGTTGTCCATCAGCCGCACCTCCCACCTCGCGTTAGGGACCGGTCATCGGGTGCCGAGGTGGCCGGGGTCGGTTCGCTACGGACGGTTGGGGTTATACCGCCCGGCTATGCGTTCGTTGTTTCTTCTTCGGCCGTTTTCTGGTCGCCAGACGCTGCTGGAGCGTCGTCGGTCTGCGGCGGAACCACGGTGATCTTGTACGCGTCGCAGCTGCCGTAGACGAACCCGACCTTGCCGCAGCAGTCCTGCGAGCCGAGGGTGATGCAGAGCTTGTACTCTCGTCCGCACCGGCCGGGGTCGAACGTGCCGGGGTCCACGTCGATGACGAACTCCCACCGGTGCGTCCGGCACGGGCTCTGGGCGCCGGTCAGGACGATGCACTTGTAGAGGTCCCTTTCAACAGGGGCGCACCCGCAGGCCTCGAACGCGAGGCACACGCACATACGGGTCTCACACAGGTAGTTCAGGATATTGCCTTCCAGCTCTACCGTGACCGTGACCTGCAGCTGCTGGTTGGAATTCATGAACCCGGTCGGCATGGGCGGGCCACCCTCGACGGCGAACGTGGCCCACATCTGGCCGCGCAGATCCCAGATTTCGGGCCGGACCTCGAGCTTACACTTTGCCTCTTCGCCGATGATGACGATGCCCGCGGCCGCGGCCGCGACAATCTCTTCCGACATGATGTTCTCCATTCGCGAGTGCCGCGCCAGGCGCGGCGCCGGCGACTTCCGCCGGTCTCATGCCTTTATGCGCCGGCCCGCTCACGCCCGGCTGCGCGAACAGCGGCTGAATCCGCCGGGAGCGCTCACGACATCCTCACGAGCCGCTACCTGAGAAGCGACAGAGCCTGCGAGCGCCTAAAATCATCATGGCCCGAGACGAACCGGCAAGTAGAACGTGTGGTCTGCCTACACAACCTGGATCGGTAAGTTAGCCATATGGTTCGGTCGCGGCCATTCGGATCGATGAACGATCTGCATTATGACTTGGAGTGCGGTATCCAGTTGGCATATGACGCCTGTAAATTCAAAGTAGCTCATCACTGGACCCTCATCTGTCACGATCAAGGCCCGTGCGAGGGCCACTTCCGGGTTCATTGCCGTAGCGCCTACAGGATTTCTAGCGTCCCGATGATGGATAGCAGTCCGTAACGATCCCGGAACGGTGCACCCGTAGCTTTGGCTCAGTCCGGCAGGTCTGCCGAGGGAGCGGCGATCCCGGTCAGCACGAGCTTGAGTTCACTCAGGCTCAGGGAGGGTGAGTTACATGTCAGCATGGCTTAGCAAGTGGGCACCCGCGTCCGGGGTGCTGGCGGGGGTGCTCGTCGCGATCGCATTCTTCGCGGGTCCGAACTCGCCAGGCGATGACGCCACCGGCGCGCAGGTCATCGCCTGGTACGGAAGCCACCACACGGCGGACTTCGTGTTCGACATCATCGGAGGCCTGGCCGTGCTGTTCCTCGTGCTCTTCGCGGTGGCGCTGGTCCGGCAGGTACGGACCGGTGATCGCTGGCTGGCGCACGGGGCACTCGGCGCGGCTGTCTTCGGCGGCGTCGGCTTCCTTACCTCCATCGGTTTCGACGCGGTCCTGGCCCAGGACCATAACCATCTGACCATCGCGTCGGCCCAGACGCTGAATCTGCTCGAGAACGATTTCTTCCTGCCCATTCTCATCGGATTCGCTCTGTTCGGCATACTCACCGGCCTAGCCGTCGTGGTGGGCCGGATCCTGCCGAAATGGATGGGATGGGTCATGTTCGCCTTCGGCCTAGCTTGCCTGGCCGGTCCCATCGGCTTCTTCGGCCTGCTGGCCACGGTGCTGTGGGTGCTGGTGGCCGGGATCTGGATGGTAAAGCAGGGCCCACCGGTTCCTGACCGCGCCACGCGGCTGGCCGAGGATCGCGTTCCGGCCTGACTCAAGCGGGCGGGCGGGCGCGCTTTCGTGATCATCCGCGCTCGCCCGCCGCTGCCACAGCAGGGCTGTGCTTAACCAGAGCCGGAGCCGCGCCGTCGACCGGTGCTGACCCAGGTCAGCGCGCCGATGTAGCACAGCAGTGCCACCCCGGTCAGCAGGGCCATGGCCAGCGAAGCAGCCGACTGACCGTTGCGCACGAAGATCTCGCCCGACGCGAACGCCCCGCCGATGGCAGTCAGGCCCGCCGCGGCCAGCACGGCGATCACCCGGTCCCCGAGCCGCACGGCCCGGACCAGCAGCACCAGCGCGGCCCCGATCAGGGCCAAGCCGAGCAGTGCGTGCACGGTCAGCATTAACGGGCCGCTGGCGATCTCCTGCATGAGCCCCGCGTGGGCGTCGGAGGCCGGTACGGCGATGTAGAGGTTCAAGATGATGCCCAGGCCGTACTGGACGACCAGCATGATCAGGGCGGCCAGGGACACCCGGCGCACGCCCTCCAGCTCAGCCCGGCGGATGTGCCTACCGGGAACGACTCGGACCACTCCGCCCGCCATCAGCCACGCACCTTCCCAGCCCTGCCGGGCCGCGTCGTTGCCGCTCCCAACCGTTAGATACGGCTGGCGGTGCCGTGGCGTTCAGTGCGTGCCGCTGCCGACCGGAATCCGCGGTCTGATACAGCGCCGCCCCGATACAGCTAGGCGCGCGGATCGATGTGGATCTTGGTCCCCGATCCGGTACCGATCTGCCCGGCCAGCGCCTCGGCGGCCTGGCTCAGGCCGACGGTTACGTCCACCAGGCCAGACGGATCCACGCGGCCGTCCGCGTAGTGCTCGATCGCCGGTCCCAGCCCGGCTGAAGCGCCCAGGATGCCGACCGCGGTGAGATCGCCGAGCACCAGGTCGCGGCTGTCGATCAGGCTCGGCGCGGCCGACACCCCGATGAACACCACCCGTCCGGCCGGCTCGGCCATCGCCAGCGCGAAGGCGGGCACCCGGTGATCATCGGTGCAGTCCACGATCGCGTCGTACGTCACCGGCGGCCGCTCGTCGGCGGTCCAGTACCCCGTCGCCCCGAACGACCGCGTCAGCGCGCGACGGCTGTCGTCGAGGCCCAGGACGTGCACCGAAGCGCCCGCCGCCGCGGCGAAGGCCGTGGTCAGCAGCCCGATGGTGCCCGGCCCGCAGACCAGGATCCGCTGCCCCGGACCGGCCTGAGCGGCCGACGCGGCCCGCCAGGCGTTGCCGCCCGGCTCGACCAGAGCTCCCGAACGGTCATCCAGCGCGTCCGGCAGCCGGTGCAGGCTCCACGCCGGGACCAGCACCCGCTCGGCCAGCGCCCCGGGCCACCCGCCCATGATCCCGACCTCGTAGCGGTCGGCGCACACGTGCCCGCGCCCGGCCCGGCAGCGCGCGCAGCGCCCGCAGCCGAGCATCGTGTCCCCGGTGACCCGGGCGCCGAGCCAGAGGGCCGGGACGTCGGCCCCGACCGCCGACACCACCCCGCACCACTCGTGCCCCGGGCGTACCGGGAACCGCGTCTTGCCCTGGGCGAAGTAGGCCAGTTGCCCGGTGAACAGCTCGACGTCCGTCCCGCAGATCCCGGCCCGCCGCACGTCCACCACTACCTGCCCGGCCCCGGGCACCGGCTCCTCGACCTCCTCCACCCGCGCCGATCCAGGCCCGCCAATCACCAGTGCCCGCATGCCCCCAGTATCGACGGCGCCCGTCTCCCCACCATGATCGTGGCCACTTTCGGCCCAATACGGCCCAATTCTGGCCGTGATCATGAAACCAGCTAGCTGGCGACCAGCGGCTCCTCTGCTGCCACCGGGACGACGCCGCGGGCCCCGGCCAGCACGCGCAGCGCGTCCGGCGGCAGGTAGGCGTGCACGGGGGTGCCCGGGGCCAGGTCCGGGTGCTCGCCGTCGTTCTGGACCAGGGCCTGCAGCGGGACGCCGGAAGCCAGGCGCAGCATGACCTGGGTGGCGGAGCCGAGGAACACCACCCGCTCGACCATCGCGGGCACCCGGTTGTCACCGGCCGACCCGTGCGCCTCGATCCGGACCCGCTCCGGCCTGATCACCGCGTGTGCGGAGCCCGTCGCGTCCGCCTCGCAGCGCTGCGCGGTCAGCGTCCAGTCCCCGAGTCGCAGCACGCCGGGCGGCCCGGCGGACTCAACCGAAATCTCCATCAGGTTGGCCGCGCCCAGGAAGTCGGCCACGTAAGTGTCGGCCGGCTCCTCGTAGACCTGGCGGGGCGTACCGATCTGCACGATCTGGCCGGCGTTCATCACCGCCAGCCGGTCGGACATGGTCAGCGCCTCCTCCTGGTCGTGGGTGACGTAGAGGAAGGTGATGCCGACTCGTTCCTGCAGCGCCTTCAGCTCGACCTTGAGCGAGCGGCGTAGCTTGGCGTCCAGCGCGCCGAGCGGCTCGTCAAGCAGCAGCACGGCCGGGTTGAGCACCAGCGCCCGGGCCAGCGCGACGCGCTGCTGCTGCCCGCCGGACAGCTGTCCCGGGCGGCGCTTGGCGAACGAGGTCATCATGACCAGTTCCAGGGCCTCGTCCACTCGGCGCCTGAGGTCCGCCTTCGAAAGCGACCGGTGCCGCAGGCCGAACGCCACGTTGTCGAACACCGTCAGGAACGGGAACAGCGCGTAGCTCTGGAACACCGTGTTGACGTTGCGCCGGTGCGGCGGAACGTCCGACACGTCGACCCCGTCGAGCAAGATCTTGCCCGACGTCGGCTGCTCGAAGCCGGCGATCAGGCGCAGGGTGGTGGTCTTGCCGCAGCCCGACGGGCCGAGCAGCGAGAAGAACTCACCGCTGGCCACGGTCAGGTCGATGTTGTCCACCGCGATCTCGCCGAACCTCTTGGTCAGCCCGGACAGCTCAATGCTTCCTCCGGCCACGGCGCCACCTCCGAAAGTTACGTGCCGCGTTTGCGGGCCCGCGCCCGCCCACCGGCAGGCTTCCAGTCGAATCCCAGCTGCCCGGCCGCGAACCGCATCGCCAGCTCGTACGCGCGCTGCGGCGACACCGCCGGGTCCTCGAGAACGATCTGTACCGCCAGCCCGTCGAGCAGGCCGGCCAGCGTGATCGTGAAGTCGTCCGCGTCTACCTGCGCGAACTCGCCGGCTTCCTGGCCGGCCAGCACAATGGAGCGGATGGCGTCTCGCCACCGCTCGTCGGACTTCTGCCGCACCGCGGCGACCCCCGGGTTCCGCGGCGAGAACGCCCATAGGTCCAGCCACAGCAGCCAGTACAGGCGCGGCTCGGGATTCTCGGGCAGGCAGATCATGGCGATGGCCTCGGCCAGCCGCCCGGCGGCGGTCGGGATGCCCTCCATCCGCCGCAGGTTCTCGGCGTACCAGGTGTCCTCGGAATACCTGATCGTCTCGGTGAGCAGCTGGTCCCGGGTCTTGAAGTAGTAGATGACCAGCGCTGGGCTGGTCCCGGTCCGCTCGGCCACGTCGGCGATCCTGGTCTCGGCGTACCCGCGTTCGAGGATCACCTCCAGCGCCGCCCGCAGCATCTGCTCGCGACGCTCCCCTGCGTCTCGCGAACCCCCCGCACGCTCGTTCATGTGCCAGTCCCTCGCCCCTCACCAGTAGCGGCCCTTGAGAATTTATCGTAGCAGCTTCTAGACTGAATGTTCAGTCAATCTTTTGGAGGGCCAGCTTCATGGCTACGAAGGCAACCAAGGCGACCAGCACGACCGGGGCAAGGGGGGGAGCCGAGACCGCGGACTACGACGCGATCATCGTCGGCGGCGGGCACAACGGGCTGGTCGCGGCGGCGTACCTGGCCCGCTCGGGAGCCCGCACCCTGGTGCTCGAGGCCAGGAACAAGACCGGCGGCGCCGCGACGACCGAAGCCCCGTGGCCCGACGCACCCGAGTTCAACGTCACCCGCCTGTCCTACGTGATGTCGCTGCTGCCGCCGACCATCATCAAGGATCTCCAGCTGGAACGGCACGGGTACAAGATCTTCCCGATGGGCCCGTACTACCAGGCCTTTCCCGAGGGCGGGTCGATAAAGCTCTACGCCGATGACGCCCAGCGCAACCACGACGAAGTGTCTCGCTGGTCGAAGAAGGACGCTGACGCGATGCCGCGCTGGGACGCCTGGCTGGCTGGCCTGGCCGAGGTGCTCGGCCCGCTGCTGCTCACCGTCCCGCCGAACCTCGGCTCGCACAAGCCGCAGGATCTCAAGGACACCCTCCGGCTGGCCTGGCGCAACAAGAACCTCAACGTCCGCACGATCGCCGACGTGACCCGGCTGATGACCATGTCGATCGCCGACCTGCTCGACGACTGGTTCGAGTCGCCGCAGGTCAAGGGGGCGCTCGCGGTCAACGGCGTGATCGGCACCTGGGCCGGCCCGTACGAGCCCGGCACCGCCTACGTGATGGCGCACCACTCGATCGGCGACGTCGGCGACGGGCACCTGGGCAACTGGGGCTTCCAGGAGGGGGGCATGGGCGCCGTGGCCGACGCCATCGCCAACGCCGCGCGCGAGAACGGCGCGGAAATAAGGACCGGCGCCAAGGTCCAGCAAATAATGCTCAAAAACGGCCGCGCCGCCGGCGTCGAGCTGGACAACGGCCAGCAGCTCACCGCCAAGGTCGTCGTCACGAGCCTGCACCCGCGCACGGCATTCCTGGACCACGTCGGCCGCACGAACCTCCCAGACGACTTCGTCAATGACATCGAGCACTGGAAGACCCGCAGCGGCGTGGTCAAGATCAACCTGGCCCTGGCCGAACTCCCCGACTTCACCGCCGACCCCGGCACTAACCTGCAAGAACACCACACAGGCTCGGTAGAGATGGCCCCCACCATGCCCTACATCGAGCGCGCCTTCCAAGAGGCCAGAGACGGGAGACCCGCCACAAAACCGTTCTCCGACGGCGTGATCCCGACCGCGTTCGACAAGACCCTGTGCCCGGAGGGCTACCACATCATGTCGCTGTTCACCCAGTGGGTGCCGTCCGACTGGAGCGAACAGCCGCACACCGAAGAGCTCCAGGCCTACGCCGACCGCATGATCGACTGCTACAACGAGGTGGCGCCGAACTTCAAGAGCTCGATCCTGCACCGCGACATCGTCGGCCCGTACGAGATGGAGCACGACTACGGCCTGATCGGCGGGAACATCTTCCACGGCGAGCTGTCCCTGGAGCAGTTGTTCCACATGCGCCCGGCGCCGGGCTTCGCGGACTACCGCACACCGGTGCCCGGCCTGTACTACGCGAGCTCGGCCACCCACGCCGGCGGCGGCGTGTGCGGCATCCCGGGCATGCAGGCGGCCCGGGCCGCGATAACCGACCGTAAAGCGGCGCGCCGCCGTCTCAGGGGCCGCCGTTCGTGACCGTAACCGTTCAGGGCGGCCCCGCCGGCTCAGCCCCCTCGGCCAGCAGCGCGGTGACCGCCATGCTGGAGGCGCGCAGCGTCGCCCTGGTCGGGGCGAGCGCGCGCCCCGGCAGCCTCGGCGCGCGAATGATCGCGGAGCTGGCTCGCAGCCCATCCCGGCCGCGCACGTACCTGGTCAACCCCCGCTATCCCGATATCGGCGGAACGTCCTGCCTGCCCAGCCTGGCCGAGCTGCCAGAACCGGTCGACCTGGCCCTGCTCGCGGTGCCCGATACCGCGCTGGAGGATCAGCTGGCCCTGGCCGCACGCACGAAGGTCCGTTCGGCCGTCATCTTTGGAAACGCCTTCGACGCTGACGGCGCGACCGGGTTGCGGGGCCGGCTGGCCGCGATCGCCACGGACGCGGGCATGGCCCTGTGCGGGGCGGGGTGCATGGGGTTCGTGAACGTGGCCCGCGGCCTGCGAGCGGTGGGGTACCTGGAGCCCGACCCGATGCCGGCCGGGCCGGTCGCCCTGATCACGCACTCCGGGTCGGTGTTCTCCACCATGCTGCGCGCGCACCGCGGGTTCGGCTTCAGCGTGGCCGTCTCGTCCGGGCAGGAGCTCGTCACCACCGCCGCCGCCTACGCCCGCTACGCCCTCAGCCTGGCCGAGACCAAGGTGCTGGCCCTGGTCCTGGAGGCGATCAGGGACGCCGCCGAGCTGAGAGCGGTCCTCGCAGCCGCCCTCACCAAAGACGTCCCAGTCGTCCTGCTCAGCGTGGGCCTGTCCCAGACCGGCAGAAACCTCGTCTCGGCCCACTCGGGCGCACTGGCCGCGGCCGACGGCGCGTGGGAGGCGCTGGCCGGCGC
>Ga0210383_10003613_pt1 | contig 13822 bp, 13 predicted proteins | sample IncBWC14OmetaG_FD_160072 | JGI IMG/M metagenome (GOLD analysis project Ga0210383, IMG submission 160072) | Forest soil microbial communities from Barre Woods Harvard Forest LTER site, Petersham, Massachusetts, United States - Inc-BW-C-14-O ...
CCAGCCCTTGCCCGAGCCTTTTCGAAATGATGGCACGCCATCTTCAATCGTCGCCGTGACGATCACGCGCGTGTTGCCTTCTTCGATCAGCACGCTGCCTTCGGCGTTGGAAATAAAGTCCGGCGTGATTTTTACCGGGCGCAATTCGTCAGGTGCGCGTCCATCTGCTCGCACGAATAACTCCTCTCGGGGCTGGGCACAATGTGAAGGAACTCTGCGGAAGCTAGTGTGCCGACTGCGGTGGCGGGTGTCAACAAGCGTAAAGTCACAAACGGAATTCGCACGCCGCTTAGCGCGGTGATTTCGGTGCGGTTGCTGCTGGCGCGGATGTGGAGGCCGGCTTCGGAGCTTTCGCGGTGGCAGGCGCCCCGGGCGGCGCGGCTTGCGTGCTTGGCGTCGCAACTGGTAACGGCGCACTCGTCGAATTCAAATCGAAAAATCCGGTGAGGTCGACATGCCCCGCAAGAGTATCCACCTCCTGGCCGTTGATTAGAATCTTAAGACGCCGCGCGGTGGGGACATTGCTCTCAAGCGTTCGCGAAATCGAATCGACGACTACTTGTTCGCTCTCAATTCCGGAAGGAGTCTCTGCTGAGAGCGGCATAGAAAAATCGGCGATCGCTGTTCCGTCTGGAAGAATGTAAAAGCCCAGCAGCGCTGTGTCGCCCGGAATCGTTCGTTGTTCAGCAGTCGTCGGATTTGCGATCAAAGCCTGCAATACTTGTTTCCCTCGCACGGCGGGTTCAGACGAAAGCGCGAGCGCGACTGTTGTGGGCGCCACTCGATCTTCCCCAGCGGCCCAGTAGATTTTCGTTTCCACCTTCGCATCGCTCGAAGTGGATATTTCGGGCGCCAACACTTCCCGGCGCGCTTCCTCGTCCGACGATTGCGATTCGGCAAGGCCGGTCATCCGACGCTGCAAGCCCCGAAGGCTGATGAGCCCCACGACCACCGCAACGATCAAAATTCCGAGAGCAATTTTTAAATTACGCGGCATCAGGGCAGTCCCGTCGCGACAGGAGTAATGGGATGGAACGCGGCAACCCCCCGCGCCACCGAATTCGCAAGCGGCCCGACGAGAGAAGTCACTGCGACCGGGTCGGAGGCAGCCACGCTTGATACTTCTACTGCGACGGCAGGCGCCCCAACTGAACGCAGACTACGTACTGCGACTGGCGTCGGCGCGTTCGGAGAGCCTGCGAATCGGTGCGAAAGCTCGATCTGCACGAGGTTTGCCAGGCGCCGGCTCGTCTCGATGTACGGGCGTTGGGCATCTTCCCAAGTAATCGGTGAGCTTGAACCGCCCGATGGCGCGGGCGCCGCGGCTGGCACTTGATAGTAGTAAGTGCGCGCGGTACCAATTCTGCCTGTGGAAGAAACGTGCAAGCTCACGAACACCGCATCTCTGTAGGCATTTCCAAGGGCCGCACGATCGTCGTATGAAGGATTCGAATCGTCGTTGCGCGTCATTGCAACGCGATAGCCCAAGCGTTCCAATTCTGCGCGAAGCGCCCTTGCGAATTGCAACACGATATCCTTCTCCGCGATGCCGGCAGCTCCGCGCGCGCCCGTGTCCGTGCCGCCGTGCCCAGGATCGAGCACAATCACGGGTCCCAGGTGCACCGGAGCAGGGGGAGGAGTCTGTGTTGGCGCTACCTGCTGGGGCGGTACGAGGGACTCAGATTGCTGCGGCGATGCTTGTGATGGTTGTGACGAATCTTGCTGCGGGGGTTGTTGTTGCTGCTGGCCTTCCTGCTGAAGGTTTTGCTCGCGCGATCGTTCCGCTGGCACCCGCCATGTTCGTCGCGGGATTCCGCGCGCAATCAGAGCCGACGCCAAGATAGCGCAGACTAGAAATGCATAGAAGTAAGAACGTCGCACGGCGAAAAGAATAACAGAAATGGTTGAGAGCAAAAGCGCGAACCGCCCCGGGATTCCCAAGGCGCTAAGCGCCTGCTCGAATCATGTCCGCTGCTTTTTCAGCGATCATGATAGTGGGGGCGTTTGTATTCCCTGCGATGATTCGCGGCATGATCGAGGCGTCGACAACCCGCAGCGCTTCAATTCCACGCACTCGGAGCTGATCATCGACCACCGCCATGGTGTCGTTCCCCATCTTGCAGGTTCCGACGGGATGATAAAGCGTCTGGGCTTCCGCTCTGATGAACTGGATGATTTCTTCATCGCTCTGCGCTTGCGTGCCAGGATGCAATTCGCCACCGCGGTATTGCGCGAACGGTTTGGCGTGTGCGAGGCGCCTGGAAAGTTTCACACCCTCGACGATCACGCGCATATCCGATTCGGTCGAAAGATAGTTCGCGCGGATGGCTGGCGGATCGAGCGGGTTTGCGGACTTAAGTGAGATTGATCCGCGGCTCTCGGGCGTTACGAGTGTCGGCCCGAACCCGAAGCAGTGTTCTTTGCGCGGAGCGAGCCCGTGATTCACGTAGTATGCTGGGCCGAAGAGCAGTTGCAGGTCGGGCACTTTCAAATCGCCGCGCGTGCGTAAAAATAAGCCGGCCTCCGCGACATTTGAAACGAGCGAACCGCGCTTGAAGAAAAGATAGCGTACGAAATTCGGAATCGATTCCGCGGTCGCCATGCTGACGGGTTTCGTACACAGATAGCCGACGGAAACCATGGGATGGTCCTGCAGATTCTTACCCACGCCCGGCAATTCATGAACGACGCGCACGCCTGCGCGGCGAAGCTCGTCGGCGGGGCCGATGCCGGAGAGCAATAATAGCTGCGGTGAATTAATCGTGCCGCCCGCGAGAATCACTTCTCGTTCTGCACGGACTTCTGTGGTTGCGCCCTCGCGCAAATATTCGACGCCTACCGTACGCTGACCCTCGAGCAATACCCGTGTCGAATGGGCTCCCATTATAACTCTCAGATTCTTCCGGTGTAGCGCAGGCTTGAGATATGCGTCCGCAGCACTATGCCGGCTGCCATTTTTCTGAGTCACTTGATAGAGCCCAGCGCCATCTTGTGTCGCGCCATTGAAATCCGCGTTGCAGGGCACTCCCAGCTCGTTCGCAGCGGCGAGAAACGCCCGCGTCAAAGGGTTTACGAAACGCAAGTCCGACACGTGAAGCGGGCCGCTCGCGCCGTGATGGTCCGAAGCTCCGCGTTCTTGCAGCTGCGATTTCTTGAAGTAGGGAAGTACGTCATCAAATCCCCAGCCCTTGTTTCCCAGGCTAGCCCAGTAGTTGTAATCGAGACGGTTTCCACGCACGTAGATCATTGCGTTCATCGAACTCGATCCGCCCAGCATTTTTCCGCGCGGCCAGTAAAGCCTCCGATTGTGAAGGCATGGCTCGGGCTCTGTGAAGTAATTCCAATCGACTTCCGTCTTGTACAGCTTGGAGAAAGCTGCCGGAATGTGAACTTCCTTGGCAGTGTCGCGGCCGCCAGCTTCGAGCAACAGAACGCGCATCTGCGGGTCTTCCGTGAGTCGCGCTGCGAGCACGCAACCAGCTGAGCCCGCTCCTAGAATGATGTAATCGAATGTGTGTGTTTTTGCGCGCATAAGCTGCGGAAGGGAATTAAATGCCAGAAGTCGAGCTATCAGCAATCAAATAGTTAGGAAAATCGAGCGAGGAGGATAACCGACGCAAACAGATCGAAGACTCTACGCGGCTTTTTTCTGCCGCAACGCTGCAACGCTCCAGCCATCTTTGCGCAGCCGTGAGGTAGCCCAGTACACGACAAATCCTGCTGCGATCAATAACGCTCCGAAAGCCAGACCGCTCATGCCGAGAATGCGCTCACCCTCGCCGTGCACCATCGCAAATCCGAGCAGCAGCACCGGACAGACGCCCACCAGCACAGCACCAACCATTCCTCCTGGCACGCGGAAGGGACGTCGCAAATCCGGTTCCTTGATTCGTAGTGCGATCAACGCCAGAAACTCGAGCGACAAACTCATTCCATACAGCATGATGTCCAGCGTCACGAGGCGTTCGAATCCCAGCCCGAGGCACATCGCCCACGCTGTTGCCAGCACAATGATCGAAACCCACGGCGCTCGCGTCTTCGGCTGCAGCTTGCCAAACACAGCCGGCAGCATTCCGTCCTGCGCCATCGCCAGCGGCAGCCGGGAATAGCTCATCACCAGAGCGTTGAACATTCCAAACGCGCTCATCATCCCGCCAAGCACCAGGGCCGCCCGAAAAACGCGTCCAGCAACCGGTCCGGCGACGAGTGCGCCAATCATGCCTGCCAAATCAGCCCATGAGCCAGTCTCGAAAGCCGAAGAAGAAATTCCAGTGAGCCACATCGCCGCGAACGGGAGAATATATGTTGCCGACACAACCAGGACCGCGATCAGCATCGCCTTCGGGTAGGTTTTCTGAGGCCGACGTACTTCTGTCGCAATCGTCGACGCGTTATCCCAGCCCATATAATTCCACATGCAAATCAGCAGTCCGCCGACCAATCCAATACTCGATGTGGTGGGAGCAGTAACGGCGCCTTTGAGCGCGCCGATTTCCATGGGCGCAATCAGAACGATTAGAGCGAATGGCAGCGAAAGAAGAAAGAATAGCCAGAGCGAAGAAATCGCGACCACGCGGATGCCCGCGATGTTCATCAGAGCGCAAAAAGTGACAACAGCGAGGCCAACCATCACGCCGCGATGTCCCACGCCGAACCACGGAAACAATCGCGTCAGGTATGCGACAAACAGGGTGGGATAAATCGCCATATCAAAGATGCTGGCCACGAGCGACAGCCACGCTTCTTGAAATCCCCAGAAATTCCCAAGCGCACGTCGCACCCACGCGTAATAACCGCCTTCAGATGGCAGCGCACTCGAAAGCTCGCCGATCATATAAGTGGTTGGAAGACTCCAGATCAGCGGCGTAAGCAGCAAGAGGAGAATGCCGAGGCCGTAGCCCGCGCCATGAATAATGTCTTCGGTGCCGTAAGTTCCGCCAGACACCATGAAGAAAGTCGCAGCAACGAGCGGCCACACGGTTAGCTTCGCTACTTTCTTCTTAGTGGAAGAAATCGCCCGGGAGGGAAATTGGGCAGGCAGGGAGATGGTACTCAATTTTTTGTCGCGTCCTCCGTCAGCGACCCTCGCTCTCTCACCGCCGCGCAGTTGGAGCGAGTTCGCTTAACTCTTTATGCAGAATACGGATATTCCGATTCGATGCAAGAGAAATGTGCACGCTTGAGAAAAAAAATCCAGCGCAGGATTTTGAGGCGCTAGCTTTGAACGGGCCCGCAACGAGGAACTGCACTCGTCGTGGCTACCGAATGCCGCCTGGACCGAAGGTGATGTGAAATACTGAAAATTATTGCGAAGACTGTTTCTTTTCCTGGCGCCGTTCGCGCTGTTCGGCACTCCAGATTTTCTGCTGCTCGGGCGTCAGCACCGCAAAAACCTGAGCCCGCGTTTCCTTCGTAATCTGTTTGATTTGCTTGGTCTGCTGATCGGGCGTAAGAGTTTTGTCCTTCTCGATATCCTGCTTCTTGCTATTTGCTTCATCGCGCAGCGACTTGATCTTGTCTTTTTGCTCCGGCGTCAAATTCAGCGACTCATCATTTTCCAGGGCGTCAGGATTGGAAGCAGGTTTGGCAGTCGCGGACTGCACGAATCTCGAACTGGCGACAGTTCGCGGGACATGCGCGGCGACGCAGAAGCCAACAACAATCAAAACGGTAAAATGATACGAAGATATCCTCGATGTATTCATTGTTCCCTCCGGATGAACTACACTCCAGCCCCCTCTAACTGCTAATAGCACAAACTTAGACGTCCGATCCAAACTGTTTCACGTCCTCCGGCCCATCCTTCAGGACCACTCTGTCCTTGCCCTGTACTTGCACTCGAATCTGCTCAACGATGTCCGGATTCGCGAGCGTGGTGATATCGCCCACCTCCATGCTATTTGAGATCGCTGCCAAGATTCGGCGCATGATTTTTCCCGAGCGCGTTTTGGGCATGTCCGGCACGATGTGGACTGCCTTGGGACGCGCGATCTTGCCAATCATCGTTTCGATTGTCCGGATTACCTTGTCCACCACGTCCTTATTTGAAGTCGCAATGCCCGGCTTTAAAGAAATGTAGATCTCCGGCATTCGGCCTTTGATTTCGTCAACCACCGGCACGACAGCTGCTTCTGCAATCTCGTCGATCGTCAGGCATGCAGACTCCAGCTCTTTCGTCCCCAACCGGTGGCCCGCCACATTAATAACGTCATCGACTCGGCCGAGGATGCGGAAATAGCCATCCTTCGCAAGTAACGCGCCGTCTCCGGCAAAGTATGGCCAGTCGTGCCAGTCCTTACTCTTCGGATCCTTGCAGTATTTTTCGTAATACTGACGGACGAAACGCTCGCGATCCTTCCAGATTGTCTGCTCGATACCCGGCCAGGGATTACGAATGCAAATGTTGCCCGCGCGACCGGTGCCCGCTGGAAGTTCCTCTGCGTTCTCGTCAAAGATGATCGGATAAATCCCCGGCACGCCCGGACCGGCGCTCCCCGGCTTCATCGGATCGAGTGCAGGTTTCGTGCTACAAAGGAAGCCGCCCGTCTCCGTCTGCCACCACGTATCGACAATCACAGCTTCGCGTTTTCCTACCGTTTCGTAATACCAGCGCCATACTTCCGGCTCGATCGGCTCGCCCACCGTCGTCATGTGTTTGAAGTGGTAGTTGTATTTGGCGGGCTCGAGCGGTCCGGCTTTGCGCAACATCCGAATCGCGGTCGGCGACGTGTGGAAAATATTCACATCGAGCCGTTCGGCGATTCGCCACGGACGCCCCGCGTCCGGAAAATTCGGCACGCCTTCGTAAATCACGCTCGTCGCAGCGAGAGCGAGTGGCCCGTAGACAATATAGGAGTGCCCGGTGATCCAACCGATGTCCGCCATGCACCAGTAGACGTCTTCGGGATGAATATCCTGGAAGTATTTTGAAGTTCCCGTAACGTAGGCGAGATAGCCGCCGGTTCGATGCTGACAGCCTTTCGGTTTGCCGGTGCTGCCGCTCGTGTACATCAGAAAGAGCGGATCCTCGGCGTCCATCGCCACCGGCTCCACAATTTTGCCGCGATAATCCTTCAGCAGGTCATCGACAAAATAATCCCGGCCGTTCACCATCGGCGTCGCCGAGCCATATTCGCCGGGATATCGCCGCCACACGAGCACCTTGTCGATTACTTGTCCGTCGCGTTTCGCAGTTTCCACGGCGACTTCCACGACGGCCTTGTGATCGATCAGCTTTCCGCTGCGATGATAGCTGTCCGCATAAATCAGCACGCGGCTGCCGGAATCCGCCGCCCGCATCCCGCAAGCTTCGCCGCTGAAACCGCCGAACACTACTGAATGAATCACGCCCAGTCGCGCACACGCGAGCATCGTGATTGGCAGCTCCGGAATCATGGGCATATGAATCGTGACGCGGTCGCCTTTCTTTAATCCGGCGAAATCGCGCAGCACCGCTGCCGTTTCGTTCACGCGCTTGTAGAGTTCTTGATAGGTGATGACGATGAGTTCTTCGTTCTCAATTTCCGGAACAAAAATAATCGCAGCCTTATTCTTATATTTCGCGAGGTGGCGGTCGACGCAGTTGTAGCTCGCGTTCAACTTCCCGCCGACGAACCATTTCCAGAATGGAGGATCGTTGATGTCGAGAACCGTGGTCCAGCGTTTGGACCACGAAAGCATGTCCGCGTATTCCTCAAAGCATTTAGGAAAATTCTTCTCGCCGAAGCGCTCCATCACGGCCGGATCTTTCAGGTTGGCTTGCTCGATAAATCTCTTCGAAGGATAAAAATACTCCTCTTCCTTCCAGTGAACGGCAATTGACGCTTCGCCAGCTTCGGAGGCGTTTGATCCTGCGGTTGGATGCTTGCTCTCGGTCACGGAAACCGCTCCTTATCAGGACGTCTGGATGTAGAGAAGACTCGTTCGGAGTATAACGCTGCAATCAGACAGCAAACCGCCAGCGCCTCGTGTCGTCCCGCATTGGGATTCGCACGTGCCGCTGGCGGCTAACCGCCCTAATCATCTCTCTCGCGTGAATCGCCGTCAATCAGCCGGAGATCGGGATGGCTGCCCACCCACTTCGTCCCAGATCTTCGTGCCGTGGGTTTCTTTCAGCAGCAGGCTCCCTATCACAAACGTGATCCCCGCGACGATCATAGGGTAATACAGTCCCGCGTAAATGTTTCCTGTGGCCGCGCATAACGACAGCCCAATCAGCGGCAGCATTCCGCCGAACACTCCGTTGCCAATGTGATACGGCAGCGACAGTGATGTGTACCTCACCTTGGCAGGGAAGGACTCCACAAGAAACGCCGCGATCGGTCCGTACACCATACAAACGAAGATCACCTGAATGAAAATAAGACCCACTAGCATCGGCTGATTGGGACTGGGAGCTTCTTTTGCTGGGACCTGCACGCCCGTCGCGTCCACCGTCATCGGCGTCAAGCTAATGGCACCCGTTACCTTGTTCTTCGTCGATTTGATGCTGACGATATTGTTTCCCGCCGCTTTTTCCATCGCGTGGTAGATCGGAATGTACGACAGCACCGCGATCAAGCAACCCGCCATCATGATTTTCTTACGTCCGATCTTGTCCGAGAGCGCGCCGAACACCGTGAAAAACGGCATCGAGATCAGAAGCGCGATCGCAATTACGATGCTCGCAGTCCGCGGGTTCACCTTCAGAATTGTTTGCATGTAGAACAGCGCGTAAAACTGCCCCGTGTACCACACCACGCCTTGCCCGGCGGTTGCGCCGAACAGAGTAATCAGCACCTGCTTCAGGTTCGGCCACTTCGTGAACGCATCCTTCAACGGTTGAATCGAAGTTTTCCCCGCGCTCTTCATCGACGCAAAAATCGGCGATTCCTTGAGCTTCAGCCGGATATACAGCGATATGGCCACCAGAAAAATCGAGACCAGGAACGGAATTCGCCAGCCCCACTCCGAAAACTCATCCTTGCTCATCGAGGACTGCGTAATCAGGATCACGATCAACGAAACGAACAAGCCAAGCGTCGCCGTGATCTGAATAAAGCTCGTGTAAAAACCGCGCTTACCGTCAGGCGAATATTCGCCCACGTACACCGCAGCGCCGCCATACTCGCCACCCAGGGCTAATCCTTGCAGCACGCGAATCGCGATTAGCGCGATCGGGGCGAACCAGCCCGCCGTTTTGTAAACTGGCAGCAGGCCAATCAAAGCCGTCGATAGGCCCATCACCGACAACGTCACGAGAAACGCGTACTTGCGACCGATTAAATCGCCGATGCGGCCGAAGAAAATCGCGCCGAAAGGGCGTACGAGGAATCCCACCGCAAACGTTGCGAGGTATGCGATATACGCAAACGTGTCGTTCCCGGGCGGGTAAAATTTCAACGATAGAACCGCCGCAAGGCTCCCGAAAATGTAAAAGTCATACCACTCGATCATCGTCCCCACGGATGAAGCTGTTATGACTAGCGGCAAGCTGTACTGCGCCTGCCGTTCCATCCCCTGAATCCCTTGTTCTCGCGTGCTCATGCGTTCTCCTCGTTGATCGCCCAATGTGCGACCGTGGTTTCGCCCCCGAAGCCACTCATGTTGCGCCCGCGTGGAAATTCCGCTGTTGTGGTGATTTGCCCCGCGAAACCCCTAGACGGGCCTCGCGGCAGCCGCAGTTATAGTTCGGATTCACGAAAACGTAAAGACCGTTTCGATTGGTGTGAGGGGTCGGGCGGTCCAAGGCTGACCGATTTCAATTTGACCGTTAAGAGGGCACGCTTGCCCGATCAAGGCGTGACGCTAATCCCCAATCGCGTGTGAAACTCGCGGGAACCTAGCTGTGTGATTCGTACGGCTCTCGTGTTCGACCGTCGCGCAATCCATCCCAACGCGACAAATCGAGAAAAAATCGCCGCCCCGAGCGCGCCGGCGATGTGTGGTTTGCGCTCCGTCCAATCAAGACATTCCTTCGCGAAAGAACGCCGCGAGCGTCGAAGCCCGTCGATTTCCACGCCAATTTTCGCGAACCACTTGTTTCCTCGGGACCCCATCCGGTATTCCCGCTCGCCGCACGGGCTGATTACTTTCAACGATTCCAGTGCCTCCGCCATTTCCACAGCGATGCGTCCCGCAAGATGGTCGTAACAAGACCTCGCCAGGTACAACGTATTCTTCTGTCGGTCGCGCAACAGGCCGCAAGGCCGTTGCACGGTAGAAATCGCCCCCAGCGCCTCAACTGCGTGCGCTACCTCACGACCTGCAATCCTGTAATAGCGGTGGCGCCCCTCGCTCTCCACTTTCAAAAGTCCGCCATTCACCAACTGCGAAAGATGCGCGCTCGCGGACTGCGCCGAAACCCCAGCAATACGCGCGAGTTCTCCAGCGGGCAGCGCACTTCCATCGAGCAGCGCAACTAGAATCTGGGCCCGCGCGGGCTCGCCAATCAATTCAGCAATGGAAGCAATCGGGTACGTAGGAATCATAGTGAGAGATTGTATCCCGGCATCGTCATCGACGTTTCATCCAAAACTGAAACATCGCTGCGCAGAAGCAGTCTAAGGTGTTCGAGGATTTCAAGGAAAGAAAAGGAAACCACAGATGATCACACTCTGCATCCGCTACACACTCGATCAAAACCAATATAGCAATTTCGAAGCCTATGCCCGCGCTTGGCCCGAGATCATTCGTCGCTGTGGAGGGGAACTCATCGGTTACTTTCTTCCGACGAAGCTCGCGGGATCAACGAACACGGCAATCGCGCTCATAAACTTCGAGAATCTTAGCGCGTACGAAAAATATCGCGCTGCGCTCGCGGGAGATTCCGAAGCCGAGAGCAACGTCGCGAAAATCGAGAAGACTGGCTGCATCCTCAACGAGGAGCGCTCGTTCCTTCGGCGCACTCCCTAGCGCGTCCCAAAATGGACGGCAAGGCGTAGCAAATTGCTCCGTTGGTCCTCACCAGACCCAGGTATGCCGTGCAGGCGAGCCTCGACGTATCTTGCTATCCCCGCACTTCGCGCGCTTCGCATTCCGAAAGCACGATGAGCGACGAGTGCCGCAAAGTATTCTGGATCTCGGCCACGGTATTGGTGTGGCGCATGAGGGCCAGAATCTTCTCTTGCGGGGCCCTGGCAGCAACCGACACGCGATAGCTTACATTGCGCGCCGGTTCGCCTTCGCCGCCGAATTCGCCACGCACTTCGACGTCAACCGACTCGACCTCGATGCCGAGCTTTTTCGCCTCGCGGTAGATGTCGTTGCAATAGCAAGTCGCGAGGGCAAGAAAAAGCAATTCGCCACCGTTCGCGCTGGAACCGAACCCGTCCTCTTTCGGCGGCACCGTTAACGCGTGCTCGCGCGTGCCGCTTCGAAGCGAAACGTTGTGCTCACCGTGCCTGTTCGCGATGCGCGCAGAAATGTTCATGAGGTTCCCATCTCAAAGTGAATTGGCAGGGGCGAATACTTGCCCTTCGACTCGCCCAAAATGCGGGCTCGCTCAGGACAAAATTTCGCTTCGCGAAAGTTTGGAGGCGGGGGGAGTCGCAAGGCCTACAGACCTTGTCCCGAGCACAGTCGAGGGGAACCCCTGACTAGCGCAGCTTTCTTTGCGCGGCTCCAGCCTTTCAATTGGTTCTCTCGTTTGCGCGCCGACGATAAAGTCAGATGCTCCTCCGTCCAAGCGAGCCTGACCGGCCGGCGAGCTGCGGTCCAGTCGGAACCCTTGCCGGCATTGTGCTCCCGCTCACGGTCCGCCGGATTGTACGACACCCCCACATAGTATGAGTGGTCAACGCACTCGAGGATGTAACAGAAGCAGATCAACAGACCACTTGCCCTTCGACTCGCCCCAAATGCGGGCTCGCTCAGGACAAAATTTCGCTTCGCGAAATTTTGGAGGCGGGGGGAGTCGAACCCCCGTCCGAAAAGCCTTGCAACTCGAAGACTACATGCTTGTCCCGTTCCGAGTGTTTCGCCAGAAGAGCTCAGAGCGGGCAAGACGCGCTCCTGGCTAGTCCGATGATCTCACCGGCGCATTACGGACCGAAACGCGCCGGCCAGCCTACTGTGTGACGCCTCATCTCAACCGCGTAGGCGACGGTTAAGGAGACGCGCTAGCTAGTTTTATCTAGGCAGCGAGAGCCAACTGTGAGTTGCCAGTTGTGTTGTTCCACCCGATAGCGGGCAGGTGGGGCCCGGCATGCCTTCGAGCCGCGACAGCTTCCGTCGAAACCGTGTCGCCCCCGTTGGAGCTTGTATTTTACCACTTTTGCTATCGCTCCGCTTTTGGTCGGCCACGTTACTATCCACTCAGGAACGCCTCACCCGAATGTCAGTTGACACTCCCGGCAACCGTTTTCATAATCGCAATGAGCAGGGAACATGGCGAAAGAGCGTCAAAAATCGCTCGAGAGAGCGCTGGAAGAAGCCGTATCGCGCGCGCTGCGGGATAATCTCGCTCCGCTACAGCGAACAGCGGACGAGCTTCACCAGGCTTACGCCGATCTCGTCGCGGCTTGCTCGTCAAGCCGCCCTAGCAACGCCCTTCCAGCGATGCTTCGCGCCCAAACTTCGGCGTCCGCTCTTGCCGCAGGGCTTTCTGTGCTCTCGAATTTCGTCGCCGTCGCCCTCAAGCCCCGCGATAGCGACGACGAGGGATACGGCGAACACGCTGCTGCCCAAGAAATCGTTAATGCACGCACCGCGGCAACGACCGTCGAAGAAATGCCGGAAGAAACTTCGGCGGAATCAGCCTACGATGAGCCTACTTCAGCTCCGGTAGCGCGGCTCGAACCTCAAGAAATTCCATTCGAGGAAGAGGAAAAGGTCGCTCAGGCGGAAGTTGTCGCCGACCAGGCCGCCGTTGTCGAATCCCAAGCCTTCAACGTCGCGAGCTTGCCCCCCGAAATTCAAGACCTTCACCGCCGCGCGAATCGCGTAGCCAAAGTGGCGATGCAGGACATCAAATTATTGCGGCCGAAAGACGTGAAAGCGGCCCGCGAGCACAAGGATATCTGTATCCGGTTACGCAGTGACCTCGATAAAGCCCGTAAAGAATACGACCGCCGTTTCCGCGCGATTCTGGAGCAGCCAGTGGATTACTTCCATCACTGGATGGTGGAAATTCTGGCCGAGGGCGATTCCGAAGCTCTCGGAGAATATCCATATCCCTCGCCCGTTCTGCGGCACTAAAAAGATTGTGGTGAACCTCGCTGCGCGACGAGCCGCCCGCTTCGGCGGCGCCGCTGCGATATCGTTATTTCTCGCTTCCGGCTTCGCGGCCGCGCAAACAACGCCGAAATCGCACCCTCACAAACGTAGTACACCTGACAACTCTTCAACTCCTGCGTCCACCGCGTCTAGTCCAGCCACGAGGCAACTCGAAGATCTATCACGCGCGCTGAAAAAGAAAAATGCCGCCGCGGCTTACGAAAAGTTAAGCGCGTTCGCAAACCAGAATTCGTCCAGCGTCAACGGTTTCCGCGCCGCTCTCGCGCTCGGCTATTACGATTACACCAAAACTAATTTCGGACTCGCCGCGAAATGGCTCGTTCGCGCTCAATCCGATCCTGTGCTTCGTGAATATGCACTCTATTGGAGCGCCGAAACGAATATCGCGCTCAGCAAACAGGCCGATGCGATCACGCAACTAAAGAGTCTACGCACGGATTATCCCGACTCGGTGATGACCGATCAGGCTCTCGAATCGCTTGCGATCGCTGCCATCGCCGTCAATCAGCCAAACGTAGCGCTGGAGGAACTCAACGCGTACGCCGCCACGAGTAGCAAACCCTCGTTGCTACTTCTTCGCGGCGAAGCGCACGAACAAGCCGGCCGT
>Ga0210383_10003614_pt1 | contig 13821 bp, 10 predicted proteins | sample IncBWC14OmetaG_FD_160072 | JGI IMG/M metagenome (GOLD analysis project Ga0210383, IMG submission 160072) | Forest soil microbial communities from Barre Woods Harvard Forest LTER site, Petersham, Massachusetts, United States - Inc-BW-C-14-O ...
TCCGGCAGGCCGGTGATGTCCGCCGTGGCCGCGTGGATCCGGGCCAGCATCTCCTCCCGGCTGCTCACTGGGACCGCTCCGCCTTCCACCAGTCGCGGAACGTCTGTCGCGGCGGCCGGGGCAGGTCGCGGGAGGAGGTCCAGGCGGCCAGCGGGCCGGGCAGGTGCCGGATCCGGTCGTAGCGCCGCCCCAGCAGCCGCCCGGCGCGACCGGCCCGCAGGGCCCAGGTCCAGCGGTGCGGGTCGCTCATCGTCCAGGCCAGGCCGCGCATGGCGGCGGCTTCGGGCGTCGGGCCGCGGTGGTGGGCGAGTTTGTCGTCGACCACCCGGGAGCGGAGGTGGACGAGCATCGAAGGAATGTCGATCGCGACCGGGCAGGCGTCGAAGCACGCGCCGCACAGGGTCGACGCGAACGGCAGGTCCGGGTTGTCGGCCACGCCGGTCAGCTGGGGCGACAGCACGGCTCCGATCGGCCCGGGGTAGACCGAGCCGTAGGCGTGCCCGCCGGTGCGCTCGTAGACCGGGCACACGTTCAGGCAGGCCGAGCACCTGATGCAGCGCAGCGCGGCCCGGCCGCGCGGGTCGGCCAGGGTCGCGGTCCGGCCATTGTCCAGCAGGACCAGGTGGAACTCCTGGCCCTCGACCGCTCCGGCCCACATCGAGGTGTACGGGTTCATCCGCTCCGCGGTGGACGAACGCGGCAGCAGCTGGAGGAACACCTCCAGGTCGCGCCAGGCCGGGAGGATCTTCTCGATGCCCATCACGGTAATCAGGGTCCGCGGCAGGGTCAGGCACATCCGGCCGTTGCCCTCGGATTCGACCACGGCCAGCGTGCCGGTCTCCGCGATCGCGAAGTTCGCGCCCGAGATGGCCACCTGCGCGGTCAGGAACTTGCGGCGCAGGTGGGCGCGGGCCGCCGCGGTCAGCGCGGCCGGTTCGTCGGACAGCTGCGCCGGCGCGTCCGGCATCTCGCGCAGGAAGATGTCGCGGATCTGGTTGCGGTTGCGGTGGATGGCGGGGACCAGGATGTGGCTGGGCCGGTCGTGGCCGAGCTGGACGATCAGCTCGGCCAGGTCGGTCTCGGTCGCCTCGATACCGGCGGCGGCCAGCGCCTCGTTCAACCCGATCTCCTGGGTGGCCATCGACTTGACCTTTACCACGTGCCTCTGGCCGGTCGCGCGGATCAGGCCGGTGACGATCCGGTTCGCCTCGTTCGCGTCTCCGGCCCAGTGCACCGTGCCGCCGCGCGCGGTGACCTGCTCCTCGAGCTGGAGGAGGTAGCGGTCCAGGTGCGCCAGGACCTCGTCCTTGATCGCCGCGCCGGCCGCCCGCAGCTCCTGCCAGTCCGGCACCTCGGCCACCGCGGCCGCGCGCTTGGCCCGGATCGTCGAGGTGGCGTGACCGAGGTTGCGCCGCAGCTGGCTGTCGTCCAGCGCGCGGGCCGCCGCGACCGGGAACGGGGCCTCCTGGCGGAGCTGTCCCACCCCCCGCGGGGCAGTCGGCATGCCGAGGAACGTCATGGCAGTGTTTTATTCGAAAGTTCGCGTTATGCAAAGACCCGCGGTGGTCGCCGGCCGCTCACCTGCACCGATCGCTCGCGCAGGCCCCAAAGGGCCTGCACTCGCGAGTCGGTTTTGCATAACGCTCACCGGCTCCTGGTCGTGGCGAGGATCTCGGCCAGGTGCCGGGTGCCGATGCCGGTGCTCAGCCGGGCCAGGCCGCCGCCGATGTGCAGCAGGCAGGACGCGTCGCCGGCGGCGGTGTACTCCGCGCCGGTGCGCCGCACCGCCGCGATCTTGTCGGCCAGCATGGCCGAGGACACCGCCGGGTTCTTCAGCGCGAACGTGCCGCCGAACCCGCAGCACTGCTCGGCGTCCGGCAGCTCGACCAGGTCGATGCCCTCGACCGCGCGCAGCAGCTGCAGCGGCCGCTGCCCCACCCGCAGCAGCCGCAGCGAGTGACAGGTCGGGTGGTAGGTCACCCGGTGCGGGAAGTAGGCCCCAACGTCCTTCACGCCCAGCACGTCAACCAGGAACTCCGACAGCTCCCAGGTCCGGGCCGCGATCGCCTCGGCCGCTGCCGCCAGCGCGCTGTCCCCGGCCAGCCGCGCCACGTCGGCGTGCTGGTGCCGGATCGCGGCCGTGCACGACCCGCTCGGCACCACGATCGCGTCATACCCCTCGAACGCCGTGACGTGGTTGCGGACCAGCGGGATCGCCTCCCGCGGGTAGCCGGTGTTGACGTGCATCTGCCCGCAGCAGGTCTGCTGGAACGGCATGTCCACGGTCACACCGACCCGCTCCAGGACCCGGACCGTGGCCTTCGCCACCCGGGGCACGACGCCATCAACCAGGCAGGTGACGAACAACGCGGCCCTCACCGCCCCATACTAAAACAGTTAACATTCCAGCCAATGGAAGACGACCACGCTCCGCGCGCCCGGGGCAAGCGTCCGCCCCAGGGCGAGCCGGTGGTCGACCGCGCGTTCTCGCTGCTCTCGGCGTTCGACGCCGGCCAGCGCCAGCTCAGCCTGGCCGAGCTGAGCCGCCGCAGCGGCATCCCGGTCAGCTCCACGCTCCGGCTCGCCCGGCACCTGGAGCGCTGGGGCGCGCTCGAGCGCGACGAGGAGGGGCGCTACTGCGTCGGGCTGCGGCTGCTGGAGGTCGCTTCGCTCGCGCCGCGCGGACACGGGCTGCGGCAGGTGGCGATGCCGTTCATGAGCGACCTGGCCGAGGTCACCCGCCAGCACGTCCAGCTAGCCGTCCGCGAGGGTACCGAGGCGACCCTGGTCGAACGGCTCTCGGCGCACCAGGCGGCGCCGGTGCAGTACCGCATCGGGGGCCGGCTCCCGCTGCACTCCACCGCGGTCGGCCTGGTCCTGCTTGCCTTCGCGCCGACCGCGCTGCAGGAGGAGTTCATGACCCGGCCGATGCCGCGCGAGCCGGATCACGTGCTGATCCCGCCCGAGGTCATGCGCCGGACCCTGGCCGATGTACGCCGGGAGCGGCTGGCCATCTACCGGCGCGAGGAGCAGGAGGTCATCGTGGCCGTGGCCGCGCCGATCTTCGGAGCCGACGACTCGGTGGCCGCCGCGCTCGGCGTCCTGCTACCCGAGCGGGTCGCGCAGCCGCGCCGCATCGGGCTCGCCGTACGCACCGCCGCCCAGGGCATCTCCCGCGAGCTCGGCGCCCGCCAGGCCATCGGCCTGGGCTTAGCCGCCCTATAAGGCCTGCGCGCGCAGGAACTCGATCGAGCGGCGGATGATCGCGGCCACGTCGGCGGCGCCCTTCCAGAAGTGCGTCGCGCCCGGCACCAGTTCCAGCTCGACTCTGGCCCCGGCCCGGTCCAGCGCCTCGGCCAGCCGGACGCTCTGCGCGGCCGGCACCAGGTCGTCCACCATCCCGTGCAGGAGCAGGATCGGGGGCGCGCCCGCGCTCGCGTGGGTCACCGGGCTGGCCTGCCGGGCCAGGTCGGGTACGGATGAGGCAGGCGCGCCGAGCAGTCGCGCCTCGCGGGAGTCCGGCCCCAGATCCGGTACGCCCCCCGCGTCCGCCAGGTCGGACGGCATGCCCGCCAGGTCGGTGACCGGGAACCAGGCCACCGCGGCCCGCACGGTGGCCCCGGTCAGCGCGGCCAGCAACGCGAGATGCCCGCCCGCCGAGTCGCCCCACAGGAACACCCGGCCCGGGTCCAGCCCGTAGCCGGCGGCGTGATCCCGGATCCAGTCCACCGCGGTGCGCACGTCCTCCAGCGGAGCCGGGAACCGCGCCTCGCCGCTGAGCCGGTAGTCGATCGCCGCCACCGCGAGGCCCTGCGCCGCGATCTGGTCGTAGAAGTCCGCCGCGAGCAGCGGCGGCGGGTCGCGCCGCGAGCCGCGCTGCCACCCGCCACCGTGCACATACACCACGACGGGCACCTCGGAACCCGCGGGCACGTACAGGTCCAGTTCGAGCGGTCGGTACCCGAGCACCTCGCCGTAGCGGATGTCCGGTACCCGCCGGATTGTCCCCGTCACGCCGCTGAAAGCTGTCCGGCCAGCTTGTAGAACGCTCCGTTCTGCATAATGGCAAGGAGATTGGCGCGGTCCTGCAGCACGGTGACGTCCTGGGCCGGCTCGCCGCGCACGACCAGCACGTCGGCTAGGTAGCCCGGCGTCAGCAGCCCGACCAGCAGGTCCATCACCTGCCCGCCGTACTGGGTCGTGGCCCGCAGGGCCTCGGCCGGGGAGTAGCCGAACAGCCGGACAAACAGCTCCAGGTCCCGGGCGTTGCGCCCGATCGGGTTATTCGGGAAGCCGTAGTCGCCGCCGGGCAGCACTCGCAGCCCGCGCTTGCGCAGCTCGGGGTAGAGCTCGGTCATCGCCCGCAGCGCCTTGACCGACCCCATCTTCTCCGCCATCGCGGTGTCGATACCGTACTCGGCGCCCTCGTACACGTTGGCCCACATAATGCCGACCGCGGGGGACAGGAAGATCGAGTCCTTGTGCTCCTCCAGCAGGTCGACCGCCTCGGCGTCGGCGTAGGTGCAGTGGTAGACAGAACGGAACCCGTGGCGGACCGCCAGCTTGATGGACTCCGGCGCTTGGGCGTGGCAGTTCAGCCAGACACCGGACTCGCGGGCCTGCTCGCCGGCGGCCTGCGCCTCCTCGGGGCTGTACTGGGTCATCATCGAGCCGCCCTCGACGAACACGTCGTCGTTGCTCATCAGCAGCTTGACCGCGTCGAAGCCGATCGCGGCCTGCTCGCGGATGAACTCGCGCACCGCGGCCGGCCCCGTCTTCTTTGGCTTCGGGCCGTCCGGGCCCATCTGCACCGGGTTGTTGTCCCGCTCGAACGACGCGGCGCGCAGCCGGGGGCCCGGCGTCGTCCCGGCCGCGATCTCCTCGCGCAGCCGCACCTCGGTCGGCACCGGAGTGAGCGAGCCGGCCGAGTAGGCGCTGGTAAAGCCGTGGTCCAGCAGGATCTTGGCGTTGCGCCTGGCGATCTCCAGGTGCTCATCCGGCGTCGGCATGTGGCGGAAGAAGCTCACGTCCAGCGGCGGGTTGAACGACGGGTCGATGTGCCCGACCGCGGACGGGAAGGTCAGGTGCGAGTGCGACTCGACCAGCCCCGGCATGACCGTGGCGCCGGTGCAGTCCACCACCTGGTCGTCCGGCTCGATGACGGTGCCGCCGCCGGCCCGGACGCTCTCGATGCGGTCACCCCGGACCACCACGTCGGCCGGCGCCGCGGGCGCACCGGTGCCGTCGAAGACCTGCCCGTTGACGAACACAATGCGGTTCACACCCAAAAGTGAACATCCCGGCGGGCGGTGCAGCAATGTCCTTTCCGTCCAATGGCATATGTCGCGACCGGCGTCACCCCGGCTGGTAAGACTGGGCCGGTGAACGTCGACGTCCTGGTCATCGGGTGCGGCCCGGCCGGGGCCAGCGCGGCCATCGCCGCGCACGACGCCGGCGCCAGCGTCCTGGTCGTGGAGAAACGCAGCTACGGCGGCGGGAACGCCCTGGTCGCCGGCGGCTTCCTCTGGGACGTCCGCGGCGCCGAGGCGGTCCGGCACGTCGAGACCCTCTTCTTCGGCAAGACCGGCCGCTCCGTGGCGCAGGCCTACGTCGCCGGGCTCAACGACCTGCGGGCCTGGATCACCAAACTGGGCGGGGAACCGGTCGTCGTGGATCCGCCGCCCGGCTCGTTTCCCGCGGTCATACCGTCCTGGCCGCCTGTGCCCGGCAGTGACGGCGTGCGGTACTGGGTGGTCGGCGGCCACCCTGACCTGCGGCGCGGCGAGGCGTTGTGGCGCCTGCTGGCCGACACCCTTGCCGCCCGGGGGATAACCGTCCGTCACGGGCACGCCGCCACCAGCCTGACCGTGACCGGCGCCGGCCGGGTGTCCGGCGCCCTGGTGACCAGCGGCGCGCAGAGCGAGCCGGTCACCGCGTCGCGCGGCGTGATCCTGGCCTGCGGCGGGTTTGAGGCCGACGAGTACTTCAAAGACGCCTTCCTCCCGGTCCCGCGCCTGCACCGGGTCGGCCACGAGGGCAACACCGGTGACGCCATCCGAATGGTGCTGCCCGTCGGCGGGGCACTGTGGCACATGTCGGAGTTCTTCGGCTGGTTCGCCTTTCAGGCCGCCGAGTACGATGCGGCCTTCGCCATCGACTATCACGCCCCTGGGTTCCTGCTGGTCAACGCGGCGGGTCAGCGGTTCGCCGACGAAACCGGCTACGAGGTGCACGAGCGGTTGCGCGCCCTGGTGAACGTCAAGCCCGCCCTGGGCTACTACCCGGTCCTGCCGGCCTACGGGATCTGCGACGGACGCACCCTGGCGGCCGGCGCCCTCAACGGCGTGGTGGGCACCCCGAACGACTACCGCTGGAGCACGGACAACCTCGCCGAGGTCCGACGCGGCTGGATCACCCGGGCGAGCAGCCCCGGCGAACTCGCCGAGCGCTTCGGCCTGGATCCGGCCGTGCTCACCCTGACGCTTACCGAGTTCAACGCGGCCGCCATCGCCGGACGCGACGAGCGGTTCGGTCGGCGCGCGGAGTACATGGCCGCCCTCGACCTGGCCGACCTGTACGCGATCGAGTTGTGGCCGGCCGTCGCCACCACCTCCGGCGGCCCGAGGCGCGACGCCTGCTCCCGGGTCGTCCGCCCGGACGGCACCCCGGTGCCAGGCCTGTACGCCGCGGGCGGAGCCGGCACCGTATGGGGGCCGTTCACCCATTCCGGCGGCGGCCTGACCGACGCCCTGGTCTTCGGCCGCCTGGCGGGCCAGGAGGCCGCCCGATCCCGATAGGAGACCTAGCTCGGTGGCCTCAGCCGAACCGCACCGCCAGGCGGCGGTACAGGGACGGTGCGGCTACCCGCACGACGCCCGGCAGCCGCAGCCAGCCGGGTATGTAGACGTCGTCCCGGCCGCGCTGCACGGCGTCGCAGATAAGACTGGCCACTCGGGCCGGCGGCATCGGCCGTGGCCTGGACCGGTCGTACGGCAGGCCGCGCCGGTCGAAGAACGGGGTGTCGGCCACGCCGATGACCACATGGGTGATGCGCACGCCGGTCCCGCACAGTTCGTAGCGGAGCGCCTCGGCGAACGCGCTCAGCCCGGCCTTCGCGGCGGAGTAAACTGTCTCGCCGCCGACCCCCACGCTGCCGGCGATGGACCCGAGTAGCACGATCTGGCCCTGGCCGCGGGTCAGCATCTGCGGCAGCAGCAGCCTGACCAGGTGGATGGCGGACACCAGGTCGACCATGAGGATCTCCTCCACCCGGCCCGGCGGCATCGAGGGGAAGGACCCGGCCCAGCCGACGCCCGCGCCGGCCACCAGCAGGTCAACTTGCCCGGCAAGGTCAAGTGCGCTGCTGGCCAGTCCTTCAGCGCCGGCCAGCGTGGCCAGGTCCGCGGGCAGCGCCACCGATGACGTGCAGGCCGCGACGTACCCCAGCCGCCCCTCGTCGCGCCCCGACAGCAGCAGGCGCCAGCCGTCCGCGGCGAGACATTTCGCGACGGCCTCCCCGATCCCGGAGGATGCGCCGGTGACCAGCGCCACGCCGCTGGGCGAGGCGGGCCGGCCCGCTGGGGCCCGCGTGGCCGGGGAGCGGGTCCTGGCGCCTTCGGTAAGGATGCCCATGAGAGGCGTTTCGCGCTGGTGCCCATTGTGCTGTGTCCAGCTTCTCTTCGACTCCGGCGGCTTGAACATGAGCGACCGTATAGCCGAGCCAAAGACGTTCGCGTCCCCTAGATTGGTAGCCCGCTCGTGCGGCGCTCAGGTACGAGCCTCGAGGACGCGGGCCAGGGCTGCCCGGTGGGTGACGCCGAGTTTGCGGAACACCTTCCTGAGGTGATAGGCGACGGTGTTCGTGCTGATGAACAGCTGGCTGGCGATCTCCAGGTTGGAAGCACCCCCGCCGGCCAGGCCGGCGATCTGGAGCTCTTGCGGCGTGAGCTCGTCGCATGTGCCGACGCTCCGTTTGCGGGCATGCTCGCCGGTAGCGAGCAGCTCCATCCGCGCCCGCTCGGCGAACGCCTCGGCGCCGATGCTGTCCAGGATCTCGTAGGCGCTGTACAGCGCGACCCGGGCATCACGCCGGCGATGCTGGCGGCGCAGCCACTCGCCGTAGAGCAGGTGGGCGCGCCCGAGCTGCGGCACGATTCGGCTGGACCCGAGGTGCTCGATGGCGCCGCGGTACAGCTCCTCGGCGTCCTCATCCCGCGCCAGCAGGGCCCGCGACCGAAGCAGCATGCCCAGTGCCCAGTCGGTCTCGGCCGCCTGTGCGCGGACGGTGAACTTGTCCAGCGCGGAGGCCGCATCCGCGGCCGCACCACACCTGGCTGCCGCCTCGATCAACTCGGGCAGCAATTCGATTTCCGCCGGCATGCCCTCGCCGGATGCGTTGAGGGCATGCCGGAACGCGGCTTGATAGTCGCCCACGCCAAGCTCGAGCACGGTCAGCGCGATCGCGGTAAAGCCGATCACGAACCCGTACCCTGTTTGGGTAGCCTCGCGCAGCCGAGCCGGGGCGAGCGAACGGACTGCTGCTTCCCGTCCGCGCCAGGCGAGCACGGCCAGCTCGCTGACCCCGGCCCTGAGATCGGCTGCGACCCCCGTCGCCGCGACCAGCTCTCGCGCTTCGGCGTTTGCGGCTTCAGCAGCGGCAAAGCGACCCGCGAGCGCCTCGGAGTAGCTCAGCAGCCCAAGGGTCAATGCCACTGCGGCCGGGGAGCCGTGGCTGCGCGCCTGCGCCAGGGCCCGGGCGCAGCTCACGTGCAGAGCCGAGTCGTCTAGCAACTCGTAGGCCGCCATGGGAGCAATGAACGCGAAGCGCAAATGCTCGCTGTCGAGGACCTGCTGCGCCGCGGCGAGCGCGATCGCCTGACGAAGCCGGGCGATGCCCGCCTTGTCTTCGTGCTTATCCAGGGCGGCGAAGCCATCGAGAGCGAGGCCCGCGGCGCTTGGGTTCTCGTCCCGGGGGCGCGGCGCCGTGCGGACGGCCTGCAGGACCTCGGCGGTGCCTGCGCCCCTCGCGAACCTGCCGGCGGCCAACGCCGCCTCAAACGCCTCGAGCAGCGCATCCCACGCGAGCCGTGGGTTGAGCGATTGCAGCGCCCGGGCCGCGTCGAGCAGGAATGGGCAAGCCTCGGCTGGCTTCCCCAGCACGTACCGTACGGTTCCCTGCAGTCGTTTCGCCCGCGCCTGGGCCAACGGGTCGTCGGCGTATGGTCCCGCCTGTTCCACCAGGGCTGCCGCGGCGCCCGGATCGCCGGCGTTGAGCCTGGCCTCGGCGGTGGCGAGCGTTCGCTCGGCGTGCCCCGCCCGGTCGGGCGTCAGCCTCGCCGCGCGCTCGAGGAACGCCGCGCAGCTGGCCCAGTCGCCCCGGCTGCGCGCCCGGTCGGCCGACCGCGCGAGCTTGTCGGCGATCTCCTCATCGGTGCCGCTCGCCGCCGCGGCGAGGTGCCACGCCCGGCGGTCGGGGTCAAGCCCGCGGTCGCTGGCGGCCGCGAGCATCTCGTGCGCACGCCTGCGCTCGCTCGCCGCCGCGCCGTAATAGACGGCCGAGCGCAGCAACGGATGGATGAACGATATCTGGGGTGCGAACCGGAGGATCCGCTCAATCCCCGGGGCGTCTCCGGCGTCGGCTTCGACCCCCAGCAGCCCGGCCGCTCTCCACAGCAGCTCGGGCTCGCCCGACGGCTCGGCCGCGGCCAGCAGCAGCAAGGTCTGCGCGGCTGGCGGAAGCACTCGAACGCGGCGAAGGAACATCAGCTCGAGCCGATCGCCGAGCCGAAGCGGTTCAGGCAAGGGCAGCGCGCCTGCGAGTTCGGCCGCTGACAGCTCACGGCCCAGCTCGATCAGCGCCAGCGGGTGGCCGGCGGTCGCGGCCAGGATCCGCCGCGCGACGCTTTGGTCCAGCTGTCGCCCCGCGGCGCTCGCCAGCAACTCCTGCGCCGCCTCGTCCGGCAGGCCGGCCAGCCTCAATTCGGCAAACCCCTCGAGCGGTACCGCCCGCTGCTCTCCTTCCCGAACCGCGAACAGCATCGCCACCGGATCGGCGGACAGCCTGCGCGCGACAAACCCAAGCGCATCGACCGATTCCTGGTCAAGCCACTGCGCATCATCGATCAGGCATAGCACCGGCTGTTCAAGGGCCGCCTCGGTGATCATCGTCAACGCGGCGATCCCGACCAGAAACCGGTCGGGGGGCGGCCCCGAGGCCAGCCCGAACGCCGAAGCCAACGCCTGCCGCTGGGGTTCAGGCAGCCGCTCCAGCGACCCCAGGAACGGGACCAGCAGCTGATGCAGCGCGGCGAAGCTGAGCTCCATCTCCGACTGGACCGCGGTCACCCATACGATCCGCATATCCTCCGCGGCCCGCGTCGCCTGCCGCAAGAGCGCTGTCTTGCCGACTCCTGCCTCGCCACGCAGCACCAGCACGCCGCTCCACCCGTCACGCAAAGCGGCAAGCAAGCGCTCAAGCGTCTCAGACTCGTCGTTCCGCCCCATCAAGGTACGAAACGCCGGATCTGCTCGCATATCACTACCGTAATCCTGGCCTCGGCGGTGCTCACAGGGGGAGCCCTCCCCGGGCGGGACTACCAGTTCTGAGGATGCGAGCCGGCCGGGCGCCGGTGAAGCTGAACGTTGTGTTGGCGGTGGCGGGTTCGGCTCGGCGGCCTGTCACGTCACGGTGCCAGCGAAAGGAGACGTCATGGGACGAGAAGCACGGGTAGGGCTGCTGCTTGGTGCTAGCGCCTGCCTGCTAGCGGTCATGGTCGACTGGGTCATAGAGGAACTGCAGCGCGAAAATCCCAGTTCCCAGCGCAGGAGTTAGCGCACCGCGGGCCGGCCGCCGGGTGTGCCGTCCGCAAACGACTCTGCGGCCGGAGCTCGGCGCTGGAGGTGACGTGACGAACGACGCGGTCCTGCTGACCGGGCCGCTGGGACTCGGCCACGAAATGATGGCACGCAGTTGCGCCGAGGTGCTGGAGCGATCGGGGTGGCGCACTCGCCGCCTCGATAGCATGTCCCTGCTTGGGCCAGTGAGCGGCGGCGTCGGCGCGCGGCTGTTCAACCGCCTGATTACCATCCCCGGCCTGTACGACGGGCTGCACTTCGCCCACCTGCGGACCGGAAGCCGGCTGGCTGAACTCATGGACCGGGCGGCCAGCGCCAAGCTGGCGCCCGCCCTGCGCGCCGAATTGGAACGGCAGCCGGCCGACCTTGTGCTCAGCGTGTTCGCTACCGGTGCTTCAGCGGCGGCCAAGCTCAAGGCCGAGGTACCGGGCCTGCGCAGCGTGGTCCTGTGCACCGACGTGGCGGTGCACAGGATGTGGGTCGCAGAGGGAACCGACATGTTCCTGGTGACCTCGCCAGCCGCAGCGGCATCGGTCCGGCGCTACCTACCCCGGGCGCCCGTAGCGATCGTGCCGCCACCGGTGCGGTCCGCTTTCTACGCCGCCCCGCCGCAGGAGCAGGCCCGGGCAGCGCTCGGAGTCCCGTCAGAGGACTTCTGCGTGCTGATCATCGACAGCGGCTGGGGGTTCGGTCCGCTGGTGGAGAGCGTGTCCGCGCTGGCCAGCGCCGGCGTACACGTGCTGGCGGTGGCGGGCCGGAAACGAAGAATCGAGCGGCAGCTCCGGGAGCTAGCTGCCCAGACGCCTCGGATCACGCCGTTCGGTTTCACCGACCGGGTCCCCGAGTTGATGGCCGCCGCTGACGTGGTCGTGGCCCTGCCCGGAGCCAACACGTGCGCCGAGGCCCGGGTCGTCGGGCGTCACCTTCTTCTTCTCGACGTCATGCCAGGTCACGGCCGAGATAACCTGCTGCACGAACTGGAGCTGGGCCGGGCCCACGCGTGCGTACTGACTCCCCGCGGGGTTACCGCCAGCGTGCTGGCCCTACGTGACGAAGCGATCTGCGGGGTTCCGGCTGTCCCGGTGCCACGCTGGGAACCCGCCTTCGTAGCCGCGCTGCGGCGGATCGGCCTGGACCTGCAGCCCCCCGCCCTGGATGCGCGCGCGGACTTCGGCGACCCGGCCAGGGATATCCCCCGATTGCCGCTGAAGATGCCGTGAGAGGAGCCGGATCCACATGCTGCGCACGCTCTTCCTCAATCCTCCTTCCTATGCGGGTTTCGACGGAGGGGCCGGGGCCAGGTACCAGGCCACGCGGGAGATCCGCTCGTACTGGTACCCGACCTGGCTGGCCCAGCCTGCCGCCATCGTGCCCGGCAGTAAGCTCATCGATGCTCCGCCGGCTGGCCTCACCCTCGACGACGTAACTCCGCTGGCTCGCCGCCACGACCTGGTGGTCGTGCACACGAGCTCGCCCACCTTCGCCGGCGACGTCAAGGTGGCCGAGGCGCTCAAGGCGGAGAACCCGTCTCTGCTCGTCGGCTTCGTCGGCCCGAAGGTCGCCGTGCAGCCCGAGCGTTCACTGCTGGCCTCGGCGGCCATCGACTTCGTGGCCAGGGAGGAGTTTGACTTCACCGTCGCCGAGGTGGCCGAAGGGCGTCCCTTCGCCTCAGTCGACGGCATCAGCTACCGGGACGCCAGCGGCCAGGTGGTGCACAACGCTGACCGGGAGATCCTGGAGGACATGGACCGGCTCCCGTTCGTGACGCCGGTCTACAAGCGGGACCTGCGAGCCGAGGACTACTACATCGGGTATCTCCTGCACCCCTACCTTTCGCTGTATACCGGGCGGGGATGCCGGTCCAGGTGCACGTTCTGCCTGTGGCCGCAGACGGTCGGGGGCCACCGGTACCGGACCCGCAGCGTGGCCAGCGTGCTGGCTGAGGCTGAGCTGGTCAGGGAACTGTTCCCGCAGGTGAAGGAGCTGTTCTTCGACGACGACACGTTCACTGATGACCGGGGCCGGGCCGAGGAGATCGCGCGGGGCCTGGGTCGGCTGGGCATCACCTGGTCGTGCAACGCTAAGGCCAACGTGCCGCGGGAGACGCTGCAGGTGCTCAAGGACAACGGGCTGCGGCTGCTGCTGGTCGGGTATGAGTCTGGGAACCAGCAGATCCTGATCAACATCAAGAAGGGGCTGCGGGTGGACCGGGCCCGGCGGTTCGCCGCCGACTGCCGGGACCTGGGCATTACCGTGCACGGGACCTTCATCCTGGGCCTGCCGGGGGAGACTAAAGAGACTATCGAGGAGACGATCCGGTTCGCCCGCGAGGTCAACCCGCACACCCTGCAGGTCTCGGTCGCGGCGCCGTACCCGGGGACCGAGCTGCACCGGCAGGCGGTGGAGAACGGATGGCTTCCCGACCACGGCGACGGCGCCGCGTTGGTCAGCGAACGGGGTACCCAGCTGGCGTCGCTGTCCTACCCCCATCTCGGGCATACCGAGATCCTGGAGTCGGTGGACGTCTTCTACAAGCGGTTCTACTTCCGCGCCGGAAAGCTGGCCGAGATGTCGGCCGAGTTGCTGCGGCGGCCCAGCATGACCACCCGGCGGCTGCGCGAGGGCGGCGAGTTCGTGCGATTCTTGAACCGGCGCGCCCGCACACCCGCGGAGAACTGACCTGCGCCGGTACCGGCGCCCAAGGACGGGAGGCACTGCCTGATGCGTGTTCTGCTGGTGCATCCCAGTGCGCTGATGTACTCGGAGATCTTCTTGCGGCTTGAGCCGCTCGGCCTGGAACGGGTGGCATCGGCCCTGCTGGCCGACGGCCACGACGTGCAGCTGACCGACCTGCAGGTCTACCGGAAGGCAGATCTGCAGCGTCAGGTGACCCAATTCCGCCCCGAGGCGGTCGGGTTCAGCCTGAACTACCTGGCGAACGTGCCCGAGGTGGTGGACCTGGCCAAG
>Ga0210383_10003615_pt1 | contig 13819 bp, 8 predicted proteins | sample IncBWC14OmetaG_FD_160072 | JGI IMG/M metagenome (GOLD analysis project Ga0210383, IMG submission 160072) | Forest soil microbial communities from Barre Woods Harvard Forest LTER site, Petersham, Massachusetts, United States - Inc-BW-C-14-O ...
CGGCGGGGGTCTACAGTGCGTTGTCGCGGGTGGCGAGTGTGTTTGCGAATGCGGTCCTTGGGGCGCTGGCGGTGGTGCTGTTTACGGGGGTGGTCGGGCGGAAGGTGGATGGGTTGGGATTGGATGCGCGGGACCGGCAGGAGGTGATGGCGGAGACGACCAAGCTGGGGGATGCGAAGGTGCCGGAGGACGTGAAACGGGGGAGCGGACCTTATGGGATGAATGCAGAGGGGAGCAGCAACGGGCAAGGCACAGTACAGTCCTGGGCTTCGGGTGCGGACGGGGGTGTGGCGGCCCAGGTGTCGGCGGCGTATCGGGAAGGATTTATCGGGGTATACCAGGTCATCCTGCGGATTGCTGCGGGGCTGGCGTTTACCGGCGCGTTGATGGTTATCTTGTTTTTTAAAAAAGGACAGATATGAATAGATCATTAATTCTTATGGTTGCGTTTTCGTGGACGTTGTGTGTCCGGGCGCAGCAGGGCGGGACCTTGACCGATAACGATTATGCACATGCGGAAACTTTATTAAATTATGGAACGGTGCCGTTGATCGACAATGCAATGGGGCAACCGAACTGGATATCCGGGGATCGGTTCTGGTATCGGGTGTTGACGGCGCAAGGGAGTGAGTTCATCCTGGTGAATCCGTCGAAGGGGACGCGGCTCGCGGCGTTTGATCAGGCGAAGCTGGCGGCGGGTTTGTCGACGGCGACGGGGCAGACGGTGGATGCGAGTCATCTGCCGTTTGGGACGTTCACGTATTCGGACGATGGGAAGTCGATCAGCTTCAGGGCGACCGGGAAATCGTGGACCTGCGATTTGCAGACCTATGCCGTAAAGGCGGATGAGACGAAGGCTGGGACGGCGATGGAGCGGCGGGGGGCGCCCGAAGAAGTATCGCCGGATGGCAAGAAGGCGGCTTATATCAAAGACTATAATTTATGGGTGCGGGATATTGCAACGGGAAACGAGACGCAGCTGACGACAGACGGGGTCAAGGATTTTGGGTATGCTACCGACAATGCCGGCTGGAAGCATAGTGACCGGGCGATACTGGCCTGGTCGCCGGATTCGCGGAAGATCGCAACGTTTCAGCAGGACCAGCGGAATGTCGGGGACATGTACCTGGTAACGACGAATGTCGGGCATTCGGAGCTGCGGGCGTGGAAGTATCCGTTGCCGGGTGACAAGGAGATCGCGATGATCCAGCGGGTGATCATCAATGTGGATACGCCGAAGGTGATCCGGCTGCAGATACCGCCGGATGCGCATCGGGGGACGCTGAGCGATGATATTTCGAGCGGGGGCGGTTTTGACGATGTGGACTGGAGTGCGGACGGGATGCAGCTGGCGTTTGTCAGCACGAGCCGGGACCATAAAGATGAAAAGTTCCGGATCGCGGATGCGGCGACGGGTGTGGTAAGGGAGGTATTCGAGGAAAAAGTTGCGACGCAGTATGAATCGGGGCGGTCGGCGATCGATTGGCGATTCCTGCCCAAGTCCAATGAGATCGTCTGGTATTCGGAGCGGGACAACTGGGGGCACCTCTACCTTTATGATGCGACGACGGGGCAGATGAAAAACCAGATTACGAAGGGGGAATGGGTTGTAAGCCGGTTATATAAAGTGGATGAAAAAAAGCGGATGTTGTATTTCAGCGTCGCGGGCCGGGAGCCGGAGAACCCGTATTTCGATCAGCTGTACAAGGTCAACTTCGATGGCAGTCATCTGGAATTATTGACGCCCGAGAACGGGACTCATACGGTCAATTTTTCGCCATCGGAAGATTATTTCTTCGACATGTATTCCAAGCCGGATGTAGCGCCGGTGAGTGTCGTGCGCAATTTGCAGGGCAAGGTCATGGTGGCGGTGGAGAAGACGGATATCACGCGGCTGGTGGCGACGGGCTGGAAGCCGCCGATCCCCTTCTCGGTGAAGGCGCATGACGGGGTGACGGATATCTACGGGTTGTTGTTCACGCCGGAGAAGCTGGATCCGGGCCGCAAGTATCCGATCGTCGACTATATCTATCCGGGGCCGCAGGGAGGGAGTGTGGGAAGCTGGAGTTTTGCGGCTTCCAGAGGTGATAACCAGGCGTTGGCGGAGTTAGGATTTATCGTGGTGGCGATCGAGGGGACGAGCAATCCATACCGGTCGAAGAGTTATCATGATATGAGTTATGGGAATATGGCGGAGAATACGTTGCCGGATCAGGTGACGGGTATCCGGCAGCTGGCGCAGCGATATACCTATATTGATACCACGCGGGTAGGGATCTGGGGGCATTCGGGTGGGGGGTTTGCGACGGCGGGTGCGATGTTCCGGTACCCCGATTTCTTCAAAGTCGGGATTTCCGAGTCGGGGAATCATGACAACCGCAACTACGAGGATGACTGGGGTGAGCGATATGACGGGTTGGTCGCCAATTCCGATTACGAGGCGCAGGCCAATCAGACCTGGGCGAAGAACCTGAAGGGGAAGCTGCTGCTGGCGCATGGGTTGATGGATGACAATGTGCCGCCGACCAATACGCTGCTGGTGATCGATGCGTTGGAGAAGGCGGGTAAGGATTATGATCTCATCGTGTTCCCGAATAGTCCGCATGGGTATGGGCAATTTTCGCCGTATATGATGCGGAGGAGGTGGGATTATTTTGTGAAGAATCTCGCGGGAATGGCGCCGCCGCATGAGTATCAATTGAAAATGAAGACCGATCCGCGGAATGAGGGGATTGGCGGGATGGGAGGAAGGGGGAGAAGAGGGTAACCGAGCGAAGCGAAGTTCGGGGCGCGTCAGGAGGCGCGGGAGATCAATTAAATAATTTTTCGATATCGGATCTGTAAGCCTTCCCAAGGGGAAGGCTTACATTTTCCAGGTAGACGTTGCGGGTATCCAGCTTTTTAATGTAATGCCGCTGCACGGCATAGCTCCGGTGGATACGGATGAAGGAGCGAAATTCATTTTCATTTAGCAGGTTGCCCAGGGTGGTCAGCACATGGTATTTGCGCTGTGGTGTTACGATGGCGGTATAGTCCCGCAGCGCTTCGAGGTAAAGGACATCGTGTAGTCTGATCTTTGTCTTCTTGTGACCTTCCTTTATAAAGACGGTGTCTTGTCCCAGGCTATGTTCGAAGAGGTCTGCTTTCCGGCGGATGTCGAAATAGTCGCGGATGCGCTGGATGGCTCTGGCGAAGCGGTCGCCGGTAATGGGCTTAATGAGGAAGTCGAGCGCGGCGGCTTCGAAGGCGTCGACGGCGTAGTCGGGATAGGCGGTGATAAAGACGCAGGCGGGGATGTCCATAAAACGGGAGCGGAGCTCGATGCCGTTGAGGCCGGGCATGTCGATATCCAGAAATAGGATGTCCACGGGGTTGGTTTGCAGGAATTCGAGCGCTTTATGTGCGTTGTCGCAAGTGGCGGCGATCCGGATAAACGGGTGATTGCGCAGGTGTGCGGTGACGGTGAGCCGATCTATTTCGTCATCATCGGCGATAAGGCAGGTAAGGTCGGGGTTTTCGGTCTCGCTCATTTCGTCGATTAAAATTGCGTTTTGTCGATTGGGGGATTTTGCCTTATGGAATTTGGGCAAAATTTGAATCAAAATTACAATTTTTAAATCGGCCTGCTATGAATCTGATAAAACTCGCGGTGGTGTTTGCGTTCGCGGTAGCCTGGTGTGGGGGTGCGGTTAAGGAGGGGAGGTCGGATGTACCGTTGGGCGATCGGCCGTTGGGCGATCGGCCGGTGGGCGATCGGCGGGTAGGTGATCAGTCGGTCACTGATCGGTCGGTCGGGATCGACAGTATTGTGTTGACCATTACGCAGGGTAATGACGGAAAGGAACCCGCGACGGGCTTCCGGGTGGATATTGACGCGGGGATGGAGCCGGGAGCTTCGGCCAGTCCTGTATTTACGGTATACACTTGCGGGACGGAGAACCAGCCGTTCGACAGGCGTTCGACGGCGACCATCATCCTGAAGCCTGCTCCCACCTATAACGGGAAACCCGATCTGGCGATGCTGGAGAAGTCGGGTGGTCACATCCATATCTGGCCGATCTGTTATCTGCCCAATTCGGTGAATGGGGTCGATCATGATCTATGGGATATTACGAATGTAACGATGCGGATCAGCGGGTGGAAAGGTACGCTCGTATGGAAAATGGATGGTCCGAATATGCTGGTATTGAGCTCGCGGTCGGGAAATGAGGCGGACTTGTATTTCGATGCGAGATTGAATGCGCTATATTGAGATGTAGAGACGGGGACCGGCTTCGATGGGCAGGATCGGGGCCGGTCATTTTTTTTTGATGGGGTGGTGGGTTATTTGAGGGGTGGCGGGCTATTTGAAGGGGTGGTGGGCTATTTGAAGGGGTGGCGGATTTTTTGAAGAGTGGTGGGCGCTGTATGGCGGAATAGTGGTATTTTGGGCGATAAACACAGCAAGATGAGAACACTAACCATTACCTTTTCGCTCGTGCTTCTTGTATCCTTCGTTTTCGCGCAGCCCAAGGCTCCCTCTGCTCCGGCAGCCCCGGAATTGGTGACTTCGGTAGAGGGCGTGAAGGAGTATCGACTTTCCAACGGATTACAGATCTTATTGGTGTCCGACCCGGCGCAGACGAATGTGATCGTCAATGTGGTTTATCATGTCGGGTCACGGTATGAGGGCTATGGAGAGACCGGGATGGCGCATTTGCTTGAACACATGCTATTCCGGCCGTCGAAGAAATTCAGCAGCATCAAACAAACGATTGCCAATAAGGGGGCATTTGCCAATGGTCAGACGGCATATGACCGGACGGATTACTACGAGATCATGCCGGCGAGTGACAGTAATTTGAACTGGGCGTTGGATATGGAATCGGACCGGATGGTAAATTCGCTGATGCGGGATGAGGACCTTCAGAAGGAGTTCACGGTGGTCCGGAATGAGTTTGAGATGGGCGAGAATTATCCCGAGAATATCCTGCGGCAGCGGGTCGTGTCTGCGATGTATCTGTGGCACAACTACGGAAAATCTCCAATCGGCAGCAAGGAAGATATCGAGCGGGTGCCGGTCACGAGCCTGGCAGCTTTTTATCGCAAATATTATCAGCCGGATAATGCGACGTTGATCATCGGGGGAAAGTTTGATGAGAAGAAAACGCTTGCGCTCATCGGCGGTTATTTCGGGAAGATCCCGCGGCCGGCGAGGGTGCTGGTACAGCCTTATACGGTAGAACCGCCGCAAGATGGGGAGCGGAATGTTGAGCTAAGGCGCAATGGTGATCTCCCGTTTATCGGGATGGCTTTTCATACGCCGGCTTATTCGGATAAGGATTTTGTAGCGAATGACCTGGTGGTCGAGATCCTCACGAATGACCCCTCCGGTTACTTCTACAAGCAGCTGGTGGACACCAAACTGGCGACGAAAGAGTATGGCTACAGTCAAAATCTGTACGACCCCGGATTTACGTATTTCGGGCTGAGCGTGCCGAAAGACAAGAGCCTTGACAGTGCGAAGGCGGCTTTGCTGGGGGCGGCCGACCGTTTGTCGACACTGACGATCACCCAGGAAGACCTGGACCGGGCGAAGAATACATTAAAAAAGGAGATGTCGGATGCGCAGAACAACACGTTGAATTATGTGCTTGGGTTGGCGGACATCATTGGTGCAGGAGACTGGCGGTTGTTTTATATATACCGCGACCGGCTGGACGAACTGACGCTGGCGGATGTGCAGGCCTGTCTGAAAAAATATTATCATACGAGCAACCGGACGGTGGGGGTCTTTATCCCGGACAAGTCGGCAGAGCGGGTGGTCGTGCCGGACCGGCCGGATGTGGCGGCGTTGGTGAAGGGGTATAAGGGCCGGGCGGTGGTGGCGGAAACGGGAACCTTCGAAGCGACGATCCCGAATATCAAAAAGAGCACGGAATATGGCAATGTGTCGAACGGGATGAAGTATGCGCTGCTGAAGAAGCCGGTGAAGGGGGATAAAATCTATGCGAATTTTCTCCTGAGGTTCGGGGATGAGGGCAGTCTGAACGGTAAGTTCGTTATTTCGGCGTTAACGGCCTCTATGCTGAATACGGGCACGACGAGCAGGAGCAAAAAGGATATCAACGACCAGTTGGACAAGCTCAAGTCATCCGTCACCTTTATCAGCGGCGGCGGATCGGCTGTCAGCATTAATGTAGTAACGGACAAGGCAAATTGTATGGCTACGCTGGATCTGGTGGCTGACATGCTCCTGCATCCGGCCTTTGACTCCAACGAATTCAGCAAACTCCTGATCGACAGGGAGACGAATATCGATGAGAATCGGACCAATCCGCAGGCGGTAGCGATCACGACTTACCGCCAGAAGACGACGGCTTATCCCAAGGGTCATCCGTCTTATCCGGAGACGCTGGATGAGCAAATGGCGGATTGCAAGGCGACGCAGCTGGCAGATATCCGGGAGTTCTACCATAACTTCTATGGGGTGGATCACGGGTGTGTCGCATTTGTGGGAGATATTGACGCGGAGGCGATCAAGGGATGGCTGGACAAGAGTCTTGGAACATTCAAAAGTAACAAGCCTTATTCGCGGATCGAGGTGAAATATGTTGCTGTGCCGGGCGGGACGCAGTCGGTCGTGATCGCTGATAAGAAAAATGCGATGTTGTATGGCGGACTCAATATTTCCCTGAAGGAAACCGATCCGGACTATGTGGCGTTGGATATTGCCAATGAGATGCTGGGCGGCGGGGCGTTCCTCTCGTCGCGGATCCCCACCCGTTTGCGGGAAAACGAGGGGATGAGCTATGGTGCCGGGACTTTTGTAAACGCCAGCTATTTATATCGGGCTGGTGGCTGGGGGGTATATGCGATCTTCAATCCCGTGTATAAGAACCGACTGGATAGTGCATTCAAGGACGAGTTGAATAAGGCCCTGACGGCCGGGTTTACGGCGGATGAGTTAAAGAAGGCGGTAACGGCGTGGTCGGGTTCCCGTAAGACAAGGCTTGGGTTAGATCAATACCTGGTGAGCCTGATGGCGAGCGATATGGATATCGGCAAGGACTTGAATTTCGACATGGAATATGAAGAAAAGGCGAAGGCGCTGACGGTGGACCAGGTGAATGCGGCGTTGAAGAAATACGTCAGTCCGGATAAGATGACGCTGATTTATGCGGGTGATTTCAAATGATGTTGTGTGTCTTACAGGAGTGGCTGGAGGGCTTTCCAAACGGTTTCGGTCACCATCTTTTCGCCGGTGTAGTTTGGGTGGATCCCGTCGCCCTGGTTGAGGGAGGGGTTACCCCCGACGCCGTCGAGGAGGAAGGGGATGAGGGCGGTCTTGTTCCTGGCCGCGAGCTGGGCGAAGATATCGTGGAAAGTGTTGGCGTAGGTGGAGCCCATGTTTGGGGGGACGTGCATGCCGGCAAGGAGGATCTTGCAGGACGGGTAACGCGTATGGACGGTATCGATGATCGACTGGAGGTTGTCGCGGGTGCCGGTAACGGGTATCCCGCGGAGGCCGTCGTTGCCGCCGAGCTCGAGGACGAAGATGTCGGCGGGTTGGCGCAGGGTCCAGTTGAGGCGGCTCTTACCGTCGGCAGTTGTTTCGCCGCTGATGCCGGCATTGATGACCTTGTAGGGCAGGTGGAGGGAGTCGAGGCGGCGGCCGATGAGGGCTGGGAAAGCCTGATCAGGGTCGAGGCCGTAGCCTGCGGTGAGGCTGTTACCAAAGAAGATGATGGTTTTTCGGTTGTCGGCGGGGGAAGCGGCGCCCGGGCTTGCGGCGGGAATATGGATGCTGTCGGATGACGTGGTTGCGGCATTATTGTGGCAGGCGGCCAGCATAATGATGATCGGGCAAATAGCGTGACGGAGTTTATCCATATAGACGGATGATGTGTAATACAAAGATACATGGAAACAATCTTAAAGGTCAGTAATATCAGTAAGACGTATCGGGCGGCGGGGCGGGTGTTGACCGTGCTGGAGCATATCAGCTTTACGGTAGAGGCGGGTTCGACGATGGCGATTGTGGGGCCGTCGGGGAGCGGGAAAACGACGTTACTGGGTTTGTGCGCGGGGCTGGATCGGTGCTCCGACGGGTCGGTGCAGCTGAATGGCATCGTGCTTGAGAGCCTGGATGAAGACGAACGGGCGGTTATGCGAAACCGGTACGTGGGGTTCATTTTTCAAAATTTTCAGTTATTGCCGACGCTCACTGCGCTTGAGAATGTCATGGTGCCGATGGAGTTGCGGGGTGAGAAAGGCGTCCGGGAGCGGGCGAAGGTGCTTATGGGGAAGGTAGGATTGGAGGACAGGCTGCATCATTACCCGGCGCAGCTTTCGGGTGGGGAGCAGCAGCGGGTATCGCTGGCGAGGGCGTTTGCAGGGCAGCCGCGGATCCTTTTTGCGGATGAGCCGACCGGCAACCTGGATGCAGAAACAAGTGAGAAGATCGTGCAGCTTTTGTTCGAGCTGAACAGGGAGGCGGGTACTACCTTAATTATTGTGACACATAATCTGGAGCTGGCAGCTGCTACGCAGCGGGTTATCCGGCTGGCGGGTGGAAGAATTGTTGACGATCATGAAAAAAAATAACGGTTTGCGCCCGTCGTGGCTATTCGTGATGGCCTGGCGTGACAGCCGGCGTAACCGCGGGAGGCTTTTCCTGTTTATTTCTTCTGTTGTATTGGGCATTGCCGCGCTGGTGGCGACGTTATCTTTTGGTAAAAATCTTCGCGAGGATGTCGATGATCAGGCTAAGGAACTGGTGGGGGCCGATCTGGTGCTCCGCGGGCGGCATGGGATTCGGGACAGTGTTCAGGCGATGAAAGTTTTTGAGGGCGCGCGTCGTTCGGAGGCGAAGTCCATGGCATCGATGGTATTTTTTCCCCGGACCCAGTCGAGCAGGCTTGTCCAACTCATAGGGCTTAGCGGCGATTACCCTTATTACGGGACGATAGAAACGAAGCCGGCATCGGCTGCCAGGAATTTCCGGGGAAAGCCGGAGGCGCTTGTCGATCAAACGTTGATGCTCGAATTTGGCGCGCGGGTGGGTGATTCCATTCGCGTGGGCACGGTTGACCTGGTGATCGCGGGGGCCCTTATCAAGATGCCCGGTCGGAACCAGGTGTCGTTGACCGTGGCGGCGCCCGTCTATATTCCGCTCCGATATATCGACTCTGCAGGGCTGGAGAAGAAAGGGAGCCAGATCGAGTCGGAGATCTATTACCGGTTCAAACCCGGGACTGATATGTCCAAACTCATGGACACGCTCGGGCCTGACCTGGATTCGCAGCATGTACGATATGAAACCGTAGAAATGAGGAAGGAGCGGATGACCCGCGCCTTTAAGGATCTCTCGCAGTTTCTGACATTGATCAGTTTCATTTCTTTGTTGCTGGGCTGTATCGGCGTCGCGAGTTCAGTGAATATCTATATCCGGGATAAAATTGCCGGTGTCGCGGTTTTGCGTTGCCTGGGGCTGAAGTCGCGGGCGGCTTTTCTGATCTACCTGATCCAGGTTCTGGCCATTGGGTTGATTGGGTCGCTGCTCGGAGCGGGTTTGGGTGTTGTGGTGCAGCAGGTGCTGCCCATGTTGTTCAAGGATATTTTGCCCGTGGAGGCTCATTTCCGGCTTTCGTGGCCTGCGATCGGTGAAGGCATCGGGATTGGGACTGCGATCGCGTTGTTGTTCGCGTTGCCGCCATTGCTCGCCGTGCGGAAGATCTCGCCGTTAAATACGCTGCGGTTAGCGGTCGAACCGCCGGCATCCGGCTGGGATGGCTGGAAGGCGACGGTGTATACGACAGTATTTGTCTTTATTACCTTGTTCAGTTATGCGCAGATGGAGAAACTCGGCAAGGCGCTCGTTTTCACCTTGTCGATACTTGCCGCGTTTCTTTTGCTGGCTGGCGCGGCAAAATTACTGATGACCGCGGTGCGGCGATTCTTTCCCGAGCGCTGGAGCTATCTATGGCGGCAGGGTTTTGCCAATTTATACCGCCCGAACAATCAGACCCTGATCCTGGTGGTGACGATCGGCCTGGGGACGACTTTTATCGGGACGTTGTTTTTTATTCAGGAACTGTTGCTTGATCGGGTGAACATCCTGGCGAGCACGGATGGCAATATGGTATTGTATGATGTGCAGTCCTCACAAATTGCGGGAGTGCGAAAGCTGGCATCGGAGATGAAGGTGCAGCTGGTGGACGACGTGCCTGTAGTTGGGATAAGGTATGCTTCCATCAAGGGCATACCGCAGGGAAATGGTGGTGTCGGGCGCAGAAGGGATTATGATACCAGAGTCACCTACAGCGATACCTTGCGGCCGGCGGAGAAGCTGGTTGCGGGAAAACTGGGGCCACCGGTCCATTCGCCCCGGGACGTGATCCATGTGTCGTATGATGATGATGCTGCCGCATCGGCCGGCGTGCAGATTGGGGATCAGGTTGTATTCGATGTGGAAGGAGTAGAGATACCTACGGTGGTGGGCAGCATCCGTCATCTTGAGCGGAGTCCATTGCGCCAGGGAATCCTTTTTCCAAGCGGCGTGCTCGAGTCGGCGCCGCAGTTCCATATTGTTACGGCGATGTTACCGACGCCGGCGGCCTCAGCGCGATTCCAGCGGGCCGTAGTGCAACAATTTCCGGGCATTCTCGTGGTCGATCTGGCGCTCGTCGTGAATGTGCTGCAGGATATCCTGGGGAAAATAGGAGCGGTGATCCGGTTCATGGCTGGTTTCAGCATGATGACCGGTGTGATCGTACTGATCGCGAGCGTACTGGTCAGCAAATTCCAGCGGATCCAGGAGAGTGTGTTGCTGCGAACATTGGGGGCCAGTCGGCGGCAGGTGCTGGTGATTACCATGTTGGAATATTTCTTTATCGGCGCGTTGGCAGCTGTTATCGGGATCGGGTTATCGATGGGATTCAGCCTGGTACTGGCAAAACTTATTTTTGAAGCGGTTTTTGTTCCGAATTGGTGGGTGGTGGGCGGTTTGTTTGCCGGGGTTAGTTTACTGACCGTGCTGATCGGGCTATACAATGTCCGCGGGGTGTTGAACAGGCCGCCGCTCGAGGTGTTGAGGAGGGAGGGTTAATGGGCGACTTTGTCAATGATCGTTTGCTGAAACAGATCGGGCTCGGTAAACGGAACCAGGTGTGCTGATTTTTCGAACCAATACAAGTGTTTGTTCTTTGAATTTAGTCGTTGGTAATAACTGTAGGTTAAATCATGATTTGTCTGATAGTCGTTTCTGCCGACGAAGAAATAGACGGGACATTGGAGGGCCGGAATTTGTTTTGTGAAGTCAATTTTGCCTGCTTCATTGCTCAGATTGAACAGCGACATGGGAAGGTCGTCAAAAGCTTTTTTCAGGTCCGCAGGAGAGATATGGTTGTCGCCAAATGCGAACAGCCATTTCCGTTGATAGAATAGTTGGTCTTTATTTTCAAACGGGATCTTCACCAACGACAATTCTTTAAGAGCGGTTTGGTTTTTTGTTGTTGTGGCCTGGTCTTTTAGCCGTTGCAGCAATAGTCGCTCACTCTTCACCTGATATACCAACTGGCTTACCCCGATATAAGCATACAGGAGGTTGGGGTATTGTTGGGCTGTTTTTATTCCAAGTACGGTCCCCCAGGAAAAGCCGACGAGATAGAGTTTGCGGTGTTTGAAACGTCGTAGCAGCCAGGTGATGAGTTCGTGCGTATCCTGCAGATACCTATCCACGGTCAGTGGTTGCGGAGAGGCATTTAGTTGGAGTGTTTTCCCTGATTCGCGTTGGTCCCAAAGAACGACGACGAACCGGTCCTGTAGTTTTTTGGTGAAGTAATCTCTGGCGCCCATGGCGGATTCGCCCGGTCCGCCATTCAAGAAGAGTAATAGAGGTTGCGAGGCATCTTTGGCGGAGATGTTTATCCATTGGTTTATGCCGCCGATGGGTACGGCTAACGCCGTGTCGATGGACGTTTGCGCAAGCACTGTATTCGTAGAGAAAAGGAGAGCTGTGAGGGCGAATCTGAAACTGCGCATGGGGGCAATTTGGTTTTTAATGTGCGTACATGTTGTAAATTAACGCTATTGGCCCAAATTTGAGAGTTGTACTATATCTTTAATAAAACCTCATGGTTGGGGGTTTTGAATAAATTGAAATAGCATGATTGGCAGTCGTGTTTTTAAAGTAATGCTTGTCCTTAACATGGCGATGGTGGCGGGAGTCGTGGAGGCAAGTGGCGTCGGGAAGGATATTGAGGTGAGATCGCCTGATGGGGGGATACTGTTCCTGTTCAGGTGTAAGAAAGGCGTGCCGGAGTATGACGTCCGGTATCGGGGATTGCCGCTGATTGAGCGGTCGCCGCTGAGTTTGACGTTTGAGGGGTCGGGGGTGTTTGGGAAGGGGTTGGTAGCGGGGAAGGTCGTTGCGACGGAAGGGGAGGATAAATACGAGCTGGTGGTGGGGAAGACGAAGTCGGTCCACGATGTGTATAGTCAGGCGGTGATTCCATTGGAGGAGAAGGAGGGGCAGCGGAGGAAGATCAATTTCGTTGTAAGGGTATTTAATGATGGGGTGGCGTTCCGGTATGAGATTCCGGAGCAGGCGGGTTGGACTTCGATTAGTCTCGTGGATGAGGCGAGCACTTTTCGCGTCGCGGGAGATCCGTCGGTGATGGCGTCGTTCAGGGAGGGATTCACGACGTCGCATGAGGGATTGTATTGGAAGGGGAGATTTAGTCAGATAAAGGAAGACACCTTGATGGACATGCCGATCTTTTTGGATTTTGGGGGGGGCAGCGGGTCTGGGGGAGGTGGGCACGTTTATGCGGCGATCACGGAGGCGAGGCTGGTGGATTATGCGGGGATGTACCTGATCCGGCATGGGGATGTGTTGAAGAGTGAATTGTCTCCGTTACCCGGGCAGCCTGGCGGGACGGTTGGAGATTTGGAATCGGGGCGCATGGTGGCGGAGCGGGTCGGGGCAAAGTTGCCCCATGAGACACCGTGGCGGGTGATCTTGCTGGGGACGAGGGCGGGGGCATTGGTGGAGTCCAACATCATTACTGATCTGAACGACGACTGTGCGATAAAGGATGTCAGCTGGATCAAGCCGGGGAAAACGGACTTTCATTGGTGGAATGGGGATGTCGTGGCGGATACGGGTTTCCAGCCGGGGATCAACTTCGAGACCAACCAGTACTATATTGATTTTTGTGCGCGGAATGGAATTGACTATCATACTGTTATTGGCTACGGGGGGATCGCGTGGTATACAAATGACGGAGTTAGCTATGATGCGGGGCCGCATGCTGATCCGACGAGGCCGATACCGGGGCTGGATATGAAGGCGATCTGCGACTATGCGAAAAGCAAGGGGGTGGGGATACGGGTTTGGGTACATTGGCGGGCGTTGTGGCCAAGGGTTGACTCTGTATTCGCGCAGTTCGAGCGCTGGGGCATCCGGGGAATGATGGTGGACTTTCTGAACCGCGATGACCAGGAGATGGTGAATATTCAGACCGCGATCCTGCAGAAGGCGGCGGCGCATCATCTGCATATCCAGTTTCATGGGGCATATAAGCCCACGGGTTTGAGCCGAACCTACCCGAATGAGTTCACGCGGGAAGGGACACTCAATTATGAAAATGACAAATGGGGCGTGCCGATCACGCCTGATGACGATCTGAATGTAGTCTTTACGCGGCTTTTGGCGGGGCAGACGGACTATCATCTCGGGGGCTTCAGGGCGGTGACGCGGGCGGGTTATCTGGCGCATTTCGTGCGGCCGTTCGTATTGGGTACGCGGTGCCACATGCTGGCGATGTATGTCGTG
>Ga0210383_10003616_pt1 | contig 13817 bp, 13 predicted proteins | sample IncBWC14OmetaG_FD_160072 | JGI IMG/M metagenome (GOLD analysis project Ga0210383, IMG submission 160072) | Forest soil microbial communities from Barre Woods Harvard Forest LTER site, Petersham, Massachusetts, United States - Inc-BW-C-14-O ...
TCATCCCCCATTCGATCACGGCGCGCACTGCGTCGCGGTCGTCAGGATGAAGGATCTCCCAAAACAGTCCTTCCGATGGTTTCGTCGTGGTGGGATCGACACCCAGTATCCGACAAAGATTAGCCGACCAGATATCCTGCCCTGTTAGAAGATCGTGCTCCCATGACCCTAGATTTCCAATTAGCTCGTCCTTAGCCAAAAGGGCTTCGCTTTTTCGCAACTCCTCAACTTTTTTGATCCTTTTGACTCCTCTTGAATTTGCTGGAAGCGTCATCTGCAAACCTTTTTCGAAATTGTCATCCAAATGAAGGACGCTGAGCAACACGTAGGTTGATCGGACGCAGTCAACCACTCGGGATTTTATCGATGAATTTAAAAAAGGTAGGCTCGCATCTCAATGTTGTCAAGGGATACCAAATCAGTATTTACCGCAGTTCAGGTAGAGTAATTATGCTGGTACGGAGTAGCGCGATATTCTAAGCACGTTTTCTATCCGTCAGTTCCAACGCCCTTAGCAACTAGTTAGTCGAAAATCTTCAAACCCGTTTCTTCAGTTCGAGCCTCTTGCAAAAACCTTTGACCGCATGTCTAATCGGCAGCTGAGGCGGATTGCGTCATGGGCCGCGCACCGTCCGGATTCCAATTCGGGAACAGTTTCGGGAGTGTCGTGGCGGTCGCGCAAATGAGTGCTCGCAGCATTGTTCGCCTCTGGTCGAGCATGGTGAGGAGTCGCAGGATAGAACGTTCGTCGTAAGCGTACCACTCAGGCGGGATCGCCTCTAACGCCGAGACCAGAACGCTTTCGGTCATCTCTTGTTCAATTCGGCCAATCCACCAGTCAAATGCTTTAAGTTCCCGTATCTCGTCATACACGAGTCCCCGAAAATATACGCCTCGCCTTGGACGATCAGGGAAATTCCATTCCACACCGTTGAAACAACACCCATGGTCAATCATCCAAGCTCTGTAACTAGATTGGCCCTGGCGCAAAAAAACGCTTTGCCGATCGTCAGTGTTGCCCGTCCATTTGTCGAAGACGAGCATTCCCACGAAATCCGTAATATTAGAAACTTTATAAAGCAGATCGGTCGGCATGAGATCGACTGCTGGTGGAAGACAATTTGAATCAGAAACCGGATCGCACGGGTAACGCGAGCCGAAGCACAATCCAGAGCGGCAAGGGACCCGACCATGTTCGAGTTGGATTACCAGCTCCTCCGTGTAGCGAATGAGTTGGGCATCCACATCTATTACTGCGGTTTCGGCTACGGGCAATCCCAGTTTGCCCGCTAGGGTACTGGCCAATAATTCGTTGGCTAGTATCCTAATTCCTTGAGGATTGTTTTTAAATTTAACGACGTAATATTGTTTATCCGAACACCTCATCAAGTGAGACTGTGTCCCTCCTCTCATGCGACGTATATGTTCTAGTGCAAAGATAGGTGTACCTATGCGTGGCATTTCGCCTCCACTTTCGTCCAGACATCGTTGTGTTGGGTTCCTTTACCGTTGATAACGAGGAAAGGCAGATAAAGTTGTGATTGTTTTACAGTGAAAAATAAGCGAAAGCAATTCGTATTAACCGAAGAGTAATATAGGTATTGTCGGCGTCGAGCCTCTGTCGTTCGCTTTTTGAATCGTGGCGACTTCAGAAGCGCAACACCAAAATGGCGTGTGCTGAATACTGAATTGGTTTTATTCCCAAGATAGACCGATGTAGATAACTGGGCCATTTCATTCCTTTAGCGCGCAAGCGTTCCGCGAGCGTCCGGCAAACGAGTTGTTGGCACTCCTCTGTAGGCCAGGACAGAGTGGGTAAAACCAAAGCCGTTCCCTATACTCGAAGCGATAGGTATTATCCAAGCGGCACGCCTTATAAGCGGATGCCGATTGTGTTCCATCTTTACTGAAGCGAAATACCCGATTGCCACCAATGTCGCGCTGCAACTTACATACCCTGGGATTGGAAGGTTTGCTATCGGCTTTGCAATCGGATCAGTTTCGACAAAATTATTCCGAGACTTCCAAAAGGTCCCTTGACCGACATCCAGGCTCGCGGCTGCGATCGCAGTCCACCGGATGTAGCGGAGAAGTTTTGGATGCTCAGTTCGCGGCTCCTGCCAGAAAGTATCCCTTTTCTTCTCCTGTCCAAACGCTGGCGATACAGATGCAAACAGGATCCAGACTGCAAGTGCGACATACCATTCCCGATGGACGTTCACTTTCTCACCTCCAACACTTCTTATCGACCAATTGGTCGTAGACTCTGCTTGGTTTCGAGATCGAAAAGCTTCGGTCCCGACTAATGAACTAGCCTCGCGCGAGCTTGTTGCAAACGATTCGTTTCCTCGACATTGTTGTAGGTAGCCATTCCGGACCTGATTGCAAATATTGCGCTCGACACCCATATCATGTGGCGAAGTGGGGAATCGGATTCCAGATGCCAGGCTAGATGAGTCAAGATCGTGGCCGTACCAGCTATCAGAACGACTCCGCCGAAGAGCTGGCCGGGGCTGGGACGGGGGCCAACAATAGGATTGGTCTCCATGCAAGCTCTTGAGACGCTTATACAATGGGCCGTTACACCAGCGTCCGCGCCTTGTGCAATCCACAAAACAGAGTCGGCAGCTAACAATTCTTTGTGGGTCCCCACGTAGTGTTGAATTCGTCCAAATAGGCTACGACGTCTTGGTTCACTTGACTCATTGAACGCTTCAAGGACGGTGCCCCCTGTTGGTTTTTTCCCTTGTTCAGACAGTGATGGAGAAGGTTTGTTGATCGAAAGCGGATCCTGTGACACCGTCGAGATGCCAGTAAGCAGAAACAATATGGGAACAACCAGGACGCCTTTTCGATCCAGAATTGCGGCGAATTTGCCTAGACAGGGACTGCCAGTTTTCCCGAGGTCGCGGAATGCCATTAGTAGGCTCCACCTTTTCGCCAACCCGGAAATTGAAAACGCACGAACAGCATTTCAGTTCCCGCCCAGTGACATTTGCGAGCAACTGCCGGGTCGTCCGGATTACTCTGATCACAAAAATGGTAGACTCCCGCATCTACTCCCCAGCGAATATGCGGTCGGAATTGGAATTCCTGAGTGAACGAAAGACCTTGAAGGCGTTTGGATTGCAACTTACAAGGATTCGATGGGGTAGCCCATACACAACCCGTAGGCACAACATAACTAATGTAGAGTCTGCCGGGATACTCGTAGCTGGTTCGAATTACGGCTCCGAACGACGGGCCTGTGCCCCCCTCAGTGAATTGCGAAGTCCATAGACGACCCCAGCCGACATCGGCAAACACGCCGAGGCGCGATTTGGCCCACACGATTGCCGTTCCATCCACCGACACCGAATGTCCATCGTTCGTGATCTTCTTTCTGTCCGGGGAAAAGGACGCGGCCCCTTGCATCTCGAACCTTCCCAAAAGGGGATATTCGAATGACATGCCGAAATCGCTAGAAGGCGGCAAAAAGCCAAGCTCGGCGCGGATTCCCACGTCGGCATCGAGAAAGAATCGAGGGGAAGAGGTCTGGTATCCCCAATGTTGTTGCGTGTCCGGTGTCTTCTCTGTCTCTTGTGCTCCGATTGATGTTGCACACATCATCAGAGCCAGTAAGCATTCTGAAATCCGATGAACTTTCATGCCTTCTCTCCTGCCGACTGAACGGAGTCGTTTTAGGTGAATGTTTCACTGCTCCCCCTTCGGGGCTGCGTGGAGGGGAAGAGACACGCAGCCCCGGGTTGCAGCTTCGAGTTCGGCTATTTATTCGGGGTTCTCGACGATGCCGAATCGGATCTATCAAGAGAAACCTTTGCCGAATCGCCGGAAAGCTTGGAATAACGCGTGAGGTAAGGCATAAAGGGTGTCAACTCAAGCGGCATCTTTTCAGTCGTCGACAGTGGCGGCGTGGGTCTTGCTTTCATCAGTTCCAATTCGTCAGTCCAGGGATTGACCTTGATACGTGCGCCTAGGGGAAGTGCGGCCACTTGATTCAAGTTCTCCCGCTGGAGAGATGGTGCCGTGCTGGTTAGTTCCGAAGCGACGTAAACACGATTTCCCAAATGCGGAGCGACTAAGAAGTGTAAAACCCGCGAATTTTCCTGTAACTGCTTGAGGAAGAGTCCAGCAGTTCCCAGGTTATCCTTATAGGGAGAGTTCCGCAAAAGAGCTAGGGCTTTCTGATTGCTCGCGGCGAGGTCCCGATCATTCAGTTTGAATGAAAAGTTTCTGAGCGCGTAAAGCGACTGCAATTGCACGATGTCATAAAAGGCGTACCGATCTGGCCGCGCTTTCGACACAATAATCTCTCCTAGTTCTTGTGCAAGCATTGTGGCGAGCGCGGCCTCGTCCGGGAGTACATCGAGCAATCCGCGGCTTATAACGATCACGTGACCTACTGCGAACAGGTCAAAAGTGGAAGTCATGAGAACGCGACAACGAACCGGAGGGTCTAGGGAAAGATTGTTTGTGACTTCCAGATTGTTGACTACAGTGCCTAAAGCTTTATCTACTTCTCCGGCAGAAGCGAGCAAGCCGGTCTTTTGAAGTGCAGCAAGTACGTTATTTTCGGCCTGTTCTTGCCACACCCTTTGGCTTTGCAACGGAGATTGGTCGCGTTCTTCTAGGCTGACGGTCCGCTCGGTTCCACGGCTGGGCGCCTCCACAACCAAATCGCTGAATTCTTGTTCGTGACTCGGCTCTTTGAGGTCGTAGCCCCAAAATCGCGTTTGGGCCTTAAACCGAAGTTGATCGAGGTCGTTGATATATTTGATTTGTAACTGCCGCGTTTGTAGGTCTGTTTCCTCCGTGAACACGTAAGCGGGGACCCAAATATCCGGATTGACGTTCAACCGCCAACTGTCAAAATGGGAGTTATAATGACCCTTGTGTTTGACGGGTAGGTAAACTCCGTTGAAGCGTACAATCGTGTCGTTTTTGTCTTCTGCCCAAATCCGGCCATAGAATCTCCCTGGGCCGGCGTTCGCAAGCGGTTGTAGGTCGAAAACGACGCAACGGACCTCACCGAGGAACTCCCGACCCACGTACTGGAAAGCGTAGTGACGTTTGTCAAACCCTCCCTGATCTACGTAGGCCATCTGCACAAAACCGAGGGGATTAAATTCCTCGTGTACGAGTCCCGTCTGTGGATACTGGTCCTTCTTGGTCAACATCGACCGGTAGCCGAACTGTTTTTTGTCTGAAAGCTCCGCCTGACCCAAGTAGTAGTGATCGCGCGTCAGGAACGTGGTGGTATCTCTTTTTCGGTTATAGACCTGGACGTAAGTCTCGACAATTGGACGATAGGAATTAATGATCTTCATTTCTTCGTGTTCTCGTGCTATGACGCGGTTAATGATGTCGTTCGCGCTGGTTCCGGCCTGCATTTCCACCAGCTGCGGCGTTGGCCGAGACTTTTTTGCAATTTGTGCCGACCCGGTCGAAGCGACTCCTGTTAATGCCGCAATCGCGACAAATTCAAGAACTCTAAGCATGTGTCCCTCCTCTTGTTGCTTCGCTAAAAACGACTGAAAAAACGATTCAGTGCGGTCAGTCTCGCTTTAGCACTTGGTGTACCATCTGTGAACGCGTGTATTTTGAATAACTTCCTAGCTTTCCATTGTCCGAATGACGCCAGGAACGATTCAAAAGAGGAAGGAACGATTGATGAATTTTCAAACTGGAAATAATGGCCGAGTTGGTGCTCGGGAAACGAACCCGTCAGGCCCGAATAATGGCTCTTGCGACGCCACTTTCTAGGTGTGTACTCAGGGTGTACGTAGTAATACTGATAGAGGAACCCGGAAAACTCGTACAATAGTCAGTATTCCTTCTTAGAAGGGCGGCAACTGAGGCCGTCGAGGCGGTTTCATTTTGGGACTGACGATGGTATCGACCGCAGTTCTAGCTTTATAGCTGAAACTTTGATCTTTGTCGCGGGTTTGATGGCAGACGAGAACCGTCAATTTTGACCCGTCGTCGATAAAATCAAGGAGCGTCCTAAAGGTGATCCTGGGTCATCGCTTGCGCAGATTGCGCCAACAGAGTCGCTACTCTCAGGGGGACATCGAAAGTCGCACGGGCCTACTCCGCTGTTACATCTCTAGAGTCGAGAATGGGTACACTGTTCCAAGCATCGAGACGCTCGAAAAGTTTGCACGAGCGCTAGATGTGCCTCTTTACCAATTGTTTTACGAGCACCGGGGGTCCCCGCCAAGTTTCTTGAAGGTGAGGCAGAGAAATACCGCCGAATGGGGTACCAAAGGGCCGGATGCACGCTATTGGTCAAAGCTGCGGTCGCTCCTGGGCCGCATGGATGAGCCCCATAGAAGGCTCTTGGTTTTCGTGGCTCAGGAAATGGCAAAAAGGAAAAAGAGTCGCGCCGTCAGTCGAAATTAAGTCACCAATTTAATTCATACCCCGATAGAGCCGAGAACTATTAGCAGTGCGGTGAAGATTCCTGCCGCAAGTGCAATCACCGCCCACGCTTTGAGCGGAATCTTAAATTGAATGAACTGTTGAGTTGGTCCGCGGTACGGGTTCATTTTGGTTCCCGCTTCGAAAGTCAGAGGAGCGGCAACGTTGGGCACGCCACCGCTCCAGGCCTTCTGGCGCGATTTGACGGAAGGGGTATAGGCGACCATCAAACGCAGAGATGTTCTATTCCAGCGAGGTGGTCAAGTCTATTCGTAATGACCGCACAAATGCCTGCATTGTTTACGGATTGGCTGTTCTCGGATTTCGAATGTGTTATCGATGTGGTCTCGTCTGCCGCAGATCGCGGACTGACTTGCCCGAAAGTACCTCTTGATCTGAGGGTGCCGGATCAGGAATCGGGACATGGATTCCCTGTATAGCAGGCGACAGGAACGCTAGTGCATCATCAACGGGGTTGTTCGGCATAGGGATGTCTGATCGTTGCCTTAGTGACCTGGCTCTCCAGTTCGGCGAAAATCTTCCGAGGATTTTCTTGGCCAAGTTCGCCCTCCGAATCATAAACAGGTCAGCCCGATCTTCCGGATGGGCCTGCATTCGGCGCTTGACGCTCGTCCAAAGTCTTCTCACGACTGTTCGGTGACATCGGACGCACATCGCGTTCGTACAGTAGACCAAGTCCATACCCCCACAGACCATGCAGCCGTAATCTTCAAAATACCCGCGCATCTTGTTTCGATACCCGGGTGGGATAAGAGAGTTTATGGCGAGCTGGCTGTGTTTCGGCAAGAACCAAGGCTGAAGTACGAGTTCGTCCGCAGTGAAGCGATTCGATCTTTTCTTTGGAGTGCGAGACTTGTTCATAGAGCGTCCGTCCTTATTTCAGAACTTCATGAGCTCCCGCCAAAGGGTGATTTTGATCAATCGCTCTGGCCATGTGAGTTCGACTTAAGCGCGTATAAGTGAGGGTCGTACCGAGATAGACGTGGCCCAAAAGCTTTTGAATTATCTCAATATTCACGCCGTGATCGTACAAGTGAGTTGCGAAGCTACGTCGAATCATATGAATTCCAACGTTTTTCAATCCAGCACGCTGCCCAATTCTCGCGAGAACATATACGACTAAGGAAGTCGTTAAAGGGCGATTCGGCTGCGGACGTGTTAGATTCACATCCGCCAAAAGCTTCGTCAATTTTTCTCTTGCGGTCTCACGGGACACGGAATCGATCCTCCCAAGGTTCATCCATTTTTTTAGGTATGTTCCGCAAGGAAACCGCCGGCTGTAGTCCACGCATCGTGCAACCCAGTATCCGTCAGTTGCAGAAATGCCTGCATGCTGCTGTCGTCTGTCCTCTTGAAAGACGTAGCCGCTCTTGCGATCTTGAATATAAGCTCGTAAAGCGGCAGAAGCGCTTGGAGTGAGGAAAGCAATGCGTGTTTTATTGAGTTTTCCACGGATGCGAACTGAGCGGTCTTCGAAATTGATATTTTCCACTCTTAAATGCGTCATTTCCGATACCCGACAGCCCGTACTGTAAGCGAATTCCAATAATGCCCGCTCTCGCTTGGTCTTCGTCGCTGCTATGAGACGTTTAACCTCAGGCTCAGTCAGCATTGGAAGGTCTATTCTCTTTGTCCCTTTGATCCGTACCAGTCGCGGGGCAACATAGCTGACGACTCCACCAAGATTCAAGAAATCGTAGAAGCGACGAAGCACGCCCAAGTAGCGATAGGTCGTCTGTAGAGTCGCGCCGTAATTGGAAACGTGCGTGAGAAACGCCCGGATTTCCAAGTGTGTGACGCCGGTAATCGATCTTTTCCCCATGAACAAATTAAATTTAACTAGAACCTTTCGATAATAAGTCTTGGTGGTTTGAACGTAGTGGAGCGCGGTCATCCAGTCCTCATACCGCTTCACGAGCAGTCGGTTGTGATGAGCATATGACCGCATGGATTTACGTCCTCGGGCCTTAACGAATCGACGGCTTTTCGCAGGGAGTCTATGAGGCACACATCCCCACTGCAAGGAGACGAATGTCTCTATGTAAAAATTTCCTACCGACTCAGTACTAAGTTTTGGGTGGTGAAGAAAAAGCGAAACTGATATCCTCCGAGCATGGAAGTGAAATCGTGCCGCGTGACGATCTCGGACATGGAGGGCATTGCCCATACTGTCGAAGTTACGGCTGCGACTCTTTACGAAGCCGTCGCACTCGGCCTTAAACAACTTCAGAGAAACGAATGGATCGAGGGAATCGCGAGAGGATTAAACACCGTAAGGGTCTCCGTGAAAAACGTCCAGATCGAGCATACCGTAACGATTGGAGAGTTTACGAAGTGGCTTGAGCGGAGGGGTGGCTCTCCTGCTGAGATGACTCGCAGAAGAAAAGTGCGCGAGATTTTAGAATTGCCGCAGATTTCCTGATGATTCGGAGCGGGAGTACATTATCCCGTTCACATTCCTTCTTCTTACCTGTTTGCAAACTGTTTGCAATCGGAGAGGCAAAAACGGCGCAAAAATCGGTCTAAGCGTTGTGGAATCAGCGGAAGATGGGATTTGCCACAGACCGATGCTCTACCAGCTGAGCTACGCTCACCGCTGCTTGTAAGCAGAATGTTACGCAAGTTTCCTGCCACTTGCAACCGGCAGCAGAGTTACGAAAGACCAATGTGTGATTTGAACCTAGCGATGGCTGGTCTAAACTTATTGATGAGCTGTCGGCATTACAAGTTTCTCGACGACGGGGACGGGCAGCGGTCCTTGGTCGAGCACCAGGTCGTGGAACTTCAGCATGTCGAAATTTTTTCCCGCTGCGGCCTGATATTCCTTGCGGAGCGCGAGCCATTCGCGAAGTCCAACATAGTATGTTGGCAACTGCGTGGAGCTTAGCTTTGCGCGGACTAGTTTTCCTTCAGCTTCCGCTTGCGTCTGGAACGCATCTTTGGTCATTAGATCCATGGCTTGCTCGTCGGTCATCCCCATGGTCTGCATCCTGACGTCAAGAATCGTATTGGCCAGCAATCGCAGGCGGATTTTTCGCATGACGAGCCTGAAACGCGGGTCGTTATTCAAGAAGCCTTCATCCATCATCACCTGCGCGATGTATTCAGCCCAACCTTCTACGTAAGCTCCGTTGGCGAAAAGCGAGCGCAGCAGCCGGCGCCGTTCCGGCTGAATATTATTCAAATGCTCAAATTGAACGTAATGCCCAGGTAGCGCTTCGTGAATGCTCAACCACTGGAGCGTGTAATTGTTGTATTCGCGAAGCTTGGATTCCGCCTTGTCCGCCGCCATTTTGGGATCGATAGGAGTCACCCAATATTCCGCCTCGGCTTGAGGCTCCAGAGGCGGCGCGCTGTGAAATCCCGCGACGGAATAAATACCGCGTTCGAATATGGGCGTGGGGATCACTTTTAGGTTGTCGCGGGTGCCCAGCGAAACAATCTTCTTCTCCCGGATGAATTGCTTAATGCTTTCAAGGTCGGCCTCGATAACCTTCTGCAAATCCTCCGGGCGAGGATGTTCGTCGGAAATTTTGTGTAACACTTCGGTGATAATCAAATTCTGACGTTCGTGGACACCGAGTTCCGAGTGATCGCCGTGGTCCGGGTACATCTGTTTATGCATGGGCAGTGCTAGTTCCAGCATTTCGGCGCGCACCGATTGCAATCCTGCTTCTGCATCTGCGAGAACTTGTTCTGGAGTGACGTCGGTTTCCATCACCAGCTTGAATTTCTGATCGTAGAGTTCCTTTCCTAGTCTCCAGGTTCGATGCGAGGGGCGCTTGGCCAAATCATTTTGCAGCCAAAGAGAAAAATCTTTCAGCGCGGCGATGGCTGCTGGAGCAACCTTGTCGTATTGCGCTTTCAATGGCGATCCGGCAGGAATTTCCGCGGCAATTGTGTTTTCGATCAGGTCGATGTTGCCGTCATTTTCCTGGACCGCGGTGGAAATGAAAATTGGGTCTGCATCGCTGAGGTATTGTTTTACCTGATTTAAGAGAACCGGGATGGCGCTGACTCTCGACAGAACGTGGCCAACTCGAATGTCGTGGGACGCATAGTCTTGCGTAAGTGGCAGGAAAAGCGCGTTGCCGATCAGCTCGACCGCTAATGTCGGATTGTGACGGTAACTCTGAATCTTGTCGAACTCTAGCAAGTTCAAGCCGATTTGGTCGTCGATGAGTTGCCAGTCAGCGGCGTCCTGTGCATCCAGAGCTGAAACCGGAGTCTCCTTGCGAAATCGCTCGCGCCACTGTTCGTAGAATGCGCGCTGCGCCGCCACTGATTCCAAACTGAAATCGTCGAGCAGAGCGTCCAGTTCAATAGTCTTGCCGGTTTTCGCGTCAACATGCTTGTGATAGCCGGCCTGCGAGGCGCTGGTGGGAGAAAGCGCGAGAGAGTCTTTCATGAATCGATCGCTCAACTCCGCGAATTTTTGCGCAGCTGGACTAGCAGATGATTTCGTTGACGAATTTGTTTCTTGGGTATTCGCTGGCATCGCCAGAATGGCCAGCAACAGAGTAACGCAAACCGGCAAGAGTATTAAACGGTTCATAGTTATTCCTTTCGAATGAACAGCAGCATGAAATTAGCTGGGGCGGCGGAAGGGAATCGGCGCAACGTTCTTTCGTCGCGTTGACGATTGTCTCAATCGCGCGCGAGCTTGTTCGGCCCAGGCGCCGTTGGGCGCGTAGCGTAGATAAAGCGTCCAATGGTCACGAGCCGCGCGGCGTTCGCCTCTTTTTTCATAGGCCAACGCTAGATTAAAGTGCACGTCCGCATGGGCAGGCATCGCGCGAGCCGCGCGGCGCAAATGGTCGATTGCCTCGTCGTATTCACCCAGTTCTTCCAAAGTGCAACCGAGGTTATAGCGCGAGATGCCGTTCAAAGGATCCAGTGCCACTGCGGCGAGAAAAGCGTCGCGTGCGTCGGATAGCTGTCCCATTTGATAGTAGGCCACGCCAAGATTGATGTGCGCCTCGATCCAGTCCGGCGCGAGTTCCACCACACGCTGGTAATTCTCGATCGCTTGAGGAAGCATCTCCTGTTTCGTCTCGCAACTCAGCGCCGTCTCAAAGAATTGCTCCGGCGTGGGACCGGCCATCGAGTGTAATTTCGCCGACCTTGCGGGAATGTCGAAAGGGAAGGCCCATTGGCCTTGAATTGGATTGAATGGTGTTTCTGCGCCGGGAGGTACGACCAACACATCGCGCCCAAGTTCGACCAGGTGTAGTTCTTGCAACGGGAGTGAAGAGCCGCCAAATTGTTGTTCTATCAGCGCGACGGCCCGCCGCAATTTTCGCGCTGGAACGCGATTCTGTGTGATTCGCTGAATCGAACGCAACGCCACCAAATCGCCGAAACTATAGAAACGCTCGCCCCAGCGCGCTTCAGGACGAACAAGGCGTAGCCGCTCCCAATAGCGCAGACGGCTCGTCTCAAGTCCCAGAATTCGCCCGGCTTCTGTTCGGGTATAGCGATTCGTCAAGCGCCCAGCCCCCACCGTCTAGAACACTTTCTGCGAATGATTATGCACCCATTGTCAAACGCCGTGTGAACCAGTTTGTGTGGATAAGCACACATTTCCACAGGCGCATCTTGGTCGCCGCCGATTACTAGAAGCATACATTCGACTGCGCGCTGTGCTCGGCCCGCGCTGTCTGCTTGTTAGACTTGATTGAATCGCCCGCCACGATGGCTCTCGAAAGCGCCGAACGATTGTATTTGGAGCGCCAGGTCACCCTGGCTCGTGTCGTACTTGTAGCTCTTGCGCTGGTAGCCCTGCTGGAAATGTCCGGTGGGCTGCAGCGGTCCGGATCCGTACTGTTTCTCGCAGTCTATCTGCTTGTCGCGCTCGCCGTGGTTTTGTACCAGCGCGTTGTGAACGAAGCACATTTGCAGGTTCCACTGGCTGCGGATGTTGTGGCGCTGGCGTTCTTCCTAATTCTTAATCCACCAGCCTCGGTAGCGTGGTTTCTATTTTTGTTCGTTGTGTTCGCACTGGCCACGCGCGGCAACACGCGCGCGATGTTGGGCTTGGTAAGCGCCGCGGCCATCGGTGTTGTTCTGCGAGTGGCTGCTTCCGAAACGTTCAGTTGGTGGACGCTTTGGCATTGGCTGTCGATCGGATTGGGGACATTGATATCCGGTTTGGCGATGGGGTTCCTGGGCGCACGAGAAAGAAGCCACCTCGAACGCCGCCAATTCCTGGAAAAAACCACGCAGCTTCTGCAATTCGACCGCGGCTTGACCGAGTCTATCCGCCAGACGCTTGGCGAGCTGCTGCTGGAATTTCGTTGCGAACAAGCCTGCCTGGCAATTCGTGATGATGAGCTCGAACGTATTTTCGTGTGGAAAGTTCGCGCTGCGGAACTCGAGCCTTCCGGACCGGAAACTTTGTCGCCGTCACGCTCCGATACCTTTCTCACCGACGCTTTCGAAGTGTCCATGTGTTGGGAATACAAGGACGGCAAGAATTCCGGCTTCGGATGGGACCGGCGAACCGGCCATCGCGTTCGTTCTTTGCTGGCGCCGCCGAATTCGACGCGCGAGGAGTTTGGCGCTCGCTCGTTGCTGGCCGTCACCATCGACGCCGGTGGACATCCTACCGGAAGAGTTTTGCTCATCAATCCGGAGAATCGATTCAAGGCGGCCGATCTGCGCTGGCTGGAACAGATCGTTCGCCATATAGCCTTGCCGATGGAGAACGTATTCCGGTTACGGCATTTGCGCGCGCGGGCAGTAGAGTCGGAACGCAGTCGAATTTCACGCGATTTGCACGACGGCATTCTTCAAACCATGTTGAGCCTGAATATCCAGCTCGACGTGCTGCAGCGCAAATTCCCGTGGGCCCCGGAAGAAGCCGGTAAGGAACTTGGGACGCTCCAATCCACCATAAAACAGGAAAGCGAAGAGTTGCGCCGGATGGTGACCGACCTGCGGCCGGTACGGGTGGAGAGCGCCGATATGCGGGAGCTGATGTTCGGTTTTGCGGAACGATACCGCAACGAATCCGGCTTGGCAGTGGACCTCTTCATAGAAGACCGCAGTTTGCGCCTGCCCGACCGCATTTGCCGGGAAATGTTCCAGATTTACAGGGAAGCACTTAACAACGTAAAAAAGCATGCGTCGGCCAGCCACGTCGTGGTAAAACTAGAACAAGACGAGGCGAAAGTCTCTCTCGTCGTAGACGATAACGGCCGGGGTTTCAGCTTCTCGGGGCGATTTAAAAGCGAAGAGCTGGACCGGTTGCGTCTCGGGCCAATTTCGATTAAAGAGCGAACACGAAGCGTAGGGGGGACGCTAACGGTGGAGTCGAATCCCGGGCACGGGGCGCGTCTTACGGTAGAAATCCCACTGAATTGAAAATGACGAAA
>Ga0210383_10003617_pt1 | contig 13815 bp, 11 predicted proteins | sample IncBWC14OmetaG_FD_160072 | JGI IMG/M metagenome (GOLD analysis project Ga0210383, IMG submission 160072) | Forest soil microbial communities from Barre Woods Harvard Forest LTER site, Petersham, Massachusetts, United States - Inc-BW-C-14-O ...
TTTAATGGCGTTTACCCACGGCTTGCGCCGTGGGCTGCATTCTTGCGCCGCTTTGCGGCTGGAGGTGGGTTGGGCTTTCCCACTTCTCGCGCAAAGTGCGCGCGAGAAATGGGGCACCCATCGGCTCTTGGATGTCAGGCTTCCCACCCTTTCCGCAGAGGGCGCGGAAAGAGTGGGGCACCCGGCACCCCTCGTTTATGTGTCACTTACAGTTGCAGAGGTGGGATGGGTGAGCCACTCGCCTACGGAGACACAAGGTCCCTCGACTTCGCTCGGGATGACAGAGTTGGGAGGATGACAATCAACAAAAATGCGTTATCGCGCCGCTTAGAATGCGGTGCCAGAGCCTAATAGGCTGTAGAGGAGGACGATCAGGACTATGCCGGTGAAGATCATGTAGAGGCGGTCGTGTTCTTCGGCGAAGCCCCAGATGGAGAGGGCTACGCGGACGACCGGGGTGGCGATCAGCAAGAGCAGGCCCAGTTGGATGATTCCTCGGCCGCGGAATCGGATGGCCTCGCGCAGGATTCCGCTAATGGTTTTCAGGTCGGAGGGTTCGCCTTGGAAGACGCGGTAGTCCGCGGGGGAGCGGCCGTGGCGGGCGAGGTAAATCACGCCACCGACGAATACTACGAATGCGGAAAGCGACACGCCGGCGCGAAGCAGGTTGCCCACCATATTTTCGATCCGCTGATCATTCCAGTCGCGAGTCGTCGTCAATTTAGATACCTCCAGTCAGTCCTTTGTAAAGCATTTGCAGGCCCAGCACGGCAATCACAACGCTGAACACGATGCGCAAGACTCTGGTCTCTGCTTTGACCAAGATGCGTGCGCCCATCAGCGAGCCAGCCAGGACGCCCAGCATTACCGGCATGGCCAGGCCGGGATCGACGTAGCCTCGGCTGAGATAGACGCCGGCGCTGGCGGCAGCGGTGACGCCGATCATGAAGTTGCTGGTGGTGGTCGAGACCTTGAAGGGGATCTTCATAGCCTGATCCATGGCGAGAACTTTTACCGCTCCCGAACCGATTCCTAGCAATCCGGAAAGCGCGCCAGCGCCGAACATCAGGCTGAAACCTAAGGGCACGCGCTGCACATTGTAGTGCCGCATTCCCCCTTCTTCTGAGGGGAAGTCTCCGTTGAGGCGAAGGCGGGTGGCGAGCGGGTCGGGCAGGGAATTGCGCTCGGCTCGCGGGCGCGGCCGGCGCGACAGGTAGGCCGAGTAGAGAAGCATCACGCCGAAGATCACGGCCAGCGCTTTGGTGGAAACGAAGGCTGCCAGAAACGCTCCTACCAGAGCGCCTACCGTGGTTGCGATCTCGAGGAACATGCCGATGCGGATGTTGGAGAATCCCTCCTTCACGTAGGCGGCGGCTGCGCCGGATGAGGTGGCGATTACGGAAACCAGGGAGGCTCCGATGGCGTAGCGGATGTCGACTTTGAAGAAGAGGGTAAGCAGGGGGACGAGGACGACTCCGCCGCCGAGGCCGGTGAGCGATCCCAGGAGGCCGGCTGCGAAGGAGCCGGCGGCTACCAGAATCGTGAATTCGAAAATATTCATTGGGCTCCCGATGAAAGAGTTTGCCACATTGAAGAAATAGAAGTGTAGCGCGGGGAGGTGGGTTGCGGATATTTTCTGCGGGCCGCCCTGGCCTGCGAACCTTTTGGATTTCAGCTTAGGTGGATTCGCTCGCTGCCGGACGAGGCGTCCGGAGGCGCGTGGGTTGGGGGATTCACTCAAGATTTATCAGATATTCATCAATTTTTAATAAAGGCTGGATAGCATCAGCAGTCCCACAAAACCTGCACCAGGACTACAGGAGAATTAGCGCCGGTATTTTTTTCGGTTGTCCATCTTGAACGATTCGGGAGGAGAAATGAAGCACGTAATGGCTTTGGCGTTGGTGTTTGCGCTGGTGGCTGGCGCTTTCGCGGCGCCCGCACAAGACACGGCTGCGAGCAGCGGTACTACCAAGAAGAAGGCGGTGGCAAAGACGTCGTCAAGCGTTTCGAGCCAGCTTTCGGATATGAAGCAGGCGCTCGATGCGCAACAAAAGCAGATTCAACAACTTATGCAACAAGTACAGAGCCGGGATGCGGCCATCCAGCAACTGCAGCAACAGGTAGGTTCGGCTCAGAGTGCTGCGGGCGCGGCCGCGCAAAAAGCAGACGCGGCAGCGGCGGCAGCTGCGGCGGGAGGCGCTACAACGCAACAGGATTTCGCGGCGATGAAAACCGATGTGGCTGACCTGAAACAAAATGAGACCAATGCTGCGCTCTCCTTGCAGGAGACGCAGAAGAATCTTAAAGACCAACTGGAGAGTCCGCTCGCGATCCACTACAAGGGAGTCACGATTACACCGGGAGGCTTCGTGGCGGCAGAAACGGTGTGGCGTTCGCATGGGCTGGGTGCCGACATCAACACGCCGTTTAACTCGATTCCATTCGATGGGGCGGCGCAGAGTCACATGTCGGAGTTCTTTGGATCGGGCCGGCAGTCACGTATGTCGATGCTGTTCCAGGGGAACTTGAATTCGGCGAAGCTGACTGGATACTACGAGTCGGACTTCTTGTCGGCTGCCATTACCTCGAACAACAATCAGAGCGACAGCTACAGCCTGCGCCTGCGGCAGGCGTGGGGTCAGGCGGCATTGAATAGCGGCTGGACTTTCACCGGCGGTCAAATGTGGAGCCTGGTGACGGAGACCAAGACTGGCGTTGACAACCGCAGCGAAGCATTGCCGATGACCATCGATCCACAGTACACCGTGGGCTTCAGTTGGGCCCGGCAGTACGCTTTCCGCGTATCCAAGAACCTGGGCACGAAGGCTTGGATGGCCTTTTCCGTAGAGGATGGGCAAGATACGATCGGCGGCCACGGAAGCACCACCAACTTCCTGGTTGGCCAACAAGGAGCAAGTGGCGGACTGTACAACCCAACCGCAAACTATGCTTACAATCCCACGCCCGATTTCATCTTTAAGACTGCCTTCCAGCCGGGCTGGGGACACTTCGAAGTCTTTGGTTTGGTGACCGATCTCCGCGATCGGATTTATCCGTTGGGAGCAGCCACCAAGCCGTCGGCCGTGGGCGCTTACAACAACTCAGCCACCGCGGGCGGTATCGGCGCGAATGCGCGCGGGACTATCGCCAAGCACTTTGACGTTGGATTGCATTTCCTGGGCGGCAACGGCATCGGACGGTACGGCACAGCCGGGCTTTCGGATGCGGTTTCGCGTCCCGATGGCGTGCTGGTTCCGGTCAGGAACTATCAGACCCTCGGTACCCTGGAATGGCATGGCCCAAGGTTGGATGTCTACGCCAACGTTGGTGGCGAATATGAAAGCCGGACGGCATTCGTCAGCTCTTCCGGTAAGGGCATTGGTTACGGTTCGCCGCTCTTCAATAACTCAGGTTGCGGCACGGAGACTCCTCCAGCCGCTACCACCATTACGGTTGCCACTCCGATTACCGCCACGGCTCCGACCGGCGGCACCGCCACCGTTCCAGTTGTCGGCGCAGTGGGTACGCCTCTGAGCAATGGCTTCAACCCGGGTGGGTTGTCTAACTGCAACGGCGATACGCGCAACATCATCGAAGGAACCATTGGGTTCTGGTATCGCTTCTACAACGGCCCGAAGGGCAGAGTGCAATGGGGACCGCAGTACTCCTACATCGTTCGCAATACCTGGAGTGGCGTAGGCGGGAACCCGTCGGCGACGGAGAATATGTTCTTCACGTCGTTCCGTTATTACTTGCCGTAAGTCTGGATCCCTCGCTTCCCAGGCGATATGAGGAGGCGAGGGTTGCTTTTTTCTGGCTGAGATTTCGTGGGACCGCACGGGCGAGGACACCCGCGCCTACATTCACTAGGCCACTGGCAGGGTGAAATAGAAGACTGATCCGTGGCCGGGTTGGCTGGTTACGCCGATTTTGCCGCCGTGGGCTTCGACGATTGCTTTAGCGATTGCCAGGCCCATACCTGTGCCTTGGACTTGCAGGCGCTGATCTCGTCCGCGATAGAATTTTTCGAAGATCAGAGATTGTTCAAAGTCGTCGATGCCGGGACCACGGTCGGCGACGCTGGTCATCACCGTCCGGTTTCCTACTTCTCCCGTGATTTGAATTGGGGAATCGGGTGGAGAATACTTGGCCGCGTTTTCCAGCAGTTGGGTGATGACTTCCGTGACTCGGGCTTCATCCATTCGGACCAAAGGCAGATCGCTCGGAAGGCGCACATCAATGGGATGTTGTGCCAATGCTGGCCTCGCTTTTTCTAGCGCTGCGTCGACGGCCTGCTGGATCGGGCGCGCTTCGAGTTGAAGTTCGAACTGATTGGCGTCCAGTTGCGCCATTTCAGCCGCTTCGCCTATAAGGCGATTCAGGCGATCACTTTCTTCGTTGATCACGGTGAGAAGTTCAAGGCGTTGAGCGGCGTCCAGACCGGGGTTCGAGAGCAGGGAAGTGGCCGATGCCTTGATCGCGGTTAGCGGCGTGCGAAATTCGTGGGTGACGGAGTCAAGCAAAGTGGAACGCAGTTGCTCGCTTTCGCGGGCGGCCTCGGCGCGGCCCAGTTTTTCTATGGCCCCGGCGCGTTCGATCGCGATGGCGATGAGACTGCTCATTGCGTCCAGCGTTTCCCGCGAGAGTTGCGCGCCGGAAACGCCCATGCTGCCGACGACCCGAACACCCATGCGTAGAGGCATGAATACGGTTTGCTTCTCGGGATCGGTCATGGGCTCGCCGCGCATGCAGACCAATTGGAGATCATGTACTTCTAAGGCGTGGGTGGCCGAACTCGAACGATAAATATCGGGCCGGTTGGGTAAGGCGATGGCCGCCTCTGTCACGCCGAAACTTTCGACGATGTATCGGGGGATTGCGTTCAGTAGTTCGACGACGTTATCGCTGGAGAGGAGTTGCTGGCTGAATTTGTAAAGCCGCTCGGCCTCGTCTCTTCGCTCATTGGCCCTTTGCGCCTCTCGCCGCGCTCGCTCTGCCAGTTGACTGGCGATGATTGCCGTCACCAGAAAAGCAAACAGGGCAACCCAGTTTTGAGGATCGGCAATAGTAAGTGTGCGAACCGGAGGAAGAAAGTAATAGTTGAAAGCCAGAGTGGCCAATAACGCCATGAAAACGGCGGGGCGCAGGCCCCAGTTTGCCGACACAATGAGGACGCCGATGAGGAACGTCAGTGCGACTGTGGTGGGATTCACGCCGATCTTCAGGTATCCGACGACGATGACCACTACAGCGCCTGCCGCTGCAGCATAACGCACGACCGGCTTGCTGAGTAGTTGGTTCACGCCGCCGATTGTAGCTGATCTTATGCCGGGGAATTCTGATTAGTGTGGATTCGAGTGCAGTTCATTTGTGGACCTTCGTATCCTTTGTGGTTCTAGCATTCGTACTTCAAGTTCATCAACCAGTAAGGACACGAAGGTTGACGAAGGAATCGATAAAGGATCATCGACAATTTCGATTTGCTCGACGACAATAGCGGCGATGCCCAAAACTCCTGAGCAATGGCTGGCAGAGGCTGATCCAACCAAGAAGGGCGGCGTCTTCAAACTCTTCCTGGGATACGCGCCGGGTGTGGGCAAGACTTTCAGCATGTTGAGCGAAGCCATCCGCCGGCATAGTCGAGGCGAGGACGTCGTCATTGGAGTAATCGAAACTCATGGACGCAAAGCGACCGCGGAGCTCGCGTCGCAGCTCGAAGCCGTCCCGCGAAAGAAGCTGGAGTACAAAGGCACGGTGTTCGAAGAGATGGACGTCGATGCCATCCGCGCGCGCAAGCCCGTGGTCGCGCTGGTCGATGAGTTGGCGCACACCAACGTCGAAGGCAGTAAACATGCCAAGCGGTATCAGGACGTGATTGAGTTGCTTGATGCCGGCATCGATGTACTTTCGACGATGAACATTCAGCACCTGGAGAGCGTGACGCCGACGGTACAGAGCTTGACCGGCATCACGGTACGGGAAACGGTGCCGGACTGGGTGCTGAAGCGGGTCGACGAAGTCGTCATGTCGGATCTCACGCCTGAAGCGTTGCAGAGCCGCATGCGGCGTGGGGATATTTATCCGTTAGATCGCGTCGGCCGCGCTTTGGGGAATTTTTTTCGTCCCGGGAATCTCATTGCGCTGCGCGAGCTGGCGCTTCGCCAAGTCGCGCAGGCAGTCGATCAAAGCCTGGAATCTTATCGCGAGAAGGATGAGGCCAGCGGAACAGTCGCGGTTCGAGAAAGAATCGCAGTTTGCATCAGCTCGAATCCAGCCGCGCAATATTTGATCGCCCGCGGAGCCCGCATGGCGCAAGCCATGGGCGGCGAGCTGCACGTTGTCTACGTGGATTTAGGTCAGGATGACAACGAGGCTAACCAGAAAACGTTGGCGGCGAATCTGCAGTTTGCCGAAAACGTTGGCGCGGAAATCACCAAACTGAAGGGCGGCAGCGTGGCTGAGATTGTCGCTGATTTCGTTCGCGAAAAGCATGTGACGCAAGTGGTCTTCGGACGCTCGGCCACTGGTGGATGGAGAAAATACCTGTACCTGACTGCCATCAATAAATTCCTCCGCGATGCGCCTCCAGTGGACGTGCATATTGTCACGCAGGAGTCTCGATAATTCCCTCATGAACGAGCATCGCCGCATTCTCGTCGTGGACGACGAGTCCCAGATCACGCGAGTGCTGCGGACCAGTCTCTCCAGCCAGGGCTACGACATTCGCGTTGCCAATGACGGCGAGACCGCGCTCGAAATCATGAAGGATTGGACCCCGGATCTGGTGATCACCGATCTTTCCATGCCCAACATGGATGGCTTGGAGTTGTGCCGACGCTTGCGGCTTTCAACCAAGACTCAGAGGATCGTGCTCTCGGTTAAGGGCGAGGAAAAAACCAAAGTTCAAGCGCTGGATGCGGGCGCTGACGATTATGTCACCAAGCCGTTCGGGATCGAGGAATTGCTGGCGCGGGTACGTGCTACTCTGCGGCGCGTTCCGGCCACCGATGAGGGACAAGCAGCGCTCATCGAGATCGGCGATTTCCGGATCGACCTGGCGGCGCATAAAGTCGCGGTCCGGCATCGGGACATTCACCTCACGCCCAAGGAATTTGATCTGCTGGTTTATCTGGCGCGGCATCCCGGCAAGGTTGTAACCCATCGCAGTCTCCTGAGCGCAATCTGGGGCGGCCAGAGTACGGAACAGGTCGAATATCTGCGCGTGTTCGTCGGCCAGTTGCGAAAGAAGCTGGAGCCGGAAACCTCTTCGCCACGCTACATCGTTACCGAACCCTGGGTCGGTTATCGCTTCGAACCCGGCAACTAAATCCCCCGCTGCCAGCCGCCGCGCCTTAACGAACATTCTACGAAGTCTTTATTCAATCCTTACGGCTTTCGTTATCCAATCATTTGAGCAGGGAGGTAAGGACTTATGTCATCGATTCATAATGTATGCGCGGAAGATTTGGCAAAACTTTTTCATCACTACCACGAAGCGCTTGCCCATGACTTCCACGGTCAGGCCAGCCGGCAAGTTGATGTTTCCTGGGAAGAGGCTCCACAAAACGAGCGAAAGCTGATGATCGCTGCGGCGCGGCTGACGTTGCTGGAACTGGCCGCGATGCCTGATGAAGGGCAATCCGATCGGCAATATTTCGCCAAGCCCGGCGAAGCAGATTGGGGCTGCTAGGTTTCGTTACCAGCTTGGTTTCTTTATGAAGTCTTTACGAACCCCTTAGCCCATTTTTATGTCAGCAGTTGTCGAATGACCTTCGCAGCGTCCTCCTGACATTTGTGCCCGGACGGTCAGAATGAAACTCGTCCTCACATGCTTGTGCGCAGGGGCGGTAGTTTTCATGCTCCGCTTTCTTGTTGCCATCGTGAGCGAAGCGCATGGCCGGTCGATGCAACCAATACGAGTCTATTTCGCGAAGTTCAATCCCGCGAAACGACGTGGAGAAGTCATATTTATGAATTCCAAAGGTAATGTTCGAAAGTCCGCAGTAGATACGGGCAAGCGGGCGGCACTCATCGTGTTAGCGGCAGCGTCGATGACCCTCCCCATGCACGGCCAACATACACCCGAAGACGCACCGGAGGTTACTGCGGTGCAGCCGAACCAACAGGCGAACGCAGCAACTCCGCAAAGCGAGCAAGAGATTGTGCAAGAGCTTGCTGCGATGAAAAAACGCATCGAACAGCTTGAACTCGCCTTGAAGCAGCACGAGGCTGCGGAGCAGCCAACGACGGTTGTCCACAGCGCCAAAGCGAGCGCCCCGGTGGGAGTTTCCCCGAGTGTCGCGGTTCCTAGCGCCTCTGCCCCCGAAGTCGAAGCTATGCTGCCACAGTCAGCCCCGCCCGGAAAACCGGCCAAAGCCGAACCGTTTGCCTTCGCAGACTGGACTTGGCTCAATGGCAACAGTCGAGTGAAGGATCCTCCGTTCGATACAAAATTCTTTACGCCGGAAGTCCAGGCCGATGTGGACTACATTATCGATCTCAACCATCCCAAAGATGACACCATCAGCGGATCCAGCGAAGTGTTTCGAGCCTACGAAGTTCAGCTCACTCAGTTGGGCGTCGGTGGGGATTTCCACTTTGACAACGTGCGCGGCAGGTTGATGACGCAGTTTGGTATGTATTCCACAACTACGCCGCGCAATGATGCGAGCCCAGCCCGCGGACAATGGAACCTCGCAGATGCTTATCGTTACGTTTCCGAAGCCTACGGCGGATATCACTTTAACGTGTTGCACGGGATCAACGTCGATGCAGGAATTTTCATGTCTTATATCGGCCTCTTCAGTTATTACAACGCCGACAACTGGGCGTATCAGCCCTCTTACGTTTCATCGAACACGCCGTGGTTCTTCAATGGCGTGAGGGTGCAGATTTTTCCCAGCGAACACTTGAAGATTGAGCCCTGGTTCATTAACGGATGGCAGTCCTACGGACGGTTCAATAATCGGCCGGGCATCGGAGCGCAGATTCTGTGGCGGCCCAATGGCAAGTTCGAGATCCTCGGCAACCAATACATGCTGGGCGAAGACACGCTTGGCGTTCCCGGCCGTGTGCGCTATCACACCGACGACAGCATGGAGTACAAGTATTATGAAAATCCCCAGAATTTCCTGAGCCAAGCGGCTTTCTCGCTGACCGGCGACATGGGATGCGAACACGGCGGCGGCGTTAGCTGCGCGGGTGATTCGGCAAAAGGGCCCAAGCAGGATTTCCTGGGGTTCATGCTTTACAACCGCCTGTGGTTCCACAAGAACCTTTACGGCTTTACGCTAGGCGGCGGAAAGATTAACAATCCCGGACGCTACCTGGTTCTGTTGCCGCCGATCAATGGCGCAACCGCTGCTTCGGGCACGCCGTACTTTACTCAGAATCCTGGTGATCCCTACAAGGCATGGGACGCGTCCGCGACTTTCGATTACATGCCTAGCCAGTACATTACGTTCCGCTGGGAATACGATCATCGACAGGCGAACGTTCCGTATTTCTCGGGACGAGGCGGAGTAACGCCTCCGGGCGGCAACACCGGCGCCCCCGGTTCGGCGGTACCGGGATGGACTCCGGATCTGGTGAGGGATGAAAACCGGCTGAATCTGGCGATATTGGTCAAATTCTAGTATCTCTGGCTTCTGGCGGCCGATTTTTCGACAGGAGCTTAGAACTATGTCTCGACAATTTTCGGAAGTAGCTGACTACGTTTCTGGAACGTTTAGATTTACGGAAAGTTTGTTGGTGCTGCTGCTGATGGCTTTTCCATGTTCGTTGACGGTACGGGCGCAGAGCCAACCAGGCGTTGCGTCGGCTGACGTTGGCGCAACGCAAATCAACGCGGGATTGCAACAGCGAGTAGGAGAACTTGAAGGCGAAGTGGCCGAATTGAAGCGCATCGTGAAAGAGCTGCAATCAAATTCGCAGTCCGCGAGTGGTTCCCAAGACCCTCCCAGCACGCAGTTGGTGTCGGGCACTCAGTCGGCTTCGGCGGAGCCATCGACGCTCACGCCGCAGGACAGAAAGAACCTCGACTTCCTGCGCGACACAACCATCAACATTGGGATCGACGGTTATTACGAATACAACTTCAACGCGCCGATTGGGCGAGTCAATCTGTTGCGAGCCTACGACGTTCTCAGCAACAGTTTCAGCTTGAATCAGGCGAGCGTGATCTTTGACCATCCGCCCGATGTCGCCGCGGGGCGGCGTTTCGGCGGCCGCCTGGATCTTCAATTCGGGCAGGCGACGGATACGCTTCAGGGAAATCCTTCCAACGAACCGCGGCCAGATATTTACCGCAACATTTTCCAGGCTTACGGAAGCTATATTGTGCCGGTCGGCCGCGGCCTGGATGTGGACTTCGGAAAATTCGCCAGCTCGCTCGGAATCGAAGGGAACTACACCAAGGATCAGATGAATTATTCGCGGTCCTACTGGTTCGAATTCCTGCCTTTTTACCACATGGGTTTTCGCGTTAGCTATCCGGTCAACGAGAAGTTTTCCCTCAACTATTGGCTGGTCAACGGCACGAATCAAGTCGAACCGACCAACCCGTTCAAAGATGAGTTGTTCGGTTTCACTGCGACGCCGCGCAAAACTATTAGTTGGACGGTGAATTATTACTTCGGCCAGGAGCATCCTGATCGCGTCAGCGTCCCACCAAGCTCGCCGATTCCGGTGCAGCCCGGCCTCAGTTTTGCGCCGATTATTCCTGCCCCAAATGGCCGGCTTCACATCTTTGACAGCTATGTGAGTTGGCAAACTACGCCGAAGCTCACCCTCGCCATCGAGGGTGATTACGTGATCGAACGGCTTTGGAAGAATTCTGCTCCGGGAGAATCGTCTGCGCCGTCGCATGTGGATGGAGGCGCAGCCTATGCGAAATATCAAATCAATCCCAAACTCGCTTTGGCAGGCCGCGCAGAGTATCTCTCGGATCGCGGAGGCCTTTTCAGCGGATTGAATCAGGCACTGAAGGAAACGACCGCAACGTTCGACTACAACGTCGCGGATGGATTCCTCATGCGTTATGAATGGCGGCGGGACTTCTCGAACCAACCGTCATTCCTAACCGCCGAACCGGGTGTATTGAGTAAGCAACAAAATACGGCGACGCTCGGATTAGTTTGGTGGTGGGGACGTAAGCAAGGTGCGTGGTGATTTCGGAGAGAAGTAGGAGAACGTACATGAGAGACATCATCTTTGTCGCAGTAACACTGGGCTTTTTTGCCATCGCAATCGGCTACGTACGATTCTGCGATCGGATTCGCTGAGGTGGAATGCCATGAGTATTGAGTCGATTCTTATGCTGGTCGTCAGCGCATTGTTAATGGTTTATCTGCTCTACGCCCTGTTAATGCCGGAGAAGTTCTAATGACGGCCAATGGCTGGCTTCAGATACTCGTCTTTCTGGCGCTGATACTAGCAGTCACGAAACCGCTGGGCTTATTCATGGCCCGGGTTTTCAATCGCGAGCGCACGTTCCTCGATCCGTTGGCTCGGCCACTCGAGCGTTTGCTGTACCGTGTGACCGGCGTCGATGAGAACCACGAGATGCGTTGGACGGAATACGCCGTCGCCATGCTGCTATTCAGCGGCGTGTCCATGATCGTGTTGTATTTGGTCGAGCGAGTTCAGCAGTGGCTGCCGTGGAATCCGCAGAAGTTTGGCGCGGTTGCACAGGACTTGGCGTTCAACACCGCTGCGTCTTTCACCACCAACACCAACTGGCAAAACTATGCGGGTGAGGCAACGATGAGCTATCTCACCCAGATGGCCGGACTTGCGTATCACAACTTCGTATCAGCGGCGGTCGGCATCGCACTGGCCATTGCATTTGTGCGCGGCATCGTGCGGCGAGAAAAAGAGACCATCGGCAACTTCTGGGTGGACATGACGCGAGCAACGCTTTGGTTGCTGCTTCCCATGTGCATCGTGTACGCGCTCGCTCTCGTGTCGCAGGGAGTCGTGCAAAACCTCAAGCCATACGACACAGTGAAGGTGATCGAGCCACAACAGGTCCAGAAGACCGGAGCAGACAGCAAACCGATGGTCGGCCAGGACGGCAAGCCAGTGATGGACACCGTAACCGATCAGACCATCGCGCAAGGTCCGGTTGCATCGCAGGAAGCCATCAAGATGCTGGGCACAAATGGCGGCGGTTTCTTTAATGCGAACAGCTCCCATCCATACGAAAATCCCACGCCGCTCAGCAACTACTTGCAGATGCTTTCCATTTTCGCCATCCCCGCCGGATTGACCTACACGCTCGGCCGCATGACTGGATCACAGCGCCATGGATGGGCAGTGTGGGTAGCGATGGCGTTTTTGTTTCTCTGTGGAGTCACGACCGCATATTGGGCGGAAGCTCGCGGCAATCCGTTGTTGAAGGGAGCGGACCAGCAGGTCAGTTCGTCGCAGTCTGGCGGCAACATGGAGGGCAAGGAAGTCCGCTTCGGTATCGCCGATTCCGCGCTCTTTGCCACAGTTACGACCGACGCCAGTTGTGGAGCAATCAACGGTTGGCACGATTCTTATACTCCGCTCGGTGGAATGGTTCCGCTGGCTAACATCATGCTCAGCGAAACCGTGTTCGGAGGCGTGGGTGCGGGCCTTTACGGCATCCTCATCTATGTCGTCCTGGCAGTGTTCATCGCGGGATTGATGGTCGGCCGCACGCCGGAATATTTGGGCAAGAAGATCGAAGCCTATGACGTAAAGATGGCAATGCTGGTCACACTAGTTTTCCCTTTCGTGATTCTGATGCTCGCGGCGATTTCGTCCGTGGCGGGATTTGGCACGTCGAGCATTAGCAATCCCGGCCCCCACGGCTTGACCCAGATCTTGTACGCGTTCACTTCCATGGCGGGCAATAACGGCTCGGCTTTCGGCGGGCTGAACGGAAACACTCTTTGGTACAACACTGCGGGTGCAATGACCATGCTGATTGGCCGATTCTTCATGATCATTCCGATGCTGGCGATCGCTGGGAATCTCGCCAAGAAGAAATATGTACCGCCGTCGCTCGGTACGTTTCCCGTGACGACGCCGTTGTTCAGCGTGCTGCTGGTAGGGGTGATTCTGATTGTCGGAGCCCTGACTTTTTTCCCGGCGCTCAGCTTAGGGCCGATACTTGAGCACCTGTTGATGTCCGTCGGCAAGACCTTCTGAGGAGCTATGGCAGAGAAGAAATCGAAGTCTATCTGGGACATGAAGATCGTGCGCCGCGCACTCTTGGATTCTTTGGTGAAGCTGGATCCGCGGAATATGATGAAGAATCCGGTGATGTTTGTGGTCGAAGTGGGCAGCGTGGCCACGACGATTCTCTTGATCCGTGACGTGCTCAGGCATCAGGGAGCATTTGGCTTTAACCTGCAGATCACGCTCTGGCTGTGGTTTACCGTCTTGTTCGCGAATTTTGCCGAGGCTATGGCGGAAGGCCGCGGTAAGGCCCAAGCTGAGTCTTTGCGCAAAGCGCGGGCCGAGACCATCGCCAATCGTCTACTTCCCGATGGCAAGACGGAACAGATCCCCAGTTCCAAATTGCGCGCCGGCGACTTGGTGAGAGTCGTTGCAAGCGAATTCATTCCCAGCGATGGCGAGATTCTCGAAGGCGTAGCTTCGGTGGATGAATCCGCAATCACGGGAGAATCAGCGCCGGTAATTCGCGAAGCGGGGGGCGATCGCTCGGCGGTGACTGGCGGCACGCGAGTGCTTTCCGACTGGTTGAAGATCAAAATCACATCCAATCCGGGAGAAACATTCTTGGATCGCATGATCGCGCTCGTGGAAGGCGCCGAGCGC
>Ga0210383_10003618_pt1 | contig 13813 bp, 16 predicted proteins | sample IncBWC14OmetaG_FD_160072 | JGI IMG/M metagenome (GOLD analysis project Ga0210383, IMG submission 160072) | Forest soil microbial communities from Barre Woods Harvard Forest LTER site, Petersham, Massachusetts, United States - Inc-BW-C-14-O ...
TATTGTAGACCACATGGAGCAGGACGAATTGCTGGCGGCACACCTTACACTTCCTTCCACACCTCCCTCCACGCCTCCTCATGACCGGGACTCAGGTGCCGAAGCTTCAGTCCGACCGAGAGACGACGGGTTACCTCCGCGCAGAATAGAGGCTGAAGCGGGATCTTCAGCCGGCGTGAACAGTCCCCGCTACTCGTTGCGCAAACGTAACTCGCCCGATGTATCATCTGACCGACCCGGGAAACGAGTTCGCGCAATCCCACGTTCTCCAACACCTTCATCATCCACCGACAAGCGTCCACACGTAATGTACAGTCGCAGGGGAAGACGAAACCCGCCTTCTAAGGCTCATTCTACTTCGCTAATGTCGAAAAAAGGAGTCATTCAGGCTAAAACTTCTACGAGCGGCAATAGCGCACGCGCAGCGATCAACGGTGAAAACAGCCCTGTTCTTTATCCAGGAAGAACCATCCTCGATCTGCCAGACCGACCTCTTTCGTACAGGCAAGACTTTGGAGGACCTTCAGGAGCGACTCGGAAATCAGTAGCCTCTGGTTTACCACCCATCAAAGTTCGAGACTTTGCATACGAGCCTTCCCTTTCCACCAAAGAACGGAATTCGCGGCGACACTATCAACTTGGGCTGCCTCGACCCGAAACCCTGGTGTTGAACCCCCGGGACCCTCACTGGCAGGCTGAGGACGCCGAGGAGTACGTCCGGAGACAGCGTGCTATGACGGAACTTGTCAGGAAATGGAAGCAGGAGCATCCAGGTCGAAAGGTCAATAGGCCTCGGGTGGATGTTGGGGAAGGGAGTCTGAAGCGAGCGCTGGAGGCCTTGGTTGATTCACGAGAAGAAGGGGCCCAGATCAAGAAACAGCGCGACCTTGTGGAGAAAGGCGAGCGAGCAAAGAGAATGCGTGATGAATCGGAGGATTTCGACCGCTACACCACTGACGGATATCCAGGGCAGCGGAAGGGGCCTAAAATTCTGAAAACCTCAGGATTCGAAGCCCACCAAGCCGTGAATCCGAAGCCCAGTTGCACTTCTGGAATCCGAGACATGTTGATGAATCCTATCCAATACATCATTCGCACTGTGGCTAATTTTGCACCCGTCGTGATCACAAATGATCAGAACCCAACCGTGGATCGCCTAGATGATCTAATGTCCTTTGACGACGAGCTATACGGCGAGCACGATATGGACCTAGACACGAGAGACTCGAACGAGGGATTCTTTGATGACCACGGGTACCCAGACGACCCGCTATCGAATGTCACTTTTGACGCCGTGCCTCTGGAGCGCGCCAAACAGGAATTGGCCCCATCCTCTGACAAACTCGAATTGACTTTAGGGAAGTCTGTCGCAACCCAACCAAGCGACGGGAGCCTATACGGTCATATTCTCTCCGGATCTGATTCTGTCCCAAAACTGTTGCGCCGAAGAAGTTCAAGAATTCATGCGCTGCATGAACACAGGGTTAGAGGGTTTGTGCCTCAGTTCACTCAAGTTCGTGCAGCACCTCGACAGGAACCGCCTGAGGAAGAGGAAATTGAAGCTATGCTACAGCCGGATGATCTCCATTCTCCGCCTTCTTTTCACCCGCTGAGAATCTGGATCGGAGGTTGAACGAGGTTGATGCTACTTGATGCTACTTGATGCTACTTGATTAAGTTTTATTATCGAGCGAGGGTAAATATCGAGCTAGATTCCGTTTATGTGGCAGGCCATAGTTAATGGGCTAAAGATAGAAATGATCATTGATATGATCGCCGTGGATCTGCGAGTGTGATCTGTGATCTAGTGTGTACATGTGTGATCTGCAGTTCAAGTCTTTCAGATACTTGACTTGAACTTTACTTTCAGATACTTTCAGATACTTTCAAGTTGGATTCATACTTTCAGATTGTCAGATACCTTACTTTCAGACACTTTCAGATTCAGATACTTTTTCGATCTCACTCCACACCTGGTATTCGGCTCTGAGATTCCAGCTGATAGACGCTCCATGCGTCCGCTTCTTTCAAACAAGCGTCTCTCCGCGGTCGTCGTCTTGGCATCACCTGGTACATGAATGTTTTTATTGGGCTATATAACACCAGCCTTCCTTCGCTTCCACGCCCTTTTCGCGCTCTTCCACCACCACGATGGCCAGCGATGGGTTCTCCACCGAGAAGGAATATGCCTCAGACCCAAATCATGTCAAAAAGGCACAGTCCACCTTTGACGCAGAGTCACCTTCAAGCCAGGCCTTTCCACAAGAAGTCAAGCTTGTGCGACAACTCAAAAATCGACACATTGCCATGATCAGGTTCGTCGATCTTATGCGTCTCTCTCTTGAACCGGCTCATTCTCTTCCTTAGTATCGGCGGTACGTATCAGAAGCAAGTTCCGTCTCTCTTTCCTCATGGCTTTCCCGCTCAGGTGTCATCGGTACTGGTCTCTTCCTGGGTACCGCTACTTCCCTAAGAAATGGTGGCCCCATAGGTAGGCGTGTATCATTCTTGCCTGGCGGAGAAACTCAACATTCCCCGATTCAACAGGTCTTCTCCTTGGTTATATGGTTGTGGGCACCATCTGCTATTGCGTTATGGTATGTCCATCTCTTATCTTTGCTCGCGCTCCTCCAGATTCGCCCCCCGCGATCCATGTAGATCTCTCTTGGTGAAATGGTGGCGTTTCTCCCCATTCCCGGCGGTCATATCAAGTTGGCCGAGCGCTTTGTTGATCCCGCCTTTTCCTTCACAATGGGATGGAACTACTGGTAAATGTTGTCAACATTTTTCCCTGCTCAATAATCCCTGAACGCGTTATAGGTACAACTGGACCTTCATATTACCTGCGGAACTTAGTGCAGCAGCCGTCCTGATCAATTACTGGAACAAAACTGTCAACAACGGTGCATGGATAACAATATGCTTGGTCGTCGTCATCACCATCAATATGTTTGGTGCTGGTACGTTCTTTTGATATTTTATGACTGTTAAATTACGTGACTGAACGTGCGACTCAAATAGGTGCCTACGGAGAAGCAGAATTCATCTTTGCGTGCGTTTTTCTGTTGGTCCCGATATTAAACCCCTAATGGGCTTCGCTTATTAGGTCGATCAAAGTCATCACAATCACAGGTCTAATCATCCTTGGAATCATACTTGACCTTGGAGGTGAGTCCAGCATTGCATCTTGTCTAGTATGTTCTGATCACCCGACAATCATCGAAAGGTGGTCCCAATCATGACCGTCTTGGATTCCGCTACTGGAAACATCCTGGGCCCTTTGTACAATTCGAGGGTATCGGTGGAACCAAAGGTCAATTCCTGGGTTGGTGGGCTGTAATGACGCAGGCGGCTTTCTCATTTATTGGAACGGAAATTGTTGCGGTATAGATTGCGATTCTCCTTGTCCCAATTTTCACTGAATTCGTCAATCGCAGATCGCTGCTGGCGAAGCGAAGAACCCCAGGCGCAACTTGCCTAAAGCTATCAGACGAGTATACATCCGTATCCTTTTGTTCTATATTGGGGGTGCGTAAATAGTCGCATGATAACAGATTCGCTGTGTTGAACGTTCTTGGTGTAGGGACCCTTATCATTGGATTGCTCGTCCCATCGAACGATGAGGGTCTCAAACTTGACTCTGGGACCGCTGCTTCGTCGCCGTTTGTCATTGCTATCAAACGTGCTGGCATCAAGGGACTTCCATCCGTGCGTAACGGTTGTTTTTGTCCAATCAGACCATCGGTTCAACTTAACTTTGGATGCACAGGTCATCAACGCGTGTTTATTGACGTCAGCATGGTCAGCTGCGTCCAGTGATTTGTATACAAGTTCACGCGCATTATGTGAGTGCGTCTGATTACTCTTTAAAGTCATTACTTACACTTCTCGTAGATGGCCTCGCCGTCGCGGGCAATGCTCCCAGGATTTTGATGAAAACAGCGCGCAACGGATTACCTTTCGTATCTATAATCTTTTGCTCGTTGTTTTCGACCTTGGCATACATGGGCATCAACGCTGGATCCGGGCGGGTCTTCGGCTGGTTCGTCAACATGACCGCCGTCGCCGGTCTAATGACATGGTTTGGGATTTCTTTCACCTACATCCGTTTCCACAAGGGACTCCTAGCCCAAGGCTACGATAGGAGCACTCTCCCTTTCGCATCGAAGCTACAGCCTTATGCTGCGTGGTATGCTGCTGTTGCCTGTCTCGTTGTTTGTTTCGTACGTGTCTTCGCCGTAATTCGTTCCAAATCAAGTTACTCATTCCATGACCACAGTTCAGCGGATTCTCCGTCTTCCTCAAAGGCAAATGGGCAAAGGACACATTCATCACCAATTATCTACCATTCGCCCTCTTCCCTATCGTTTACATTGGTGCGAAGGCCTACTACCGATTGCCCCTCATCAAGCCGCATGAAATGGACTTTGTGACTGACATTGCTGAGATTGAAGCTGATATGTATGTTTAATTCCTCTCCCGTAACTGTATTCACATTTACTGATTTTGCGAACAGGTATGATGAGCCTCCTCCCAAGAACAAAGTGGAAGCATTCTGGGCTTGGTTGGTACGTTGTATTCCCTGAAATCCCCAATATGTATATGCTCACACAACTCTAGATGTGATTTATTGTTATGGCTAATGCTTCCATTATACATGCACTCTTAGGACGATTTCGTATAGTTTTAAGAGTGTCTCGTCTTATTTTTGGTCGTGGTGTAGGTTATGCTCGCACTGGTGTTAATAAATGTGGATTACAAGGTCAAGGATTTGCAAGGTTGTTGGCATCCAGTACTCGAACACGATATCATCCGGGGAATATTAGTGGGGCAAAGGATCAAGGAACCTTGTTTCCCGGGCTGTGTCGTTGTACCATCAGCAAGGCGGACTCGGGGATGTGGTCATCGCTTTGCAATGTCATCACGGAAAGACTGATACATACATTTTCGTCATATTATGCAGCTCAAAAGGCAGTTGTCTTACAAGCTAAAATCGGCATCGAAGAGGCAGAGAAAAGAACTTTTTGCAAATAGTTTACTATGGTGGGGTACAATAGAAATAAAGTTCATGTGAGGGGGGAAAAGCTAAAGAGTGCAGAATGAAAGGACGCTATGCAGATTGAGATTTGCACAGATCATGGCTAACGATAATGGAGTCTATGGGAATAATAGAACGTTATGCGATTATTGCGGATATAAGGCAAGTATGCCGGGGTCTACGTTTTTGATGCTGGAATATGAAGGTTAATGGCTAGATGACAATGTTCAGTAAGGTGGTCAGTGAGGTAGATGTCCTGCCAACGAACCTCTATACCAGTTCAACGCATCGGATGGGGAAGGTGCATCGAAGTACAATATAGCCTTGTTATCAACAAGACGAAGGGCTGCAATAATCAATGGTCGTCAGAGCATGTGTCACATGTGTATATATGAACGCACCATTCCCGTGTACGATGCTCGCTGGTTGGGGCAAAGTTTGCATTCGAAGAACGGCCCATAGATCAACGAAAGATGTTGGGTCTTTGCCTTCGGAGGGATCTCGGCATAAAACCAATAGGTCGTTGCATAGAATGCCAACAAGTGGCCGAGGAGTCAATTCCGGGGCAAGGCAATCTACCTGCACTGTTGAGGCATCACCTTGGGCGTTGATTGCTTCGAACGATACCATGGCCTTACGCACAACTCGAGTCAGGAGGAGTGGTCCATCCATGATAAGGCGGCTGTGAATCGTGGTTAAACTAGTCGACTGCGTAAGCATTAGGAAGCTTACCGGTGTGGTTGCACCAAAGGACTAGGGAATTTCCCTCGTATTCTAGCTTGCCACCGAACGAGCTTTCGGCGAGATTCTGATTCGCGCTTGCCTTCATTCATGTTATTGGCTAGAGAGGATATCTCTGCTAGTGCACGATCCAAAGGATCATCCATGTATTCATATGTTGGAGGTGTACTCCTTAATAATTCCTCCAGCTTGTCCACCATTAGCTCAAAGTGAATGTCATGTAATCGAAGCGATTGCACTCACGAGTAACCGATATCGGGGTATTCGCTGTACTGGAAGGAGCAAATAGCCTTCCAAGTTCAGCTGTGAATGTCGGGGGTTCATGCGGCACCGTTTCAGATAAGACCTTATCCGTTTTCGCTGACTTGTAGTTAGATTTGGTACACCCGTTGCTGCTGGTCCACCTTCGGTTACGAGACCGGGAAGTGAGATGGCGGACATGGACAATCCGAGGCCGACAAGTTGGGCATTGCTGGAGGAGGGCGATATGACGGAGCCTGGACTCGAATTCCCAGTCGCAGGTCGCTCCGCCGTCCAATATTTCACACGCTGTACAGAGTTATCGAAATTGCTAGAGGGGTATTAGTCGACACACTACAAGTTCACGAAAAAAGACACTGACTTGATGTAACTCGAATACATTTTCATGAAGGCGGCATGTTTGAGGAACATGCTACCCACGGCCTTTGCTACATCCAACGAGAGCTGTCCGTCCACATCAGCCTCTTGCAAGGCCGAAGATGTCTTCATCAAGGGCGCTGCTGCAACCTCCAAGGCAGGCAAGAAACTGTCCTTGTGGAAGGAAAAGAGGGCATCGACGCCGCTGAAAACTATTTTTCGCTCCGGCGCCGGGATCACAGTATCCTTACTCGATCCTACTCCGCTGAGCAAATTGACTTGCATACAACCAGGCTTGATATATATGTCCACGAGCTCTTGCAAACCCTTGACGTATGTTCGTTCAGTTCTGTGAGTTATCCGTCAGCGGTGCAACCAGGAGGAGATGATAGTTTGCCATACGCCACGATCTCTCGAACAACCATTGCTCGCTTGCCCTTGTCATCTTTGAACTTGCGTTCGTCGGAACCGTTACTATCCGTCGTTGCGACACTCAACGTTTGAGCACCACTTCCATCCCGCAACCCTGCCATCGACTCCGTTGATCGCAGCTGCCCAGAATCTGATGACACGACCGTCGACCCACTCAACGCCATCGAGACCTCTCGTGAGCCTTCCACAGCGGTCGGACGTCGTGACCGAGTGGTGAGGACCTCGTCTGTGGATGAGCCATACAAACTTATAGGGCTCGGTTGCTGTGACAATCCCAGATCATTCATGTCCTTCAAGTATGCCATCACAGACCGAAGAGCTCTCATGTAACCTTCCCTTGCTCGCTCTTCCTCCCTACGCAAATACTGTTCACTGTCGATAACTGGACTTGGAGTCCCTTTCCGTGAATCCAGATCGTCTGCGCCATTGGTGACTGTTACGCCTGCAATAAACGTTGATGCTTCTGGAATTGGGATATTAAGTGAAAGCGGGGTATCGATAGGGAGGAAGCTTCTCCGCTTGGACGATCTGGGAAGCGAAGGAGGAGCGAGAAGATTCGGTGAAGGAATAGTAGATGGCGCTTTCGGTGCATTTGTCGATGGTTGATTATCGAGTTTGGGTGTGGTCACAATGGCAGAAAGACTCGATGCAGGAGCAAGAGCACCCAAAGTCCCCGTCGTGGAGAAGCGCATATCGATTTGTGGGGATTTCGTGAGACGTCCAGGCGCCGATGCCGATGCTGTGACGAAGCTGGATGATAGACCCGCGGAAGTTTGTGGCCTAGTCATAGACCCGAGATGGCCTTGGGAGGGTGGCAGTCGAGAGGGCGGCGAATCAATTCTCAACTTTCCCATGGACATCTTCTTTAAGAATCCCCACCGGCTCGCCTTCTCCTTCCCTTCCTTGCCATGTCGGGGTCGGATGGTGTTTTTCCCATCTGTGAATTCTCCTCCGCTGGGCAATTTGGGAGACGTGAACGTATTGTCAGTCATGGACGATACGCGATTTGACTCTGGAGAATTTGAAGCTTCGTCTTCACTTCCCTCCCAAAGCGACTTTGTGAGGGCGGGTCTTGACCCACTACTGCTGCTGCTGCCCAAGGCTGATGCAGCACCTAAGCTAGCAAACCGCTTCGCCGTGCCGGGGCGTTGGGGCGCTGCGGGTTTCACATTAAGCAGATTTGAACTCGAGAGCGAAGTCGCGTAATGAGACAGTGCGGGTCTGGACGGCGCCGGTACCTCTGAATTAGCCGACGCAGCCCCGGACTTGCCTCTCCGAAGGTCACCAGCGCTCTTCATCTTGCGTAATTCATGATCGCCTAAGTAGCCAGAGTCCTCAACTGCTTTGGTGGTCGGTGAAGCAAACTGGCTTCGGGGGTCAATCGTCGGGACGGTGCTTTTCGCTCGTGTCTGGTCGTAGTTTACGCGGTTAGGGGTTGTCCGTGTCCGCGAGAGACCCCGCTCCTGACCAAAAGACCCATTTATGGGAGCTGTAGATGCGTTCCTCATGAAATGAGCCCGTTCCGGCGTGATGGTCTGCTCTTCCTCCTCAGGGGACATTTGAAACTGTCCATATGCGTCCGAACTTGGGGGTTCGGAGAAATCGTCCATGTCGGTTCCGTCTGTTTCGTTCCCTGCAGAAGGTAAGGGGAAAACTGGGGTGGAAAGAGGATAAAGAGGTGTCATTGGGATTTTCGCTAACAGGGGTTCCACGAGGGCCTTCCACGGTCCCTGGAAAGGATTTCCGTCGACATATAATGTCTGCAAGGCCGGGAGGAGGCAAAACCAACTAGGAAGTGCGTTCATCTTGTTTCTCCGAACACTTACGGTGTGGAGCTTGTCTAGGTCAACAAGTGTGTCAGGTAATGTACTGATACCGGTGGAATCCGCGATGAGGACCCGGAGAGACGTTAGATCGGCAAGAAAGACGGGAAGGACGCGAAGAGGATTAGAGGCGATATTCAACTCCTCGAGAGTCGTACACATGGCGAGACAAGGAGGTAATGCACCCAAGAAGTTAGCGGAAATGTCCAAAGCGAGAAGAGTGGTATAGATTTGCGGGATGGTGTTGGTTAGAAACGAGGGCATTCCATTCGGGGTGCTTGACGATCCAACAAGAAGATGTGTGGTACCTAGGTTATTTCAAAAACGATAATTATTATGGTTCTCGAGGCTGAATGTCATGTAGGATGACCCACCAGGTTGAACTTGGAGCTGCTTAACCGGAACACCGTCCCCCTCTACGATCAGGCCACGCCCTTCTTCCGCGATTACAATGGCAGACGTGCGCTCTTCTTCCCTCTCATCTTCATCTTCCTCGTCCCCACACATAACGTGATCCTCGTCTGTTTCTTCCTCACTCATCCCCACCTCATCTCTCTCGTCAACCGCTTGCCATCCCATATCATAGCTAGGTTTCTCGCGTAGCCTAGGTGCCATGTTCTCGTAACCAGCGCCGTTGGTCGTTCCATTCCCAACGGAGGATGAACGGGAACGACTGCTTGCCGAATACGACTCGGACCATCGCGATTGATCGACTGGTAATCGCGATTGTAGTACACGAGAAGATGAGGACGCGATGCTATCACCTGCCAACAGCTGAACCACAGAGTCGGACGTTATTCCCACACCCACAGCAGCATCGTCGTCACCCGAGGCGACGTGTACATGACCGTAGTCACCAGAGGCAAGGGCGCTTCCAGAGCTAGTGTATGCCGATGAACGGGTAGACGCAGAAGATGAACCCGCAGAAGAAAGAGCCGGAGGCGCAGACGTTAGATGGTGGTGCGGAGACCGAAAAGGGTAGGGGTCAGGAAATTGTGAAGGGTCTGGTAAAAGCATGGACTTTGGTGGACGCGCAAAGGATGAAGCAGGTGTGGGGTCGGCAAGAAAGGACGATTCGGGCTCCGAGGCTGAACGGAGTAAGGGTGAGTGAAGTTGGGTCGACAAGGTAGGGGACGACGGAGAATTAAGTGAGATAGGAGAATCTGAGGCATAATCACTGGAAGGTGAGAATTTTGAAAGTAATGGAGAGGTTGCGCGAGGGGACCAAAGATCGTCGTTTGGAGTAACCGAGGCTGAAGGAGTTGGGGCACGAGGACGGCCATATGCACTTGGCGACATGGGGGAAGGTGGAAGAGCAGCCGAGGGGTGATTGCGTAGATAGTCAAGATTTACGTCTAGAGGATTTAGTTCAGCATGAAAGAAAGGCGAGGAAAGCATTCAAAGGAACGAGGCGAGGGGGAGGAGAGAGATGTGTGAAATTGCAAAGTTGGAAACCAGGCAGAGTCTGACCCCGACCCTGAAATTTCCACTTATAGCCGCCTCCTCTGTGATTTCCACCATATATTACAATTCATTGCCAATTCATGCCAATTCATTCCCAGGTCTGACCCAAATCACCCCCTTTCCCCCCACCCCAATTCAAAAAAAAGCCGCCCCAATTTTGCCACTCACCCAAATCCTCCTCTGCATTCATATCAATCCATGAACTCGGAATGTCACTTCCCTGGTTGGTCACCACACATCCACGTGGAACTTCTGCCATGTGCTGGTCTTCGTCCAATGACAATATCGACCGTCCGAGTCCTTGTACGACCTGTGTCGGAGAGCGAGGGCAGGGGTTTGGTTCAAGAGCAAAGCGAGGGGCTACCTCAGGTGTTCTGCATTCCATCTGCAATCCGTAGCCATGTACATTCGGGGACGTGTCCTGCTCTTTGCCGGAGGAATTCTTGATCAATTATCAAAAGCTCCTAGCCATCAACCGGATCAACATATCCCCGAAATACAATGACCTCCGAGTCCAAGAGAGACTCCAAATTTACCATAGTTTTTGCATTCATGATCTGTCCCTCAATTATGTGTGAGAACATTACATACACAGTCGCCGTGCCGCTGTCAACGTTACGAGCTTGTTTTGTATTTCCAATGCACTAGTAACTTAAACGAACATTCAACGTTCACCTTGATATTCATAACCATCTCGTATTTATTTTGAATAGCATTGTCGGACAATGGAAATCCGCATTGAAACGTCGAGTAACACAGATCTATATATTTCACCCCCTAAATTTCCGGACAGGACCAAGTATCTCACCACTAAAATCATAGAACGAGCACCCTGTGTTGTACCAGGGACGGATGAATAGTCGGTACAGTGTTTTGATGACGTTCGGAATCCCTACAGTCAGGTCACATGCGTACTCGTTGCGTGATATTTATCTTCTTTGAAGTGATAATTCTTCCCCGCGGGGTTCTAGTCCAACCTGGAGATCGTCTGTTCATTCCCCCACAAGCTGTTTGCTGTCGAAGCACCTAGCCCAAGGTATGGAACTTCCCGTCAAAATGCGGTTCTCAAGCACTCGAACAGAACACAATGTTGGAATGCATACTCACAGGTACTAGCATATGCAAGCACGATGAGGAATAGATCAGAAATCATACAACTCTGGTCGATCTGACCGGAACACGACTTTCTTCTTGGGCTTCTTGGGCTTTGCGTCCACCATTACGGCCGGATCCTTGACCTCTGAATCAATCGTAGCGACTCCCGGGTTTCCCATTTCCGTTCCTTCCAATTGAACTTGCACAGCCGCAGAAGCGGTTTTGAACGCATGCGTCTCCTGAGACGTAGCTGGATCATGCATCATCAAGCCCGCATCTAATCCGGGTGCATCTGCAGGGGGCTTCGTTCGCCGCTCTCCAACCCCACCTTCGAGGTCAAGGTGCAGGGTCTCAAAAATCAACCTCTTTCGGGTACATTTGAATGCGAGATTGTTTTCACCGCTGCCTCCGGCGGACAACGCAGAAGAAGCCAGCCCACGTAATGTGGAGAATTTATCGCTCGGAGGAAGAAGTGTATGGGGGCAAGGCAATGTATGGATGTGGAGAAGCCCGTGATGAGATGGGAAGATGGCAGAGAGTGAAGGATTGGCTGGGTGGTAGATTATTATTTGTTGGCGGTAAATTTATCAGATAAGAAACTTGCCGGTAAACGCCGTCAGGGTGAGCGCAGCATCGGAAAGCCATCCTAACTTTTGGATCCACCCTGGACCACCCCACACATCTGTAGAAAGATAGGGAGGAAGAGATAGGGAAGCACATACGTGTGGATACTGTCGCAGGAGTGATCGAAACGAATGCAAGAAATGCAATATGTTCTGGGAGAGGTTTCAAGTTAGTCCGATCTTTTTACAATGTATCAAAGCCAGTTTCACCTGGCTCCTGAGTGCACCCCATTGTGGAGAGCCGAATGAGGGAATGCATATTCGAAGGGGCGTGGAAGACGACGGCCTTGCTTTTTCCGCTTTCAGGACCTGCGCTATCTGACGAAGGATCTTCGTAGACGAGTTTTCTTCAGAATCAACGCCATCCACACTCAAAAATGATAACTGTCCCGAACGAAGGGCATCCTCAATGTCAGAACGAGGTATTCGACATGTTAAATCAAGAGTACGACAATATTCTTCCGTCGACCTAAATAGGATGGAAGCAAGGTACATCATTTAATTACTCCTGATGAAAGAAACACATACGACGCTGAAGAGGGGATCGTGGTCTGGAATTGCTTCATCTGCTCGTATCTCCATGCAATTTTGATTTTATCGCCATATTGTTGTTCTGCCTTTTCGTCTTCCTCGCCATTGGCCCCGTTATTGGATAGTCCTGCCGCGGTGGCAGTCCCCGGCATCCACATGCAATCCTTCACAAATTCTCTCGCATCGTCTTCAATTATGCATACATTCTGCCCACATGCAAGGCCTTGCGCGATAAAATACTTTTGTACTAGTTCTCCATATGCAGAATGAAGATCAGGGCACAGTACGAGTAACGAGCAAGATAGCGGCAGTCCACCACCAAGGATGTCATCCAGAGACGGTATACCAGTGGACGTGATGATTGTTGACAGCGATGAAGGAGATGGACGCGTGCCCGGAAGCGAACTTGGCTGTTTTGCTGCGGTCTTCCGAGTCTTTTTGAATGAAGACATGAGTACTAGTCAAAACAGCCGTGGGAATTTCTATGAACTTACCTGCCTCTTTCGGGCGGGCAAGCACTGGGAAGCACTACCGCCAATACTGTACTTATCACAGTACTAGTTGGTGATGTCGGCGAATATTCTCTCAATGTCTGGATCAACCTCCTCTCTGTATAATACGTCAAGTTCACTGTGTTTACATAACTGTCCACTACGATTGCTCTACGATCAATATACAATTCAAATTCCGCGAAACTGATCATGAGTAAACATGAACAACCATGCTGTACTGTGACTACGTTCCGAATTAGATCTTCGCTATTATGATATGACAGGTCTTAAGCTCTTCAAGTTCAACTGTGTCGTGACTTGCGCTCAAAGTCTTGGTCATACATAGGAAAGCGGGCAGGATTCAACTACAGGTTGGCACGGATTTACATCTACTTCAAGTTTCCCTGTTTATTTATTCAAATTATCAAATTAGCTCGTCAATATCGCATGCGCAATCCATCTGTTTACCGAATACATCGGTAAACCTTCCTTGGTAAGCCCCATCATCTGTATATCGTTTAGCCTACCTCAGCTTTATTCAGATGTCAGGTCCCTCTATGTTACCGACTTTAGCCGAACAAGGCGAAATCGTCATTGAAGACTGTTTGTTCCATCGACTCAATCCAAACGGCATTTCTCGAGGTGATCTCGTAACTCTTAGGTCACCATTAGAACCCTCCCGCATCATTTGCAAACGGGTTATCGGGCTTTCTGGGGATGTAATATGTGTCGATCCAACTGGAGTGAAGGCACCTTCCACAGAGCATATAATGATTCCAAAGGGACATGTTTGGACAACGCCGCATTTTCACGTGACTCGCGTGACTATGGTCCAGTCTCCATGTCGCTGATCAAGCCAAATTGGTCGCCAGAGTGGGCCGTGAACGTTTCCAAGGCAATATTCATACTGAGCCTTTGATCGCAGGCCTGGCTTGGGTCTGGCCTCCGAAAGGCTTC
>Ga0210383_10003619_pt1 | contig 13812 bp, 10 predicted proteins | sample IncBWC14OmetaG_FD_160072 | JGI IMG/M metagenome (GOLD analysis project Ga0210383, IMG submission 160072) | Forest soil microbial communities from Barre Woods Harvard Forest LTER site, Petersham, Massachusetts, United States - Inc-BW-C-14-O ...
GCGCGCGGAATTGATAGCGGCCTCGACGTCGCGCGCCGCTCCGTCAATGTTGCGGCTGAGATCGAATTGGATCGTGACGGAGCAGGTCCCGAGGCTGCTCGTGGAGGTCATCTCGGTAACTCCGGCCATATGCCCGAACTGGCGTTCCAGCGGAGTGGCCACGGAGGAGGCCATGATTTCTGCGCTGGCGCCTGGCAAGCTGGCGTTGACGGAAATGGTGGGAAAATCCACCTGCGGCAAAGGAGAAACCGGGAGAACCTCGAAAGCGATAGCGCCAGCGATGGCGATGGCTATCGTCAGCAGCGTGGTCGCTACGGGCCGGTGGATGAAGGGTTCTGAGACGTTCATAAGGATCCCGCGGGCTGCGGCTCGGCGCCCGGATGTGGAGCCGCGGACCCTTGTGAGAAGCGCTGGCCGATTCTGTCGAAGAATATGTAAATCACTGGCGTTGTATAAAGTGTGAGAACCTGACTAACTAAAAGCCCCCCGACCATGGCAATGCCCAGCGGCCGGCGCAATTCAGAACCAATTCCCCCGCCAAACGCGAGCGGCAGTCCGCCAAGCAACGCAGCCATGGTGGTCATCATGATGGGCCGGAAACGCAGCAGACAGGCTTCGTAGATAGCATCCGTCGAGTTTTTTCCGTGGTTGCGCTCCGCATCCAGCGCAAAATCAACCATCATGATGCCGTTTTTCTTGACGATGCCGATGAGAAGCACGAGGCCGATGATGGCGACAACGCTCAGATCTTGGTGGAAAAGGATGAGAGCGAGAAAAGCGCCGACACCGGCGGAAGGAAGTGTGGAGAGAATCGTGACTGGATGGATGAAGCTCTCGTACAAAACGCCGAGGACTATGTAAACAGTAACGAGGGCGGCAAGGATAAGCAGCGGCATGTTGGAGAGCGAGTTGCGAAACGACGCGGCCGTGCCTTGGAAATCAGCCTGCAAGCTGGCGGGCATGTGCATATCTTTTTGAACTTTAGTAATGGCGGTGATCGCTCCGCCGAGCGCGGCGTTCGGAGCAAGGTTGAAAGAAACCGTGATGGCCGGAAACTGCCCCTGATGGTTGATGGAAAGCTGCTCGGTTTTGGTTTCAAAATGCGAGAATGCGCCAAGAGGCACCGCGCTGCTCATTGCAGAACTGGGGGATCCGGCGGAAGACGCACCTTTGCTGGACGTCGAATTCGATGTGCTGGAGGCGAGAGCGTTCACAGGAGGAGCCAGGCTGTTCGCCGACGGGCTGTAGAGGGCCGAGGTGGTGAGGGAGTTAGAGCCAGCAGAGGTGGAACCATTTCCGGTAGAGCTGGCAGCGGCGCCAGAAGTGCCGGCAGCGGCATTCGCTTGAATGTAGAGTTTGTTTAGTTTGTCGGGGTCGAGCTGAAACTGCGGCTCTGATTCCAAAATGACATGGTATTGATTCAGCTGCGTGTACATGGTGTTGATTTGGCGCTGGCCAAAAGCGTCATAGAGAGTGTTGTCAATCGTGGTGGGGGCGATGCCGAGCCGCGAAGCCGTAGCACGGTCAATGACGAGCGAGACGGCGAGACCGCCAGGTTGCTGGTCGGTCGCAACGTCTTCCAGTTCCGGTAATTTTTTCAGATTGGTCACGAAGCGATTGGTCCAATCGTTCAGTTCATTCGCATCCGGATCTTCGAGAGTGTATTGGTACTGGGTGCGACTTACGCGATCGTCGATGGTGATGTTCTGCACCGGCTGCATGAAAAGCTGAATGCCTTGCACATCATCCAGTTTAGTCTGGAGTCTGCGGATCACGTCAGATGCGCTGAGATCACGCTGGTTGAGCGGCTTTAGATTGATGGACAGCCTTCCACTGTTCGTGGTGATATTCGTCCCATCGGCGCCGATGAAGGAGGAAAGACTTTCGACCGCCGGATCATTGAGAATGACGGCGGCGATTTCCTGCTGTTTTTGGGCCATCGCTTTGGAACCGATAGTGGGAGGCGCTTGCGAAATGCCTTGAATAACTCCGGTGTCCTGCACGGGGAAGAATCCCTTGGGAATGATGATATACAGGAAGATTGTGAGAATTAGAGTGCACAGAGCGACAAGCAAAGTGATGGTCTGGAAGCGAAGAACAAACTTCAAAGTGCGGCCATAGAAAGCGATCATGGAGTCAAACGCGCGTTCCGTGACCTGATAGAAGCGCCCCTGTTGACCTTTCGTGTGCTGCTTCAGAATGCGCGAGGCCATCATCGGAGTTAGCGTCAGAGAGACAATCGCGGAAACGACGATGGTAACTGCCAAGGTGACTGCGAACTCGCGGAAGAGGCGGCCCACGACGTCACCCATGAAGAGCAGAGGAATAAGCACGGCAATGAGAGAAACCGTTAGCGAGACGATGGTGAAACCGATCTGCTCGGCCCCTTTCAAGGCTGCATCCATGGGCGGCTCGCCTTCTTCGATGTATCGCGAAATGTTCTCGACCATGACGATGGCGTCGTCAACAACGAACCCCGTGGAGATGGTGAGCGCCATGAGGGAGAGGTTATCGAGGCTGTAGCCGAGGGCATACATGGCAGCGAAGGTGCCCACGAGCGACAACGGCACAGCCACGCTGGGAATAATGGTCGCCAACAGGTTTCGCAAAAAGAGAAAAATTACCATAACGACGAGCGCGATCGTCAGCATCAATTCAAACTCGACGTCGGAAACCGAGGCTTGGATCGGCGTGGTGAGGTCAGTGAGCGTGGTTACGTCGATTCCCGTCGGAAGGTTCGTTTCCAGCTGCGGCAGCAGGGCTTTTATGCGCTTCACGACACTGATTGTGTTTCCGCCAGGCTGGCGCTGCACGTTCACGATGACCGCCGGCGTTTTGTTCATCCAAGCGGCTTGATTAGTGTTTTCTACCCCATCCAAAATTTGCGCCACGTCGGTGAGCATGACTGGCGCGCCATTGCGATAGGCGACTACGACGCTCCGATAGTCCTTGCTGGTGACCAGTTGATCATTAGCATCGATCTGGTAATCCTGACGGGGACCGTCAAAATTTCCTTTGGCTGCGTTAACACTCGCTTGCGTAACGGCGGTGCGCAGGTCTTCGAGATTGATGCCGTAGGAAGAAAGCGCCGCAGGGTTGGCCTGAATGCGAACAGCCGGCTTTTGCCCGCCGCTGATGCTCACAAGACCGACGTCGCTTAACTGGGCAATCTTGGGAGCAAGCCGCGTGTCTACCAGATCTTCCACCAGTGCGAGCGGAATAGTACTCGAGGTGACGGCTAAGGTGAGGACCGGAGCATCGGCCGGATTTGTTTTGTTATAGATCGGCGGTGAAGGCAGATTCGCAGGGAGAAAGCTTTGCGATGCGTTGATCGCCGACTGCACCTCTTCTTCTGCGATATCAATATTCAGACTTAGGTTGAACTGCAGAACGATGACGGAACAGCCGCCTGAACTGCTGGAGGTCATTTGACTGAGCCCCTGAAGCTGGCCGAACTGGCGCTCCAGAGGGGCCGTCACCGTGGTTGCCACAACATCCGGGCTTGCTCCCGGATAAAACGTCAGGGTTTGAATCGTGGGATAGTCCACCTGCGGCAAGGCGGACACTGGCAATTGCGTATAACAAACAATTCCCACAAGGAGAATCGCTGCCATCAGCAGCGCCGTCGCAACTGGTCTCAAAATAAACGGGCGTGACGGACTCAAGGAGCGGCACTCCCGGCAGCGTTTCCGGATGCAGCCTTTACGGCGAACACGACCTTGGAATTGTCCTGCAACTTATCGAAACTGCTGTTAGCCAGCACGTCCCCAGGGTTGATCCCCGTCACCTGCGTCTTACCGGCATCCGTGACACCGGACTTAATGCTTCGCATGTGCGCGGTGTTATCCTGCAGCACGTAAACAAAGTCAGCTTGACCGTTGTGTTGAATGGCTGACGCGGGAATCAAAGTGGCCCCTTGAAGGGTATCCACGAGCAGCCGAATGTTGACAAACTGATTTGGGAAGAGCGCGGAGTCTTTATTTTCGAATGACGCGCGGGCCCTGACGGTTCCCGTCGTCGTGTCGATCAGATTGTCGAGCGTCAGAAGCTTCCCTGATGCAATTTTCTTCTGGCCGCCGCGATCAAAAGCATCGACGCTAAGGACGGCGTTCTTGTGCAGGCGTTGTTGAACCGGCCCGAGACTGTCCTCGGAAATCGTGAAGATCACCGTGATGGGCTGAAGTTGGGTAATGACCGCGAGGGTGAGCGTTCCCGAAGATTGCACCACATTGCCCGGGTCCACCAGCCGCAGGCCGACGTTGCCGGTGATAGGAGCAATGATGTGGCAATATTGCACCTGGATCTCGTCGAACTGCACGACGCCTTGATCGAGTTTCACCGTGCCTTGGTTTTGCAACACTATCTTTTCCTGGTCATCCAGGGTCTGCTTTGGTATGGCATTTCTAGCCCAGGCATCTTTGTAACGCTCGAGGTCCATCTTCGCTTGCCCCAGAATATTCTCGTCGCGCTCCAGCGTGCCCTGTGCCTGCACGAGTGTGGCTTGATAGGGCCGCGGGTCAATATCAATGAGTGCCTCGCCCTTGGTGACGAGTTGCCCTTCTCTATAATGAACCGCCGTGACGATTCCATTCACTTGGCTGGTAATCGAGGCGGTGTAAACGGGTGTGACCGTCCCAATCGAGTCCAGGTACACGCCGATATCACCCTTCTGCGCAGCGATGGTCGTGACAGTCACGGCCCCGCCTCCGCCCCTAGGCGACTTCGCGCTCTTCGCGGGGTCATCGTGGAGGCGCAAGACCAGCACGAACGCAACTGCGAAGATCAAGAGCAATACAATCCACGCGATGACCTTGACACCTTTGTGCGGAGGTCGCGTGGGAGCGGGCAGTTGATGCTCCGGCCCGATCACTGCACGTTCATTGTGATCATCTGGCAAGGCGATTCCTTTCGGACCGAGACACAATAGCCCGTAGTCTTATTGACGGATTTTAGCCCTAGTTTGGATACAGCGCAGATAGCACTTGTTCTTTTGCATAAACTCAGTGAAAAACAGGACGCCATGCAACGGTGAAGTTGTAGCGCGCACCGCCGAATGCAGATTGCCGGAGTCCCTCTGATTCGGTGCCTCCCATTTGGAGGCCGCATGGGGCAGGACACCTCCTGTCGATCGATTGCCATTCCAGGTATCGTCCCGCGCGAGTCCTCGGCTTGACCCGCCAGCTCTGCCGATTCTCGGGCGTCTAGGATGATTGATGTTTTGTAGGGTGACCTGCACATCGTACAGCAGGGGCAGATCTCCAATGAGCTGCGATTCTATCTATCGCCCGTTCCCGACCGCTTGACCTATCGAGATCTTAGCCGGAAGCGCAGCTCCTTAGTCTCAAAAACAAAATCCAACTGAAAAAGGATAACACTTCCCACCTAAACCTCTTTTAGAAATGTGATTCGGAATTTTGGCGGCAATTGTCGGCAACTCGGACACCAGGCGAAAACAGGGCTGGGTAATGCGCGCTGCATATTTAAGGATATATGAAAATGTCTTGACATTGTCGGGCGCTCGAACTACCCTCGGCAAAGGCTAGAAGCAGACATGTCTTCCCGAGCCACCCGCAGTGAAAAACTTGACTTGCGACTTACGCCTGACGCCAAACTGACGCTGCAGAAGGCGGCGGCGGCTTCTAATCGTTCCGTCAGTGAGTTTGTTCTGGAGAGTGCACTGGCGCGTGCCGATGAGGCGCTGGCAGACCGCCGCAACTTTGGTCTCAATGCAGCTCAGTGGAAAGAATTCATGGCGGCGCTTGATGCGCCTCCGCGCCCTCTCCCCCGTCTGGAACGCCTTTTGAACGAGCCTGGTTTCTTTGACGCGGGCACTCGTCGGTGAGCGATGTCCGACGCGTCGAAAAACTCCGACGCGACCACCCGGTCGAGAACTTCGATTGCGGCCGCGAGGAACTCAATCGATATCTGGTGCGTTATGCCTGGCAGAACCAACAGACCGGTGCGGCGCAAACCTACGTCGGCATCGTTGGCGAAGTCATGGTTGGTTATCACTCCCTGGTGGTGGCGAGCCTGACACTAGAAGATGCTCCCGAGCGCCTGACCAGGGGTCTGGCGAAGCATCCCGTGCCCGTGATGCTGCTGGCACGGATTGCCACTGATCGCCGATGGCAGGGCAAGGGCGTCGCTAAGGCATTGCTGAGGGATGCGATGCATCGTACGCTGCGGGCGGCCGAGATCGCTGGAATACGCGCCTTGGCGATGCATGCAAAAGACGAAGAAACCCGGAGTTTCTACGAGCATTTTGATTTCCTCCCCTCCCCTACCGATCCCATGCACCGTTTCGCCCTGCTCAAAGACGTGCGCCGGATTATCGCGGAATAAAGACCAGAATTGACCGCAGCTCATCCACAAAGCAGACGGTGCGGCTCGGGTTTTACGAGTCCGCATGGTCAAAAAGCGGGCTGGTCCGGACGGAAGCTACAGCCGAGAATGCTTTTTTCATGATTTTCGGCGCGGCGCCGCATGCTTTCATGCAAAACTATTTCGGGTTCGTCAAAGTCTCTCCAGATTAGCGTTAAATAACACAACTACACGCGATTGCTGCTCTCCCGGTCGCATCCGTCAACTCCGGCTGGGACTGCTTGACAATCCTAACTCACACAAAGACAATATGAACGCTACGTAGCGTAGCGTACTTGTGCGACCTGGCAACCGCAAAATACCCGGCGAGATCTCTCACAGGAAAGCGGGAACGCGAGGGCGTGCGCTCGCGACCGCCGCAGAGATTCTGCGTCGTGACGGCTATTCACGGCTGACCATGGAGCGGGTCGCAGCGAAAAGCGGTGTCGCTAAGACCACTATCTACCGACGCTGGCCGACCAAGGCCGCGCTATGCGTGGAACTGTATCTCGAAGTGGCAGGCCGGGAGTTGCACGATCCGGACACCGGCGATATCGCGAGTGACCTCCGGCACATCTGTAACACGGTGATGCGCCTGCAGACGCGGACTGTAGCCGGCCCGGCATTCATCGGGTTAATCGCGGAGGCGCTGTCGAACCCTGGGTCCAGCGCATCGTTCTTGGCGGAGTTCGCAAAGCGCCGCCGGGAATTAACACGCCGGGTGTTAAAGCGAGCCATTCATCGTGGGGAAATTCGTGCGGAGACGGACGTCGATCTGGTTATTGACACGCTTGGTGGCGCCACGACTTTCAGATTGTTGCAGCGCCACGCTCCCCTCTCGCGAAAGTTCGCGGATGCCCTGGTCACGCTGGTGCTGTCAGGATGCAAGACGCCGCAAACCAGTCGTGCTCGGAAGGAGATGCGATGATCCGGCCTTGCAGCGGCGCAGAAGTTCCATTTATTGAAACCATCATCAACGAAGCTGCGCGAGCTTACGAAGGGGTCATTCCGGCTGATTGTTGGCACGAACCTTACATGCCGCGAGCTGAATTGCTGGCAGAGATCGCCGCCGGCGTTCAATTTTGGGGATGGGACGATTCGGGAGCTCTGATCGGCGTCATGGGAATTCAGAAAGTACGTGATGCAACGCTGATTCGTCACGCGTATGTGCGGTCTGGGCATCAGAATCGCGGCATTGGAAGCGTATTACTGACTGCCCTCGTCAGGCAGTCGAGCGATCAGTTACTGGTCGGCACCTGGGCCGCCGCCGAGTGGGCCATTCGATTTTACCAGCGTCACGGCTTCCGCTTGGTTCCCACAGAAGAGAAGGATCGACTGCTCAGCACGTACTGGAAGATTTCTCAGCGACAGCGAGAGACTTCGGTCGTCCTTGTGTATGCCGACGAGCAACGTAGTTGATAGCTGGGCCTGCGATGAAAGAGGAGCTTTTGGCGCATGCCCGGCCGCACCTATAAGGGTGGTTGCCGCGCTATCCGGAAGCGTGGCAAGACCCCTGCGTATCTCCCAAACTGGTGTGCTGAGTGGAGATGGGATGGCAGCCGCCATGCTGCTCTTTTTTCTGGCAATCACCAGTCGCATCACGGGCGTCATGGGAGCTCTTCGAATCAGAAGAACCTATGCCGTCCAATCTGGCATTCACCAAATCTTGCAAACATTCTCCCGCACCATCGCATCGCCCCGCTTGCATCCGAACGCTTTCAGAAACTCAGCCATGTTCGAGAGCGGCCCGTTCACGCGGAATTTCGGCAGCGCGTGCGGATTCGTCGCGGCGAAGAGCTTTTCGATCTCCGGACGTTCATTGACGGCCCAGACCTGCGCGTATCCAAGGAAAAACCGCTGCGCCGGCGTGAACCCGCTCCCGTCGTCTTTCGCCGGCTTGCGCTGCAGCAGCCGCAGATAAGCCGAGTAAGCAATCGCCAGCCCGCCGAGATCTGCGATGCTTTCCCCTTCAACCAGCTTGCCGTTTTCGTGTACGCCTTCTGCCACCACATACCCGCTGAACTGATTCGCTACACACTCTCCGCGCTCTCGAAAACTCTTCAGGTCCGCAGGTGTCCACCAGTTCCGCAGGTTTCCGTGCGCATCCAGCTTCGCGCCCTCATCGTCGAAGCTGTGGGTGATTTCATGCCCGATCACCGCGCCGATTCCGCCATAGTTGTACGCGTCATCCCGCTGTGGATCGAAAAACGGCGGCTGCAAAATTCCCGCGGGAAACACGATTTCATTCATCTGCCCGAGATTAAAGGCGTCCACTGTCGTCGCCGGAACCGGCCACTCCACCCGGTCCACTGGTTTGCCTACTTTGTTTAGGCTCCGTTCCCTCTCAAACTCCGACGATCGCATCACGTTCAGCGCATACGGTCCGCGATTCACAGCCAGCCCCGAGTAATCCTTCCACTTGCTGGGGTAACCCACTTTTACTTCGAACGCATCCAACTTCGCGACCGCCGCTTTCTTCGTCTCCGCATCCATCCACGCCAGCGTTGGGATATCAGCTCGCAGCGCCGCAGCTAAATCCTTCACCAGGTCTTCCATTTGCGACTTTGCCGTCGCCGGAAAGAATTTCTCCACATACAGTTGCCCCACGGCATCGCCCAAAGCCCATTCCGTCACACGCTCGCAACGCTTCCACCGCGGACTCATTTCCGGAGTTCCCCTCAACGTCTTGTCGTTGAATTCAAAATCCTCCTCCTCAAACGCCTTCGACAGGAACCTGGCCATCCGGTTCACCGCTTGCCAGCGCAGATAAGCTTTCCAATCGTCCAGCGGACGAGCCGCGATCTCCGCGTCCAGTCCCTTGAAGAACTCGAGTTGCGCCACATTGACTTCCTGTAGCTCCGGGTGATGCACTGCTTGAAAGTACGCGCTCCATGAAAAATGTGGGGTCAGTTCACCGAGCGCCGCCCGCGACATCATGTGATATTGGGTTTCCGGATCGCGCAGTTGCACGTTCGTCCAGGACACTTTCGCCAACGCCGTCTCAACTTCCATAACCATCTTCGCCTGGTGTCCCGCCTGCTCGACCGAATCCCCGAGCAACTCGAACATTTTCGCCACGTGCGTCACATATTTCGCCCTCAGCGCTTTCGAATCCGCATCGTCTCGCAGGTAATAGTCCCGGTCTGGCAGTCCAAGCCCCTCCTGGTCGGCTTCCCCGATCTGCCTCGAACTGTCCTTGAGATCCAGCGTGGAATCGAACTGAAACATCGACCACGAGCGCAGTGAGTGGAGCCGTGCCACCGCCACTGGCAGATCCTCCCTGCTCTTCATCCCCGCAATGTCGTTCAATGCACTCTGCAATGGCTTCGCGCCCTGTGCATCGATCGTTGCAGTATCCATGCAGCTCGCGTAAAACTCACCGATCTTCTGCTCGTTCGAACCCGCCGTCGCATTTTTATTTTCTGCGGCGGCTTCTAAAACCGCCTTCATCTTCTTTTGCTTTTCATCCGTCAGCGTTGCAAAGCTGCCCCAGACCGGATACTCGGGCGGAATCGGGTGCGTCTTGATCCAGCCGCCACTCGCGAACCTGTTGAAGTCGTCGCAAGGCTTGCAGCTCTTGTCCAGATTCGCCAGATCGAAACCATGCCCGCCCTGCTGCTGCGCCAATGCCAACCTGCCGGTCAAGAAAGCCGCAGCCACAATCGCCCCCATCAAAAGCTGCACTGCCAGAATCCTCCGCAATCGCATAGAGCCTCCGCGGACCCTTGTTCGGCCCACTCATATTCGCGCGATTCTATCTGCAATCAGCCTCGGATTGTAAGGCGCAATCGCAACTGAGAACGAACCAGGGACGCAAAACGACGGCGTAATTTGCCCATTCGCTGAAAATCGTCCGAGCGCTTACCGAAGTCGATGCTGGTGGTCCCGCTGCCCTTTGGGAGACAGGTGTTGTAGTCCATTCCTTGACGGTATTGATTCCTTCTAAAGCCTGGATGTGTTTCAAGGCCTCAGGTGTGCGCGATCTCTTCGGCGGGCGCAGGAACGACACGAACTCTGAGACGCGGTCCCAGGCTTGGTGACCTTCTGGGCGACTTGGGCTTGCGTTGGGAGTTGTGAGCGCTCCCAACCTCCATCGCCAGCCTTCTCTCAGAGAGAGGTGGTCGCCTCGGTCCGTCCAACCTAATACGCGGAATGTCAACACTCTGACAGTTTGGCCATCGACTGACGTCGCCACAGCACGCCTGAAACGGTGTTATCTCTCATTCTGCCAGTCAGTTCCACGCTGCCTTCGCTATCCGCAGTCTCCGGCACTCCGATTGCCTTCTTAAGTGGCGGCTAGCATTTTTCCGGCGAACGAAATTTGCAGCGAACAAGCGTCCACGTGACAGCGGAGCCGGATCAAGAAGACCGGACGCAGACAGGAGTGCCATCATGAAACCTCTATCCATTCTCGACTGCTATCGCGTTCTCCGCGTCCAGCATCAGTGGACGATATTTCAATCCGTTCGATATGCGCTGTGGCTGGCTAGTTAGTTTCTCTTACTTTGTGTCGTAGTGGCAGTAGAGGAGCGGATTCATGAAGACCTCTTATGCAACAAGTATAGACAACGACTCCGACGGCGTGCTGGTGGCTGCCGCCAAGCGCGGAGATACGCAGGCGTTCGAGGCTTTGGTCCTACGCCACAAGCAGAGAGTTCTCGCCGTGGCGCAACGGATAACGAATAACCGCGAGGATGCCGAAGATGTGGCGCAAGAGAGTTTACACAAGGCCTTCCTTCATCTTGGCGATTTTCGAGAAAGGTCTCAATTCTCTACTTGGCTGACACGCATTGTCATGAATCAAGCCTTCATGTTGATTCGTCGAAGGCGGGGAGTTGTCGAAGTCTTGCCCGAGAACCCTGAAGACGGTGCGAAGTCCAACGCGGAGTCATTCGTTGACCAGAAACCCAATCCCGAGGAGTCCTGTTGGCGGCACGAGCGCACGGAACTCTTGACCGCGGCGATCAACCGCCTAGGCCCAAAGGTTCGCAGTACGATCTTGCTTCGCGACATTGAAGAAAGATCAGCCGGGGAAACGGCTCAGATTCTGGGTACCTCCATTGGCGCTGTGAAAGCACGCGTCTTCCAGGGACGCCGAAAGCTACGTCGAACAGTGAATGCTCGGCTGCTGTGGGGAGTCTGCGCGACCGGTCGGGGTGAGGCGCGGCGCTGTTGACTTGTGCAGCCGGCCGTTTCCTCCAAGCGGTAGGCGAACAAATTCTTCCGTTTTTATCTTTGCAGTTGCGTCCGGTTCCCACGCCTGAACTTCCTTATTTGACTTCTCGCCGGAGAAATGTGAAGGGGCCTGGACGAAGGCCCCTTTCACATTATTAGGTTCGATCCGTATTCAAATGCTCGGAATCGTCAGTTTGAGCCGCTGGGATTTGCACCCGGGGCGGTGTTTGCATTCGACGCTTGGCCGATTTCGAGGTCGTATCTTTCGCCGGTGAAGAAAACCTCGGCAAGCGATTGGCTGCCGTCCGCTCCTGGCTTGAGTGCATAGCCATCTTGGCTATTCGAAGCGCTCTCTGACACGATTCGTGCGGGCACGGTGGCCACGGTTTCCTTACCTTTGAGAATGTTTACCTTCACGTCCGGACCAGAACCACTCCATTCGACCTTGTAATCACCAGGCATCAACTGCGTTCCTTCGACGGTGACGCTTTCATACAAATGAAGCGACTTCTTGATAGTGTTTCCTGCGAAGACGCTGACAGCAAACAACAAGGAACCTCCAAGCACCAGCGATGAAACCCTCGACACTTTCATATACAACTCCCTTTTGTCCTTCTCCAGGAACTGAGACGCAAGAAAACGCGCCTCTGCCCGTGGAGGCTTATGATTTTTTCCTACACATCATTGGATGGATTGTGGGCCCAAGCGGTTGCAGCGGCGAGCGAAAAATGATTAAGCATTTTTAGCTATATTTTTGATGTAATGCATTCGTGCATAACCCTCAAGCGTTATCCGGGCCTTCGAAGAGCATTCTAGATTCAAATTTCTTTTTTTTGCCCGTAAGACGTCCTGTCAACGCATTGACGACCGTTCAATTCGCCGGACTCTTCCCGCCTGAGCCTTCGCACTCACTTTCCGTCCCCTTCTGTTTAAGCTGCCGGTTTCCCACAACTTCCTGAAATCTTGCTCATGCTCCGGTATGGTATTCAGAGTGCAGTCACTGTCCGAAAGGCGGGATCGCGAAGACAGCCTCTCGCACGGACGACGAATGGTTTGGAAAGGATATAACGATGCGGGATAACACAAAAAATAGAATTCTGTTGCCTGCCCTCCTCGCTCTGGCCGCAGTGTGCTTGGGTAGTTCATTGGCGCCGGCGCACAATCAATCCAATCCGGCCGCAGAAGCCAAGCGCCAAGCATGCCCGAACGATGACAGCGGCTTGAAGTTACCGGCTGGTTTCTGCGCAACGGTCTTCGCCGACGACATTGGTCACGCTCGCCACATGGTGGTTGCGCCGAGCGGAGTCCTTTACGTCAATACCTGGTCCGGCAGGTACTACGGCAATGACACACCGCATGCCGGCGGTTTCCTCGTCGCTCTGCAAGACAAGAGCGGCGCGGGAAAGGCCGATGTGACTGAGCGCTTTGGCGAAACCGTGCAAACTGGCGGAGCCGGTGGTACCGGCATCGGCATGTACAAGGGATCGATCTACGCCGAGATCGATAATCGGGTCGTGCGATATTCGTTGCCCGCCGGCTCCGTCGCCCCGAGTGGCCCTGCCGACACAATCGTCTCCGGGTTGCCGCTGGGCGGCGATCATCCGATGCATCCATTCATCATCAATGCCGAAGGATCGATGTACGTCGATGTCGCCACCGCGACCAATTCCTGCCAGCTGAAAAATCGGACACTAAAATCGCCTGGTGTGGACCCCTGCACGGAACTTGAGACCCGCGGCGGCATCTGGCTCTATGACGCGAATAAGACCAACCAAAGCTTTTCAACTGCACAGCGCTTCGCTACGGGAATCCGCAACGCGGAAGGTTTTGCCATCGACGCAAGCGGGCGCCTCTTCGCGACCCAACATGGACGGGACCAGCTGCACGCGAATTGGCCCGACCTGTATAAACCGGACCAGGAGGCGACGCAACCGGCCGAAGAGTTGTTGCTTTTGAAGGCAAGCGGGGACTACGGCTGGCCTGAGTGCTACTACGACGCGTTCGTGCAAAAGCTGGTCCTGGCGCCGGAATACGGTGGCGACGGCGGCAAAAGGATCGGCGTATGTGCGAGCAAGATTGCTCCGGTTGCGGCATTTCCCGCCCATTGGGCGCCTAACGCCATGGTGCGTTACGACCAGAAACAATTTCCGGAGCGCTACCGTGACGGCGTCTTCATCGCCTTCCACGGCTCATGGGATCGGGCGCCCTATGCGCAAGGTGGCTACAACGTGGTTTTTCAGCCAATCGCGGGGGACCGCGCATCCGGTCAGTGCGAAA
>Ga0210383_10003624_pt1 | contig 13802 bp, 11 predicted proteins | sample IncBWC14OmetaG_FD_160072 | JGI IMG/M metagenome (GOLD analysis project Ga0210383, IMG submission 160072) | Forest soil microbial communities from Barre Woods Harvard Forest LTER site, Petersham, Massachusetts, United States - Inc-BW-C-14-O ...
CCTGGCGCCGACGGTGCTATTCGTTGCGAAGCGCAACCATCGGGTCCACGCGAACTGCTCGTCGCGCGGGAATGAGGCATGCGAAGAGCGCTACTGCGCAGAGCAAGATCGCTACGCCCGAAAAGGTGAGCGCATCAGTGCTTGTCACGCCGAGAAGCATGCTCCTCAGGTAGCGCGTCAGTGCGAACGAGGCCGCCAAGCCAAAACCTACGCCGACTAACGTCAACCGAAGCCCGTGACTCAGTACTAGCCGGAGGATATCGTCTTTGCTGGCGCCGAGTGTCATGCGAATGCCGATTTCGTGCGTGCGTTGTTGCGTGGTGTATGCCGTAACGCCGTAAATTCCGATCGCGGCCAGAACCAGGGCGAGCAGCCCGAACGCCCCTACAAATGTTCCTGCGATGCGCTGACCGAAACTGGCAAACTGGTCGCGCAATTCGAGCGTGGTCACTTGGTACAATATCAAGTCAGTATTCAGCTCATGGACCGTTTTCTCCAGTGTTTTAGCAAATGCCAGCGGGTCTCCCGTCGTCCGCGCATCGATAATCATTTCGCCGCGGTAAACCTGGTAGAGGGGTAGATACAAAAATGGTATCGGCTTTTCATTCAGTCCGTTCACTTTGCTGTCGCGCGCCACGCCGACTACCGTGAAGTTTTCGTGCGTAAAGTCCGAGTTCAGTTGCTTGCCGATCGCTTCCTGATTCGGCCAATAGTTGTTCACAAACGCTTCGCTGACGATCGCCACTCGCTGCGAAGCCTTGGTGTCTTGCAACGTGAAGTCGCGGCCCTTTACGATCGGAATCTGCATTGTCTGAAAATAATTCGGCGTGATAATTGCCGCCAGCGTCTCCATGGATACATTGGGGGGAATGACATAACCCTCCGGCTTCACGCTTGTCGAACCGCCGCCAAATCCAAGTGGCACGCGATCCGACAGGGCTACAGACTGCAGGCCCGGCAACGTTTCCAGTTTCGTCACTAGCTGGCGATCGAATTCCGCGCCTTTCTCTTCCGAATAGCCCGCGGTAAACAAATCGTAGGAAGCGATTAGCACATTGTGCGAGTTAAATCCGGGATTGATTTGTTGCGCGCTCATGAAGCTCCGGATGAACAGACCCGCGCAGATCAGCAGCAGCAGTGACAGCGAGATTTGCGCCACTACCAGGCCGTTTGCGAGGCGCGCCTTACGAAGCCCGCCGGAAGCGTTCCCGGAGTCTTCTTTCAAGACTGCCATAGGCGCAACTTTCGAGGACCGTAGCGCGGGTAAAATTCCAAAAATCACGCCAGTGAGAACCGAAATCACGAGCGTCGCAAGCAGGACGACGCGGTCCGTTCCGATCGTGAGTGCCAGTGGAAGATCCCCACTCGGCAGGAATTTCATGAGTGTTCCTTCGGTCCAGAAAGTGATTAGGAGTGCGATCACTCCTCCGGCCAGAGCCAGCATCAGACTTTCTACCAGAAGTTGCCGAACGAGCCGCCAACGGCTCGCGCCGAGCGACATTCGAATTGCAATCTCACGCCGGCGCCCCACCGATCGAACCAGCATCAAATTCGCCACGTTCGCGCACGCCAGCAGCAACACCAGGCCTGCGATAGTCATGAGCATCGGCAAGAGCGTCGAGAAAAACATATTTAAGCCGAATGGGTTGCGCCACAGCGGATATACCGTCACGCTGTCATGCCCTTTGTGCTCGTCGGGATAGTTCTTCACCTCGCGCGCCAGCAGTACATTCATCTCCTCTTGCGCATGCTGGAGCTTTACTCCCGGTTTCAGTCGTCCGAACGCAAGAAATGAGAAATAGTGATGGTCGTGGAGCAAGTCGCCCTGCGGGAGGAATTGCGATTCCATCATGATCGGAACCCAAATCTCCGTGCGCACTCCGGTCTGGCTTCCCTGGAACACTGACGGCGTAACGCCCACAACGGTGTAAGAGTGTTGGTTGATTTCAATCTGTTGGCCGATTATGTCCGGATTCGCACCAAAATGAGTTTGCCAGAGCCGGTAGCTGATCACTGCGACGGGGGCACCTCCCGGCTTCAGGTCTTCTGCCGGTAAGAAGGTGCGCCCGAGAATCGGGTGCACGCCGAGTACATCAAAGTAATTTGCCGAGGCCACCATTCCCCAGACACGCTCCGGCTTACCTTTGCCCGTCAAACTCATCGCACCGAAGTTGCATGCGGCAATTCCCGTAAAACTCTGCTGCCCATCGCGCAAGGCCTCCACGTCGGGATATGTAAGCGGAAACGGGTTCTCACCCGGCTTGCTGAGAGTCAAGGACACAACTTCGCTCGGAGTGGCGAGACCGGGAACTGGATTCAGCAACGACGCGTTGATCCAGCTGAAAATCGTGGTGTTGGCGCCAATGCCGAGTGCAAGTGTGAGGATGGCGATGGCCGCGAAACCGGGCGCCTTGGCAATCATTCGCAGGCTATACCGTATGTCTTGCCAGAATGAGGTCATCCGTCCACCTCCCGATACAAGTTAGAATGATTCAAAGCATGTGCTCGTCCATCCCGGGTCTCGTCTAACTGATTGTAAGTGCACCACTTACTGATTTCACGGCGATCACAATCCTACTGCACTGTTCATTCGTGGGACGAGCCTCGGCGAGTACGAACAAGCACTGAAGGCTCTGGTCGGCGGCGGCCGAAGGACTGACTCTATTGTCGAGGACACGTGCGGAGACTTCTTGGAGTGGGAGCTTCGTCTGAATATTGCGGGCGACACACAGGTTGAGATTATCCCTCGAGGCTTGACACGTCGTGGCGTGCAATATGAAGACGATTTGGATTTTGCGGTACTAAAATAGCGGACGAGACAAGCCAATGGAGCGAGATGGATCGTCGGCACCGGAACCCGGTCAGAACTTCCACAGTTGACGCACTACGAGAAGCGCTATTCTCGGGTCCGGAGCGGCGCCTCTACATCGAGCGAATCTTCATATAGCGTTTGAAATCCGGAAGCACGGCGACTCCAGCCAGTACGACAATCGCAGCGATCGCACCAAGCACGATATATTCGACGCGCATGAATCCTCCATTTTGCCTCTCTCGCACGTTTTACCTTCCTTTCTTCCGGGTCTAAACATACGTAAACATGTAAGCGCGGGACAGAACATACCGGAACGGCTGTATTTTTGGCGCGTTTATTAAGCCCGGCGAATGCTCCATCGCAGTCTACAGCAGAGTAGTCGTCAGGGAGCAGGCTTGTGTGGTCGGCGGCGACGCGGAACTCAAGAAAACAGCGACAGACCAACGGGCGATTCGGTACAATCCCCGCGCATAGCAGGAATGAATCGCGAGCTCCTCTCACACCAGAGGTACCTGCCGGCTAAATGAACGTTCTAACAGAAATCGACGTGTTGTGGGTAACCGCTGGGCTAGGCTGCGACGGCGATACGATTGCCATGACCGCGGCGACTCAGCCGAGTCTTGAGGATTTGGTTTTCGGCGCGATGCCGTTTGTCCCGAAGATCAAGCTTCACAATCCGTTTCTTTCCTACGAAAACGGCGAAGAGTTCATGCGGATATTTCATCAGGCGGCAGAAGGGAAGCTCTCGCCATTTATTTTGGTGATCGAAGGATCGATTCCTAACGAGAAAAACAAGAAAGAAGGGTATTGGGCGACATTCGGGACCGACCAAAAGACCGGCCAGCCGATTCTCACGTGTGATTGGATCGACCGGCTGGCACCGAACGCCTGGGCCGTGGTGGCTGCAGGCACCTGCGCCACTTACGGCGGCATCCATGCGATGGAAGGCAATCCGACTGGGTGTATGGGTCTTACCGAATACCTCGGATGGAAGTGGAAATCAAAGGCAGACATTCCCATCGTGTGCGTTCCGGGATGCCCGGTGCAGCCCGACAATATGACGGAAACCATCCTGTATCTGTTGAATATGGTTGCCGGCCGGGCACCGATGATTCCCCTCGACGATGCGCTGCGGCCCAGATGGTGGTTCGGTCAAACAGTACACGAAGGCTGCGACCGAGGGGGCTACTACGAGCAGGCGGAGTTTGCGGCCGAGTATGGTTCGATTCAATGCATCGTTAAACTAGGGTGCTGGGGCCCCGTGGTTCAATGCAATGTGGGAAAACGGGGCTGGATGGGCGGCATCGGCGGGTGCCCAAATGTAGGGGGGATCTGCATCGGCTGCACAATGCCGGGATTTCCCGACAAATTTATGCCGTTTATGAATCAACCTCCTGGATCGCTATTGTCATCAAGCGCGGTCGCGACATACGGACGCGCTATCCACGCGTTACGGCGATTCACTCAGGCGTCGCTGAACAAAGAGCCAAGCTGGAGACGTCGCGGAGTAGAATAGGAGTCAGCCCGCCGGGAGAAGCATCGTGTTTGGGAAGCCCATCACGGAAAACGACTGGACCCGCGACCTGATGGAGTTGATGTCTTCGGGCGAATCGAATTCCAGCGTGCGCGAGGCGGAAGCCACTCTTCAGGGGTTGGCCAGCGTATTTTTTGAAAGTCGTATTCTCGCAACGGAATCGGCCGCAGAGCAGGCCGAGTTGCCGCCTACCGCAGCGAATCCCCCGCACCCAGCGCACAGCGTTGATGCACGCTACCGCGCTCTCGTCGAACAGATTCCCGCTGTCGTCTTCATGGCCTACCTGGATAAAGGAATCGGTGAGGCGTACGTCAGCCCGCAGATCGAAGCCGCACTCGGTTTTTCACAAAGCGAGTGGCTGGAAGATCCTGTGCGCTGGTACGACCAGATCCACCCGGACGATAAGCAGCGGTGGAGCATCGAAGCTGCCGAAATGTTTCTTTCGGGCAAGCCTCTGAAGTCCGCGTACCGAGTACTTTCGCGCGACCGCCGCGTTCTGTGGTTTCACTGCGAAGCCGAAATGATCCGGCGCGAAGATGGCCGGCCATGGTTTATTCACGGCGTCGGTGTCGATATCACCGAACTCAAGCAGGCTGAAGAAGCGCTGCAAGAAGAGCGGAACGTTTTATCCGCGATCCTCGACATCGTTGGGGCATTGATCGTGGTCCTCGATCCTCAGGGACGGATCGTCCGGTTCAATCGCGCGTGTGAAGAGACGACTGGATACTCGTTTGCAGAAGTTCGCGGGAAGTTTGTGTGGGATCTATTCCTGATGCCGGAAGAAGTTGATACGTTCAAAGCAATCTTTGAGGACCCGAGGCGCGCGCAATTGCCTGGTGACTATGAGACGTACTGGCTGACTCGAGATGGAGCGCCCCGTTTGGTCACTTGGTCGAGTACGACTCTCGCTGGTAAGAGCGGCAGCCCTTCACATGTGATAGTCACGGGTATCGATACCACGGAACGTCGGCGGCTTGAAAAAGCGATTCTGGAAGTAAGCGCGCGCGAGCAGCGCCGTATTGGTGAAGACTTGCACGACGGGTTGGGCCAGCATCTTACCGGCATTGCTTTCATGAGCAAAGTCCTCGAGAGCAAGCTCAGCGAAAAATTGCTGCCCGAAACATCCGATGCCGCCAAAATCGTGAAGCTCGTGAATGAAGCGATCAACAAAACGCGTGAACTTTCGAAAGGCCTGTTACCCGTCGTATCCGATGCTCACGGTTTAATGTCAGCGCTCACGCGCTATGCGGAGGAGACGCAGGATCTGTTTCACGTTACGTGTGGCTTCGAGTGTGGTCCGCCGGTTCTGGTGTACGACGTAAATGTAGCAACGCACCTTTACCATATTGCGCGAGAAGCGGTGAATAATGCGATCAAGCATGGGAAGCCGAACCACGTTGTTATCGGTTTGTCAGTCGAGAATGGGGAAGGCACTCTGTCTATTCAAGATGACGGCGACGGGATTTCGGGTATACCGGTGAACCACGTCGGAATGGGTTTGAATATTATGAACTACCGGGCGAATATGATCGGTGGTTCACTCGACGTCCGAAGAAACTTTACTGGTGGTACCTCCGTGGTGTGTCTTTTCCCCTTGCGTGGTACGGAATAATGCCTAACGGTTTGCTTAAACAAGGAACCATCATGAACAAGACTCGACTCAGCCCAGCGACACCGAAATGCAGAGTATTTCTAGTGGACGATCATCCGATTGTGCGGCAGGGCTTGGCCCTTTTTATTGACAGGGAACCGGATCTAACGGTTTGCGGGGAGGCTGACGGCGCCAACTCCGCCTTGCAAGCGATTCGCGACTCAATGCCCGACTTTGTTGTGCTCGATATTTCGTTGGACGGGCCAGACGGGCTGGAGCTTTTGAAAACGCTCCGCGCCAAGTATCCGAATTTGCCGGTCCTCATTCTATCGATGCATGACGAATCGACGTATGCCGAGCGGGCGCTGCGGGCCGGCGCGAACGGCTACATCATGAAACAGGAAGCGACCGACAAGGTTCTAACAGCGATCCGGCACATTTTGGGTGGAGACGTTTACCTGAGTGATCAGCTGACGAAGCGTATGTTGCAGCAATTCGTTCACGGTTCGATTTCTCCTCGTGATCCCCTCGCCAAGCTGAGCGATAGGGAGCTGGAAGTTTACCGTTTGATCGGTGCGGGACACGGAACGCGCCAGATCGCGGATGAGCTGCACGTCAGCACGAAGACAGTTGAGTCGTACCAGGCGCACATCAAAGAGAAATTGTCGCTGCGAAATGCGCGAGAACTCGTTCAGCACGCGATTCAACGGTCCGTGAACGAGAAGGGAATTTAACCGGCGGCTGCGGGCTGGCACCTCAGTTTCTCGCAATAATTCGTTCCCAAACTCCTAAAATCCCGAGAAATCGCTAACCTACTTCTTTTCAATCCCGTGGCATATAGTGGAATCCCCTACGCGTTGACCGGGACGCCCCTGATGAATAATACAGCAACCTCCCGCTTGAGACGGCCTTACCGAAGTTGTATTCCTCACTTGCAACCTTGAAATTTGTAAATTCGATTTCAAGTATTTGCATTTTTTATGCACGCCGGAACTTGTCTCTAGCGTGCCGTTTGAGAATGGTTTGAGGGTGAAAGGAGAATCGAACCATGGCAGACGCGGTTCCGTACGGTCGCAAAACGCAAAGAAATTCGCCCGTCTCCGATGTTCACATTGTCTGGATGACGGCCGGCCTGGGATGTGATGGCGATTCGGTTTCGATTACCGCAGCCACGCAGCCGAGCATCGAGGACGTCATTCTAGGTGCGATACCTGGTCTTCCAAAGGTGCATCTCCATAACCCCGTACTGGCCTATGAAAATGGCGACGAATTCATGAAGTTTTGGTATCTCGCCGCGGAAGGTAAGCTCAACCCGTTCGTGCTTGTCGTTGAGGGCTCGATTCCCAATGAAAAAATAAAAAAGGAAGGGTATTGGGCGGCGATGGGCACTGACTCAAAAACGGGTCAGCCCATTACTACGAACGAATGGATCGATCGCTTGGCGCCGAAAGCGTTGGCGGTGGTTGCGTGTGGCACATGCGCGACCTACGGCGGCATTCACGCGATGGAAGGTAATCCCACCGGTGCGATGGGCCTCGCGGACTACCTGGGTTGGGGCTGGAAATCCGTCGCTGGCCTGCCGGTCGTCAACGTTCCTGGCTGTCCCGTTCAGCCCGACAACTTCATGGAGACTGTTCTCTATCTCCTCTATCAAGTCGCAGGTCTCGCCCCGATGATTCCCCTCGATGACCAACTGCGTCCCACCTGGCTCTTCGGCAAGACGGTTCACGACGGTTGCGATCGAGCGGGTTACTACGAACAAGGCGATTTCGCCGAAGAGTATGGCTCTCCGAAATGCATCGTGAAATTGGGATGCTGGGGGCCGGTAGTCAACTGCAACGTTCCCAAGCGCGGATGGATGGCTGGGATTGGTGGCTGTCCCAACGTTGGCGGAATTTGCATAGGCTGCACGATGCCGGGATTCCCGGATAAGTTCATGCCGTTCATGGATGAGCCGCCGGGCGCAAAGGTATCTTCCAGCGCGATTGGCGTGTACGGTCGCGCGATACGAGCCTTGCGGTCGATGACGAATTCGACAGTAAACAAAGAACCGAAGTGGCGGCACCCGGGCGCCACACTCACCACGGGCTATCACCCGCGCTCGTACTAGAAGGCAAGCGATTCACCGAAAAAATCCGAAAGGAGCCTGAGAATGAGCACAATCGCTGGGGTGAGCAAGGAAACTCCCTCAAAGTCTCGCAACTTGGTGGAGATGAATTGGGACCCGATCACCAGAATCGTCGGCAGCCTGGGTATCTTTACGAAGATCGATTTCGAGAATCGCCGGGTGGCGGAGTGCCACAGTACCTCGTCGATTTTCCGCGGCTATAGCATTTTCATGAAGGGTAAGGATCCGCGAGACGCTCACTTCATCACCAGCCGTATCTGCGGTATCTGCGGCGACAACCATGCCACCTGCGCGACTTACGCGCAGAACATGGCTTTCGGTATTCGCCCCCCAGCGATCGCCGAATGGATTGTGAACCTCGGAGAAGCCGCTGAATACATGTTCGACCACAATATTTTTCAAGACAACCTGGTCGGCGTGGATTTCTGCGAGCAGATGGTGAAGGAAACAAATCCGAGCGTGCTGGCGAAAGCTGAAAAGACGATGTCGCCGCACTCTAATCTTCACGGCTACCGCACGATTGCGGATATTATGCGCGCGTTGAATCCTTTCACCGGCGCGTTTTACCGCGAAGCCCTGCAAGTAAGCCGGATGACGCGCGAGATGTTCTGCCTTATGGAAGGTCGCCACGTCCACCCGTCAACTCTTTATCCGGGCGGCGTAGGAACCGTTCCCACAATTCAACTCTTCACCGATTACCTGGTTCGACTGATGAAATATGTGGAGTTCATGAAGAAAGTAGTGCCGCTGCACGATGACCTGTTCGATTTCTTCTATGAAGCGCTACCTGGATACGAAGAGGTCGGACGCCGCCGTGTTTTGCTCGCTTGTTGGGGTTCGTTCAACAACCCAGCCGTCTGCGACTACACCTACAAGAACATGACGAATTGGGGTCGCGGCATGTTCGTCACACCAGGTGTCGTAGTCGACGGAAAGCTCGTCACAACTGACTTGGTGGATATCAACTTGAACATCCGCATTTTGCTCGGAAGTTCGTACTACGACGAATGGAAGAATGCGGAGACATTCGTCAAGACCGATCCGCTCGGAAACCCAGTCGATCAGAATCATCCGTGGAACCAGACGACGATTCCTCGGCCGCAAAAGCGCGATTTTGGGGGGAAGTACACTTGGGTTATGTCACCTCGCTGGCTCGACAAGCGAACAGGAGATCATCTCGCTCTCGACACCGGCGGCGGACCGATCGCACGTTTCTGGGCTACCGCGCTTGCCGGGATCGTGGACATCGGCTACATCAAGGCCACGGGACACAGCGTCAAGATCTATCTGCCGAAGACCACCTCACTACCCGAGGTGGAATTCGAGTGGAAGATTCCGAAGTGGAGCAATGCAATTGAACGCGACCGCGCTCGGACATACTTCCAGGCGTATGCCGCGGCCGCCGCGCTGCACTTCGTAGAAAAGGCGCTCGAAGAATTGCACGCGGGACGCACAAAGACGTGGACGGACTTCAAGGTGCCCGAGAGCGCCATCGGTTGCGGCTTCCACGAAGCCGTCCGCGGCGTCCTTTCCCACCACGTCGTAATTAAAGATCACAAGATTGCCAACTACCACCCCTATCCGCCGACTCCATGGAACGCGAATCCGAGGGATATCTACGGAACGCCGGGACCGTACGAGGACGCCGTTCAAAACACGCCGATATTTGAGGAAAATGGCCCCGACAAGTTCAAGGGCATCGATATTATGCGCGCCGTCCGCAGCTTTGACCCTTGCCTGCCGTGCGGCGTGCACATGTACCTCGGCAATGGAAAGGTCTTGCAGACTCAACATTCGCCGATGTTCGGTCTTCAGCCTTAAGAGTACTCGAGGAGGGATCCAAAGCGCGCTCGGTGAAAACTGTATAGCGGCGGGCGCGCCGAAGCTATATGGTGTCCCTGTTCAGCTCCGCAGGGAAAGGTATCCATGCCCGGATCGAGTGAAGTGCAAGGCCAGCTGAAATCGATTGAGGCATTGATTCATAAGATCGATCAAGCGAAAGACCCCGCGCTCGCGGCAACTGCGAAGGAGCTCGTGCAGTTGCTGATGGAATTTCATGGCGCCGGCATTGAACGCATGCTCGAAATCGTCCATCAATCGTCGGGCGCCGGAGATTCTATAATCGACGCGCTGGGCCACGATGAAGCGGTTCGAAGTCTCCTTCTGCTGTACGGCCTCCACCCCGAAAGTCTTGAAGCTCGCGTGAATCAGGGACTTGAAAAGTCCCGCCCCTATCTGAAATCTCATGGCGGCAATGTGAATCTTATCGGCGTCGATGAATCCGGGACGGTCACGCTGCGTCTCGAGGGGAATTGCGATGGTTGCCCCTCGTCATCCGCGACCCTCAGACTCGCCGTCGAAGAAGCGATTTATGAAGCGGCGCCAGACGTAACAGCGATCATCGTAGAGGGCTCGATACAGGGCGCTGATCGTCAGTCGATGCCAGCTTCTGCTCCCGGCATTGCGTTTGTGCCGCTTTCGCAGCTGAGCGGAACAAGGCAGGAGTCAAAAGTCGACAGCGCCCGGGATGAAGTCGGCTGGGAGGACGTTTTTGGCCTTGACGCGATTGCTCCCGGAACTCTGCGCGCCGAAGAAGTAGGCGGAAGAGAGATGCTTTTTTGCCGGCTCGAAGAAACTTTGTATGCTTACAGCAATAATTGTCCGGGTTGCAGCCAGCCGCTTGGAGCCGCACGCCTGGAAGGTTCCATTCTTGCGTGCCCGGTGTGCAGCCAACACTACGACGTGATGCGCGCCGGCCGCGGCCTCGATCTGGACAGCCTTCACCTCGAGCCGGTTCCATTGCTATCTGAAAATGGGCGCGTGCGAGTCGCTTTGCCGCTATCAAGATCGCAACGGAGTGGAGCGTGAGCCTGCCATTTTCGTCCGCGGCACAGAAAGAAAATGCCTTCACTGCTCTGCGTCAATTTGCGAAAAAACGACCTGCTGTGGAGTGTTGCGAAATGTGCAGTGCCGAGCTGGCGGGTGATCATCAACATCTGATCGATCCTGCGGCGCGCAAATTAATCTGCGCTTGCGATGCATGCGCAATTCTTTTCAGCGGTCAAAGCTCCGCGAAGTTCAAACGTGTCCCACGCCGCATTCGGTTCCTTCCCGACTTCAAAATGTCGGAAGCTCAATGGGACGGATTGATGGTTCCCATCGAGCTGGCGTTTTTCTTTAAGAGCGTTTCGCCCGAAAAAGTGGTGGCCTTTTATCCCGGCCCGGCCGGGGCTACGGAATCATTGCTTTCGCTTGAGGCCTGGAGCGACATCGAGCAGGAGAATCCGTTGCTCCGCGAGATAGAACCCGAAGTGGAAGCACTGATCGCGAATCGCGTCGGGGCGAACCGGGGTGTTGACGCGCAGTATTACATCGTCCCGATTGACGAGTGCTACAAATTGGTCGGTTTGATCCGTCTGAATTGGCACGGGCTTTCAGGCGGCACGGAAGTGTGGCGCGAAGTTACGAGGTTCTTCGCGAGTCTCAAGGAGCGAGCGGAAGTATGCAGCGAGGTTTCGAATGCCTGAGCTGGATTTCAAGCTCGAAGGAGCGGAGGCCGTGCCGTATGGCGCGTCGCCTCTTCTTTCTTTCAAGCTGCGAGTGGCAAATTCGGGTAGCGAAGACGCAATTCACACAGTTGTCCTCCGGGCTCAAATTCAGATCGAAGTCACTCGCCGCCACTACACTCGAGAAGATCAAACAAAGCTGCTCGATCTCTTCGGCGAGCCGGACCGATGGGGCCAGACGCTTCGCAATTTGTTATGGACGAATGCGATCGTAATCGTTCCGCCTTTTGCGAAAGAGACGATCGTTGATCTGCAGGTTCCGTGCACGTTTGATTTCAATGTGGCGGCCACGAAATACTTCCACGGCCTTGCTGACGGTGATTTGCCTCTGAATTTTCTCTTTAGTGGCACGGTCTTTTATCCGGATAAGGACGATCAGCTTCAAGTGGCGCCCATCTCTTGGGAAAAAGAGGCGAAATTTAGACTGCCGCTGAAAACGTGGAAGGACCTGATCGATCACTACTACCCCAACAGCGCGTGGCTTTATTTGCGCCGTGATGTGTTCGACCGCCTCTATCAGTACAAAGTGCGTCACGGAGTCACGTCCTGGGAGCAAGTGATCGAGCGAGTGCTGGCTGGAACCGAGGAAACGGTGGAATTGTGAACGCGAAACTGGTGGAAGAGGTCGCGAACGCCGTTCTTTACGAGGGCTACATGTTGTATCCCTACCGGCCATCGTCGGTGAAGAACCGACAGCGCTGGAATTTCGGAGTGGTCTACCCCAGGGCATATAGCGAGACTCAGAACGGTGCTGACAATTGGTTTATGCAAACGGAGTGTCTCGTGACGGCGCGCGCTTCCGCTGAACTTCGCATCAAAGTGCGCTTCCTGCAGGCGGTTGCTCGTACGATCGGAAAATTGAATGTGCCGCTCGATGAGATGTCGTTATCGGAAATCGGACACGAACTCGAGTATGAGACTGTCGACTCCCTTAACGTAGGAGATAAGACACTTCAGAGTTGGCAGGAAGCAATCGAGCGCGAAATTGAGTTTGAGCCTCTCGGCATTTACGATCAGGACGCGGCGGACCGCTCATTGACAATTGATTTCTGTGGCGGTCGGGAAGTCGAACCGGTGCGTGACCCCTTTGGACGTGTCGCTGCGTTGATTCTGCGAACGAAGGTGCCGATTTCGGCGAGGGTGAAAGTAGCCGTGGCGAGCATCGAGGGCGGTCTCTTCAAGATCAGCGTGCGAATCTTAAACGTCACGCAAACCGCAATTCCGTATGGAGCGAGCCGTGACGAAGCCCTGATGCAGTCCCTCCTTTCCGCGCACACTATCTTGAGCATTGAAGGCGGCGAATTCGTATCGGCGATCGATCCTCCCGAATCATTGCAGCAAAAATGTGCGGAATGCACGAACATTGGCACCTGGCCGGTTCTCGCAGGGGAAGAAGGCCAACGCGGCTGCATGCTTTCGTCGCCGATCATCCTCTACGATTATCCGCAGATTGCACCCGAAAGCCCGGGCGCTCTCTTCGACGGAACCGAAATCGACGAAATTCTAGCGCTACGAATCTTGACGCTGACAGACGACGAAAAGCGCGAAATGCGCAGCGCCGATGATCGCTCGCGCGAAATTCTCGAGCGAACGGAGGCGATGCCGATGGAGCATTTCATGAAGCTGCATGGTGTGCTCCGAGGTTTGCATCCTGCGGATGAGGAAGAAAAGCAATGAACGAATGGGAGTGGCGCCTCCTCGAAGATAAAGCTCCGACTGAAAGCCTGAACATCGGAGGCGTTGAAGTGAAAGCCGGTCACCACGTACGACTGCGTCCCGGCAAACGCGGAGACGTGATGGATATCGCGCTCGCCGGAAAGATGGCGATGGTCGAATCGATCGAGCAGGATTATGAAGGCAAATTTCACGTGTGTGTTGTGGCAGACGATGATCCGGGCCGCGACATCGGCATGATGCGACAACCGGGGCATCGCTTCTTCTTCGATCCCGAAGAAATCGAGCCTTTGCCGGTGGACGAGGGTGCGCGAGATGCAGGCGCGCTGGCTCCCTCGATTCTAATTGCCGGAATCGGAAATATTTTCCTCGGCGATGACGCGTTTGGCGTCGAGGTGGCGCAGCGACTGGCCAGCCGCACGCTGCCCGAGCGCGTGAAAGTGACCGATTTCGGTATCAGAGGATTTGATTTGGCTTACGCGCTGCTCGACGGTTCC
>Ga0210383_10003626_pt1 | contig 13793 bp, 11 predicted proteins | sample IncBWC14OmetaG_FD_160072 | JGI IMG/M metagenome (GOLD analysis project Ga0210383, IMG submission 160072) | Forest soil microbial communities from Barre Woods Harvard Forest LTER site, Petersham, Massachusetts, United States - Inc-BW-C-14-O ...
CGTGGTTGACGAGTTCGCGCTGTACCGGCTCGTGGGATCCGCCGAGATTATGACAGTCCAGATGCGCCAACTGTCCGCCGTCGCGGCCATGCCGAACGTGACGCTCCAGGTACTTCCGGCCATCGCGCACCCCGCGACAGCTTCCGGCTTCGTCCTGGCGGATGATTCGGCGTACGCCGAGCATGTCACGAGCGGGTATGTCATCACCGATGAAACCGTTTCGGCGGTGGCGCGTATGTTCGATAGCCTGCGAGCGGAAAGCTATCGGGCCAGCGAGTCGCTGGCGCTGATCGAGAGGGTGTGCTCCCAATGGGCGACTGGCGCAAGTCCACTTACTCAAGCGCCAATGGAGGGGACTGCGTAGAGACCGCCAGCGGTAACGGCGTCGTTCTCGTCAGGGACACGGTCGACCGGGACGGCGCGGTACTTGGTTTCAGCGCACAGGCCTGGACGGCCTTTACAGCCTCGCTGCGGTAGTCGGCTTAGCGTTCCGTCCTGCAGAGCTTGGGTAAGACGATCGAGATCACGGGCGGCGCTATCGCCAACCTCGACCTTCTGCATGCCATGCAGCCGGGTTTCGTCTGACTGTGTCGCGCTGGGTCCGGTTACCGCACCCATGGGGACCCCCGCTGTCAAGAGGGCTTGCTGGTTTGGCCCGGTGGCCTGGGGCGTCGGCGGCCGGGACACGGGTGCGGACCCCGGCCCGGTCGGACCCGCAGCGCTGCACTAGTGCCAGGCGCTGCATTCAGATCACCGCCGAACTCGGGCTGCCTGTCGTGGCTAACCAACCGAGAAACGCTGGCACGCTGGGAATCACTCGGTTGCGTACCAGCGGCATCAGCGAGGACGTCGCGATCGCATGCGGCTGCCCGCCATCTGTAATTACTCCCGGTGCCCACCTAGTGGGGAGGAGCCGGGATGACTCGTTGTTGCAGCAGGCCATCACCGTGATCGGCCTGGACACTTGCCCGGTCAGCGACCCGTCTTTCCCAAAGCTGACTCATTAGCGACGTGCTTTGGCGTCCGTTGTACGAGCTCCGAACAGAAGCGCGGTAAGGTAAGCCTTCCTCTACGGTTAGATTTCCGTGTGCAGCAATACGCGGTCCAGCCGGGTACTTGACATTCTCACTCCGAGGGGGATATAGCCTTAGCAAGCGAAGAGTGGTACTGTCGCCACTGCGGAGACGTATCGCCTGGGGGGCCATGTTGCGGAACTTCTGCCTGTCTGCGTGCTGCTATTCTCGGAGATTGCAGTATACGTTCGGCCTGCCGGTACGCGACAAGTTCTTATACAGCATCAAGTTAAGGTCGAGTTCAGCCTGCTGACGCTGACTCGGCCTCCACGGCAGATCAAACCTCGCGCGGCTTCTGCGCGCTCATGGACATCGAACCTTATCTATCACTAATACACCTGAATAGTCTGGCCCAGCCAGGCAGTCGGTCATAGTCGGCTGATAGTGAAAGAAGCGCGTGTTGGAACCTCAAACAGCATCAGGTCCGGGGGCGGAACCGCAGGCGAATGGCGCCGCTTCCTCTGTTCACGATAAAGGATCCGCCCTAGGGCTCGTCATACTTTGCGTGGCTATTGCCCTGCTCCTCATGATAGCTTATGTATGGATCTACGTCTACTTCTATTCGAAATCTTCCACGGCACTGACAGTCGGCAAGGGAGTCATCTTTCTTGCGGGAATAGAAAAGGCCGCGGAACTGGCATATAAGGCATTGAGTGCAGTCTTCAAGCAACTGAAGGGCCTCCCTGGCTGGCTGGAGGCGCAATGGGGTGTCGCCAAAAGCAATAGAATAGCAGCCATCACAGGTGGCGTTATTATCGTGGCCGGGATCGTAATCCCGGCTGCAGGAATTTCTCACTTCTTTGACCCGTACACGCATGCAGGTTTCTGCCTGCCCGGGGATTGCGCGGTCTCTTTTGAGTCCTTCCCCGATACCACCGGACCTGCGCGGTGCATACCAGCAGGTAATAGCTATGAAGTGGTCGAGTCGAATCAGCTAAAATGGCACCCATGCATCTCGGATGCCACTAATTACAGCAATTTTGTCTATGAGGCCCGGATGACCATAAACGGCGGGGACTGCGGAGGTCTCCTCTTCCGGGCCATGGAGCAGCAGTCGGACACATACCAGTTCGAAGTGTGCGCGAGCGGGCGATTCTACCTGTACTACTACGACGCTAAAGGGCCAGATATATTTAATCCGTCAACCTGCATACAGCCCAACGGCTCGAAGGGCTCTTGCGCGCTGGTCGACACCACGGCTGTCGCCGTGAAAGAAGGCGCAAATCAGACCAACCTGCTCGCCGTCGAGGCAAACGGAAGCACTCTCGCGCTATATGTGAATCACTTTCTGCTGAGTACTGTCACGGACAAGAAATTTGCCTCCGGCCGTATTGGCGTGTTCGCCGCCGCCTACCACGATCCGACGATTGTTACCTTCAGCAATATCGTGGTGTGGCCGCTATAGCCCAACACCAGGGACTTAAGGGATGTCGGCTTCCATGCGGCTGTGACCTGGTGTCGAAGTTCGCCTGATTCCACCAGTCATAGCAGGTCGGCATGTACGCAACGTCCGCTCATCGGCTAGAAGAGGACGTCTCGGTCGGCAGTTGGACTATCGCGTAGTCGGACACAGATCACTCGGTTCGGCGTCGCATCTGGCGGTCGACTCGGCAGCCGGGCCGCGGAGCAGAACGGCGGATCTCGCGCGTCGTATCCACGACTGTCCGTGAACTGAGCCGGGTCACTTCCATCGTGCGATATGGAACTATGGATTCGGATCTCTGGTCGTCTGCATGCCATGCAGCCTGATTTCGTCTGACGGTGTCGTGCTGGGTCCGGTTGCCGCAGTTCAGAGTGGCTCTAGTGTCGGGGGACGTCTGGCTCGGTCCGGCGAAATCTGGCGGCGTTGGTCCTTGGTTTGGTCCTAGTTTGTCGGGCCTCCCGGTCTATGGAGGTTCCACCGTGGCACGTTGGAGTCAGCTGTGGTCCGGCCTATCGGCCCGACAGGTGCGGTTGCACAATCGCACACCTGTTCGTCTCAAGCAGCAACTATCCGTTCAGGCAGCTTCCTTATTTCCTGGCATGGCACTGGCCGCTGCTGTTGTCACTGGTGAAGCCGCTGACCGTAGTAGACGCTCCCGCTGGATAGCCGCAGACGTGTTAGCCGGTGCCGTCTGAACCGACGGCCCTGCGCGGTTGGGGTCAATGACGGCCTCGGCCTGCTTCTCCAGCTGCAGGAGGAACCGCTCCGACATGCCCAGCAGGATCGCTATGCCAAATAGTGCGGCCGAAGGCGCCTGAAGATCCTTAACAGAGGTGTGCAGGGCAGTGAGTTGAAGTACGCCCGCCGCCTGCAGCATGGAGATAAGGGCCAGCCCAGCCCAGGCCGCTAGGGCGCCAAGCACGGGCGCGCAGAACAAAGGCGCCCATGAGCTGCCGTACGTGATGGGAATGCGGGTCGAGAACACCAGTCGCTGCATGCGGCTGACCAGCCCACCGATCGCCCCGGCCATCAAAAGCACGCCATAGCCGAATCCGGCTAGCACAGCCAGCGGGAGCAGGGCGACCAGGATGACCCACGTAGCCCGGTTGTAAAGCCCCGCCAGCTGAATGGCGTTGCCGTTGGACGCTTCGTAGATCTCGCCGAGAATCTCATCGAGATAGGCCCGGTAGGTGTGATCCAGCCGTTCATTGTCGGCTCCGTCCTCAGCGGCAAGGAGGGAGTGGATCACGTCCTCCCACGCCTCCCGCCGGGGCTGGGCCAGCTCACCCAACTGCCCCAGCGTCCGCTCCAGCCGGGCAACCAGCTGCGCATGGTCACGGGTGGGCAATGCCAGCCGTTCGGCTTCGTGCATCAGCACCCACTGCGCGATCTGGTGGGAGCCATTCCAGCCGAAAACGCCGGTGCTGCCTTTGCTGGGATGGTGCTCTTCGATCTCCTTTACCAGGGACTGCAAGGTCGCCTGCATCCCTGGCGCCTCGCCGTCCTCCGGAGGGTCACAGTTGCCCCGTCACGGAATGGGCAAGCGCTTGATCATGGCCCTGGCCTGCGCGCTGGTCCAAACGACGTTGGGGCGTGCGATATAGATCCAGCGGGCCAGGATGACCAGCAGCACGTAGATGCCCAGCAGCATCAGCCCCCAACCGAAGTCAGGCATCCCACTTCGCCTCCTCACCACTTTCCGCCGTCCCGAAGACACCGACAGCGACGGGAACCCCCGGATGTCCCGGGGGTTCCCGTCGCTTGCATGTCATCGGGCAGACACGGGGATGTTCCTGGTAGGTAAGAGGTGAGCTCTAGCCGGGAAATACAGCGTCCTGGCTGCACGTGATGCAATGGACCTTCTGCCCATCGGCGCAGCGCTGCACCTGCGCCAGCACGAGATCGATTGCTCGCTCATGGCCGCGCCGAACAGGCGCTACCGGGCAAGTCATTCCGCGCGCTTGGCCGGGGTCGCGGGCACCCAGGCGCAACCGATGGTTTTCATAAGGCAGCGGCTAACTTGCTACTCGCGCCCATGCCTCAGGGTCGAGCAGCGCAGCGACTGCAGGGTCACGGCGCGGCCTGTCGAGAGAGCGGCGGCGGCCCGGGCCTATGCTTCCGATCGGTATGCCCAGCTTGTTACTGATCTCGGTGTACGGCATTGGAGGGTCAGCGATAAGTAGGGCGAGCAGTCGCTGGCAGCTGGAAGGAAGGCGAGTGAACGCCTCCCGCAGCGCGGCGTTGCGTTCGGCCAGGAGCAGCTCGTGGTCGCCGGTCACGGCGAGCTCGTCTGGAACGCCCTCGAAGTCGCATACCTGCTCGGCTGCCGCGTGCCGGCAGTTAGCACGCCGGACCCGGGAGCATTCACGGCGGGTAGTAGTGCTGAGCCAGCCACACAGTGCGGCCGGACGGTCGAGGCGGTTCAGTTGATCCACCAGGCGCATCCAGACGGCCTGAAAGACATCCTCGGCGTCGGCCTGGCTCAGCCGGTACCGGCGGCAGATCGACCAGACCAGCGAGGAATACCGTTCGACGAGCACGTTCCAGGCCTGCTGATCACCCTTCCTGGCGCCTATCACCAGGGTGATGACCTGCGTAGCGCCGTTGACCGGAGCACCCTCCGCTGTTTTCGTGGTTGTGCCTAGCGTGGTGCTGGCGGACTCAGCGGTCATGATCTTTTCTCCTTAGCGGGCAGGCGAATTTCTCCGCGCGAGAGCCCTTCGCGTCCGGGAGCTTGAGTAGCCACAAGGCTGATCGTGGCGAGGGGCACTGCAGCACCCGCTGCACTGGTAGCGCCACTTTCGCGGTGGAAAAGAATTACCTAAGCTGCCTGTCTTCGGGTTAAGTTCTGCTTGGAGTCCCGCGCAGCGGGAGGGGATATGAATGATCCGGTCGTACCTGGGCGATTCGGCCTGCTTGGCCCGCTTCGGTTGTGGCGGGGCGAGACCGTTGTAGATCTAGGACCACTTCAGCAGCGAGTGGTTTTGGCGGTACTGGCGCTGCAAGCGGGTCGGCCGGTGAGCCGGCAGCAAGTAATCAATGCGGTATGGGGTGAGACGCCACCCAGAAACGCCGTGAATCTGGTACAGCGGCACGTTTCCGGGCTTCGCCGTGTGCTTGAGCCAGGCCGGCTCGAGCACACGCGGTCCAGCATGCTGGCCTGGACCGATGCCGGCTATCTGCTGACCTTGCCGGCTGGTGCGCTGGATCTGGATATATACGAGCGCGAGCTGAGCCGTGCGCGGGCCGCGCGGGCATCGGGTCACCTTGGGGAGGCCGCCGAGGCGCTGCGTTCCGCGCTGGGGCTCTGGCGTGGACCGGCTTGCGACGGTTTGCACAGCCCATACCTGGACGCGCAGCGCGACCGGCTAGCCGAATCGCGCATCGGCGTCATCGAGGAACGCATCGAGCTTGAGCTCGCGATCGGCGATCACGCTGACCTGGTCCTAGAACTAAGAGACCTCGTCGCCGAGCATCCCGTAAGGGAGCGGCTGCGCGGCCTGCTCATGCTGGCGCTGTACCGGGCCGACCGTCAGGCGGACGCGCTCGCTGTCTTCAGGGACGCACGGCACTATCTGCGCGAAGAACTCGGTGTCGAGCCAGGAGTACCACTTCAGCGGCTGCATCAGCAGATCCTGACCTCCGATCCGGAACTGTCCGCCACGGCAGCAGCTGGGGTCACGATCGGCACGAGCCCAGGGACCGGCCTGCCACGTCCGCTGCCGGCTCAGCTGCCCCATCGCATTCCGGACTTTACCGGCCGTGACGCCGAACTCAGCCGGCTGGATGCGCTAGTGGCCAGTGATGGCGGCGACGCCGGGACGAGTGTTGTCATCACGGCGATCGCGGGAACCGCTGGAGTCGGCAAGACTGCTCTGGCCGTGCACTGGGCTCACCGGGTCAGCGAGCGATTTCCGGACGGGCAGCTGTATGTGAACCTACGCGGCTTCGACCCAACCGGCGCTGCCATGAAACCGGCCGAGGCGATCAGGGGGTTTCTGGACGCGTTCGGGGTCACTCCGCAGCAGATCCCGGCGAGCCTCGAGGCCCAGGCGGCCCTCTACCGCAGCTTGCTCGCCGGGCGGCGAGTGCTGGTGCTGCTTGACAACGCCGCGGACGAAGATCAGGTGAGACCCCTGGTACCCGGCTCGCCGGGATGCCTGGTCATAGTGACGAGCCGCAACCAGATGCCCGGCCTCATTGTCACCGAGGGTGCCCAGCCGGTGGTCGTGGACCTGCTGAGCACCGACGAGGCGCGGCAGCTGCTTTCCCGCCGCATCGGCGAGAGCCGCGTACTGGCCGAAACGCAAGCGGCCGACAACATCATTGTCCTGTGCGCCCGGCTGCCCCTGGCCCTGATGCTCGTGGCGGCGCGTGCCGCCACCTATCCGGGATTCCGCCTCGCCGTGCTCGCCGCCGAGCTTCGCGAGGCTAGGGGTTCGCTGGACGCGTTCGACGGCGAGGACCAGGCAACCAATGTGCGGGGGGTATTCTCCTGGTCCTACCAGCGACTCAGCGTTCCCAGCCGCGGCCTATTCAGGCTGCTCGGGCTCCATTTCGGGCCGGACGTTTCAATGCCAGCTGTCGCCAGTCTGGCCGGAATGCCCAAGGAACAGGTCCGGCACGCGCTGGCTGAACTGACACGAGCACATCTCGTTTCTGAGCGTATCCCGGGCCGGTTCGCATTTCACGACCTGCTTCGCGCGTACGCCACCGAAGTCGCCTACACCTACGACCCCGACGACCATCGCTATGCGGCAAGGTACCGGGTACTTGATCACTACCTGCACACCGCCTACCGCGCCGACGAACTGCTCAACCAACACCGTGACCGGCTGTTTACGCTGGCCGACGTCAGGCCGGGGGTGACGCCGGAAAGCCCCGCCGATCAGAAGCAGGCGCTGGCCTGGTTCGATTCGGAACACGCCGTGCTCCTCGAGGCACTTCGGCATGCGACTGGGTTCGACACCCACATCTGGCAGCTGGCCTGGGCCCTGGCGCCCTTTTTCGAATATCAGGGGCACTGGCGGGACTGGAGGGACAGCCAGAGCATAGCGCTGGACGCCAGCCGACGACTATCGGACAAGCTGGCCCAGGCCCTCTCACACGGCCTCCTGGGTGGTGCGTTCTGCCAGCTAAGCAACTATGACCAGGCGCGCACACACCTCCAGCACGCCCTTGACCTGTTCGGGGAACTAGGCGATAACACGGGCCAGGCCGACGCCCACCGGACTCTCGCCTGGATGCTCGAGCGACTGGGTCTCTACTCTGAGGCGCTATCCCACGCCCAGCAGGCACTAGGCCTATTCCAGGCGGCAGGACACCGCACTGGGCAGGCCAGAGCACTTAACGCGGTGGGCTGGTTTCACGCTCAGCTCGGCGACTACCAGCAAGCCCTCGTCTGCTGCCAGCAAGCCCTCGACCAGCAACGCGAGATCGATGACTATTTTGGCCTGACCGAGACATACGACAGCCTGGGCTACGCCCATCGACATCTCGGCCACCACAAAGAGGCCATAACCTGCTACCAGCAGGCCGTCAACCTGTGCGGTGAGCTCGGCGACCGTTACGACGAAGCCGACAGCCTTGACTCCCTCGGCAACGCCCACCATGACTTTGGTGATTCTGAGCTCGCCCGGATCGCCTGGCAACGCGCATTGACAATTCTCGAGCAGCTCGACCACCCCCGTGCCGACAGGGTCCGAGCCAAAATGCACGAAGACAACGAATACGCCGCAGCGGCCCCCTCGCGAGCTGACGCTAGGCCGACTCGGTTGCTGCAGACTCTGCATCTGTACAAAGACCAAGGCGACGACATAAGCTAGGCATATATTCAACCGGCTTACCGTCAATAAGCCCACCATCTCTACCTGGTGCTCCACCAGAGAGGGCGACCGATACAGCGAGGCCCTATGTGCTCGCGTCTTTCGGACGACACCTGTGCCGCTGTCGGCGATCCCGATCCAGCAGGTAACGCCTGGCAACACGCCGTAACCATCCTCGACGAGCCCTTACAGCCAGAGGTCAGCGAGGTGCGCAGAACCTGACAAAACGGTCGATGTGTCAGTACCAGCCGTTCCCCTGCGGCGTCATATCTTGACTAGCCGCGGCTCACTAGGAACTTCATGGACCTGCCGCCTCGGGCCGCTCATCTAATACGACTTCCCGGTTGCCTGTCGGGAGCAATGTTAATCCAAGCCGCGAGAACACATCTTAAAGGAGGAGGTCCCTAATGGCCGATCTAGAGTTCACCCGACAAGAGATTGAAGATCTCACCCGAAAGCTGAGCACGCTCGAGTCGATCTTTAGCGAACAAGAACGTGCGCTCTTGTTGGCCATCTTCGCGGCGGCTGCGGACCGGGCTACGCAAACCGATCTGGACGTATCGACGTTGCCGGAGGCAAGCTCGGATCAGGCGCCAGGAGTGGGAGCCGAAACCGGAACCGATGAGCAAGCGACTCCCGCAGATTTTCAGCAACAGCTTCTTAATGCTTACACTCCCGGCAACAGCTTCGATTCCGTAACTCGGGGCCCGCTTCCTCCCAGCATCCACCACTAACTCTCCGCCTCTGCCGCCCGAAAATGATGGATAACCCGAATACTGGTTCCTTTTTGTGCCGGAAAGCGTTATGGCCGGTGGCCGCATAACAGTCAGGCTAGTTAATGACCCGCCCAATCAAAGTAACATCTGAACAGAGCTCAGCCTTGTGCGTGGTTCTAGTCTCTATGCCGTTCATGGAGACACACCGTCCTTCAATCCAACTCGGGCTTCTCAAAGCACTGACGGCAGGATGCGGTTTTCCGGTCCGGACACTGCATGCGAACCTGGACTTCGCGGTGCGGATCGGCTTGGATTACTACGGTCTCCTCTGCGAGCATCGCGGTCCTATGGTGGGCGAGTGGCTTTTCTCTATTGAGGCCTTTCCAGATACAGCACCCGACCGGGATGCGCACATGATCGACAGCCTCGCGGACGGATTGTCACATCTCGGCATGTCGCCGGAAGAGCTTCGCGAAAAGCTTCTTCGAACACGCAGCATTGATGTCCCAGCATATCTAGATGCGCTTGTCGACACCTTTTCCTGCGAAGATGCGACGGTTGTGGGATTCAGCTCGACATTCCAGCAAAACACCGCGTCATTTGCGTTGGCTCGGCGTTTGAAACAACGTAACCCGCACATCGTGACAGTATTTGGCGGCGCTAACTTCGATAGCGAAATGGGCCCCGAATTGGTCCGTACTGTCGACTGCATCGATGTCGCTGTCATTGGTGAAGGCGATGAGACCTTCCCGCGCCTGCTCAGCGCTCTCGCTGCTGGCACTGATCTGGATGCGGTTCCCGGCCTTGCCCGCCGTTTGGATGGGCACGTCAAGGTAACAGCGTCCACGTCTGCGACGATTCGGCTAGACGACCTGCCAACACCGGATTATGACGAATATTTTCAGCATGCAGAGGACCTAGGCGTCCTGCCCCGCGTCGGGCACCGAAACGTCTGGATTCCCATCGAGACGGCCCGAGGGTGCTGGTGGGGCGCAAAGCACCACTGCACGTTCTGCGGGCTGAACGGAACAGCAATGTCGTTCAGGTCCAAGTCACCCGAGCGAGTGCTGGAAGAACTCGCCGGCCAGGCAAAGCGATACCGAAGTTTCCGCTTCGAAGCGGTCGACAACATCATGGATAAGGCGTATCTCACAAAGCTGTTTCCCGTGCTCGTCGAGAATGAGACGGGTTACGAAATCTTCTATGAGGTCAAAGCGAACCTGAGACGGGAGCAGCTAAAACTGATGGCGCAGGCTGGCGTCACTCACATCCAGCCCGGCATTGAATCGCTGAGTTCGAACGTGCTGCGTCTCATGCGCAAGGGCATCCGCGCCATCCAGAACGTCAACCTGCTGCGCTGGGCCCAGTATTACGACATCCACGTTGACTGGAATCTCCTGTGGGGTTTTCCCGGCGAGACTGAGCAGGACTATACGGAACAGGCAATGGCCATACCGCACCTGCTTCATCTGCGGCCACCATCGAGCGCCAACCGGATCTGGCTGGAGCGGTTCAGCCCGCTTTTTACCGAGCGTGATACGTTCCCGCTTCGCCGCCGGGCACCGGAACGCAGCTATCGATATGTTTATCCTAGCAACATCGATCTCGAGCGTGTGGCGTATTTCTTTGACTACGACCTTGACGGCGGATTGCCGGACGGCGCGTATGAGGACGTGCGTCGTGCGACGGCGGATTGGTCCGATGCCTGGCGCGCTGATAAGCCGCCTGTACTGAAGTACTGGTCCGCTCCCGGATTTATCCAGATCTACGACGAAAGACATCATGGACAGGGCGGCACGTATACGTTCGAGGACACGCTCGCCGACTTGTACCTTGCATGCGGTAACCGGCCTACTACCGCGACTGCGGTTCGCAGGGAACTGGATATGCACCTGCCGACGCAAGCCATCCAGGAGGTATTCGAAGAGTTCGCCAAACGCGGTCTGATGTTCCTCGATGGGCAGTTTGCTCTCGCCCTTGCCTTGCCCGCAATGAAGGCACGGTAACGCGGCAGCGGAAACTACTCCGGCCCTGAAACGTACTTGACCGCCTCAGGCTATTGACGATTGCTGCGTCTATTGATGACATACAGTCCGGCGCATAAGTATACGAGCTCGCAACGTCCTCTATTCGGCTAGAAGGGGAAGTCTCGGCTCCCTCATTTGGAAGACGGCAGCGCGGATCTGCCCGTTCTGTATGCCTAGGTTCGTGTGGCGACGCCTGCCGCGGCCGCGCCCGAACGGCGGCTCGGCGCGCGTTCTCCCCGACCTTGTCCATCACTCAGCGTCGCCTTCTACCGACGTAGTCGGTGCGGCGTGACCAGGCCCTGGAGGTCATGGTGGGCCAGGCGCCCGTCGATGCGGTGACCGAGCGGTGCGGCCGTGGCATCAAGATCTCGCCTGACCAGGGCGCGCCCTATACGGCACGAGCGGATGGTCGTTCTGTTCGCGGCTGACGGCCATCCAAGCGGACACCAGCGATGCTTGGGCGGCGTCCATCCGACCCGGCATGGGACAGTTCGTTGCTAGCATGCGGCGTGAGATGGATGTACCTGAGCAAGTCGTGATTGCGCATGGGATGTCAGGGACTGGCGAGGCGCGCGGAACGCCGAGTCCGCGCACCCTCACTTGGATGCCTCCGCCTGGCCGGGTGCACTCGGAGGGCCAGTTCTGGGCTCTGGAACGGGCTGCAGGAGGGACCGGAAGCGATGCTCGTGCGCTGCTGCAACCAGGGCATTTCGTAGGGGCTGCACGCCACGGTTACGTCGGCGGATTGCTGGTACGGCGAGCCGACCTGGATGGCGCGCGGCCAGCAGCCGGGCGGCGCCACCGCTGGCTCGGTAAGGCACTCCCGTGACGCGTTTATCGCCTGAAGCAATAGCGTCAGATCCAACAGGTCACCCATACAGTTAATGCCAGTATACGACACCGCGCATGGCGTCATCGAGGCGCAAGGCCTACAATCGCATCACCGTGGCTCTGCCACAGCATCGTGGATCGGGGGAAAGTGGCACGGTGAATAAATGGGCGTCTTTTTCTAATCTGCCTGCCGGGCTGAGTCCCGACACCATGTTCCTCCTGACGGACGGGTCTGTCCTCGTCCATCATGCGTATGGCAAGGCCTGGTACCGGCTTACTCCTGACACCCAGGGAAATTACGAGACCGGAAGTTGGTCAGCGGCGATCAACATGAAGAATACCCGCCAGTTCTTCGCGTCCGGCATCTTGCGGGATGGCCGGGTCTTCGCCATCGGCGGCGAGTACTCCGACGCCGGCGACACTGGCGCGGGCACTGCCTTGGGCGAAATCTTCGATCCCGTCGCCGACAACGGCCGCGGCGCGTGGTCCGCGCTTGACAAGCCGGCCGCCTTCAACTGGATCAACAAGGACGCAACCAGTTGCATCCTCAGCGACGGCCGCGTCATCTTCGGAGACGTCAACTCGAACCGCACGGCGATCTGGGATCCCGGCGCCGACCACTGGAGGGAGGCCGGCACGGGCTTCGGCACGCGGGCCGCGAGCAAGCACGGCAGTCCTACGGACGAAGAGACCTGGACCCTGCTGCCGGACCCAGACAGCAGTGTCCTCACCGTCCAGGTCGGTGGTGCCCCGGCGGCCGAGAGGTACGTACCCGCAACCGACCTGTGGACGGTCAGCGGCAACACGCCGTCCACGCTCCCACTCGGCAGCCTCAACGATCCCGTCACGCAGGCCGCCGTGGACATCAGCGAGATCGGGCCGGCACTGCTGTTGCCCAACGGGACCGTCTTCTGCATCGGCGGGACCGGCCATACAGCCATCTACACGCCGCCAGGCTCGCCGACCGGGGCGGGCGCCTGGAGCCCCGGGCCTAGCTTCCCCGCCGACACGAGCGGCAACAGCTATAACCAGGTGAACGGCAATGCCCAGACGGCAATCGACGCTCCTGCGGTCTTGCTGCCTAACGGCAAGGTGCTGTGCATCGCCGGCAATACAGTGCGCGAGGTCAGCAACGGCCAGGTGGAGTTCTGGTCGAATCCGTGTACCGCATACACTTACGATCCCGCCACGAACGCATTCGCGGCCGCGCTCGTACCGGACCCGCCGGACAACGGAGTGGACACCTGGCAGGCGCGGCTGCTGCTGCTGCCCAACGGCAAGGTGCTCTTCAGTTCGCAGCAGAACACGCTGGCGATCCTGACCCTGGATCCTGCCACGGCCGCGCCCAACGCTGCGTGGAAGCCGGTCATCACGAACGCGCCGAGCAGCATGATCACCGGCCACACCTATGTCATCTCCGGCAAGCAGATCAACGGCCTATCGCAGGCTGTCAGTTACGGAGATGACGCGCCCGCGGCGACCAATTACCCGATCGCCACGCTGACGATGACCGGCGATAGTGCCGTGCACTACCTGCGCACCTCCGGCTTCTCGACACTCGGCGTCGCCACCGGGAACGCAATACATAGCACCAACGTCCAGGTACCCGGCAATGTGCCGCCCGGCCAGTACCAGATGGTGATCATCGCCAATGGCATCGCGTCCAATCCAGTCAACGTCCAGGTCTCCACGTAAGACTGCTTCTTCATCGTCGATCGCAGCACCTTCGGGCATGGAGAAATCCAGGCGCTCATCAATCTTCAGGGCGCGCCCGCGATCTTCGATCCAGCGCTATATGCAGTCGTCGAGGGCTTCATACCGGGCGAGCTTGGCCTGACCCGTGCCAATCTCGTCACCCCCGCACAAGTCCGTTAAAGGGGCGGTGCCCTGCCTTGAGG
>Ga0210383_10003628_pt1 | contig 13791 bp, 12 predicted proteins | sample IncBWC14OmetaG_FD_160072 | JGI IMG/M metagenome (GOLD analysis project Ga0210383, IMG submission 160072) | Forest soil microbial communities from Barre Woods Harvard Forest LTER site, Petersham, Massachusetts, United States - Inc-BW-C-14-O ...
CGACGACATCCCCCTCCACCTGCGGCGCCTGGTCGCCATGCGGGACCAGACCTGCCAGTTCCCCGGCGGCTGCGACCAGCCCGCCGCGTCCTGCGAGCCCCACCACGTCACCCACCGCGCCGACGGCGGCCACACCAGCCTGGCCAATCTCAAGGACTACTGCTGGTGGCACCACCACGTCGTGCTGCACGAACTGGGCTGGACCCTGACCGTCCACCCCGACGGCACCAGCCAGGTCCAAAGCCCCGACGGCAAGACCATCCATAGCCACAGCCCCCCACCCCGACCCGGGTAACCACCCCCGCCCGGAACAACCGGGCCCTGTACCAGGGCCGGGCGCTCGATTGGCCCAGCTAGGATGGCGGGCGTGCTCGACGACGCAGAAATCGCCCGGATCCTGTCCATCACCGCGCATCCCGATGACGTCGACTTCGGCGCCGCGGGCACGGTCGCACGGTGGACCGACGCGGGGATCGAGGTCATCTACTGCCTGGTGACCGACGGCGACGCGGGCGGCCTGGACGAGGACTTCCCCCGGGGCGAGATGCCCGCCCTGCGGCGGGCCGAGCAGATCGCCGCGGCCAAGTGCGTGGGCGTGCACGACGTGCGTTTCCTGGGCTATCCGGACGGCCGGGTCGAGGCCACCTTGGATCTGCGCCGTGATCTCGCCCGGGTGATCAGGCAGGTTCGCCCCGACCGGGTGGTGTGCCCCAGCCCGGAGCGGAACTACGCCCGCGTGGGGGCCAGCCATCCCGACCACCGGGCGGTCGGTTCCGCGGCCCTGGATGCGGTATACCCCGACGCCCGAAACCCCTTCGCCTTCCCCGAGTTGCGCGAACACGAGGGCCTGGCGCCGTGGAAGGTCCGCGAGGTCTGGATCGCTGGTTCCCCGTCGCCCACCCATTTCGTCGACGTGACGGCCACGTTCGGCCGGAAGATCGCCGCGCTGCGCGCGCACGAGAGCCAGACCGGCCATGCGGACGACCTGGAGGAGCGCATCCGGGGCTGGCTCACCCGCGCGGCGGCGCTAGGCGGTCTGCCCGAAGGTCACCTGGCCGAGTCTTTCCAGGTCCTCGACACGCAAGGCTGACACCACGCAAGGCTCACATCATAGAGAACTGACCCCCACGCAGGGCTGTACATCCATCCCGCGGGGGAGCCGCATCAACCGGTAATCAGGAGATGTCGGCCAGGATCTGGTTGAGCATCTTCACCGTGTTGCCCGCGGGCTCGGCCTGCAGGCACAGCTGCTCCATGACCTCGAGGTAGCTGTCCACCTCGGACGGCTTGTCCAGATACAGCGCGCTGGTCAGCTGCTCGATGTATACCACGTCGTGCAGGTCCGGCTCGGCGAACCGCAGGATCGTGAACGGGCCGCCCATGGCGGAGTGCGGGCCTGCAGTGAACGGCAGGATCTGCAGGGTCACCACAGGGTGCTCGGCCATCCTGATCAGGTGCTGAAGCTGCCTGCGCGCTACCTCACGGCCGCCCACCGGGCGGCGCAGTGCGCCCTCGTCTACCACGGCCCATAGCTGCGGCGGGTTCGGGCCGCCCAGGACCTCCTGGCGGCTAACCCGCAGCTCGGCCCGGCGATCGATGTCGTCCTCGCTGACCGCGGAGCCGAGGCGGATCAGCGCTCGCGCGTACTCCTCGGTCTGCAGCAGCCCGGGGACGAACTGGACCTCGTAGGTCCGCAGCACCGAGGCCGCGGCCTCCAGGCCCACGTACGGCTCTAGCCAGGTCGGCATGGCGTCCGAGTAGGCGTGCCACCAGCCGGGCGTGTTGGCCTCCCGGGCCAGGTTAAGCAGGGCCGCGCGCTCCTCGCTGTCGGTTACCCCGTAAAGCGTCAGCAGGTCGCTCACGTCGCGCTCCTTGAAGCCGACCCGACCGTGTTCCATCCGGCTGATCTTGGAGTGGGAGCCCCGAATCTGCTCGGCCGCCTGTTCCGCGCTGATCCCGCGTGATTCGCGAAGCCGGTGCAGCTGGCCGCCGAGCACCAGGCGCTGGACGGTCGGGCCGCCCGTGCGGGTGCCAAAAATGCTGGGCGGGACGTCCCAGGCCGAGTCTTCGGATGAGACCATCGGCGCTCCTCGCATCTTTACACTCTGAGCCTGGCGGGGTGTGGACCAGTCTCCCATGTGAGCTCATGCCTGCGGAAGGGGCTTCTGTGACAATTCAACAGAAGTCCTGATCTCTCCGTGTTCCCGCAGGTCCTGAGGGTCACGATTGTCAGTCTGTTATTGACGCGTCGCCGCCAGCCGGCCGATGGCGGTGCTACTAGCGGGTAAGTTGTTGCGCTTCGCGCAGTATCTGGTCAAATTCGCCATCCTTGGCACCTGCCAGGAATGCCGTGATCTCCGCCTGAGTGTAGAGCAGGACGGGGCCAACCGGGAAACGCGAGTTCCGCATGGCGATCTCGCCGCCCGGCAGCGCGGCCAGCTCCACGCATGCCCCGTTGGGGTTACTGTGCTGGCTCTTCAGCCAGCGAACGTCGCCGAGTTCGCCCGCAGGCATGCCGTTGTACATCGTGACCATCCCTATCCCCTTCCGACAGTCGCAACGCATTCCGACCCGCGAACACTCACTCGCTGTAACCTGGATTTAGCAAGTGGTGAGCAAGTGCCTGGATGCGTTTCAACTGTCTGGTGACCCCCGTGCGTCTATACGGAGACCTGTGCACAGAGCGAATGAACGTGCATTTGGTCTTGCATTTGCACATATTATCAGGCAGCATGTCTCTCAGCACGCAGTTAACACCGTGATGGGCAAGCGTTTCTGCCCCCATAACATGCAGGAAGCTGTTGCGTTGGCGCATCTCAGTGTCGCGACCGGTAGCGGGGATGACGACGAGGAAGTAGGCGTCCCGTGGCCACCGGTGTCAGACGGAATGCCGCGGCTGCTGCCGGTGCCGTCTGCCTGGTGGGAGACCCCCGCGGTCACTACCCGTGCCCTGAGTGCCCGGCCGGAAGAGGCCAGGACCGCCCGGCGGTTCGTCCGGGAGTTGCTGACCTGCTGGGGCCTGGAGGCGCTGGCCGACGACGCCGAGATGATCGTCGACGAGCTCGTGGTCAACGCCGTCCTGCACGGCACCCGGGCGGGCCTGACGCACACCAACCCGGGCGCCTCGATGACGGTGCTGCGGCTGTGCATGCTCCGCCGCGCGGGCGAGGTCATGCTGGCCGTCGTCGATCCCGGCAACGAGACGCCGATGCCCCGCGAGCCCGACTGGGGCGGGGAGAGCGGACGCGGCCTGCAGATCGTCGGCGCGCTCAGTCACGTGTGGGGCTGGAGCCCCATCGCCGGCCACGGCAAGGCGGTATGGGCCGTCCTACGCGACCCCTGACCGCGCCGCGTGGCCCCGGCCCGCAGCCCGGCGACCCCCCAGCCGCGCCGCGGCGTAGCGTTACGCGATCCCGGACAGCGGCTCCTCCGACGCCGTCACCAGCACGTGCTCGACCAGGGCGATCAGCACTTCCTTGGCTGAGTCCTTGCTGCGCGCGTCACACAAGATGATGGGCATATCGGAGTCCAGGTCCAGAGCGAGCCTGACGTCGTCTGTCTCGTACCGGCGGGAGCCGTCGAAACAGTTCAGCGCCACGATGAACGGGATCTGCCGCCGCTCGAAGTAGTCGATGGCGGGGAAGCTGTCCGCCAGCCGCCGGGTGTCGGCGAGCACCACGGCCCCCAGCGCGCCGATGGCGAGCTCGTCCCACATAAACCAGAACCGCTCCTGCCCCGGCGTCCCGAACAGGTAGAGAACCAGATCGCTGCGCAGGCTGATCCGGCCGAAGTCCATCGCGACCGTCGTCGTGGTCTTTCCCTCCACGCCGGCCGTGCTGTCCGTGCGCAGGCTGCCCTCGGTCAGCGGCTCTTCGGTGCGCAGCGGCCTTATCTCGCTCACGGCCCCGACCAGCGTGGTCTTGCCCACTCCGAACCCGCCGGCCAGGAGGATCTTGATGGCGCGGTACTGGGCCGAACTTTTCGGGTGCCCGCCGGCGGAGTCAGAGACCCCGTAGTCCATTGAGGACCTCCCTAAGAGTGTGCTTGTCGACCCGTTCCGCCATCACGACCGGGGTGCTGATCACGACCAGGCCGAGTTCGCGCAGGTCGGCCAGGATGATCCGGACTACTCCCAGCGGAAGGTCGACGTCAGAGGCGATATCCGCGACCGTCGTCGGTATCCGGGCCAGCTGCAGCACGCCGATGTGCTCCGGAGCCAGCGAGCCCGGGTCGGCGCGCGCGCGCGTAGCCATCACGGTTGCGACCAGGTCGAACGACTCACCGGTGTGCCTCGTCCGGCCCTGGGTCAGGGCATAAGGCCGGACCACCGGCCCGGCCTCGGCGTCCAGCCACCGCTCATCGTTGGACGGCATGACGCCGCTTAGTCCCAGCCCAGCGCGGACGCGCGGGTATTGACGCGGATGTGCTCGCTAGACCGCTTGACCAGGATGGCCATCTCGTAGGCGACCAGGCCCAGGTCGGCGCCCGGCCCGGTCACCACGGCCAGGCACGTCCCGCTCCCGGCCGCGCTCACCAGCAGGAAGCCCGATTCCATCTCGATGATGGTCTGTCGGGCCGCCCCGCCGCCGAAGTGCTGCCCGGCGCCGCGGGCCAGCGAATGGAATCCGGCGGCTAGCGCGGCCAGGTGCTCGGCGTCGTCGCGTTCGAGCGTCTCGGACGCACCGAGCGTCATCCCGTCCTGCGACAAGATGACGGCCTTGGTGATGGGCGCGACCCGGCGCACGAGATCATCGAGCAGCCAGTCAAGCTGGCCCACGCGGGTCGGCGTGCCGACCTCAGGTTCCATCGGATTCCCCCTGTAGCTCGTCGCCGTCCGCAGACGGCCCCTGCCCGGATGCCTCGAACGGCGAGTCACCCGGAGCCGAGGCGGTCATCCGCTGCGACCGCCCCTCTTGCCAGCCGCGCTGCAGCGCGGACATGGTCTGGCGGATCTCGGCCGGCGTCGGCCCGCTAGCCGGGGCCGGGGCCGGGGCCGCTGAGGTCGGGCGGCGCGGCGGGTTGTCACGGAGCTGCGGGGCGATGTTGGCCTGCCTGACCCGCCGCGGCAGCCCCTTGACGTCGTCGTCGCCGTCCGGCTGCGCTCCCGGCTCGCCGTCCGCGGGGATGGCCGGCAGTGGCCCGGTCTTGCGCGACAGCTCCCACGGCGGACCGGAGGGCCGTGCGGGACGGGGGGAGGCCACCGGCGTCATCGGGGTCGTCGGCCCAGCCGGGCCGCCCGGCCCCGCCGCAGCACCCGCACCGCCCGCACCGCCCGTGGACGGCGCCCCGGGCATGACCGAACCCCCCGCCACACTGCGTCCCGTCCACCCCGGGAACGGCGCCAGCTGATCCGCATAGGGCGCGGTACCCGCGCCGGGGTACGGCGCGGTACCCGGATACGGCGGCGAGCTGACAAAAGCCGCGGCCTCGGCCTGCGGAGCCCCCGCCGGCCCTCCCGGACCGGCGGACGGACCCGACGACGCCCCCGCCTCGGCCGGAACCGCCGCGTCGCCCGTCCACGGGCCGCGGCGCGGCGCGAACGCGTCGAAGTCCGGCTGCTCGCCGGCCCCGGTCTCGAGCCCGGACGCCGACTCCAGCCCGGGGCTCGTCGCGCCGCCCGCCGCCGTGTGGTGCGCGCCGCGCCGGTCGCCCTCCGGCGTGCCGCCCGGCGAGCGCCGCAGCGGACCCGAGATCCGGACCCCGGGCACCTCCAGAAACCCCTGACCGCGCCCGCCCGGCTGCTGACCGCTCAATTCCGGCCCGCTCAGCTCCGGCCCGCTCAGCTCCGGCCCGCCGGGTCCGCCCAGCACACGGGCCGGTCCGGCCATCTCCGCGGGCGCGTGGTTCCCGTTGGTCCGCTGCGCGGCCCCGCCGACCGAAGCCCCGCCGACCGAAGCGGCGCCGATAGCGGCGGGCTCGCCGGGCAGCCCGGCCCGGAACGCCTCCTCGGTGACCACCAGGTGCTGCGGGATGAGCACGATGGCCGTCGTGCCCCCATAGGGGGACGCCTTGAGCGTGACCCGGATCCCGTGCCGCTTAGCCAGCTGGCTGACCACGAACAACCCGAGCTGCTCGCTGTCGGACGGGTTGAACTCCGGCGGGCTGGCCAGCCGCTCGTTGAGCTCGGCCTGGCGCTGCGCGCTCATCCCCAGCCCGCGGTCCTCCACCTCGATCGCGAAGCCGTTGGCCACCGTGTCCCCGGACACCCGGACCGAGGTGTACGGCGGCGAGAGGGTGGTGGCGTTCTCGATGAGCTCGGCCAGCAGGTGGATAACGTCGGCCACCGCCGAGCCGGCCAGCGCGGCCTGGCTCCGGGTGGCGACCGAGACCCGCGCGTAGTCCTCGACCTCGGCGATAGCGCCGCGCATGACGTCGACCATCCGGACCGGGTTGCTCCAGGCCCGGCCGGGCGGCGCGCCCGCCAGGATGACCAGGCCCTCGGCGTGGCGGCGCATGCGCGTGGTCAGGTGGTCCAGGCGGAACAGGTCGTCTAGCGCCTCGGGGTCGGTGGCCCGCCGTTCCATCTGGTCGAGCAAGGTCAGCTGGCGGTGCAGCAGCGACTGACTGCGCCGGGCCAGGCTGCGGAACACGTCGTTGAGACCCTGCCGCAGCCTGGCCTCTTCCACGGCGGCCCGGATGGCGGTCTGCCGGACCAGCTCGAAGGCCGTCCCGACCCGGCCGATCTCGTCGCCGCCGGTGCGCAGCGGCGGCGCCTCGGCGGCCACGTCCACGTCTTCACCGCGCCGCAGCCGTCCCACCACGTCCGGCAGCTGGACCTCGGCCAGCTGGAGCGCGTTGCGTTCGAGCCCGGCCAGCCGGCGGATGATGCCGCGCGCGACCAGGATCGTCACCGTGATCGTGACGAGCAGCCCGAGCAGGCCGATGCCGGCCGTGACCGCGACCCTGGTCCACGCCGTGCGGCTGATCTGGCGGTCGGCGGCGAGCTGGGCGTTGGCCACGTTCACGCCGCCGGTGAAGTACTCACCGAGCACCTGGCCGGACAGCTCCTGCCACTGGGTCATCGTGATCGGCAGCTTGGTGATCGAGATGCCGGCCGACACCGCCTCTTCGACGTCGGTGACGTCGTTCTGGAACGCGGTGTTGACCTGCTTGCTGAAGATGGCCAGGTTGGCGGGGTCCAGCACGTAGTTCGCGTCGATCACGTCGGCCTGCCGGGTGGCGGCCATTGCCGCGACCGCCGCGCGGTCGGCCTGGGTCTCCCGGTGCGCGGCCAGCATCCCGGACAGCAGCGCGTACTCCTGCGACAGCGCCTCGCGGGCCGAAACCGTCGCGATCAGCCCCAGGGCCTGGCTGGCCGCGGTGGCGTTGGTCAGGCTGTCGGCCTGATCGAGGAACAGCCGGGGCTCGTTCAAGATGCCCGCGCTGTAGTCCTGCAACGCGGCCAGCGGGCTGAGGGCGCGGTTCTCGACGCCCGTGCGCAGCGTCTTCATCGGGCTGAGCCCAGCGATGACCGCGGCGATGCCCTGCGCCTCGGCGGGGGTCTCGCTGCTCTTGGTGCCGGGCGATTCCATCGCGGCCAGGAAGGCCGGCTCGTCGCCGTCGGTCGCCTTGACCGCGGCCTGGTACGCCGCCAGGTTGGCCTGGGTGGGCTCGAACAGGTAGATCACCGCGGCGGCCCGCTCGTCCTGCACGAACCGGATGAAGTTGGCGGTGGGCAGTGAGGTCGCGTTGATCAGGTCCGGGGCGCGGTCCAGGTTGATGGCGTTGTTGACGGACGTGCCTGCCACGTAGGCGAGCAACCCGATCATGGCGACCAGCGGAATCGCCACGAGGAAGTAGATTCGGAGCCGGATGGACCGGCCACGCGATCCCATGACACTCCCACGTTGATAAGGCGTTGGCCTGCGCGGACCCCCCCGTCGCAGCCAACTACGGTCAAGACGGCCAGAATAGCCCATACCAGGCAAGTCCCGGAGGCCGAAGAGGGATATCTCCGCAGATCTGCTCCTGCGTGACCGGGCCGTCTCTGTGAGAGCGTATTGGCTGGTCGATGCCTCGCGTGACTTCTGGTGACGGCGCTATCTTTTGTCAGAATTCGTGTTATGCAATAACCCGCTGTGATTGCTCGCCGCTTACCCGCGCCGCTGGCTCGCGCAGGCCAATAAAGGCCCTTGCGAGTCGGTATTGCATAACGCTCACGTGGCGCGTGCTCCCGGCCACCCCCCGCGTTTGTCGGTCCGACCGCTTACCCTATGGGGGTGGCCGCCCTTGCGATAGACGCCCTCCTCGACGGACTCAATCCGCAGCAGCGCGCTGCCGTCGTGCACGAGGGCAGCCCGTTGCTCATCGTGGCAGGCGCGGGCTCGGGGAAGACCCGCGTGCTCACCCACCGGATCGCCTACCTGCTGGCCGCGCGGGACGTGGCGCCACACGAGATCCTGGCCATTACCTTCACCAACAAGGCGGCCGGGGAGATGGCGGCTCGGGTGGCCGCCCTGGTCGGCCCGCGGTCCAGGTCCATGTGGGTCATGACCTTCCACTCCGCCTGCGTGCGGATCCTGCGCCGGGAGGCCAAGCGCTTCGGCTACCCCTCCTCGTTCTCCATCTACGACCAGGCCGACTCGCAGCGGCTGATGGCGCTGACCTGCCGGGAGCTCGAGCTCGACCCCAAGCAGTACCCGCCCAAGATGATGGCCGCGCAGGTCTCGAACCTGAAGAACGAGCTGATCGACCACGAGACGTTCGCCGCCCAGGCCCAGACGGCCAGGGACAAGGTCCTGGCCGAGGCTTACGGCGAGTACCAGCGCCGCCTGCTCGCGGCGGGCGCGATGGACTTCGACGACCTGATCATGGTCACGGTCAACCTGTTCCAGGCCCTGCCCGAGGTCGCCGCCGAGTACCGCCGCCGCTTCCGGCACGTGCTCGTGGACGAGTACCAGGACACCAACCACGCCCAGTACATTCTCGTCCGCGAACTTGTCTCCGGTAGTGCACCACTTTTTTCTGGCCTAACGGTCCGTGGTGACGGCACCCCGGACCCCCTCCCGCCTGCCGAGCTGTGCGTGGTCGGCGACGCGGACCAGTCCATCTACGCCTTTCGCGGCGCCACCATCCGCAACATCGTGGAGTTCGAGCAGGACTACCCGGACGCCAAGGTCATCCTGCTGGAGCAGAACTACCGGTCCACCCAGAACATCCTGACCGCCGCCAATGCCGTGGTGTCGCAGAACCAGGGCCGCAAGCCCAAGAACCTGTGGTCCGACCAGGGCGCGGGCCCGCCGATCGTCGGCTACGTGGCCGACAACGAGCACGACGAGGCCGCGTTCGTGGCCGAGGAGGTGGACCGGCTCTCCGACGCGGGGGTGGCCACCCCCGGCCAGGTGGCGGTGTTCTACCGGACCAACGCGCAGTCCCGGGTGTTCGAGGAGGTGTTCATCCGGGTCGGGCTGCCGTACCGGGTGGTCGGCGGGATCCGGTTCTACGAGCGCCGGGAGGTCCGCGACCTGCTGGCCTATCTGCGGCTGATCGCCAACCCGGCCGACGAGGTGTCGCTGCGCCGGGTGCTGAACACCCCCAGGCGCGGCATCGGGGACCGGGCCGAGGAGTACGTGGCCGCCTACGCCCAGCGGGAGCGGATCACCTTCGCCCAGGCGCTGGCCCGCCCGGCCGACGTGCCGGGCCTCGCGGCCCGGTCGGCCGCCGCCATCACGGGCTTCAACGCGCTCATGGGCGGGCTGCGCGAGCTGGCCGAGACCGGTCCGGTGGCCGAGCTGGCCGAGGCCGTGCTCGACCGGACCGGGTACATCGAGACGCTGGAATCCTCCTCCGACCTGCAGGACGCCAGCCGGGTGGAAAACCTGGAGGAACTGGTGTCGGTGGCCCGCGAGTTCGACGGGTCGCGCGACGAGGGAACGCTGGCCGAGTTCCTCGAGCAGGTGTCCCTGGTCGCTGACGCCGACGAGATCCCGGAGGGCGAGGAGCACGGCGGCATGGTCACGCTGATGACCCTGCACACGGCGAAAGGTCTGGAGTTCCCGGTGGTGTTCCTCACCGGGCTGGAGGAAGAGGTGTTCCCGCACCAGCGGTCGCTGGCCAACAAGAAGGAACTAGAGGAGGAACGCCGGCTGGCCTACGTCGGCATCACGCGGGCCATGCAACGCCTGTACCTGACCTGGGCCGTCCGCAGGAACTGGTACGGCCGCCCCTCGTTCCACGATCGGTCGAGGTTCCTGGCCGAGATCCCGCCGGGCCTCATCGAGTGGCGCCGCGACGAGTCGGCGGCGGCCTCGGCGGTCGCGCCCGCGCAGGAACGGATGGCGAGCAGGCCAGGCACCCGGTCACCGGGGAACCGCACGGTGCCGTCGCTGTCGGCGGGAGACCTGGTCACCCACGACAAGTTCGGGCTCGGCACCGTGGTCTCGACGGACGGCTACGGCGACCAGGCCGAGGCCAAGATCGACTTCGGGGCCGACTACGGGGTCAAGCACCTGGTGCTGCGCTACGCCCCGCTGGAGAAGTTGTAGGGCCCGGATCCGGTCCGCGGCCCCTGACGCTGGTCCCAGCCCGGGGCAGCCGGCGGCCGCTGCTGGCTCGGCTGGGTGCGCGGCGGCGGTCCCGGCGGGCGCGGATCGCTCCAGCCGCCGTACTCCGGCGGGACCGGGCCGCGCTGGTCGCGACGCCACATGAGCCAGCGCACCGTGGTCAGCGCGATGGCCAGCAGAGTGGCCAGCACCATGACGAAGAATCCGTTGGCGATCCACTGGGCCGCGCCGACGGCCAGCTCGGTCTTGTCCGAGGACCGGTCGTAGGCCACGCCGGAGGCCAGCGCGGCGAATAGGTAGGACAGCGCGGGAACCGGGAAGATCAGCCGCCCGGTCCGCGGCTGCACGGTCAGCGCCGCGGCGACGGTGCCCGCCAGCACGGACAGGCCCAGCACCGAGCCCGGCTCGGCCCGGGTCATGATGGTGGCGACGGCGCCGATCACCCCGCTGCCGACGATGACGCAGATCCCGAGGCCGCCGCTCAGCGAACCCTGCCAGATCCGGCTCAGCCGCCCGCCCGGGGCACCCGGGCCGCCCGGCCCGCGCGCCCGTGGGCCGGCTCCGCGGTCGGCCCCGCGCCCGCCCGACCGCCCGGCCTCGTTCGCGGACCGCTGGGAGGTCCCGGCCCGCGCTGGGGTGACGCCCCGCGAATCGGCGGGCGGCGGCGCAACGGGCTGGGTCGGGCCCGGCTGGGCCGGCATCCGGCGGGTGGCGGCGTCGTCCCCCGGCCGGCGTCCATCCCCGGCCTGCTTCCGGGGATCGGATCCACGCGGCTCCCGGCGTGGCGTCCTGCCTCCAGGCTCGCCGCCGTATGGCCTGCTCGGGCGTGTATCGCGCCATCGTGGGTCGCTCATATGTGCTTTGGATGTTAGTCGTTGCGCGCTCATAACGGGACCGTGAAGGTAGGCTTCCTGCGACGGTTACCCTCCACCCCTGGGATTCCTGAGGAAGAAAGCGATGAACAGGACAGGCTCTCCGCCCCCTCTGTGGGGGGCCGCCGGGAAGGCCGGGTACGTCCTGAGCTGTATCGCCGCCTCTCTTGTGCTGGCCATCAGCGGCTTTTCCTACTTCGTGGTCAAGGACGTCAGCGACATCGGCGCCTCGCACGCGATCGTCAGCGGACCGTCCATCGGCGCGCAGAACATCCTGCTGATGGGCCTGGAGAGCAGGACTGACTGGAACGGCAACATCCTGCCCAACGATGTCCTCAAGGCGCTGCACGCGTGTAACGCGGCCGAGATCGCGGCCGGCTGCGGTGGCAACGACACCAACACGCTGATCCTGATCCATATCTTCGCCAACGGAGGGAAGGCGGTCGGCTTCTCCATCCCGCGTGACGACTGGGTCACCTTCCCCACCGCCTACGACGGACAGTCCCAGGGCAAGGTCGACCAGGCCTACGGCCTCGCCCTGGCCGCCGAGGAAGACCAGCTCCGGCAGCAGAGTCCGGCCCTGAGCCAGGACCAGATCGCCTTCGAGGGCAACGAGGCGGGCCGGGCGGCCGAGGTGGCCACCGTGGAGCAGCTCACCGGGGTGCATGTCGACCACTTCGCCGAGCTGAACCTGGACGGCTTCTACGAGCTGGCCAAGGTCGTCGGCGGCGTGGAGGTCTGCCTCCTCCACCCGGTTCCGTACGACACATACTCGGGATTCTCCGCCGCCCACGCCGGCTACCAGCACCTCAGCGCGAAGATGGCGCTGGCCTTCGTGCGCCAGCGGCACGGCCTGACCAACGGCGACTTCGACCGCACCAAGCGCCAGCAGGCGGTCATCGACTCGGTCACGCACCAGCTGCGCAGCGACGGCGTGCTCGACGACCTGGGCAAGCTGAACGACCTGCTGTCGGTGGCCAAGCAGTACCTGATCACCGACTCGGGCTGGAACCTGCTCGACTTCATCTCCCAGATGCGGGGACTCAGTCTCGGCAACGTCACGTTCCGCACCCTGCCGGAAGTGGCGCCCATCACCATCGACGGCCAGGACGCCAACCAGATCAACGTGCCCCAGATCCAGCAGATCGTCCAGCAGGCGTTCTACCCGGCCCCGGCCGCCTCGGCCTCCGCGCGCCCCTCGGCCCAGGACACGGCGGCCAACAGCCAGGTCACCGTCGACGTCTACAACGGCGGCAACACCCCGGGCCTGGCCGCCCAGGTCTTGGCCGCGCTGGTCAAGGAGGGGTACACGGCCGGCAAGGTCGGGAACACCAGCCCGCTCACCACGACCGAGGTGCTCTACGGCACGGGCGCGTCAGCCAACGCCAGCAAGATCGCGTCGATGTTCAACGTGACCGCCTCGGCCAGCTCGACGCTGGCGGCCGGCCACGTCGAGGTCATGCTCGGCGCGGACGCCACCCTGCCCAGCGGCGCGGCCAGCAGCTCGCCGTCGCCGTCAGTCTCGTCGGCGGCGCCCTCGTCCACCGCCCCGGGGGCAGGGTCGGTCAACGCCAAGAACGGCATTCCCTGCGTGAACTAGGCTGGCCCTATGCCGAAGATCCGGGTGATCGTCGCGAAGGTCGGTCTCGACGGCCATGACCGGGGGGCCAAGGTCGTCGCTCGCGCGCTGCGTGACGCCGGGGTGGAGGTCATCTACACCGGGCTGCATCAGACCCCGGAGCAGATCGTGGCCGCCGCCATCCAGGAGGACGTGGACGCGGTCGGCCTGTCCATCTTGTCCGGGGCGCACATGACGCTGTTCCGCCGCGTCATCGACCTGCTGGCCGAACGCGGCGCCGCCGACATCGTGGTCTTCGGCGGCGGCATCATCCCCGACGCGGACATCAAGGAGCTCTACCGGATGGGCGTGGCCAGGATCTTCACGCCGGGGGCGCCGACCACCGAGATCGTCGCCTGGGTCCGGTCCGAGCTCGGCCACCAGGTCGCGGAGACCCAGGCCTAGCCCAGCGCGGCTAGGACCGCAAGCGCTAACCAGCGTGCGCGCTCGAGGGTTGTTCGCGGTCGGCTCGCGCCACGGACCGTGGCTCTTTTCCGGTCCCGCGGCTTCTAGTGGTCAGTCTTGGGCCTGAGCGTGCTCAGCGCGTCGTCGAGCATCGCCGGGAAGGTATCCGGATAACGCGCCAGCAGGTAGGTCATGATCGCGGCCAGGTTCCGCTCGTCAAGCGCCTTGACCCGGGGAATGCGCAGCTCAGCTGCGGCCTCGGACGAATCAGTCATGCGTAGCCCGGTCGCGATAGCGCACACGGCCATCGCCCAACGCCCGGCGGTGCGGGTCAGTTCATCATCGGGGGTGTGGCATGCAGGCCCGGGGCGAGCCAGGGAAACCAGATCACGGC
>Ga0210383_10003629_pt1 | contig 13789 bp, 11 predicted proteins | sample IncBWC14OmetaG_FD_160072 | JGI IMG/M metagenome (GOLD analysis project Ga0210383, IMG submission 160072) | Forest soil microbial communities from Barre Woods Harvard Forest LTER site, Petersham, Massachusetts, United States - Inc-BW-C-14-O ...
GAGAAGGAGCTTTTTGCCGTCCCAGCCTTCGGTCTGGAGCAACTCGATGATGTGCTGCGTGGGCTGGGAAAGCAGCAGGATCTGTTTCGGCTGGTAGGACTTCTGAATGCGCGTAAGAGTGGTGGGCGCCATGCGGTAGATGGAGTTCTCCATTTCTTCTTCTTTTTCCACCGGACACTCGACGACGTGCGTCAGAAAAAAACCACGGCGCTGGAACTCGGCGAGTTGCGCGGCTTCGGTTGCATTCGGCTGCGCGGGTGTCCCAAGCACCTTCATGATTTCGTCGAAGTACATGCGCGATCCCACGGAGCGCGCGGCGCGGTCTTTCGCAGCGTGGTAGAAATAATCCTCGAAGCGCAAAGGCGGCGCTGACTCGAGAAATAACACCTGGATATGAATCGGGCGGAAGCGGCTGGCCAACTCGAGGCGCAGAATTCGCTCGTGGCGATGTGCGGGTGAGACTTCACGGCCACAGCCGTCGCAATTCGGCATGAACACGATCCTCCGGCCCGAAAAATCCGGCCAGCATGTATACCACCGGTATTGCAGAAGTAAAGTGCCGCGAGTGCGGTTGCTTTCCAGAGCAAGCTTACGGAAGTGCGGAGAGCGCCTTGCGGATTTTCTCGCCGAAGGCGGTCCCGTGGAGCTGCTGCTTGGCCGGGTCGCCCAGATAGGGATCCACGAAGGGGCCGCCCTTGCTGAGAATCAGGCGGTCGCCCCATCCGATTAGGCCGAAGAGGCGAATCAGCTCCTGGGCGGAAGGCGTGAGCGGAATCACGTAGGAAGGGTCGAACGCCTGGACTTTCTTTATCACCGTGGGTGCGGCGCGCCGAAGCGCCGACGCAGGATCGGACTGCTCCTCAAACGGGCATTCGAGCGCGGAAATCAGAAAAAATCCGCGGCGCTGGAAATCGGCGAGGGCTGAGTCTTCCCGGATTTCGCCGGCCTGCTGGGCCATGGCGCGGATCAACTCGTCGAAATAAGTGCGCGAGGCAACCGAACGAACGGAGCGATCCTTCGCGGCCGAATAGAAATAGTCCTCGAGGCGAGCGGGAGGAGCGCCGTCAAGAAATATGGCGCGAATCTTCGGTGGTAGGAAGCGCTTGGCGAGAGCGGCGCGGTCGGTGTGGCGGCGGATATGGGCTTCGTCCGCCCGCGAGCCACACCCTTCGCAAATAGCCATTCGTGCGCCCTCCCAAGATGGCGGCACAGAATGTCACAGCGGGAAATGCATGGCAAGAGAGTAACGAGGAAAGCGCGAAGTGCGTGGCTGAATCGCTGCGGCAAAAACGATCAGCATCTCCGCACTTGTGGCGGCTACTGGCCCAGCTTATTGCGGAGGCAGCCGACAAGCTCGGGTGCGAGCTCGGAAATGTTCATGCCTTCCGAGACGATGAATTTGCAACTGAGAATGGGGCGCGACTGATCGTCGTCCGGGAGCTGGCAGTTCACCCGACAAAACTGGCATTCCTGGTTCCAGCAGAAGCGGCCGTACGGAATCGTTTCCGGGCTGATGAACTGAAACGCGCGCAGCAACGAATTGCGCTCGGGCACGAGAAACGTCTTGCCGAGAATGGTGATCTCGACGAGCTTTTCATAAGGCCGGAAGACTTCGTCCATAGTGTAGGTTCCGCTCTCTGACATTGGAATGGGGCCCCTTGCGTGAAAGTACGTCAGGCGCGGACGCAGAGCAATGGAGAGAAACATCTGAGTTGCTCAATGCTCAACTGGCGAAAGAATGCTGAAGGGTCCGGAGCTGCTCGATTTGGGTATCAGGAATAACCCGAGGAAGCGCTGGGCTCGAAATCCTCACGCGAAGAACTGACCCATGCGGCGGAATTTTTCGTAGCGCTCGGCGAGGAGTTGTTGGACGGGAAGGCGCGCGAGCGAAGCGAGGGCATCTGCAAGCACGGGGTCGAGAAGGCGCGCCGCGCCGTCGGGGTCCGTATGGGCGCCACCCTCGGGCTCGGGAACAATTTGATCGATCAACTTGAGCTCAAGTAGATCCTGCGCCGTGATTTTCAAGGCTTCGGCTGCAATTTCGGCCTTCGACGCATCGCGCCACATGATCGAGGCGCATCCCTCCGGCGAAATTACTGAGTAGACCGAATTCTCCAGCATGTACACGCGATCGCCGATGGCCGTGGCGAGCGCGCCGCCCGAGCCGCCCTCACCTGTGATGGTGACCAGAATCGGCACTGGGAGTCGCGACATCTCGCGCAGGTTATGCGCAATGGCTTCGGCCTGGCCGCGCTCTTCAGCGTCAACGCCAGGATACGCGCCGGGAGTATCAATGAACACGATGATCGGCCGATTGAATTTCGCGGCGAGCCGCATCGCGCGCAGAGCCTTGCGGTAGCCTTCCGGCTTGGCCTGGCCAAAATTGCGCACGACGCGCTGCTTGATGTCGCGCCCTTTTTGGCTGCCGAGGACGAGCACCGGATGGCCGTGATACCAGGCCATGCCGGTGAGCAGGGCGGAATCGTCGGCGAAATTGCGGTCGCCATGGATTTCGCTGAAATTCTCGAACAAGATGCGAATGTAGTCTTCGGTGTACGGGCGCTGCGGATGGCGAGCGAGTTGAAGGCGCTGCCACACGCCGAGGTGCGCATAGAACTCGTGCTTGAGTTCCTCGACTTCGCGGCGGATGCGCTCAATTTCGTCGGCGGTCGAGTCCGAGGGATCGGTAAGGCGGCTCAGCTCGGCGACGTCGCGCTCGAGCGCCGCGATTTCGATTTGACGCTGCTCTTGCTTCAGGCTCGTGTCAACCGCGACATCGCGCGCGGTTCGCGCTGCGGCGCTCAGGCCAGCCTTGCGCTCAGCGGATGCGTGATTGCGCGGACTTGATTGCGCGGACGCCACCGGGCCGCGAGCGGGCTGCTGCGGTGTACGCGGGACATCACTTGGGCTTTTGACGGTAGCTGCGGCTTTTTCTTCTTCGAGGCGCCGAGCCTCAGCTCGCGCGCGCATGCGGCGGAGGCGTTCGCGAGCGAGCTGGCGTTTGGTCTTCACGAGATCACCGTGACGGAGTCGGGCCCGCAGATGCCGCGCACAGCTTCGACGAGTTGGCTCGCCGGCTGCACAAGGCTGCGTGTTTCCAGCGTAGCTTCCGTGCCATCTTCCCGTACCACTTCGAATTCCACGCGGCAGCGGCCCGGATGCATACGAAAAATCTCCTGCAAGCGGTCTAGCTCGCCGTTGTGGAAGAGGTTCAACCCGACCCGCACGCGCAGAGCCGTCGGCGGGCGCTCCATCACCTGATCGAGCAGCCGCGCGTCGCTGACGATCAACCGCGTGCCGACGTCTTCAATCGCGACGCGGGCCCTCACGAGCAACGGCGTGGCAGCTTTCAAAATCGGCTCCAACTTCTGGAACGCCTCAGGAAACACGAGGGCTTCAACGACGCCCGTGCGGTCCTGCAGCGTGAGGATCGCCCAGCGAGCGCCTCGGCGCGAACGCATCGAGCGCGACTGCACGATGATGCCGCCGACGACGATCTCTTCCCCATTGCGGCGGCTCTCCATCGTCGAGAGATCGATGGCCTTGAGCTCCTGCAGGCGTCCGGCGAATTTATCGAGCGGGTGGCCCGAGACGTAAAAGCCGAGAACGGAATACTCGGCGGCGAGTTGCTCGTGTTCGCTCCACTGATCCACATCCGGCAATGATTCGCGCGGCGCGGCTACCTCGGGGGATGCCCCGCCGAAAAGGCCGTGCTGGCCGCTCTCGCGAGCGCGCTGCATCTTGTTGCTGCGCTCGATGGCGCGATCGATTGCAGCAATCATCTGTGCGCGGTGGCCGCCGAGCCCGTCCATCGCGCCTGAGCGTACGAGACTCTCGAGCACTCGCTTATTTGTGAGGCGCGTATCGATTGATCCGCAAAACTCGAAGAAATCAGTGAAGCGGCCAAGCGCTTCGCGCGCGGCGAGAATTCCCTTCACCGTGTTCTCGCCGACGTTCTTGATAGCGCGCAAACCGAAGCGAATCTGGTCGCCTATTGGCGTGAAATCCACATCGCTCGAATTCACGTTGGGCGGAAGCACAGTGATGCCCATGCTGCGGGCTTCGTTGATGTATTTCACCACCTTGTCCGTGTTGCCTGTTTCCGATGTGAGCATCGCAGCGATGAATTCAACGGGATAGTGGACCTTGAGCCAGGCCGTCTGGTACGCGAGCAGCGCGTAGGCGCAGGAGTGCGCCTTCGGAAATCCGTAGAGCGCGAATTCCTCCATCAGGTCGAAAATCTTTTCGGCCTTCTTCGCGGGGACTTTCCGCGAGGCGCACCCCGCCAGGAATTTTTCGCGTTGCGCGGCCATCACTTCGGGCTTCTTCTTGCCCATCGCGCTCCGCAGAATGTCCGCTTCGCCCAGGGTGAAACCAGCGATGCGGTTCGCGATCTTCATCACCTGTTCCTGAAAGACGATCACACCGAAGGTTTCCGAGAGAATCTCCTCGAGTTCGGCCAGATCGTAGGTGACTTTCTTTTTGCCATGCTTGCGATCGAGAAATTCGTCAATCATGCCGCCCTGAATTGGGCCGGGACGATAGAGCGCGTTAAGTGCCGTGAGATCCTCCAGCCGCGTCGGCTGATAGCGGCGAAGAATGTCGCGCATGCCGTGCGATTCAAACTGGAAGATGCCGGTCGTATCGGCACGCGCAAAAAGCGCGTACGTCGGCGCGTCATCGAGCGGGAGATTGGCCAGATCAATTTCCACGTCGCGGTTCTGTTTGATGAGCCGCACCGAATCCGTGAGTACCGTGAGCGTCGTCAGGCCTAGAAAATCCATCTTGAGCAGGCCGATGCGGCCGAGCGCGTTCATGTCGTACTGCGTGGAGATTTCATCCTTGTTTGACTTATAGAGCGGGACGATTTCGGTGAGCGGCTGGGGCGAAATCACAACGCCGGCTGCGTGCGTGGACGAATGGCGCGCCAAGCCTTCGAGGCGGAGCGCGATTTCGACGAGCTCCTTCACGCGCTCGTCGGTCTCGCGCATGGACTTAAGCTGGGGCGATTGCTTCAGCGCGTCGTCGAGCGAAATATTCAGCACATTGGGCACGAGCTTGGCAATCTTATCGACGTCTCCATACGGCATATCGAGAGCGCGGCCGGCATCCTTCAGCACGGCCTTAGCGGCCATCGTGCCGAACGTGATGATTTGCGCCACGCTGTCCTGCCCGTATTTCTGGCGGACGTAATCAATCACCTCGCCGCGGCGGCGCATGCAGAAATCAATATCAATGTCGGGCATTGAAATGCGCTCGGGATTGAGGAAGCGCTCGAAGATCAACTCATACTGCAACGGATCCACGTCCGTGATGCGCAGCGAATAACTCACCAGGCTTCCGGCTGCCGAACCTCGCCCAGGGCCGACCGGAACTCCCTGCGCGCGCGCGTAATGAATGAAATCCCAGACGATCAGGAAGTAGCCGGCGTAGCGCATCTTCTTGATCATCTCGATCTCAGCGGTCAAGCGAGCCTCATACTCCTCGAGGCGGTGCTGCAACCGGCCCTCTTTCGCAAGGCGCTCGATTTGCGGGAGGCGCGAAACAAAGCCTTCGCGCACAACCTGCTCGAAATAGGAGTCCGTCGTGTGGCCTTCGGGGACCTTGAATTCCGGGAAGGGATTACTCACCTTTTCGATCTTCACATTGCATCGTTCGGCGATTGCGACCGTGCGCTGCAGGGCCTCGGGCAGTTCGCGAAAGACTTCTGCCATTTCCTCGGCCGTCTTGAAGTAGAACTGGTCCGTCGCAAACTTCATGCGCTGCGAGTCGCTCATGGTCTTGCCGGTCTGGATGCACATGAGCACTTCCTGCGCGCGCGCGTCCGCTTTCGTCAGGTAGTGGCAATCATTGGTGGCGACGAGCGGAATGCCCGTCTCCCGCGAGAGCTTCACCAGATCGCGATTCACCCGCTGCTCCACTTCGAGGCCCTGATCCTGCACTTCGATGAAGAAGTTGCCCTTGCCGAAGATGTCGCGCAGGCGATAGGCGTTCTGCCGCGCCTGATCGTATTTCTCGTTCATCACGGCTTCGGTGACTTCGCCTCGCAGGCACGCGGAGAGGGCAATCAGGCCCGTGCTGTGCTTCGCTAGCAGATCGTGATCCACGCGCGGCTTGTAATAGAAGCCGTCGAGGTAGCCAGTGGAAACGAGCTTGATGAGGTTCTTGTAGCCATCCGCGTTCTCGCAAAGCAGCACAAGGTGGTTCGAACGCTCCGCCTCGCTGCCGCGATTCTTGTGGTTATCAGGCGCCACGTAAACTTCGCAGCCGATGATCGGCTTCACGCCATGGATCGAAGCCTGGTTGAAGAAGTTGGCGGCGGCGAAAAGATTACCGTGGTCGGTAACGGCAACGGCTGGCATGCCGCGGCGCGCGGCTTCGGCCGTCAATTCGCCGATTTCGCACGCGCCGTCGAGGAGAGAGTAATCCGTGTGCAGATGAAGGTGGACGAAGTTCGAGGGAGCCATGCGAAAGCTATTCTAAACCAGTTGTCGTGCGGCAGGGAGATGTAAAAGTGCGGCGCGAAAATGCCCGACGGGGGCGCTGTGAATTCTCGGCGCGTGCGATTGCGAGCCGCTACGCGATCCGAACCGCGCGAGGCCCTCGAAGGATTCGCGCGGGCAAGAAGATAATTGCCTTCACCAACTCGAGCGCGCCGCCAACGGCGATTCCGACCAACCGGAACGGCAAAAGAACCAGCCATACGATCGGATAGAGCACGAGCGCCACAATCGCCAGCGGCCAGCACAGCACCAGGAGAATGCACCAGAGCAGGAATTTCACCATCGCGGCCTCCACGCCCCTGCCCGCAATATACAAAATAGGCGACCGATCTGCAACTTTGCGCCATATTTGGGGTTAAGTCACAAGGAAACGAATCTGTGCAACCGTTGCGCCTCACTTCGACTCCAATAGAAGGATGAGTCAGGGGCGGCGGTATTTAGTGAGTTGAAGCTTTTCGAGCGGTTGGGGTCAAGAACCCGTGGCCGTGGAGACGGCCAGATTGGAGAATGCATGTCGGTGAAGAAGCTGTTTCCTCTCATTTGTCTTATTGCACTCTTCGTGCCCTCTGTAAAGGCACAGCAGACCGAGAAATTCGAGGTTACGCCGTTCATCGGTTCGCGGTTTGGCGGCGTGTTCGACGGCGTTGTGTTTAACAGTGGCCTCGGCCAGAACGACGATTTGACCATCAAGAGCAGCCTGGAATACGGCGCCATGTTCGACTATTCGATTTGGGACAACTTCCAAGCCGAAGTGGAATGGAGCCGTCAACCCACCGTGTTGCGCGACCCTCTGACGTTCATCCAGAACAGCGCCACGAACGACATGTTTCTCTTCAACGGTGTGCTACAGCTGCGAGGACGCCAGGCGAAGCTCAGACCATTTATCGTGGCTGGAGCGGGCCTCGTGCACTGGGACAACAGCGGCAACGGGACGCTGCCCTTCGAGAACCGGCTGGCTTATGACGTGGGAGTCGGCGCCAAGTACTTCGTGACGCGAAATATCGGCTTCCGCCTGGAAGGCCGCTGGACGCCATCACGCGGATTGCCCGGCGTCGGAACGTATTGCTCCAACTTCTACGGCTGCTTTCAGACGACTGTCTACAACAAAGCACAACAGGGACAGGCAAACGTCGGCGTAATCTTCCGCTTCTAGCTAGCCCGCGCAGTCGCGCGACGCTCGCGATTATTGCGAAAACGAGCGACGAGGAATCACGGAGAGCAGTCGCACTAGCGCCGTGACTTCTTCGTCGCTTTTTGTTTGGACTTCTGAGATGCGGCGACCGGCTTTGTGGCCGTGTGCGGCGTAGGCTTTGACGCTTTAGCCGCGGTCTTCGCCGCAGCTTGCGTCGGCGCTGCGGCTGGCTCTTTCGACGCGTGCGCGGGAGCGGGCGTGGCAGCGGGGGCCGCGGCTCCAGGCGCCGGCTTCGTCAGCGCAGCCACGTGTTCGTCTCTGCCTTTTTTCTTCTTCTTTTCCTTCTCGATCGGCTTCTTTGGTTCGTCCTTGATTCCGGCAAACTGCTTCAGGAGCTTGGTGCGATCTTCGGGGGTTTTGGCGCGGCCGCGGATCTGAGCATCAAACAGCTGGTCGAGAATCTTGTCGAACTTTGGTCCGCGTGGAATGCCCAGCGCCTCCAGTTCGTTGGCCGGCAGCGCCTGCTTCAGCGGCCGCCACTTCTGCAGGTAATTCCGCAGCTTCGAAAGGATCTTCGGATTCGGTAACTCGACTTCGATGAAGGCAAGCATCTCGGCGGGCACCGAAGCAATGTAAGCGACGGCATCGCGCGGAGCGTTCGTCTTCCGGCCCTTCAGCATCTTCACAATTTTCTGCGCTTCGGGGACGAGGTTCGTGACGGCGTTGATTTCGGCAGAGGTGAATTCCATTGCCCGCATCGCCGAGGTAGCCTCGCGCGGCTTCAGGCGGCTGAGCACGAAATAAATTGTCGGTACTTGCAAACGAGAACGTATGCCGGCGCCCATCAGGTCGCCACGCACGCGCACCAGTTTTTGCAAGCTCTCGTAGTCCGGTTTGCGCCGCTGCAAATTCGGGTGAATTGAGCCAAGCAGATCGTGCTCTTCCCAGAGCTTGAGGGCGCCGGCGGCAGTCTCTTCGCGCGAAAGCGAGAGCACCTCGGTGCCCACGTCGGAACTCTCGAAGCGCTTCTGGTGCCCGCGCTCGATCGCGAGATCGAACCACTCCTGGGTGCGCTGCTCCATCTTAAAGCCCATGCGCGCGCAATACCGTAGGATGCGCATGATGCGAATCGGTTGATTCGTGAACGAGTGGATCGAAAGCGCGCGGACTTCCTGCTTCTCGAGGTCGGCAAGGCCGTTCGTGGGATCCAGCAACAACCCAAGGGATTGCGAATTGAGCGAGATGGCGATGGCGTTGATCGAGAAATCGCGGCGGCGCAAGTCCTCCATGATTCCGGCGAAGCGCACTTCCGGCTTGGCGCCGGGGCGCTCGTAATAGTCGTCGCGCGCGGCGGAGAGTGAGCCATCGGCGTCGCCCGCAAAGACCATCTCGTAGTGCCGCAACCTTTCGTTTTCGCGGACGACGCGCGCTCCGCCCTTCTCGAGCTCGCGCACCATGCGGACCGGGTTGCCTTCCACGGTGAAGTCGAGATCGCGGATCGGCTGTCCCGAAATGAGGTCGCGCACCGCGCCACCCGTCAAATAAACATTCACATCTTGCGAGCGCGAGAGTTCCTGGATGCGTTCCAGCAGGGCTCGCTGCTCGGGCGAAAGCCGGCTTTCCAGCAAATACATGTAATCAGGCATGAGGGTCTTGCTCCTCCTCGATTCGTCCTGCGACGCGCTTCAGGCGCGCGGGTGGTGTGCCTTGTAAACCTGCTTCAAACGCTCTTCGACCACGTGCGTATAAATCTGCGTCGTCGAAATATCGGAATGGCCCAACATCATTTGCACGGAACGAAGATCCGCGCCGCGGTCGAGCAGGTGCGTCGCGAAACTGTGCCGCAGCATATGCGGCGTCAGCCCCTTGCGAAGGCCCGCCTTGCGGCCGTAGACGTGCAAAATCTTCCAGAGCGCGACGCGATTCAGGCCGCGGCCGCGCTGATTGAGAAACAGCGATTGCGAAATGCCCTCGCGCAAGAGATCGGGCCGGGACTCTCGCAGGTAGCGCTCCACGGCCGCCAGTGCCTGCTTGCCCACCGGAACGATGCGTTCTTTGTTGCCCTTGCCAATGCAGCGCAGGAAGCCGGCGTCGCGATGCAGATCGCCGATGCGCAACCCGCAGACTTCAGAAACGCGCAAGCCCGTCGAATACATCAACTCGATGATCGCCTGGTCGCGCTTTCCAACCACGGTCTCCACATCCGGCTGGCGAAGCAGCCTCTCAACTTCCTCGACGGAAAGAAACTCAGGCAACGACTGGCGCACCTTCGGCGATTCGATCGTGGCGGCAGGATCGTCCAGCACTTCTCCTTCGAGCCGCAGGAAGCGATAGAAGTTGCGAACCGTCACGAGGTGCCGTGCCACAGACCGGCTGTCGAGCCGCCGGTGATAGAGCGAGGCGAGGAACTCGACGATGTCGCTGCGTGTGCCCGCCGCCAGCGTCGTGGTGCGCTCCTCGGCGACAAACTGTTCGAATTTCGTGAGATCGCGCCGATAGGCCTGCACCGTGTTATCGGAGAGCCCCTTCTCGACGCGCACGTAATTGAGAAACGATCGAACCAGCGGATCCACTTCCCGGCCCCCAGTGAAGGCTTGCTATTTCGAATCGCGACGCGACTATAAGCCGCCCGCCGCCGCTTCCGCTCCGCGCTCGCCGCGGCGCAGGATCAACAAAAACTCAGAAAGCTCTTCGCAGCGCAGCAGCCACGCGACGGCGAAGTAAGCGCCCGTCGAAGCCGCTATCAAGACGCCCAACAGCGCGGCCTGCCCCACGAAATGGCCCAGTGACGCGAAGTTCGCGTGCCGCGCGCACTCGTACGCCACCGCCGCCATTGCAAGCGTGCTGACGACAATCTTCGCGAATGATGCGACGAAGCCTGGCACGTCCACGTGCCCGAACCGGTCGCGGAACACAATAAATAACAGGGCGAAGTTGAAATACGCCGCGAGCGAGCTCGCCAGCGCCGGGCCGCCGTTCGAGAGCGAGCGGTAGAGCAACAGCAGAAAAATCGTATTCAACGCGATGTTGGCCGCAAGCGCGTACGCGCCGATGCGCGCAGGCGTGAGCGTATCCTGCGTCGAGAAGAACACGGGCGTGATCAGTTTGATCGCGGCGAACGCCGGCAAGCCGAGCGAATAATAGAGCAGCGCGTTCGACGTCAGCGCTGTCGAATCGCTGGTGAAGTGCCCGTGCTGAAACAGCACTTGAATGATCGGTCCGCGCAGCAGAATCAGCCCCACGGCCGCCGGAATCGTGATGAACGACACAATGCGAATCGAGAATCCGAAGGCGCGCTTCATGTCGCCGAGTTTCCCCGCCGCCACCTGATGCGACAGCATGGGAAGCAGCGCCGTGGAGAGCGCGATGGCGTATGTGCCGAGCACGAGTTGCATCACGCGATCCGCGATGTAGAGCGACGTGATGCTGCCCGTCGGCATCCGCGACGACGTAGCGAACACGCGGTCCACGAAGAAATTGATCTGATAGACGCCCATGCCGAAAAACGCCGGCACCATCAAGCGGCCCACCTTGCGAACTTCGGGATCGTGAAATGAAACTTCCGGCTGAAGGCGAATGCCGCGCCGATAAAGCGCCGGAAGTTGTACGAAAAGCTGCAGCGCCGAGCCGACGAGCACTCCCGCGGCCAGCGCTATGGCAGGCGTACGCAGCGACGGGGACGCGAGCCCCATGATTGGCCTGTAGACAAACCCGAACGAGCACAGAATCAGCACCAGGTTGAAGTAGATGGATGTGGAACTCGGAAGCGCAAAGATGTGGAAGCTGTTGAGCACCGCCGAAACCAAAGCCGCCAACCCGATGAACAGCACGCACGGGAAGATGATTCGGTTCAGAAGGATGGCCAGATTCCATTGGATGTGCGACCCGCCGAAGAGCGTGAAAACGTATACGACTTGCTTCGAGAAAACGGCTCCCAGAATCGCCACGACGCCCAGAATGATCGCCAAGTTCCAGAACGTCTTCCGCACGAAGCTGATGGTGGCATCCCAGGGCTTTTCGCGCAGGTTGCCGGCAAACACAGGAATAAACGACGCGCCGAGGGCTCCTTCCCCTGTCATCCTGCGAATCAAATTGGGAATCGAGAACGCCAGGATAAAGGCGTCCGCCGCCGGAGACGTCCCCAGGAGAAGCGCCACTCGTTGATCGCGTAAGTATCCGCAAATCCGGCTGATAAGGGTGACTAGGGCTATTACGGAGGCCGATTTTAGGATCTGTCCTTTGAAGGTCAATCGGCGGGGCTCCGATGCTAACCCTTTGAGCGCCAATAACTTGACAAAAAGCGTGGCAAGGATAACATAACCCCTGCGGAGTTCGCAACTAATACCGCCGAAAAGGCCGTCTGGCGTTGAAAAATCGAAGCCCAGCCTCGACGCTCAAGAAGGTAGTAGTACTCTGCCATGACGGGACTGCTGAAAGGGGCTACCTCAATCCCGGCTCGCTTGGCGCTACCAAGGTCCTGGACCTTCTCACCGTTGACGGCGAACACCGCCTGATTGAGCTCGAGCGCGTGAGGTCGGTCTACTTCGTCCGTGAATTCCTCGAAAAGTTCGAACTCGACCGAAAGACGTTTCTCAGCCGCCCGAAGCTCGATGGGCTCTGGGTGCGGCTGAAGTTCCGCGACGGCGAATTGCTCGAAGGCATCGTTACCAATGACCTGCTGGATCTGCTCGACACCGGCGTGCAACTCACGCCACCCGATCTGAATGGCAATAGCCTACGCCTCTTCATCCCACGCAGCGCTCTGGCGGAGATGACCGTGCTCGGCGTTGTCGGAGTCGCTCGCCGCGCGACGCAGGAAGCTGCCGCCGCGAAGAAGGCCCCGCCGTCGCAGCGAAAACTCTTCAGCGAATAGCGAAGCTGCCGGTATCTTGCGACCAGTCCGTCGCCAGTCCGTAAATTCCCAACCATTCCGTTCCCCTCCGCCACCGGCGCTATCCTGCGTCAACGGGAAAATGTTGTAGAGTGAATCGGCGGCAGATTGCCGCACGCGAAGCGTCGGAAAGGCGAGGCGTCCATGAAACTCGGAGAAATTGCCAAGAAGCTTGGCTGCGAACTCGAAGGCAACCCGGAGCTCGAAATCTCGGGCGTGGCGGGGATCGAAGAGGCCGGCGCGGGCGAGCTCACGTTTCTGGTAAACCGCAAGTATCGCGCCGCGCTTCAATCGGCAAAAGCATCGGCGATTCTCGTGGCGCGCGACGCAGCCGCCGTGCCCATGGCCGCGCTGCGCTCTGCGAACCCTTACCACGACTTCGCCCGCGCTATCGAGCTCTTCCATCCCGCACCGGCCTTTACGCCCGGCGTTCATCCCACGGCGGTCGTCGCCACATCTGCAAAAATCGGCGTTGGTGCGCATATCGGGCCTTATTGCTTCGTGGATGAAGACGTCGTGATTGGCAAGAACGGCGTGCTCCACAGCTTTGTCGCACTTTACCGCGGCTCGCGCATCGGCGACGATTTCTTCGCGCACTCGCACGCCTGCGTCCGCGAGCACTGCCGCATTGGCAATCGCGTGTTATTGCAAAACGGCGTGGTCGTGGGCAGCGACGGCTTCGGATTCGCGCGCGAAGCCAACGGGCATTGGTACAAAATGCGCCAGGCCGGCATCACTGTGGTTGGCGACGACGTGGAAATCCAGGCGCACAGCGCGATTGACCGCGCCACGATCGGCGAAACGCACATCGGACGGGGCACGAAGATCGACAATCTCGTGCAAGTCGGCCACGCCTGCAAGGTCGGCGAAGACACTCTGCTGTGCGGGCAAGTCGGCCTCGCGGGCACGACAAAGGTCGGCAACCGCTGTATTCTCGCCGGGCAAGTTGGCGCCGCAGGACACCTCACCATCGGCAACGGCGCCACGCTCACCGCGCAATCCGGCGTCCCGGCAGATGTTCCTGCGGGCGCGCTCTATTCCGGGTATCCCGCGATGGATAATCTCGCCTGGCGAAAATCGGTCGCCGTCTTTAACCGGCTTCCGGAATTGCAGCGCGAACTTCGCGAATTGCGGGAAGAATTGGCACAGTTGCGCGGATCAAAGAGCGCGGATCAAAGACCGTGAGTCTCTAAGCAGGAGGCGGCGCGGGCAAGGGCTGCTGCTCCGGTGGAAGCGCAGCTGCAACCATAGCCTCCACGCGAC
>Ga0210383_10003630_pt1 | contig 13788 bp, 11 predicted proteins | sample IncBWC14OmetaG_FD_160072 | JGI IMG/M metagenome (GOLD analysis project Ga0210383, IMG submission 160072) | Forest soil microbial communities from Barre Woods Harvard Forest LTER site, Petersham, Massachusetts, United States - Inc-BW-C-14-O ...
TCAGCGTCGTAGCCCACGGCGATTGCGCCTTTCCGGTTCTCAAGGCCCGCGAGCCGCGCGGGACCGCTGCAAAGCCACTTCGAAAGTTGCGGCACAGCATAGCCTCGCGACGAGGCTCCCGTCCACACCACTGGCAGGCTCAATTCGAGCCCCGCGATTCCGCCCCACGCGCGAAGAAAATCACCCGTGTCGGAACTTTTCAGACCTGGCGGGCACGGAGAATGATCGCTCGCGATGAAATCAATCGTGCCGTCCCCGAGCGCCTCCCAAAGCTTTTCGCGGTTTTCGCGTTCACGAATCGGAGGAGCGCATTTGAACTCAGTTGCACCGTCGGCAATTTCTTCGGCGGCGAATGTCAGGTAATGCGGGCATGTTTCCACTGAAACGGGAAGGCCATCCGTTTTCGCTTCGTGCACTCGCGAAATCGCATCGGACGCCGACAAATGGACGATATGAACCCGCATCCCGAATTCGCGGCACAGACGCAGCATCAGTTCGATCGCTTCCACTTCGGCAGCGCGCGGCCGCGAATGAAGCCACGTCGCGTAGCGCCGGGGATTCGCTGTGACTGTTCTCTTCGACGAATCCGCGATCGGCCCCGGCAATTCCGCGTGAACCAACAGTGGCGCCCCGAGTTCTGCAAGCACCGGCATAGCCTCACGTAAATCTGGCTCAGCGACATGCGCGAACTCATCCACTCCACTAGGCACGAGGAAACACTTGAATCCGAAAACGCCGCTTTCCCACAGCGGACGAAGTTCGCCAGAGTTTCCGCGCACCACCCCGCCCCAGAACCCCGTGTCGACCCAGAGTTTTCCCGCCGCGGCAGCGAGCTTTTCGCGATATGCAGCAGCCGTCGTCGTCGCGGGAATACTATTCAGTGGCATTTCAATCAGCGTCGTAACTCCGCCAGCCGCCGCAGCGCGAGTCGCCGTAGAAAAACCCTCCCATTCGGTGCGGCCCGGCTCGTTGATATGTACGTGAGTGTCGACCAGCCCCGGCATCACGACGGAATTATCCGCGTCGTGAAGTGCGACGCCGGTTGGAACATCCTCGTACGCACTGATGGCAGCAACGCTGCCGGCACGAATGTGGATCGCGGCCGCGCGTTCACCGTCCGATGTCACTACGCGATGCCCACGAACGATGAGATCCGGCGCGTGTGTAAGATCTGCCGTCTGGATCGTTGAATTCGGCATGAGCGGTTAGGCCGTCATTACCTCGAAGAATTCGGCCAGGAGATTTTGCGCTATGCGGCGACGGTAAACTGCGGTGGACCGCATATCGTCAATCGGCGAAATCTCGCTTCCGAGCATCTTCTGCGCCTTCTGCAAGAGCGCGGGCGATATCTTTTCGCCGTGCAAGATTTGTTCGGTGCCAACCGCGCGCAAAACTGTGGGCGCAACGCTTCCGAGCGCGATTCGCACGTCAGTCAATCTTCCACCTTCAAGCCGCGCTGTGCCGGCGAAGCAGACCTTTGATATCGCCTGAGCTCGCCGCGTCCCCACTTTTCGATAATAGTGTTTACCGCCGGCATGCGTGCGTCGCAGATGAACGCACGTGATAAGATCGTCATCCCGCATTTGCGTCCGTTTATAGCCGGTGTGAAATTCGCCGTACCGCAGGCGCCTCGTTCCCCTGGAAGAAACTAATCCAAGTTCAGCATCGTAGGCCGCGAGGGCCGGCGGCGAGTCCGCGGCGGGCGAAGCGTTTCCGATGTTTCCTCCGATCGTCCCGCGATTCTGAGTGGCGATACTCCCTGTCTCGGAAGCTGCCCTGCAAAGCAAAGGAAACTCGCGCTGGAGAATCTCATTTCGCTGAATCTCCGTGTACGTCACGAGCGCTCCAATCGCGACGAAATCTTCAGCCACTTCAATCCGCCGAAGTTCGGGTATTTTCGAGATACTCAAGAATTTTCGATGCGGCAATTTCCCAGCCTCCAGCAGCACCATCAAATCCGTGCCGCCGGCAAACGGCTTCCACACTCCGGGCTCTCGCGCAAGCGTCTCAAGCGCCGATTCGATATTTTTCGGCGCGACCAATTCATACGCCGGGACGCTGGATCTCAACTGTGCCGCTCCATTCCGCGGCAAACCGATAGCACCGATTCCAGTATCTTCGTGTAGCCCGTGCAGCGGCAAAGGTTCCCGGCAAGACCCTCGCGAACGTCCGTCTCGGTCGCATTCGGTTTACGCGCCAGAAGATTTACGGCAGCCAGCACCATCCCCGGCGTGCAAATGCCGCACTGAGCTCCGCCGTGCTCAATGAAAGACTGCTGCACCGCATGCAATTCCTCGCCCATCGCGACTCCCTCGATCGTCCGTATCGTCGCGCCGTCCGCTTGCAGTGCCGGAACGAGGCAGCTATTCACCAGCGCACCATCGAGTTCAACACAACAAGCTCCGCATTCGCCTTCGCCGCAACCTTCCTTTGTCCCGGTCAGCCCGGCTTCTTCTCGCAACACATCGAGCAGGCGCGCCATCGGAAACGCTTCGAGTGCGAGCGATTTCCCGTTCACAATACATCGCACGTGAATCTTTTTCGCAGCGTCAGGCATGCACGCCTTCCAGCGTCTCGCTCAGCATTTCTGGCGTGAGCGGCACTCGCGTGACATTTGCACCGGTAGCGTGTGCGATAGCGTTCGCGATTGCAGGAGCGGTGCCGTCGAGCGGCAGTTCGCCAATTCCCTTCGCGCCAGCGGGCCCGCGCTCGTACGGAATTTCTTCGAAGTAGACTCGAATCGGCGGCACGTCCACCGAAGTGGGCATGATGTAGTTCGTCATCTGCCCATTCACCATGCGGCCTTCCTGCCACACTACATTTTCGTAGAGCGCCATTCCGATTCCCTGCGCCACGCCGCCTTCAATCTGTCCTGCCGCGAGCCGCGGATTGATCACTTTGCCCACTTCCTGCACAGCGACGAAATCAACCACGCGCGCCTCCGCAGTTCGCATGTCGACGGAAACTTCAGCCACATAGACGGCCCAGGCGTACGCTCCGTAGGCGTCGCCCTGGTAGCGCACGTCGTCCCAATGCAAATCGCGCGGATGCTCGTACTTCGCGAACGATTTCAGCGGCCCGCCTTTCTCAACGTATTGCTTGCAAGCTGCAGCAAATTCCCGTGCGTCATATCCGCGCCGCAGGAAGCCACCATCCAACAGCTTCTGCTTTATTTCGAGCGCAGCCGATTCGACAAGCTTGCCAACGATCATCGACGTCCGCGAAGCCACCGTCGGCCCGCTGTTCGGCACGTTTGCGGTGTCGGGCTGCACAATTTCGATCTGCTCCTGATCGATACCGAGAGCGTCGCCTACAATCTGCGAAAAAATCGTGTTCGTTCCCTGCCCCATTTCCGTGCTGGCGGCCATCACGCGCACGCGGCCCTCTCGCGTAGCTTCAGCCGCAACTTCCGAAGCAAGATATTCCTCGCCCGACCCCGTAAAGCCGGCTCCGTGAAAAAACGAAGCAAAGCCAATTCCCTTCCGAATCATCCGGCCTGAATTCTCCGCCGCAAAACGCCGCCGCTTCTCGTAGTAGCCGCTCAACTCAAACGCACGATTCATCAAGCCGTCCATATCGATCTTTTCGTGCATCACCTGCCCAACAGCAATCGTCTCGCCTTGATGAATAAAATTGCGTCGCCGCAATTCGTCCGGCGCGAGACCCACAGCTTCTGCCACACGATCCAAGTGCCTCTCAAGCGCAAATACGCTCTGCGGCGCGCCAAATCCGCGGAACGCACCATGAGGCGGCGCATTCGTCGCCACCGCGCGGCTTCGAATTCGAACATTCGGGCAGCTGTATGGCCCAGCAGCATGAATCGTCCCTCGCGAGAGCACCACCGGCGAAAGCGTTTCATATGCGCCGCCATCGATTGTGAAATCGATGTCCATCGCCAGTAATTTCCCACCACTCGTGAGGGCCGTCCGATGCTTCGTTCGCGACGGGTGGCGCTTCGTCGTCGCCACCATATCCTCCGCCCGATCGTAAATAATTTTCACGTACTTGCCGGACTTCCACGCGAGCAGCGCCGCGTGTGCCGCAATCATTGACGGATATTCTTCCTTCCCGCCAAATCCGCCGCCGGTCTCGGCCTGTATCACCCGAATTCGATCCTTCGGCAGCCCGAACAGTGGCGTCAAAGCTTTGTGGACGTAATAAGGGCACTGCAGCGAACCCCATACCGTGACGCCTTCGTCAGCGTTCGCCCACGCAATCATCCCTTGTGGCTCGATGTAAAGCTGCTCCTGCGCGCCAGTCCCATACTCGCCCTCAATGATCCGATCGGCGCTCGACCAAGCGCTGTCCACATCGCCCTTTTCGACTTGGAACGACTTGAAAATATTATCTGCGCCCCAGATGATCTGCTTTCGCGCAAGCGAATCGTCAATCGTAAAAACGGCAGGTAACTGCTCGATTTCGATGCGCACAGCGCGCCGCGCTTCTTCGAGCAGATATTTATCGGGGTGGGCGAGGAGAACCACCGGCTCTTCGGGATGATTTACGAACCCGTCCGCGAGGCACGGCTGGTCGTCGATTAGAAGGGTGATGCAGTTCTTGGCGGGAATGTCTTTCGCCGTGACAATCGTAAATTCATCCCAGGGAATTCCCGGCGCGAAATGAATTACCAGAATTTTCCCCCGCGCCACCGGACTTCGCACCGTGGTGCCATACAGCATCCCTGCAAATTTGAGATCGTCAACGTACTTCGCGCGGCCGGTAACCTTTTCCCGGCCTTCTTTCCGCGGCACCGATTTTCCGATCACCCGACCTGGCATCGACCTCGCCTTAGTATTCGGCCCTATCCGCTTTCGATTCCCACGCTCGAAAGGCTTCGAGGGCTTCCTCGCGCATCATGGGAATCAGCGGAATTTTCCTGTCGTCGTGCGGCCGCGCGATTTCTTCGTAGATCAGCGAATCGTCGAACCCGGCCTTTGATGCATCCTCCGCCGTATTCGCGAAATAGACGCGTTCTGGCCGCGCCCAGTAAATCGCACCCAGGCACATCGGGCATGGCTCGCAGCTAGTGTAAATTTCGCAGCCCGTTAATTCGAAATTCTTCAGCTGCTTGCACGCTTCGCGGATCGCCACCACTTCCGCGTGGGCCGTGGGATCGTTCGTCGAGGTGACGGAATTCGCCCCCTCAGCAACGATTTTGCCGTCCTTAACAACGACCGCAGCGAAAGGTCCGCCGCGTCCCGATCGCACGTTTTCGAGTGAGAGATAAATTGCACGGGCCATGAATGGGTTGTGCATATGGGTTTGGGTCGTGATCTCGCCTGATTGTAGCTCAGCCATTGCGGTCGAATGCGAGGAATGTCCCGTCGTGTGACTCAACTCGTCTGATTCTGATCGTGAGATTCTTGCGAACTCGCTACTGAACTTCTACGCGCTCCGTCGGAGGCGCAAAATCCATCGTCGCGAATGATTGTTCTTTTCGCCGCCAAAAGTACATCAACGCAATCCCGATCAGTATCAGCGCGACGCATAGTCCAGTCCACAACCCCGGCGCACCCCAATCGCGCTTGAAACAAAGGTATGCACCGAGCGGCAGCCCCACGCCCCAGTACAAGATCAGATGGCAGAGCATTGGCGTGCGAGTGTCGCCAGCGCCACGCAGTGCGCCTGTCGCAACCGTTTGCATTCCGTCAAACAGTTGAAAGAACGCCGCCACATACATCAGCGCTCCCGCTGCGTGAATTACGACTGGGTCGGGCGTAAACACTCGCGCGATGTAATCCGGAACAAGAAAGAAAACCACGCCCATGCAAAACATAAAGCCCATCCCGAGCGACATCGCGGTCCACCCGGCACGGCTCGCACCGTGCGCGTCTCCTCGCCCCAACGCTTGACCGACGCGCACTGCAGCTGCAGACGCAATTCCGAGCGGCACCATGTACGTGAGGCTCACGCTATTGAGCGCAACCTGGTGGCTGGCAAGCGGCACCGCACCGAGCTTCGCAATGAGTGCTGTGCAAACTGCGAAGACGCCCACTTCCATTCCAAATTGCGTCGCGGCCGGAAATCCGAGCTGCACAAGTTTCCAAATGCGAAAGAAGTTCGGGAGCCTTGGGCTTTCGCGCAACCCAGTCTTGAAACGATGGTCGTAATAAACCGCATAGATCAACAGCACGCCCATCATATAAATTCGCGCGGTGCACGTGGACCATCCGGACCCCACCGTTCCCATCGCGCGGAATCCGAGATGACCGTAGACGAGTGCCCAATTCCCGGCCAGGTTCACTAGATTCGCTGAGATCAGCGCGAACATCACCGGCTTGGCCATATTCATCCCTTGCAGGTACCGGCGAAAAACGAAGTACAGCAGCAGCGGCAGAGTGCCCCAGTTGAGAGCGCGCAGATAAGGAATCGTCTGGTCGAGAACCGACTCTTGAATATTGAGCGAACGCAGAACAGGTTCGAATAGCCTCACGATTCCCATCAGGACAGGAGTAATTCCAAGGCTGAGGTACACGCCGTTCACGAGCGAATGATGGCAGTCCTCCACGTTTCCCGCGCCGTACGAGTGCGAAACGAGCGTATCGAGGCCGAGCATCAAACCGGTGCCGAAAATCGCCGCCGCATTGAAGAGAATACTACCGAGGCTCACCGCTCCGATCGCCTCCGCGCTGTGTGCCTGGCGTCCGACCATCATCGTGTCGACGATCGCCATCGTCATCCAGCCAAGTTCCGCGAGGACGAGCGGAATCGCGAGGCGAAGCATCGGCCGCGCTTCTTCCGCGATGTAATGATGAAATAAACGTTTCAGCATTGCGTGAGGGTTTCTCGACTCTTTCTCGCGCGTGCATCCGAGCGGTAACGGCGCGTGCGGCGAGAGATCGTAATATCAGTTTATAGGGATTTGTCGAGGGTAGGAATCGATAACGCACGCAGCGGAACATCAACCGTGCGAGAACTTTCAGTTAGGTTTAGCTAGGCGTCGCCGGTCATCACTCCATACGCAGCGCATCGATCGGGTCGACCGATGCGGCCCGCCTAGCCGGCAGATAACTCGCAATCATCGCGGCACTGATGAGTACGGCGCCGACTGCCGCGAAAGTCGCGGGATCGGCAGCCGTCACTCCGAAGAGCAGCGATTTTATAATTCCTCTCAAGGAAAACGCCCCCGCAATTCCGAGGCCCACTCCAAGGACGGCGAGCAACAAGCCTTGACTAAGAATCATTCGCGAGATTTCTGAGGGTTGCGCGCCGAGCGCGATTCGAATGCCAATTTCGCGGACGCGCTGGCTCACCGTGAGCGCCATGATTCCGCCGATACCCGACGCAGCGATCAGGAGCGCCAGCGCGGCGAACAACCCAAGCAAACTCGCCGTCAGGCGCGGTGAAGCCATCGACTCGTAGCGGGCTTGCTCGAGGGTCGTGATGCGTGTGACAGCCGCCTGCGAGTCCACATCGTGCACCGCGCGCGTGATCGCGCGTGACATGCTCGCAGGGTCAACCGTTGTGCGAACCACCAGAGTCGCCGGGCCCGGGCCTTGTGCCTGCGGCACGTAGAACTCAGGCGGAGCCGATCGATTGAGCCCGAATTCCCTCACGTCTCCCACGACGCCGATGATTCTTGCCCAGTGCTCCCCGTTATCGCCCGTCACGCGCTTCCCGATCGGATCTTCGTGAGCCCAGTATTGCTGTTTCATCGCCTCATTAACGATCGCGACGAGCTCATGCTTGTCGTCATCGGTGTCCGCGAAATTGCGCCCTTCTTTCAGCGGAATCCCAAGCGTCGAAAAATACTCCGGCGAAACGGTGAATTGGCCCCCCACTGGCGGAGTTTCTCCCGGCCCGAGATCCCGTCCTTCGATTCGGAACGGTCCTGAGAAAGCGCTTGGTCCCGCGGAAATCACTTCCGGTTCGAGCGGATAGCCGGACGAAATCGCCGCGGACATAACACCTGGCTCCTGCTTCACTCGCTGAAGAACCTTCTTGATCACATCGTTCAATTGATCATTTTTAGCGTATTTTGTGAAACTTAGCGTCGTCCGCATCGCCAGCACATGCTGCGGAACGAATCCCGGATCCACTTTCTGCAGGTTGAAGAAGCTCCGCAGCATCAGCCCTGCTCCGATCAAAAGCATGAAAGAAAAACCAATCTGCGAAACGATCAGCACGCTGCGTATTCGATTCTTGTGCTGCCCCACGCCCGCCCCCGTACTTCCCTCTTTCAGTCCGGACGCAAGGCTCACTCGCGAGAAAAACGCAGAGATCGTTCCAAAAACGATGCTCGTACCTAGAGCAGCAAGCAGCGTGAACACCAGCACGCCGAAGTCGATCCGGATTTCATGCGCGCGCGGAGTCAGACGCGATGCGAATTCGGTTAGCAGCCCCAGGCTGCCATAGGCAGCGAGTAATCCCAACGCTCCTCCCGCAAGCGCGAGGAGAAAACTCTCGGTGAGAAGCTGCCGCAGCAGCCGGCTGCGCCCAGCTCCCAGCGCCGTTCGAACTGCGAGTTCGCGCTCCCGCTGAGACATCCGGGCGAGCGTCAAGTTCGCCACATTCGCGCACGCGATCAGCAGAACAAATCCAGCCGCAGCGAGAAGCACCAACAGCGTGGGACGCGCTTCGTGCGTAAGCACTTCTTGAAGGGGCGTAGCGATTGCCGTGTAGCCTTCACCATCCGGATAGGATTTCGGATACTCCGCCTTCAAACGCCCCGCAATCGTTGCGAAATCGGCGCTCGCCTGAGCCATCGACACACCGGGCTTAAGTCTCCCGAACGCTTCCATCATCCGCATGTCCCGGTTATCGATCATCATTGCCGACGAACGGTGAGGGCACGCCGAAGTAGGCATATAGACGTCGCTCGCTGCGGGATATTGAGGAACCGGAGGCAGCACACCCACGACGGTGTGAACTTTGTCGTTCATCTCGAACGTCTTGCCAACGATTTCGGGATCGGCGTTGAATTTATTTTTCCAATACTCGTAACTCAGCAGAAGGACTGGCGGAGCACCGAGTTTGTCATCATCCGGAAGGAACGTTCTCCCGATCAACGGGCTTACTCGAAAGAGATCGAAATAATTTGCCGACACAACTGCCGTCCGCACTCGATCGGGATCGCCGTGCCCGTAAAGAATGAAAGCCATCGAATGGTATTCAACCAGCCCGGAAAGGGACTTGTTCTGCTCGCGGTAATCCTGAATCTCATGAACTGAAAAACCGGTGTCGTCGATGCCCTCCTTCAGCGCTTGCTGGCGGATGAACACGAGTTGTTCGCCCTGCGCGTATGGAAGCGGTCGCAACAGCACGCCGCGAACGACGCTGAAAATGGCAGTGTTCGCACCGATTCCGAGCGCCAGCGTCAGGATCGCCAGTACCGTGAACCCCAGGTTCTTGCGCATCGTACGCAGCGCGTAGCCGCTATCCTGCCGGAGCATCTCCCAATGTTCGCGCGGCGCCGTGGTGAAAATGCCGGTCAGCGTTTCCCACCAAACTCGCGCCACTCCGGCCGAACCACTTCTATCGCGAGCTTCGCGCGCTTGATCCTCGAACGCGTACTCCATCTCGCGTCCATAATCGGATCGGAAATCGGCGGGCAGCATACGCAATAGCGCTCGAAACATCCGCTTGGAAAGGGGAACACTGGTCGCATTCATCGGCCATCTCCTTCTTGCACAGTTCTCGGAACTTGTATGGCTGCCCCGCTCGTCAAGCTACTTCAGGCTTGCGAAACAGATTCTTGTTGCGCGCCATCGCGAGCAGCTCTTCGAGGCGCCTCGCTTCGCTCACTGCAACGCGCCGTCCCAATTCCGTCAGCCTGTAGTAGCGCCGTCGCTCGTCGTCCAATCCCGCCACTGGGCGCTTGTTCGATTCCACGATCCAGTCCTCGGCGTTCAAACGCTTGATGATTCCGTAAAGAGTGCCCGCGCTCAGCTGCACTCTGCCGCCCGTCCGCCGCGCTACTTCTTTCAAAATCGCGTAACCGTGCTTCTCCCCATCGGCAAGCGCCAGTAACACGTGAAACAAGGCCGGCGTTAACGGCTCCTGCTTTTCGTTTTCATCGCCATCGCGGGAACGGCTCATCGACGGCCTCCGAATTCCAATCTCTATAGCGTGCGGCTGGAGACTATAACGCGTTACGATATAGCGTCAATCACTATATTGGACGCCCACCCGCTTAAAGCGTAAGCAGCGCTTACAGGATGTCTTGAGACGGGAATCTCCAGGGGGCGGCCCCAGTATGAGTCTAAGCGGACGGAGAAGTTCGGGGTTTGTAAATGCGGATGATATCTTCTTTCAATTCGACAACCCGCCCAGGGTACTCGCGCGCAACTTTCTCGCGAAGCTCCTCCATCGTCGGATAATCGGTACGGCCGTCAAACCATCGCGCATCATCAATCAAAAGCACGTGCTCGTACGGCGACATCTTATAGATCGCATCCAATTCCTGTTTCACCGGCGACGAAATGTCGAAGTCGTGACCATCCAGCCAGAACAGGCACGGCTCTTTGAGCGCCGGAATCACTTTCGGAAGAACCGCGCCGCTGTCTCCCTCCAGGACGTGTATGTTCGGCCGATCCGCAAACTTTCGCCGCGCGCTTTCCGCTCGCCACGGATCAAGCTCGATCGAATAGATCTCGCGAAAGCGATCCTTGTTCACATAAATCATGTGACCGTAATTCGTGCCCGTCTCCACCAGCACCTTTAAATTGTAATCCCGCGCATATTCCTCGATCGCTCGCTGCTTCGTCAGATGAGGCGCTTTCACGCCCGGAGAACCGCGCATCCGCCACCACGCATACTCGCCGGGCGCTGAAATTTTCTTATACCAATGAAATAGCGTGCTGTTTCGGAATGCTTGCCGCATGTTCCCAGACATTTGTCGCGTTACTCCTCAAAATTCAATCGCACATAATAGAAAGCCGCCGGGATTCGTCCTAGTGAAATCTTCGCCGCATTTTCGCATGCCGGGCGCTTCAGATTCCGGCTAAGCTTCTCAAACCACCTGCACCAATCAACCTGGGTGCCGATGCGGCTATCTAGTCTTTTTCTTGTCCGGGATAGCGACTTTCCGCTATGGTTGTAGTACCCCTTTGGCACGTCACTTAAACTTCTTTTTATCAATAGTATAAGCCCAAACCGCTTGGCCGGAAACGTGCCAATACCATCTCAGAATGACCTCAAAATTCACCAGAATCCAACTACCCAAGGGAGCTTTAATGTCGAAGAAATTCATTTTCGCGGCGCTGGCAGCTACGCTTGCCCTCATTCTTGCCGTTCCAGCCGCCAAAGCCGATGGAGTGCAGGTAACTCTCACGGGAGTGAGCGGCGGCTCAGCAAATGGCGTCGATACCAGCCCCTATTTTGCGACCGTCAATGGAACTGCAAACGTACCTGTCGTCTGCGACGACTTTTTTCACGAAGTATATATAGGCGAAACCTGGACCGCCACGGTCAACACTTTCGCAACACTCGATCAAGCGCGATTCCAAGGCGCCGATGCAGCAGCCACGCTCTTGATGTACGAAGAGGCCGCATTTCTGATCGAACAGCTTGCGGCGAACCCGCAAGACTCCGGCGATATTTCCTTCGCGATCTGGTCGATCTTCTCTTCCGGCGTGCCGGCCACTGTAAATTCGGCGGCTTGGCTCACTCTCGCGCAGGACCAGACCTACACTCCGGGCGAGTTTTCGAGTTTTGAAATCCTCACTCCCACAGACAGCAGCCCAGGTTCCGCGCAGGAATACATCGTAAACACTCCTGAGCCGGCAAGCATGTTGCTTCTTGGCTCGGGCTTGCTCGCTCTCGGATCCTGGCGCCGGCGCACGAGTCGTCTCAGCCAAGCAGCTTAATTTCGAACTGATTTAGTTTCTGGCGAAACTACCGGACCCGGCGTGCAGCAATGCATGCCGGGTTCTTTTTTCCCAGCAGAGTAGTGCCGGATATTCCCAGCAAGATTTCCAGCAGACCTATATTTTGTCGATTTTCGCCGCAAGGATGAAATCGCTTTCGGTAAGCCCGTCGATCTTATGCGTCCACGTGGTAATTTCCGCTTTACCCCACGCAAGCAAAATATCCGGATGATGTCCCTGCTGTTCCGCAATCTCGCCGGCTTTATTCACGAACGCCAGCGCCTGCTTAAAATCCGGAAACTGGAACGTCCGCGTGAGGTGATGCCCATTCACCACTTTCCACTGGGGAACTTGCCTCGCAAGGCCTTCCAGCTCCTTCCCTGCCAAGGGCGGCACACCACCCTTACACGGAACGCATGTTTTGCTCGCAAGATCAGTCATCAATTCTCCTCGGGATTTTGCCGGAGCCGCTTCGAAATTCCGATCGGCAGTTGATTCAAACTCGCCAGGCCAGCTGTCTCCTTCGCAATTCAGCGCGTGCCCGATGCAGCCGCGCGAATGTTCAAATAGTCGCGCACATACGCATCAAAAACTTTCTCGAGTTTTTCAAGCACAGGAGTGGCCCCAGAACCAATCTTATGCCCTGCGATTTCGCTTACCGGAAGCATGCTCCGGTTCGTGGATGAAATGAAAACCTCATCCGCCGCATATAGATCTTGCGGCGACAACACCCGCTCCGTCACAGGAACTCCCGCCCCAGCGCCAGTTTCCAGCAAAACTCCGCGCGTAATGCCTTCAAGACATCCCGACGTCAGCGGCGGAGTAGCCACCTTTCCGCCTTTGACGCAAAAAATATTCGCCGCCGTACACTCCGCCACTTCCCCACGTTCATTCAGCAGCACCACTTCGTCAAATCCTGTCTTCTGCGCCTCGCACAAACTCCAAACATTATCCAACCACGAGGTCACCTTTACGCCCGCCAGCGGCGAAGCAGCGTGCCTGCCGTGCTCGCGCAATCCGAGCCGCACCGAATCAGGATGTGGGGGCAGTTCCGCGGAATAAATCAGCAGATCTACGGCCGGAAAATTCTCATCACTGCGCCAAAAGCCCACTTGATTATAAATTGCGTAAATTCGCGCGCAGCCCTCTTTCACTTTATTCGCGCGCAGCACCTCGCCCAGTTGTGCCCTCACCGCCTCAATCTTGAACGGAAACGGACAATGAGTCCGCTCCGCATCGCGCTCCAGTCGCTTCCAGTGCCGCTCGAATGCGAACGGTATTCCCTCATAGATCCGTATCGTGGTGAAAAGCCCCCAGCCGTTCAGCAGTCCCGCCTGCCCTGGAGACAGCCGCACTTCTTCGATCGGCGACAACCGGTCGTTACGATAAACGAAGCGGTGAATCATTTACTCCCCCCAAAACATTCACATTCTAACGCAGAAGCTCGCCAGGATTACGCGGAGCGGCCGGTTTCAGCACCGCATCGCCTTCCGCACGCAAATTGCGAGGCTGGCCGGCTTGTCAGTTGCCGCCAAACTCAAAACAAGCCTTTAACCTATTGACACGGCCCGATTCTCCGCCTAAATTGGCTGGGTAGCCCCCCTCGGAGGGAAGCGATTTATGCGTATGTTCTTCCGAACGTGCCTGATAGCTATTCTAGCCGCTGGCTTGCTCAATTTGCCTGCTTTCGCGGCAAACGATAAGCCGCTCGGCATGATTATTCAAGCGGAGGGGCTCGCCCATCTAGGCCCTGCAAAGGCTGCGATCGGATCCACAGTCTATCCCGGCGACAGCGTATTCACCGAGGAAGGCGGCACGATGCGCCTCCGCGTTGGCTCCAGCCAGGTCTATCTGCTCTCCGAGAGTAGTGCATCGCTGGCACAATTTCCTACGATGGTGCACGTCGTCGTGTCGCACGGGACTGTCGGCTTCTCATCTCCCGCCAACGAACCAATTGCTCTCGATACTCCGCTCGGTCTCG